>Ga0268266_10003607_pt1 | contig 15310 bp, 11 predicted proteins | sample KBSS13metaG_FD_190356 | JGI IMG/M metagenome (GOLD analysis project Ga0268266, IMG submission 190356) | Switchgrass rhizosphere microbial communities from Kellogg Biological Station, Michigan, USA - KBS S1-3 metaG (SPAdes) (version 2) | ecosystem: Host-associated > Plants > Roots > Rhizosphere...
CGGGGTGATGTAAAGGGCATAGCTGCGCCCATCCCGCGCGGAAATCTCCCGTCTCAGGAACCCCCGCTCGATCAGACGGGATACCTGTTCGCCCACCGTCGCCCGCTCGAGTCCGAGGAGCCTCGCCAGACTGGACTGGTTCGTCCCGGGAATGCGGCGTACCAGAGCGAGCGCGCCGATGAGATTTGGCGTGATCTCCCCATGGCCTACCTTCTCTGCGAAGGAAGAAATCAACATCACATACGCGACGTGCAGGTAAAGCCCCAGCACCGGATTGCCAGAGGGATCCAGCTCAGCCTCGATCATGTTGGACGATGACAGCCGCTTCCTTACGCGTGGCTGCCTGCCGGTTTGCCCCTCCGTGGGCTCTACGGCCCGCTGCGAATCTGAATCCCGGCTTGCCTTCATCTGATTTCGCTCTAAAGCCCTTTTCGGACCTTGGTATTGTAGCAACACTCAAGAGCCTGTCCGAGTAATGCTGCGCCTACTGCGGCCGCCCAGCAACCGCGCACGCAACTGGCCAACCCTACGATGTCGGTGGCGGCAACAAGAAGAACTGTCGCGCGCGCATCGTGCGCTCGCAGTCGGACCAGGGCATAGTGGCTCTGCCCGCGCGACGCAAGCGTCGCAACCCTTCGGCGGCGACTTTTTTGCCAACTTTTCGGTTACACACCCCTGGTATGCGCGCGAAACGATCGCAGATAATCTGCCGGGGACGCAGTTTCGGTCAGGGTCGCTAGCTACGCGCGAGGAGCAGATCCTCGAGTACGCCCGAACCCACCAACTCATTCAGGAAAGGAGTCCGGCCGCAATGCCCGCAGAAACGTCGCGAGCTCACGGCGCCGGCTGTCGACAATCGCGTATAGTGAATTCACCGCTCCCAATGTTGCTGCCAGAGCCATGATGGCGCCAATAAAATAGGTGACAAAATCCAACATCCCGGTTAACGGCTTCACGCTCGCCGCGCTGATGGTGTTATAGCTATCACGGCCGAAGGCGGAAAGCATCGTATCTGCATCGGTCAAGGCCATACAGATGCCCTCGGAGCTTCCCATCGTAAATTGACCGACGACCGTCCAATCGCCGCCGGGCATGGAGCGCTTGCCGCCCACCTCGAAGTCCTCGAGCTGACGCGCGCACTTGGTGCTGGCGACGAGTTCGTGCAACCCGGGCGTGAACAGCCGTCCGGAGGTCAGGTGAAATTCTGGAAGATCCTCGAGGAAGTTGGGGCCATCCGCGCCGAGTACAAAGCCCATCGGGACACCGTCGGCTTTCTTACGTCCGTCCACTAAGACCTGCGCCTGGGGAAGCACGATCGGCTGCCCTATTTCGGGGGCTTGGCTTCGTAATCGTAAGGAACGCCCAGCACCCGCGCGGCTTCCCGAAACAGCACTTCCCGCGGAATGCGGTCCTCTTCCAAGGCCAGCTCATCCACGGCAAAACCGAATTCGGCGACCACCCGGATCCGACACCACAGCGTCGCCTCGGGAATGTGCGGATAGATCCGTCGATAAAATTCGAACATCTGATCTGTAGACTGCCGCTGCGATTCGAGACGGATATGGGCCAGGTTCGGCAACGCGCGCAATGCCCGGAGCGTCCACAGGGCGCCCGGCTCGCTCGTAGTGAGCTCTACGCAAGTGCGAAACCAGTCTTCCAAAGCCTGGGCGCGACGGGAGGGATCCTTCCAGGTGCCACCTTGGAACATCCAGGCGGCAAACGCATCGCTCTGCTTCTTGAGCAGCTTGCGCGCCAGGGCCTCCAGCACCTCATATTTGTCCTCAAAGTAGCGGTAGAGCGCCGGAGGCGTGAGACCCGCCCTGGTGCAGATGGCATTGGTGGTCAGCTTCTCGAAACCGACCTCTCCGAGCAACTCGCCGGCGGCCTTGATTAGTTTTTCATACGTGACGAGTGAGCGGCCGCCCTGCGGTGGTTCATGGCTCCGTCCTGGCGTCGCCTCGCTGCCTGTTGGTACGCGAACCCGACGACTGGGGGTCGTGCCGCCGGGAGCGCCAGCTTTGGGCTGAACCATTGCGCTTTTCTTGCGCGCCATGTGCACCTGCTCCGTCCTGTATCGGGGGGCTAAATCCTGATGATACGCCACTCGGGGCAATGCGGGGCTGGGGGAGGGCGCGGACACGCGCGTACGGTAAGTACGCGCGCGCCGCGCAGGATACTAAAGACTAGCGCTGGGCGGCTTTCGCCCTAGAAGGCCAGCCGGGCCTCGACCCCGTAGGATCTCGGCTTACCCACCACGAGCTCGTCGAAGCCGAAAGGCAGAACGGCATCGAAGGTCGTCGTCGCGTACTGCTTGTTAGCGAGATTGTTCCCGTAGAAGCCAATCTGGAATTTGCCGATTTCGTACATCAGTCGCGCCCCCAGGAGCCAGTATCCCGGCTGAATCTGGTACGGGTCGCCCGTGCTGTCGAGATTCTCCTCGCTCTTGTAACTGGCATTGCCTTGCACGTGCAACGCGCTCGTCCCGAAGGGAATCCGATAATCCGCGACCAGAAATGTGCTGAGATCCGGTGCGAACACGAGCCGCCGCCCCTGGTAGGTGCTCTGACTCGGACCACTGAACTTCGTGACCCGGGAATTGAGCAAGCCGACCTGGGCGCTGAGCGTGAGATTCTCGACCGGTCGCGCCGTCACTTCGATATCCGCACCATAGGTGCGGGCCTTGTCGGCACTGGTGAGCGTATTGATCACCTCGTACATCCCGTCGATGGGGGTGTTCACCTGCGCGAAGATCTGCATCTGGCGATAATCATTGTAAAACAGGGCCACGTTGAGGCGCAGCCGACGCTCCAGCAGGTCGCTCTTGGTGCCGATTTCATAGGTCGTGACTTTCTCCGGCGGTACCGGGGTGGACTGCGCCTTCGCAACCGCCGGGTCCGTGGCCAGGAAAGAGCCGTTGAAATCCCCGCTCTTGAAACCGGTAGCGATGCTGCCGTAGAACAGGACGTTCGGGATGGGTGTGTAGTTGAGCCCCACCCTGTAGTTGAACGCGGAGTTGTTGAGAGTCTGCTTGGTATCGACGATCGACTGAGGCGCACCGTAGTTATTGATACCGCCTTCCTGATACTGAACTTCGCTGAAGTTGTAGAAGGCGCGTCCATCATGCGTGACGCGGCCGCCCAGTACGCCCGCCAAGGTATCCGTGAACTTGTACTCACCCTGCCCGAAGGCGGCAAACGCGTCGGTGAGCTGCGTGTTGCGGGTGTTCTGCATCGATGCGATCCCGTCTCCGGAGCCCGGGCCGGCCGGTACGCCGAATTTCGGAAACAGATCCGCGTCCTGGAAAAGGAACAGCGGCTGATCCTGGTGCAGATGCTCGTGCAGATAATAGAGTCCCGCCACCCAGTTATAGCGGCTACGGATCTGCCCGATGCGCAATTCCTGTGAGAATTCGTCGCTCTTGTTGAAGTAATTGACTTCCAGCAGGCGGTAAGGCTCGGCCTGGGTATCTTCCGGAAGGAAGCGCTGATTGTAATGATAGCCGGTAAGGGAGACGACATCGACGGGACCGGGCGTCCAGTCGATCCGCACCTGCGCCCCGTAGTCGGTCACTTTGAGATGCTCGGTGCGCCTGCCGTAGTTCTCGTAGAACCCGGGCGCGGTAGGCTGCCCGTACAAATCGACGCAGTTTGGGTTGCCGGCGAGTGTTTGCTCGACCGAGCACAGTTGCGGGTTGGCATCTCCCTGAGTTCCTTTCACCAACGCGCCCAGTTTGGTGTAGGCATCCGGCAGGCGGTCCACGTGACCGTAGTTGCCGGAAACCAATACCTTCAAGTCGCTCGTCGGTTTAAACAACAGTTGGCCCCGGAAATTGATGTCGTTGGCACCGTTCTGGTGCCGGCCGGTGCCGAGATTGTCGAAATAGCCTTCGGAGTAGTTCCGCATGAACGACAGTCGGCCATCCACCCCGGAAACGATCGGACCGGTTACCGCGGCCTCGACACGCGCGCTATGGTAATTTCCGGCGTCGGCGAGCACATACCCGCCGAATTCATCCTGCGGTTTCGCCGTGATGTAGTTGATGGCGCCACTGCTGGAGTTGCGGCCATAGAGGGTCCCTTGCGGACCCTTGAGAATCTCCACTCGCTCGAGATCGTACAATCCGAACGACTGTGACGTCGGCGAGCTCAGGTAGAACTCGTCCATGTAGACGCCCGCCGATCCGGCGTTATTGGAGTCGAAATCGTTGATGCCGATGCCGCGGATGGTAATCGCAGGCTGGTTACCTTCTCCTTGCGGCAACGAAATCTGGACGTTGGAAGTTACTTTCGAGAGATCGTTTGAGGAGGTAATTCCGTAGTCCTGCAGCGTCTTGCCGCTGAGGGCTACGATCGAGATCGGCACGCTCTGCACGCCTTCGGCGCGGCGCTGAGCCGTGACAGTGACCTCCGCAAGAACATCCTGATCCGTGGCTGTCTGGGCCTGAGCCGAGGCCACATCGATGCTGTTCACCGCACCGGCAAGTATCAGGACGCAAAACCGACAGATCGCAGCCGAACGGCCGAGCCTTTTCATAACTCACCTCACCCCCGTGGCTTTTGGCAACCATATTCGTTAGTAAAAACTATTGCAAGAAAATATTTAAATTGCTACTACGTCACGCATAATCCTGGGCCTAGCCAAATTACAAGCTAGCTGTTGCTATAGTCAGAACGGCAGATCACAGTAACCGCGCCGACCAAGGGCGTAGATGAGGGGAAGGCAGTGCCCACCCGCACAGTTGTAACCGTCGTTGCAGGCATCTCCTTCGGAGAGGCCCCGAGATGGCGCGATAACGCGCTCTACCTGTCGGACATCCATGCGGATCGGGTCCTGCGTGTGAGCCCGGAAAAGGGCACCTACGAGGTGGTCGTCCAGCTGCAAGGCCCTGTTTCGGGCCTGGGATGGCTGCCGGACGGGCGACTGCTGGTCGTATCCATGCACGACCGCAAAGTCTTGCGACAGGAGGCGAATGGTGAGCTCGTCGAGCACGCCGACCTGGCTTCGATTGCCACCTGGCACGCGAACGACATGATCGTGGCGCCCGATGGTACGGCCTATGTGGGAAATTTCGGCTTTCAGATCACGCCAGTACGGGCACAAGCCCGCACTGCGGCGATAGCGCGTATATCCGCGACTGGAGCCGTAAGCGTCGCAACGGAAGGCCTCTGGTTCCCGAATGGCATGGTGATCACCCCGGATGCGGCAACCCTGGTGGTCGCCGAGAGTGCGGCACGGCGCCTGACAGCGCTCGACATAACGGATAAAGGTGCGCTCGCCAATCCGCGGGTATGGGCGCAGATGGAGCCGAACCAATTACCCGATGGAATCTGCCTGGATGCCGAGGGCGCGATATGGGTCGCATCGCCTCCCACCCGGGAAGTGGTGCGGATGCGGCAGGGCGGCAAAATTCTCGAGCGCATCGCGCTCGAACAGGAAGGAATTGCGTGCCTGTTGGGAGGAGCGGACCGCAGGACTCTGTTCATCCTGACGGCGGAATGTCGCGATCCCGAGTGGTGTCGAAAAAACCATACCGCGCGTGTGCTCGCAGTGACTGTGGATATACCGGGGGCCGGGTATCCGTAAGTGTTGTGGAACCCCTGGAGCCGTGGGCTACCGTCCAAGGCTGCGGTATCGCTGGAATTTTAGTATAGTAAAAACTATAATCGTGGTGGACTGACTCGGCCTGGTTGATGCCGCCCATGAGTGATTCTCCCGCCCGCGCCATACCGGAACTTCCGGATCTGGCGGACATCGCCCCCGGTTATGCAGCCGCGGGATACCCAGAAGAGTTCGCCGAGCTGTTTGCAAATCCGCAGCTACGTCTGTTGCGCGCCGGCCACCGTGTAGTTGCATTCCGCAATGAGGATGTCCGCAAGATCGCAGCGCACCCCTGCGCCGGCAACATGCCTTTTGAGATTCTGATGCGACGCTCCTTCATCGAAGGCTCGCAGGACTCGACGGTCGGCCTCGAGAGCCGGCCCGCTACCCGGCGCTTTCTCCAGGACCAGATCTTCACAGCCAATCCGCCCCGACATGGTCCGATGCGGCAGGCACTGGCCAAGCCCCTCATGCCCAAGCCGGTAGAGAAGCTGATCACCATCGCTGCCTCGATAGTGGAGGAATTGCTGGATGAGCTCTCTGGCGCGGGCGAAGTCGACTTTGCGTCCGCCTTTGCGGAGCAACTGACCGGCCGTTTCTGGGAGCAGGCCTACGGCATGACTCCCGACGAACGCGACAGGATCATTGCCGCCGTGAAGGCCATGACCCCCTTGTTCTTTATTACACGGACCGAGGACGAGATTGCGGCGATCGAGAGTGCCATCGGCGAGTACCTGGATGTTCTCTCGGCAGCCGTCGAAAGATCAGCTCAGGCCGGCGAGAACGAGCTTCTTCGGTCGATCAAGAAGGAGTTCGATGCAGTCGACATCACCGAAAAACCACGCGATTTTGGTATCTGGGTGGCCACGAATGTCATCGACGGCTTCCACACCGCAGCGGTCGCGTCCGTTAACGTGCTGTATGGCTTGCTCCGCAACCCGGCCGCGCTGGCTGCAGCTCGTGCCGATGTAGCGCTACTACCCGCAGCGGTAGCAGAAGGCCTGAGAATGCTCGCCCCCGTCATTGTGAGCAATCGCTTCGCGCTGGAGGACTTCGAGTACGCCGGAACTCGGATATCCAAGGGAACCGCCATTGCCCTGATCTGGGCGGCAGGCAACCGCGATCCGAGTGTGTTTGAGAACCCCAACTCCTATGACCTGCGGCGACACGGCCGGGCTCCAACGACCTTCGGTGGTGGCATTCATGTCTGTCCAGGACGGTACGTGGGGAGCCTCTTGGCTTCGGCAACGTTGCAAGGGCTCATCAGCCCGCGTGTTGAAATTACTCTGGCGGGTGACCGGCCCCGGTGGCTGCCCCGCTCCTTCATGCGGCAGGCCGAAAGTATGACCGTGGCAATCCGGCGCACGTCAAAACGATAGAGAGTAGTAGCATTTGCAGTGAGCCCGGAGTACCATCAACTCCATCGTCGCGGAAAGCACAAGGGTCCTCGCAAATCGCAAGGGGAGGGGTCGGGTATGTCCGGGGGTTTGTTGTGTATAGGCCTTACTACGGTCGATCTGCTCGCGAGATCGATCGATAAAATTCCCCTCACAGAGAATGTCAAGTTGATCGACCGCATTGCGCTCGCTCCCGCCGGCACCGCCGGCGGGACTGCGCTGGTGGCAGGCCGTCTGGGTGTGCCAACCAGGCTGTGCTCGGTTGTGGGTGATGACCCAGCGGGAAAAATCGCTCGGTTGGTGTATGAGGAACACGGAGTCGATCTATCCCTGTTGGACACGGCGGTGGGTATGCCGACCTCCACTACGCTCATTTGTATCAACTCAGCCGGGCAAAGGCCTCGATTTCATATGCGAGGCGCGAGTGTGACCGTGCAGGTCACTGAGGCAGCGTTAGCCGCAGCGCGTTCCGCGAAATATGTGCACTACGCAGCCATCGGTGCACCCAAGCTGGATGGCGGGGCCGGCGCTGCGCTGGCAGCGACTGCACGAAATGCGGGTGCGACTGTGACCTGCGACCTCACTTCTCCCCGCCCCAACGCACTCGAAGAACTGCAGCGCGTCCTTCCATTTGTCAATTTCTTCATGCCGAACGCGGAGGAGGCGCTGCGCCTGTCGGACCGCGAAACGGTGGAGGAGGCCGGACAGTTCTTCCGTGACCTTGGCGCCGTGAATTGCGTCATCAAAGATGGCGCAAGGGGGTCGGTGTTGGTCACGGCGGAAGGATCGACCCGAGTAGCCGCTCATGTCATCGAGCCACTCGACACCACCAGCTGCGGGGACTCTTATTGCGCGGGATTCATCGCGGCTCTCGTGCGGGGACGTTCGGTCCTCGAGGCCTGCCGCTTCGGGTCCGCAGTGGCCGCCTTGGTGGCCTCGGGACTGGGCACACTGGGGTTGCTGCAGGGATTTGACCACGCCGACAATTTCCGAAAAACAACCCCTTTGCGCGAGTTAGTCTCATGAGCGATCAACACGAACACGCATTACGAGCGAAGCTGGTCTCGGTCATGCGGCATATGACTGAGCGCGGCATGAATCCGGGCACGTCCGGTAATGCATCGGCCCGTCTGAGCGAGGGCCTGCTGATCACACCCAGCGGCGTTGCGACCGACCAGATCACACCGGAATCGCTCGTACGACTCGATTCTAACGGCCATGTCATCTCGGGTAACCTGAAGCCCTCCAGCGAATGGCAGATGCATCTGGCGATCTATATGCGTCGACCGGATGTTCAGGCGGTCGTGCACTGTCATTCTCGGTACGCGACCATCCTGGCTTGTTCGGGGCGTACCATTCCATCGTTGCATTACATGGTAGGTGTATCGGGCAAGACCACCATACCGTTGGCGCCGTACGCGGTCTTCGGCTCTCAGGCTCTTGCTGACAAGGTGATCGCGACGCTCGATGGCGGACTCGCCTGCCTGATGTCGAATCACGGCCTGATCACGTTGGGGCGCGACCTCGATCGGGCGATGGTGATCGCTGAGCAGGTGGAGGAGCAGGCGGCGGTCTACTGGGGAACGCTCATGATCGGCGGTCCGACCCTGCTGTCTCCCGATCAAATGGAAGAAGTGTTCGAACAGTTCAAGGCTCATCGAGGTTACCGGCAGTGAGCCGGCAACCTACACTGACAGGAAGACCATGTCCGAAATTGTAATCGTCGATCGCGATGGCTACGAGAAACGCCTGAAGGCCCAGGCGGGAGTCTCCGTCATGCAGACGTTGCGCGATGCCGATGTAGGGATTGCGGCAATCTGCGGCGGCATGTGCTCGTGCGCAACATGCCACGTCCTGTTGGACGAAGCTTGGGTCGCGACGGTCGTCCCTCCCCGGGCCGAGGAGATGGAGCTCCTGGGTGGTCTCACGCATTCACAGCCCAATTCCAGACTATCGTGTCAAATTCCGTTTCATCTCGGGCTCGACGGCCTACGACTCACGATTGCTCCCGAGGAGTGAGCTAACCCACCGCGCGGCGCAATCTCATGTCGGCAGGTATTGATCTTTCGCAATGGTTGACGCTATTCGCACGTGCTCTGGAAAGGCGCGATCTTCTCGCCGTGGGAGCGCTGTTCGATGAAGACAGCGACTGGCGTGATTTTCTTGCCTTCACGTGGGATCTGCGCACCTTTGAAGACAAAGCCCAGATCCTGGGAATGCTCGATAGCACTCTGGCGCAAGTTCAGCCGAGCGACTGGACGGTGGTACCGACCACGCCTTCCGATGGGTCGCGGGGAGGTTGGATCCGATTTGGCACTGCGCAAGGACGATGCGCAGGTTACGTGCGCTTGAGAGGAGGACTGTGCACGACGCTGCTCACCACACTTCAGGAGCTCAAAGGCCACGAGGAACGCGCGGGCGCGCGCCGAAGTCCTGGCACCGAGTATGGCATCAGCCAGGATACGCGCAATTGGCTCGAACGGCGGCAGTTGCACAGCCGGCAGATGGGTGTGAGTCAACAGCCCTTCGTGCTCATCGTGGGTGCGGGACAAGCGGGACTGTCATTGGGTGCCCGGCTGAAGATGCTGGAGGTCCCGACATTGATTGTCGACCGCTCCCCGCGGATCGGCGACCCCTGGCGCCGTCGCTACAAGTCCTTGGTGCTTCACGACCCCGTGTGGTACGACCACATGCCCTACCTGCCTTTTCCGGAAACATGGCCCGTCTTTACGCCAAAAGACAAACTCGCCGATTGGCTCGAGTCCTATGCACAGATCATGGAGCTCGATGTCTGGAACAGCACGGCCTGCAAATGGGCGTCGTTCGATGCAACCCGGCAGCGGTGGCGTGTCGGGTTGGAGAAAGAGGGCACGTCGACCATCGTCGACGCGGCACACCTCGTCATTGCGACCGGAAACTCCGGTAAACCGCGCATCCCGAGCTATCCCGGTGCTACCTCCTTCACCGGTCAACAGTACCATTCGAGCCAGTATCCTGGAGGCGAAGAACTGACCGGCCGGCGAGTCGTCGTGGTTGGATCCAACAACTCGGCTCATGACATCTGTGCGGACCTGTGGCAGCACGGGGCTCACGTAACCATGCTCCAGCGGTCCCCGACGCTGGTGGTTAAAACGCAAACCCTGTTCGAGCTGACTCTGGAGCCGTTGTACTCGCAGGCGGCAGCGCAGGCCGGGATGACCACGGACATGGCCGATCTGCTGGCCGCGTCGATGCCACTGCGGCGTTTGGCCGATGCACAGCGGCCGATCTACCAGGAGATGGCCCGACGGGATGCCGCTTTCTATGCGAGTCTCGAGGCGGCAGGGTTCATGTACGACTTCGGAGAGGATGGCTCCGGCCTGCTGGTGAAATACTTGCGCCGCGCCGGAGGATATTACATCGATGTCGGTGCGTCGCAGCTCATCGCCGACGGGCGCATCAAGTTACGCTCGCGTGTGTCCGCTGAACGCATCGAACCCCGCAGAGTGGTGTTGAGTGATGGTGGGAACCTCGCTGCTGACGTGATCATTTATGCCACCGGATTTGGCTCCATGGATGAGTTTGTTGCGGAGCTCATCTCTCGAGAGGTCGCCGAGAAGGTGGGCAGGGTCTGGGGGTACGGTTCCGGGACCTCAGGTGATCCTGGTCCCTGGGAAGGGGAGTTGCGGAACATGTGGAAACCAACGCGGCAGACAGGCTTGTGGTTCCATGGCGGCAACCTCGCGCAGTGCCGGCACTATTCGCGATACCTTGCCCTGCAGTTGAAGGCGCGGCTCGAGGGTCTACCTGTAAACACACTGGCGGCCTGAGAAATGGCTTTACGTTTTGCTGAGCCGGCACGCGAGGCTTACCACTTCCCGCTCGCCATCGGTCATCTTCTGGATGCGGCGCTGTTGAGCTCCGCGGACCAGGAAATTGTGTACCGGGACCAGATGCGGTTGAATTACCGCAAGCTACGCGAGCGGATCGGGGCACTGGCATCGGTTCTGACCGGCCTTGGCGCGCAGGAGGGCATGACTGTTGCCGTCATGGACTGGGACAGCCATCGCTATCTTGAGGCGTATTTTGCAATTCCGATGATGGGTGCGGTGCTGCAGACGGTCAACATTCGATTGGCCCCCGCCCAGATCGCTTATACGTTGTCGCACGCCAAGGCCGAGATCCTGCTCGTGCATCGCGATTTCTTTCCCATCGTGGAGGCAATCCTACCCAAACTGCCGTCCATCAAAGCCGTACTCGCCATCACAGACGGGGCTGATGTTGCCTTGCCGCACTTCGCCGCCGGAGAGTACGAACGGTTGCTCGCGACCGCGGACGTCGGTTTTGCCTTTCGCGACTTCGATGAGAACGCGATCGCGACCACCTTCTACACAACCGGAACGACTGGACATCCCAAAGGGGTGTGCTTCAGTCACCGCCAGATTGTGCTCCTCGTACTCAACGCGAAGGCCCCCTTCGGAGTCACCCAGGCAGGCGGCTTGGGGCACGGGGATATTTACATGCCGCTCACGCCCATGTTTCACGTGCACGCGTGGTGCGTGCCGTACATTGCGACATTGTTGGGCGTAAAGCAGGTCTACCCCGGCCGTTACGAGCCGCAAACCATCCTCGAGCTGCGAGAACGCGAAGGTGTCACGTTCTCACACTGTGTACCGACTATTCTGAAAATGGTGTTGGATGCTGCTGCGCACAAAGGGACGGACCTCTCAGGTTGGCGCATGAAGATCGGTGGGTCGGCGTTGACCTCTGCGCTATGCAAAGAGGGGCGAAATCGCGGCATGACCTTGATCAGTGGGTATGGAATGTCTGAGACCGCACCGACGGTGGCGGTGGCGCGCCTGAGCGCCGGGATCCAAGATGAAGAAGCACAGATCGCTGCTATGACCGTCTCAGGCGTGCCCATTCCATTGGTCTCGGCACGAATCGTCGACCAGAATATGCGCGAGCTGCCTCACGACGGAAAAACACAGGGTGAGCTGGTCTTGCGCGCTCCCTGGCTGACGCCCTGTTATATGGGCGATCCCGCCGCCTCGGAAGCGCTTTGGCGGGGGGGTTGGATGCACACTCAGGACCTCGCCACGATCGATCCGGACGGCACTATCATCATCCGCGATCGGCTCAAGGACGTAATCAAGACCGGCGGCGAATGGCTGAGCTCACTCACTCTCGAGAATCTCGTCGCCAGTGTGGAGGGTGTCTCCGAGGTCGCCGTAGTGGGCGTTCCGGACGCACGCTGGGGTGAACGACCGATTGCGGCCATCACATCTACGGCTGCACTCCCACCTGATCTGGAGGCAATCAATGCTCCTATCACTTCTGCGATTGCCCGCGGCGAGCTCAGCCGGTATGCGCTGGTGGACCGGGTAGAGGTGCTGCAGGCGATGCCCCGGACCAGTGTGGGAAAGATCGACAAAAAGGCCTTGCGAACCTTACTGGGCCAACAGACGCCACAACCCTCTGGTGCGGGACGGTGATCACATGTGCGCAACCACGGCGCGGAGCTCAGGGACGACGCGCATGCGCAATCAACTTCACGTCGAGATACGCCTGCATGCCTTCAATGCCACCTTCCTGGCCGTACCCACTCTCGCGCGTACCGCCAAACGGTGTCTCCGCGTTTGAGACGTTCAACGTGTTAACCCCCACCATCCCCGCCTTCAATAACTCCCCGACGGCCATGGCGGTCTCGTTCGATGTGGTGAACGCGTAGGCGGCCAGTCCGACCGATAACGAATTGGCGCGCTGAATCACTTGTTCGAGATTCTGAAACCGCGTGATCGGGACGACGGGACCGAACGGCTCTTCCGTCATGACACGGGCATCATCCGGAGGGTCCGTCAATACCGTCGGCTTGAAAAAGAACCCCGTCGACCCGTGCCTGTCTCCGCCTGCGCAGATCCGGGCTCCACGCCGGGTGGCGTCCGAGACGAATTCCTCCATCGCAACCTGTCTGCCGGGGTTGGCAAGAGGGCCCATCCCGGTTGTTTCGGCGAGACCCTCGCCGAGGCGCATCGCCCCGGCACGCGCCGTAAAATGCTCGACGAAAGCGTCGAAGATCCGCTCATGGACATAGAAGCGGGTCGGCGAGATACAGATCTGCCCGGCATTGCGGAACTTTCCAACAGCCAGAAGGGTGGCTACTCGCTCCACATCGACATCATCGAACACGAGCACCGGCGCGTGGCCGCCGAGCTCGAGGGTGGTGCGCTGCAAATTCGCCGCCGCGGTGGCAGCCAGGAGCTTGCCCACGGGCACTGAGCCAGTGAAGGTTAGCTTGCGGACGATCGGCGAGCCCAGTAAGTGCCCGGTGACCGCCGGTGCATCGCCAAACACCAGGTTCAAGACACCGGGCGGAAGGCCCGCATCGTGCAGGGCCTTCACGATTTCCAGAGCGGTGCCCGGGGTCTCCTCGGATGCTTTGAGAATGAGCGAGCACCCAGCGGCCAGAGCGCCGCCAATCTTGCGGCAGGGGGTCAGGGCCGGAAAATTCCATGGCGTGACGGCAAGCGCGACACCCACAGGCTCCATCACAACCAGTTGCCGCAAGCCCGCACTGGTGGCAGGCACGATCCGACCATAGGCGCGTCGCCCTTCTTCCGCGTACCACTCAATGATGTCAGCAGAAACGGCGACTTCACCTTGCGCCTCCACCAAGGGTTTGCCCTGCTCCAGGGTCAGCACTCGAGCGATGGTGTCCTGGCGGTTGCGTATCAGTGCGGCGCCCCGCTTCAAAATGCTCCCGCGTTCCCGCGCCGACGCGTTCTTCCAGGTGGCAAATCCGCGCTGAGCGCTCTCCAGCGCGCGGTCGAGATCCGAGGTCGTGGCATAGGGAAGCAGACCGAGAGTCCCCTCATCCGCGGGATTGAGCACCGGCTCGCGGCGGCGGCCCCCTGCGGTGACGAGCTCACCGTCAATCATCATCGTCAACTCGGGATACATCATTTCCAGCCGGGTGTACCTTGTGGTTGTAAACGATCCAGCCTGCGGCGCCTGAGATGTTGCAACGTCGAGATTACGAAGGCGAGCAGGAAGCAAGCCCAACACACCAGCAACGCGCCGCGTGTATCGGTATCCGTCACGAAAAACGAGCTCAGGAGCGGTCCTGCACCTGCCCCGACCAACTGGGCTCCCGGAAGAACCACGCCGATTTGTCGAGTCGGGTCTACCTCGATGGCCATGGGCAGTTGGTAGGGCAGAAAGAACAGCCAGAAAAACCCGAACACGGCACAGGCGCTGAGGAATGCTACGGGACCCGGCAGCGCAGCCAACAAAGCCACCAGCACGGTGTTAGTCAGCATACAGACGAAGAAGACGGCGTAGTAAGGGATTCTGGGTAGCACGGCAGCCAGGGATGACCCCACAGTGGACCCGCACAGTACGGCCGAGACCGCGTAGCCGACCATCTGTTCGCTCAAATGCGCCTGGGCCCCTAGAGGGGCGATATAAGCGAACAGACCGATGGAGAAGGCGGAAATGAAAAATACACTGGCAAGGCACAAGACAACGTTCACAGAGTACACCGGCCTGCTGCGATGCCCCGGGGCCGACGCCAGCTCGGCGAAGGAGTTCGGCACAAGTGGCGCGGCGATCAGGGCGAACCCGGCCGTCGCAGCGAGCGCCACGAAACCTCCATCCGCTCCGTAGCGCTGCATCAGCGTCGGCGGTAGTAGTACCGCAAACACGAATTGCGAGATGTTCTGCAGGGTGAGGAAGATTCCTGCCATGCGCGGCGGAGTTGGACTGCGGGCGACCATGCAGGAGGTCAGCCAGACCAGCACGCCTTCCGGAAGCCCGGCCAGCGTGCGATTGATGAGGACCTGGGTGCCGTGCTCACCGACCACCAGCAGGTCCGCCACGATCGCGAGCACCGCGGCCAGCGCAACTCGCGCCCGCATCTGGGTCGGTCGCCAGAACGTACCGGCCAGCCAGATCCCAAGAGCCAGCGTTACGAACTCAGCGGTGGTGGCCCAGCCGAGTGCCACGGCGCTCAGACGATGCTCCAGAACGAGAGATCCCAGCAGGACCGGCTGCACCCCGCAGATCAGCATGCCCATCGTACCTACGAGGAGAATGCCGGCGAGCTGCCCATTGGTGGGCTTGGCGCCGATCCAGCGCGCCGCATCGGGCATGCTGCCGGCTGTTTGGGTCTGAGCCCTGTCCACGCGGTCTGCTCCCACTACTCGCCCCAGGTACGGGCGTATAGTTATTACTACGTACTTATAATTGTCAAGCGCCGAGGCTCTGCAGATGCCGATAGGCAAATTATTGCCGTAAAGCCGCAGAAATTTTGTATAGCTATTGCTATATTTTGCAAC
>Ga0268266_10003608_pt1 | contig 15306 bp, 8 predicted proteins | sample KBSS13metaG_FD_190356 | JGI IMG/M metagenome (GOLD analysis project Ga0268266, IMG submission 190356) | Switchgrass rhizosphere microbial communities from Kellogg Biological Station, Michigan, USA - KBS S1-3 metaG (SPAdes) (version 2) | ecosystem: Host-associated > Plants > Roots > Rhizosphere >...
TTGTCGTTTTCAAGAACGCGTCGAGGCTGTACAGAATGTATTGAATCGATATTGCGACCAGACGGGTAAGCGTGTGATGTATGCGGCAAACATTACGGGCGAGATAGATGAAATGTTTGCGCGTCTGGAACATATCTTGGCGTGCGAAGGGACATGCGCAATGGTTAGCATCAACTCGATCGGTCTACCCGCTATGAAGATGGTGCGCTCGCAGTCTAGGGTCGTGATTCACGGCCATCGAAACGGGTGGGGAATGTTAGCAGAAGTCCTGCGATAGGAATGAGTTCCATAGCGAAATGTTGATTGTTCACCTCCGGTTTGGACTGCTCCGGGTTCGAGAAAGAGAAGGTTAACGAAGCTGCGGCCATTGAGCGGTAGTTCGCTAACCTGACGCTGGTCGACTACAGTTCCAATCGCTGCAGAGTCCGTGTCCAGGGTGAGGGCATTTGCGGTAACTTCGATGCGCTCATTGGTGCTGCCAATTTCAAGAGCCGCATCCACTCGCACGGTCTGATCGACCTGCAGCGTGATTCCTGTTCGGACTTGAGTTTTGAAGCCCTCCTTCTCGGAGGTTACGGTGTAAGATCCCGGCAATAACAGCGCGGCGGTATAGTTTCCTGAAGAGTCGGTGGTGAGGTTGCGCTTGTCGCCGCTTCCTACGTTCATGATCGAGACTCGGGCTCCACTGATGGATGCGCCGGTTGCGTCAGTGACTCGTCCGGTAATTGTTCCTGAGGTGTTTTGCGCTCTCAGAATTCCACTTAGCATCAGGATCGTAATGCTGAAGAACCATAGCTTGCTTCGGCTGATCATCCGACTTCCTCACCGCGGTGACTGCATGCTTGTTCGCCGATAAAACTCGTAAGCGGCGACGTCGAGGGGCCACGCTATCGGCGGGTGATATGCCTGTCAAGCACGCTCAGGTTGTCGTCATGAAGACATGCTCCCGTACCGCAATTCGGACCTCGGGATTTAATCTGTTCGCAGTGCTCTGAGGCAGGAAGTCGCCCTATGAACAAAGGTTAGGTGCGTTTGGATTCGGAGAGTTCAGGATAGGATTCGCGTCTAATGACGTGTCAAAAAATCAAGGTAGTTGTTCTGCAATGCGGAACGAAGACAGAATGGTGCAAAACCAATGGTGCGCCGTCGGTATGAAATCCCATGTGACGTCTCCAGCCTTTTCGGTGTCTGGACCGGTGCCTGGGTACCCCTCCCCCTATGAAATCTCCAAGATCTTCATTTTGCTATAGTTATCTGATTATCTCTGTGCAAAGTATTCTAAGCAAAAGACTTGCGGCTAAAGTATTGAAAAAATGGTACTTAGAAAGGAAAACCCCGGCATATAGCTGAGGTTTTTCTTCCACTCCTTTTATTGTAGCAATACAGCGAAAACTGATCGGCAGGATGGATGTCGTTTCTTATGTGTTGTTTAGCTGGCCAGTTCACTTGACAGCATCGGGGCCTCAGCCAACAACCTTAAGATATGTTCTGTGAACGCCTGAGCTCTTCGGAGAGAAGAATAGCTTCGGCTATCTCTTTCATGGATTTGCGTCTTTGCCGGCTTTCGCGATGCATCATCTGATAGGCGTCGTCTTCACTCAAAGAGAGATCGCGCTGCAGGATGCTTTTCGCCCGGTCGACTGCTTTTCGGGTCTCGAGTCGATTTGCCAGTTGGGAGTTTTCGGTCTCTAGCCGAGCTCGTTCGATCTCTGCCCCTACCAGATAGCCAAGAGTGGATAACAATCGAACTTCATGCGTGGTGTGTCTGTAGGACGCCCTGTGCTGAAGGTTAATAACACCCACAACTCCTCCAGCACACATGATTGGGGTACACAGCATAGCCTCGAAGTGATCTTCGGGAATATTTTTAAAGGCCTTGAAGCGCGGATCGTTTGAAGCTCCGGAGGCGAGTGCCACCGGCTGACGATGTTTCGCAACCCATCCGGTTACACCCTGGCCGACCTGAACGCCGATGTGGTCTACGAGATCGGCGTGTGGATTCTTGGATGCGCGCATTACCAGGTTTTCACCTTCGAGTACATAGATGAAGCAGGAGTCGCAGGGTATGACGCCAGATATGAAGCTGACGATGCGATCGAGAACCAAGTGAAGTGAATCGGCAGCAGCGATTCGGCTGCTAATTTCGTGAAGAAAATCGATCTGTTTCAGGCCATCGCGAAATCCGGCCATGGTTGGCGTGGAGGGCGCCACTCGGCGGACGGATGCTTTTGGGGTTTCTTCTGCGAGGGATTCGTCGGTATCGGAAAATACCGCTTCGATCTTTTTATTTCGTTTCTCCTCAAGCAATCGGCTGGAATATTGGGCCGCTTCGTTTACCAAGAATCCCATTTTAGGGCGAGATGGTTCGAAATCCGGGTGGATTCCATAGTGGGCAAGCTCTTCGGAGGTTGTTGGGCCGATGGAAAGAATGACCGCGTTGTGCAATGCGTGTCGTAATTGACTGACCACGCCCATCTCTTCAGCCACCTGAAAGAGGTGAATCACTTGCACGGCGGTCATGAACAGGACCACATCGATCATGCCGTTCAATAGGCTAAGGACGCATTCTCTGAGCGGCTGCAGATCGATCGGAAGAGCCCATTGATAGACAGGGACCTTTGTCAGATGGAGAGCGCGGTCACTTACTTCTGCAAGAAACTCCGGATTCGATGCACCGTATTCCTGAACTGCGATCCGCATTCCGGAGAGGGACTCTCCGTATGTTGCGTCGATCGCCAGTAAAAGCTCACGCCATGTGCTGGGTTCTTCAGAGATTGTGTGTACGGGAACTTTCAGCTCCCGAAGGGCTGTCGTCGGTTTTGCTCCTCTTGCAGCGATCTTAACCTTGCGAAGCGCAGCCAGAACCTCCTCACGGTCGAACTTTGTCTCCGCGAGGCTCAACATAGAACGAACACCGACACCTGTGAGAAAGATGATGAGATCAAACTCTCCCTTCAGCAACTTTGCAGCAAAGTCGAGTGTCTCTTCGTTCGATTCGAGGCCAACTTCTCTCATCGCCGGCACGACGACTGCCTCGCCGCCATAGGTGCCGATCAGCTTCTCGATTTCTTTCGCACGGCGGGACTCGAGTGAAAGTACACGAAGTCCTTTGAAGCTTGCATGCGCCACGCTTCCTCCAATAAAGGTGTCATAGGGAATCTTCTGCTAAGCCGTCTTTGGCAGCGCTCGAAAAATGATGGAGTCGTGAGCAGGAGACCTAAGAAAAGTTTAGCTGTGCTGCGACGGACGAGCAACGGCAATCTTAGATTTGCTCGCTCTTGAAGTGCAGGTCTGCCAGGATGTTGGTTTGCGGAGAAAGCAAAGAATCCAATCGCGAAGCCGATGAGATCTTGATTCCGCCGCGCTGGTTATCTAAAGGAGTTTCAGCCGCATTCGGCAATTTCCAGAACATCCTCTTGCCAAGAGGAAATCCTCGGGCTAGTATCGTCCTAGGCGTTCACGGATGGACGCTGACGAAGCGGCTTTGCACCTTCGGATGTGTGAGCGCTTCACTATCCACTTTCTCATTTTCAAGCTCCTTGATGAGCCGTTCAGGAAAATCGTGGCGTTTCGCCTGCGATGACCTCTTGGCTTGTGCGTGTCTGTCTCGTCGTCGAGATCGATGCACACTCAAATGCTCCGCGCTTCCCGGGCGCGGATATCTCAAGGAGTTCTGGCATGAGTACTACCGTCAATTCAGCGGAATTTACTCCGGAGCAGAAGCAGTATCTGCAGGGCTTTTTTTCTGGGGTTTCGCAGCGAGGAGTGATTCCGTTTGTAGGGCATACCTCAGAAGGGCTTATTACGGCGGACCCAGCATCGGGTTTAGGCAATCAAGCTGCGGCGGAGGTTGAGGACAAGTGGTTCGATGTTGCGGTCTCCGACCTTTGCAGGGAAGAGCGTTGGAAGTATGAGCAAGATCCATTCTGGATATGGGACAAGATTCTTCAGTACAGCAGCCGGGATCAGCCACCGACCGATGACGATCGCTTTCGTCTGAAGTATTTCGGACTTTTTCATGTAGCCCCAGCCCAGGATTCATTCATGCTTCGCCTTCGTATTCCTGGCGGCATCCTGACTACGCATCAGTTTCGGGGTCTTGCTGAGCTCGCGGAAGATTATGGATCGGGACGGCTCGATTTAACAACGAGAAGCAACCTCCAAATCAGGGAGTTCAAGCCTCGCGACATTGTCCGGGTGCTGTGCGGTATTCAGGATCTTGGCCTGAGCTCTCGAGGTTCGGGTGCTGACAACATTCGGAACGTGACGGCTTCTCCTTTGACTGGGATCGATCCACGGGAGTTGTTCGATGTTTCGGGGCTCGTCCAGGCGATGCAAGCGTACATTACGAATTCGCCTGAGATGTACAGGCTTCCTCGGAAGTTCAACATCGCTTTCGATGGTGGCGGCTCAGTGTCTTCGCTTGCCGATACCAACGATATCGGTTTCGTAGCCACCCGTGTTGGGGAAGAAAACAGTGTTCCTGCCGGAGTGTACTTCCGCGTGTTGTTGTGCGGAATTACTGGACATCGTCAGTTTGCGAGTGACTGTGGCCTTCTGCTTCGACCTGAGGAGACAGTGGCGGTCGCAGCCGCGATGATTCGGGTTTTTACGCAGAATGGAGATCGCACTGATCGTAAAAAGGCACGGCTGAAGTACCTTCTCGATCGTTGGGGAGTTGATCGGTTTCTTGAGGAGACCGAAAAGCTTCTGGCCTTTCCCCTGATTCGTATCCCTCTGTCTGAATGCGAATCTCGCGGTCCCATCGATCGTGTGGCTCACCTTGGAGTCCATTCGCAATTGCAGCAGGGGCTGCATTACATCGGGATTGCGGTGCCGGTAGGATGTCTTCCTGTTGCCCAAGTACGAGCGATTGCAGAGATTGCCGATCGTTTTGGATCGGGAGAGATTCGCCTTACCGTGTGGCAGAACCTTATTGTCCCGAATATTGCCACCGAGCATCTTGAGGATGCGGTTGCAGCAATGCGGGATGCGAATTTGGATTTCAGGAGCGGAACCGTGCTGAGCGGCACGGTTGCGTGTACCGGAAATCAGGGATGCCGTTTTGCCGCGGCAGACACCAAGGCCCATGCTGTTGCCCTTGCAAGGCATCTCGATGCGCAGTTTCCTCTTCTCAACCAACCGGTCAATCTTCATGTCACGGGTTGCCATCATTCCTGTGCGCAGCACTACATCGGCGATATCGGGCTGCTGGGCGCCAAGGTCTCTGGAGAAGAAGGCTATCAGGTATTTATTGGCGGAGGCGCTGATGGGGACCAGGCTTTAGCCGCAGAGCTGATTCCGGCGACTTCGTTTGTTGATCTGGTGCCGAAGCTCGAAGGTCTTTTCAGGGCCTACACCGATCGACGTGAGATGGACGAAACATTTCTTCATTTCATGCGGCGTCACGATATCGGTACTCTGCAATCGTTTTGCTCTCAGGAGAATGCATAGCCATGCAAACGGTTCCTTTTATTCCAGAGAACGCTCCTTTCACTTCCGAGCAACGAAGCTGGCTGAATGGCTTCCTTGCCGGTCTCTATTCCTCAGCGCCTGCTGTTCCGGTCGCCGACCCGCCACCTTCGCTCAAGGTTGCCGTGCTTTATGGTTCACAGTCCGGCACTGGTGAAGGTCTTGCGCGCAAGGTCGCAAAGGAGCTGAAGGAAAAGGGGCATGTAGCATCACTGCACTCTCTTGAGGGATATACTCCAGCCGCGTTGTTCTCGGAGAAGTATGCGATCTTCATTGCCAGCACCTATGGTGAAGGAGAGGCTCCGGAGTCTGCGCGACCGTTCTACGAGCAACTTTGTCTGGAGCACTTTCCATGCTGCGAGAATCTTTCCTATGCGGTTCTGGCGCTGGGTGACTCTAGCTACGAGCATTTCTGTAAGTTCGGTATTGACCTTGATAATAAATTGGCGTCGTTAGCGGGCACTCGCATTTGCGAGCGGATTGATTGTGATGTTGATCTGGATGAGAGCTTCGCTCGATGGAAGGGCGCTCTCTACACGCAAATCGACGAGATCGTCGCGAATCGTCCAGCTAGAACGGCTCCGCCATCTTCTGTAAGTGTTGCAGGCGCAGGAGCGTTGCAAGTCGCTACAGCTCCAGGTCATACGCGCGAAAATCCTTATCTGGCACAGTTGGTCGATAAGCGAGCACTGACCTGCGATGTTTCGTCGAAGCTTACTCTGCATCTGGCCCTTAACATCCAGGGATCCGACATCCGTTACGAGGCAGGGGATGCCTGCGGAGTTGTTCCTCAGAATGACTCTCGGCTGGTGGAAGAGATTCTTGACATCCTGAAATTCGATGGCCAGATAGCGGTTCAACTTCCGAAGGCGGGAACGACGACGCTTTACGATGCGCTTCTCAATCATCTTCAGATCACGCGCCTTACGCGCAAGATGCTTGAAGCGTATACGACCATTGGGCAGTGCCAGAATCTGGTTGGCCTACTCGTTCCTGAGCAGCAAGCTCATCTGGAGAAATACACCTATGATCGCGGACTAATTGACCTTCTGCATGATTACCCGGGGGTTCTGCGGGACCCTGCCGATCTGGTAGCCATGCTGCCGAAGCTCTCTCCGCGTCTCTATTCCATCTCATCGAGCCCGAAGGCTCATGCAGGGGAGATTCATACGACGGTTGCGGTTGTGCGCTATCGTTCTCACAACCGAGATCGTGGCGGAGTCTGCTCTACTCTCTTTGCGGACCGGACCAACACGGGTGAGTCTCTTCCTGTTTATATTCAACCGAACAAGCGCTTCCGTCTTCCCTCCGATTCCAACAAGCCAATCATTATGATTGGCCCCGGAACGGGCATTGCGCCCTTCCGGGCTTTTCTGCACGAGCGTCGTGCGCTTAATCACACAGGTCGTAACTGGCTCTTTTTCGGCGAGCGCTCTGCGGCGACCGATTTTCTGTACAAAGACGAACTGCAGTCGATGCGTCAGGATGGTCATCTTACGCGACTAGACCTCGCCTTCTCGCGCGATCAGGATCACAAGATCTATGTTCAGGACCGGATGCTCGAACAGTCATCGGAGCTATTTCGCTGGTTAGAAGAGGGCGCCAGCCTTTACGTCTGCGGGGATGCATCGCGAATGGCGAAGGATGTTGATGCCAGCCTCCATGCTGTTATCCAAAAAGAACGTAATTGCACTCGTGATGAGGCGACGGAGTATGTCCATCTGCTGAAGGATCAGCAGCGTTATCATCGCGACGTTTACTAGACCGAATTCGAAGTTTACTGCCCGAGAAGGAATTGCATCATGCCGCTTCCGCTCCATGAACTCGCACATTCCGATACTTCCAGCCCCATTGTGCGTCTGACGCAGAATGGCCTTGAGGTGATGCCGCAGAAGCCGGTCGCGGAGGTCGTAAGCTCTCTTATTCCCACGCGACAGCTCGCTGCAGGAGAGCAGTATCGCTTTCATTTCGATATGACAAAGTGCATCGGCTGCCGCTCCTGCGAGGTCGCATGCAACGAGCAGAATGGGAATCCTGCAGATCTGCGCTGGCGACGTATTGGGGAGATCGAGGGAGGAACATGGCCTAATACTTCGCGCTACTACCTTTCCATGGGGTGCAATCACTGCCTTTCAGCGGACTGTCTTCGCGGTTGTCCCGTGGATGCCTATAAAAAAGACCCCCATACAGGCATTGTTCTGCACTCGGCAGAGGCCTGCATCGGCTGTCAATATTGCGTCTGGAATTGCCCTTATTCCGTTCCTCAGTTCAATCCGGAGCGCGGCGTCGTTGGTAAGTGCGATATGTGTCACGGGCGCCTTACTTCGGGTCTGGAGCCGGCTTGCGTCAATGCATGCCCGGAGAATGCCATCGAGATTGAGATCGTCGATCAGCTTGGGTGGCGGAGCGACCATGCCGCTGCTAATGCTCCCGGAATGCCCAATGCGGGGCATACCCTTTCCACGACACGCATTACCCTCCCTGAGGGTGCAACGGCGCAGTTCGAACGCGTCGATATCGAGACGATTCGGTCTGAACATCCGCACTGGTCCCTTGTATGGATGACTTCGCTCATCCAACTTTCTGTCGGTGTTCTCGGTTGCACGGTACTTTCGCGGCATGCGAATCCTATCGTTCTCACTCTCATCTTTGCGCTTACCGTTTTTACTTTGAATATCTCAGTCCTGCATCTTGGTCGTCCTGCCTATGCATGGCGTGCGCTTAAGATGTGGCGGCGCTCATGGCTCTCGCGTGAGGTTCTACTTTTCGGGTTGTTCTTTGCGGCGCTCACACTCTTTTCAGCTGCATCCTGGTCCGTGGTTGTTCACCCGTTCTTCGGTACAAGGTTCCTCCTCGCTGCTTCAAAGGTGGTTGCACCTGTTTTGGGGGTTGCTGGCATCCTTGCCAGCGCTCGTATCTATCTCGTTCCGGCGAGGCCTGCGTGGAATACCGTGCATACACCCATCGACTTTTTGCTTAGCTCGGCTGTTCTTGGGTGTGCGTCTATGCCGCTTTTGTTACACGTCAGTCATGCATTGGATGCTCTACCGCAGCTTGGAGTCGTTGGGGCGATGGACAACGGAGCGTCCTTTCCGATTTCTCTATTCATTCTCTTCTCGGCGTTATGGATGTTGAACCACATTGTTCGCACTATTCGCCTCTCCCGTTCCGCCATGTATGAGCTTCGAGCGTCTGCCTCCTTGTTGAATACGGATAGCCTGCGAGGGGCTTTCCTGGTTTCCTTTGCCTTCATGGGAGTGGCAATTCTCTTCTCTCTCGCCAATCAACCTTTTCTTGCACTGCCGTCCGCACTCGCCGGTGTCCTTACAGCACGCTATCTGTTCTTTGTCTCCGTAGTGCCGCTCAACATGGCTCTGACCTTTGTGAGGACGACGCACACATGAAGACGACCCTTGTTACTCGCTTGAAGCGTTTTGCGGGGATTGATACCCGGCGAGAGAAGTACGCCTATGCGCAGGATCCTGTTTATGGGCATATCTCTGAATCGCGAGTAGCAGATAAGTGGACAAAGACTACTTGCGGCTATTGTTCCGTGGGTTGCGGCATGCTCGTCGGGACTCGCGATAACAAGGCAGTTGCTGTACGAGGTAATCCTGATCACCCGGTGAATAAGGGGAAGCTCTGTCCCAAGGGACTCTCGGAACATCACATTCTGTCCGCTCCAGGTCGTGCGAAAGAGCCCCTTCTTCGTAAGAACGGTGTTCTGACCCCTGTTTCGTGGGAAGAGGCGATTGAGACGATGGTCACTCGCATCCGCGAGATACAGCAGCGACATGGGAATGAATCGCTGGGTGTGGTGGGGACAGGGCAACTTCTTACGGAAGAGTGCTACACGCTGGGCAAGCTGGTGCAATTGGGCTTCCGCACGCGTAACAACGACGGAAATACTACGCTCTGCATGGCATCGGCCGTTTCCGGATACAAGCTTTCTTTTGGTTCTGATGGTCCGCCGGGATCCTATGCGGACATGGAGACTGCAGATGTCATCCTGCTGATCGGGGCGAACATTGCCGACAATCATCCCATACTCTGCCATCGTGTCGATCGTTCTTCTCCAGGCACAAAGCCGCGCACGCTGATTGTGGTCGATCCTCGCGTTACCAAGACCGCGATGATGGCCGACGTCCACTTGGCAGTGAAACCTCGCTCCGACATTGCGCTTCTGAATGGGATTGCTCACATTCTCATCCGGGAAGGTCTTATCGACCATGACTATATAGAGCGGCATACGACCGGATTTAAAGAGTTCGCTGAGTTTGTCTCTGCTTTTACTCCCGAGCATGTGGCCGCTGTAACAGGGCTGACCGAGCAGCAGCTTTATGAGACTGCCCTTCTTTACGGTCGTGCCCGTTCCGCTTTTATAGGCTGGACGATGGGTGTGAACCACTCGACGCAAGGGGCTGTCACAGTAGCCGCCATCAATAATCTTGCGCTGATAACAGGGAATATTGGACGCAGCGGTGCTGCGCCGTTCTCCATAACAGGGCAATGCAATGCCATGGGAACGCGTGAGTCAGGTTTCACGGCGTCGTTGCCTGGTTATCGAAAGTTCGATTGCGTTGAAGATCGTGAAGATCTTGCGCGCATTTGGGGTATTTCTGTCGATCGCATTCCCAGTGCTCGCGGCCTTGCCTACCCGGACATCATTGAGGGGGCTGTGCAGGGTAAGATCAAAGCGCTTTGGTTTATTGCGACGAATCCTGCTGTCTCCTTTCCTAACTACAATCTGCTGAAGCACGCACTTGGCAATGTCGAGTTCCTCGTGGTGCAGGATGGCTTCCATCCGACTCCGACGAGCGAGCTTGCCGACCTCGTTCTCCCCGCCGCGATATGGGGAGAAAAGGAAGGAACCTACACGAACTCCGAGCGGCGAGTCTCAAAGGTAAATCGAGTCGTTTCTCCGCCCGGTAACGCTCGTCCCGATTTCGATATCTTTCTCGATATTGCTGACCGTCTTGGAGTGCGCGATGAACTTTATCCGGGCTGGCAAAACTCGCACGATGCATTTCTAGAGTTCCAACGCGTCTCCGCGGGCCGGATGTGTGATTACTCCCACTTCACCTGGAAGCAGATTGAAGAAAGCAATGGGTTGCAATGGGGCGGCGAGTCGCTTTATAAGGACGGGAACTTTCCAACTCCGGATGGCCGTGCTCGCATCCTTACGGTTCCTTGCGATCCTTTTGTGGAGCAGCCTGACACGGAATACGGTTTCATCCTTAACACCGGCAGGACTGTAGAACACTGGCACACCCGGACTAAGACTGCCGAAGTAGAGCTGCTCAACGATATGGTTCCGAACGCGTGGCTTGAGATGAATCCTGTCGATGCCAGTCGTCTCGATCTGAAACCTCATGATCGTGTCACGGTGAGGAGTCGTCGCGGAACGGTCGTGGATCTGGAGCTTCGGATCACCGGGATTGTCGCGCCGGGGCAGGTATTTATGCCCTTTCACTTCTCCGAGACCAACTCCAACATCGTGACCCTCGGAGCTTTCGATCCGATATCTCGCGAGCCCAACTTTAAACAATGTGCTGTTCGCATTGAACGTACCGCGATGCGAGACCGACGTAGCAGCGGAAAACGCCTCAAGACTCATACTTCAAATCTCAAAGAACGTACGGAGCTGACCTAAGCCATGGCAAATTTCAAGAGTTTCCTGAAATCAGGACATACGCCTACATTGTTGAGCGCTTTTCTCTACTTCGACTTTTCCTTTGCAGTCTGGGTGCTCAACGGTGCCATGGGACCCTTCATCTCCGAACAGTTCCATCTGACGCCTGCTCAGATCGGCCTGATGGTTTCGATCCCTACGTTGGCGGGAGCTCTCATGCGCTTCCCCCTGAGCGTTCTCTCGCAGTACATTGGCAGAAAAAAAGCCGCGATTGTGGAGATGTCTGCAATTGTGGCGGCGTTAATGTACGGCTTCTTCTTTGTACGAACCTTTCATGAAGTTCTTGCGATGGGGGTTCTGCTGGGGATAGCGGGAGCCAGCTTCGGGGTCGCCCTGTCGCTGGGTTCCGGATGGTATCCGAGGCAGTACAAGGGACTCGCGATGGGAATAGCAGGGGCTGGTAACAGCGGAACCGCTTTGGCTGCATTACTTGCTCCGCGCCTGGCACAACACTTTGGATGGCATACAGTCTATGGATTTGCTGCTGTCACGATGCTTCTTCCCCTTGCAGTCATGATTATTTTTGCCAAGGAACCGCCGGATATCGAGCATCAAAGCCTAAGACAGCATCTCTCGTGTCTCTTCGAGAAGGATGGCTGGGCGTTCAATCTTATCTACATCATTACCTTTGGCGGGTTTCTGGGACTAGCGACTTTCCTGCCGTCCTTCTTCTACTCTCAGTTTCATGTGTCCAAGATTGAAGCCGGTTCACTTACTGTGCTTGCGACTCTGACCGGTTCGATGACCCGCGTTGTTGGGGGATTCTTCGCTGATCGCATCGGCGGCATCACTACCTTATCCGTCGTGTTTCTCATCGCTACAGCAGGATTTCTTGGCCTGATCGCCTCTCCTTCGCTCACAGTTACCACACTTCTGTTTATGCTTTGTTTCGCGGCGTTGGGTGCGGGCAATGGGGCGACTTTTCAGCTGGTGCCCCTTCGCTGGCCTTTGACGACCGCAGTTGCAGGCGGGATGATTGGCGAGATCGGCGCCCTCGGTGGTGGCATTCTGCCCAATCTCCTGGGACAGGCTAAGCAACACACAGGATCGTATGCCACTGGTTTTGTGGCCTATGCCGTTATCGCGCTCTGTGTTCTGGCTATGCTGCGAATCATTTCGCAGCAATGGATGACCACATGGGTAGGAAAAGGTGGTCGTGCCTTGATGACCCACTTCGAGACGAAGGTCCCTGCACAAAGCCAATACGACCAACCTGACGGGGCTGGGGTGGAGGTTTAGATCAAGATCGGCCGAATACAAAAGCTGGCCCGTGCTGTCATAATGTTTCAAATTCGCAAGTGAAGTCTGATGCGCTGCCCTATTGGACTTCGCCCTGTAGATGCGTGCATTTACGAAGAGGAAGCATATTGAAGCACCTTACCCTGTTGCTGTTTTTCGCAGCTTTTGGTCACACGTGCTGTGCGCAAACCGTTGAGGATCTGGTTCATCCGCTCGTGGGTACAGAACGCGAGGGACAAACGTATCCGGCGGCCGGTGTTCCTTATGCGATGACCAATTGGACTCCACAGACTCGAGCGGGCGAGATCAAATGTATTTCGCCATACTATTTTACGGACGATAAAATTCAGGGATTTCGTGGATCTCACTCCTTGAGCGGTAGCTGTGTTCCTGACTACGGAAGCGTCACGCTGATGCCCGGAGCGGGGCAGGTGCTTACGGATGCTGTGAGCCGCGCCTCGCATTTTTCAAGGGAATCGGAGAAAGCTACTCCTTATGAATATCGAGTACGTTTAACCGATTCGGACATAGCTGCTCAGATCACTGGAACCACGCGAAGCGGCATTATGTTGTTTCGCTTCGAAAAGGCCGCAAAGCAGCCGTGGATTGTGGTCGAGAACAATGCTCGTGGCGGCGACGGCTGGGTGCGCATCGATTCCGCGAAGAGAGAAGTTACTGCGAGGATTCCCGTAAGGCGTGAGTATGCGGGCAGCGGCAAATTGGCTGGCTTCAGCTCCTACTTTGTGATTCAGTTTGATCGCGCGATCACGTCGAGCGGTACCTGGATGCCCAATAAGACGATTCCTGGTGGTGTGGAGCAGGTTGGCGATGGCAAGCCTCTTGGCGTCGTGAGGGTTCCGCAGGTGATGACGTCAACCGGAGGAGCCTCAGCTGCGTCAGCGAAGGTGCCAACTGGAAATCCGCGCGGTGGTTTTGGAGCGTATATCCAGCTGGGAGAGGTTCAGGCTAATGGAGTCGTGAGGGCGAGGATCGGAACCTCTTTTGTCAGCCTGGAAGAGGCCCGAAAGAATCTTGAGAGTGAGATTCCGAACTGGGACTATGACGCTGTTCGCGAGCGAGCTCGCCAAGAATGGCATCGAGAATTAGGGAAGATCGAGGTTAAGGGAGTCTCGCCTGAACGGACTGTCTTTTATACGGCCTTATACCATGCGATGTTGCAACCTAGGACCTATAGCGATGTCGATGGATCTTATCCTCGCTTTGCGAGTGACAATCAAGTTGAGCGAGCGGGCAATTTTGTCGTGTATGACGATCTCTCGCTCTGGGACATATTCCGCGCACAGCTTCCGCTGCTAACTATTCTTGATCCATCTCGTGATTTGGAGATTGTGAAGTCCTTGATCTTGAAGGGGCAACAAGGAGGATTTCTTCCAATCTTCCCGGCTTGGAACAGCTATACCTCTGAGATGGTGGGGGACCATGGGACCGTCGTGATCGTGGATGCTTATCGCAAGGGGATTAGAGGATTCGATATCGAGAAGGCCTACGCCCTGATGCGGAAGAACGCGACCGAGATCCCGGCGTCTCGTGAGGAGTATCTGGACGGAAAAGGGCGGCGAGGTCTCGATTCTTATCTGAAGGATGGGTACGTTCCATTGGAAGACCATATTGACGATGCATTTCATAAAAATGAGCAGGTTTCGCGCACTCTGGAGTATGCGTATGACGATGCGATGCTGGGAGTCTTAGCTGCAGATCTAGGGAAGTCGAGTGACGCGCAGCTCTTTAGTCAGCACGGCGAGAACTGGAGAAATGTCGTGGATCCGCAGACAGGATTTGCGCGGGGCCGGCATGCCGATGGTTCGTGGGTGGAGCCCTTTGATCCGGCAGGCAAATATACCTGGATTACAGAGGGACTACCCTGGCAATATACGTTTTTTGTCCCCCAGAATGTCCCGGGTCTTATCGCTCTGGAAGGGGGAAGAGAGAAGTTTGTAAATAAGTTAGACCAGCTTTTCAAAGATGGGCGATACGAGCATGGGAATGAACCCAGCCACCACATAGCGTATTTGTATGATGCAGCCGGAGCGCCGTGGAAGACCCAAAAGCAGGTTCGCGCGCTGATGAAGTCAGAGTATCGCGACGGTCCCGGGGGGCTTGCCGGGAATGACGATGCAGGCCAGATGAGCGCGTGGTATGTCCTGAGCGCACTCGGCTGGTATCAGGTGTGCCCCGGGGTTCCGGATTACTGGATCGGATCACCCAGTTTCGACGATATGCGCATCCAACTTCCAAATGGGAGAGTTCTTCACATTGCGGCAAAGGGAGCTGAGAGCGGAAAACAGTATGTTAGTAAAGTTGTTCTTAATGGTCATCGCGTAAACGACTGGAAGTTGACGTATGCTCAGATTATGGGTGGTGGAGAGCTGGTCTATGTGATGAGCGAAAGGCCGTACGTCAGTGTGAATGGAAGCTGATGTTTATGGAGCTTCTGAACCGGGGGACCGGGAAAGAGCACTTGGAAAAACCGGCGAAATCCCAAATATGGTATACAGTTTTTGGCTGTAGTTTTTGCGCTCCGCTCTCTGCCTAATTCCAAAAATAAGAATTGTGATCTTAAAGAACTCATCTGATGAGGTTTAGCAACATGAAAAAGGGAAACGTGAGTGTAGGGGTTGGCTTGTTCGTTGTCATGGCTTTCTATTGCGGATTTCTGACTATGGGCGTCTCCGCGCAGGAACACGCGGATGCCTCTTCGGCCTCGAAGAGCCTTTTCAGTTCGCGCTGTGCGATGTGCCACGGTGCTGATGGCCACGGATCGGACATGGGAAAATCATTGAAGGTGAAGGATCTCACTTCCAAGGAAGTGCAATCAGAGTCCGATGCCGAACTTGCCCACTTAATTGCGACGGGAAAGAATAATATGCCTCCTTTCAAGGACT
>Ga0268266_10003609_pt1 | contig 15304 bp, 22 predicted proteins | sample KBSS13metaG_FD_190356 | JGI IMG/M metagenome (GOLD analysis project Ga0268266, IMG submission 190356) | Switchgrass rhizosphere microbial communities from Kellogg Biological Station, Michigan, USA - KBS S1-3 metaG (SPAdes) (version 2) | ecosystem: Host-associated > Plants > Roots > Rhizosphere...
CATCGCTTCCAGGGCACGAGCCATCTGGTGGCAGTAACGATTCACGTCGTCGAATCCGTGGAAGTCCCCGGACGTAACGCGCGTCGGGATCATCAGCTCCAGCGACATCAGCCGTTCCTCCTGCGGTTCCGGATACGGACGTTGGCGAAGGTCTCCGGAGCGAACTCACGCAGGAACGCGATCCATGCCGCCGCCGCGTGCGCAGCACCGTGGCGGCAGTGGTCCCCCGACCACTTCATCGGGGTGATGACCATGAGCGCGCGGCGCCAGCCGACCAGTGGCCGCAGCACCCTGCGCAAGTCGGCCGCGGCCTGCTCCAACTCCGCGGCGTTGTTGTGGCACACCTGACGCGCGCCGATGGAGTAGATGCGCAGTTCTTCAGCGACTTCGCTCAGCGGCAAAGCCCGGGTACGTCCGAACATGGTCACTGTCCCCCGCCCGTGGCAAGCATCCCGGCCAGCTCGGCGACGTCGCCCTCGTCGCCCTCGTCGAGCTGCGTCGCGAGCTCGCAGTATTCGAGCGAGGGCACGATCGCCACCGAACTGTCGGACAACATCTGGTTCAGGTCCGCCGCCAAGTCGTCATCGTCGAGGTCGTCGACGTCGACACCTGAGCCCAGGCCAAGACTTGCGGTGCTGTCGTCGGTACCACAAGCGTCCAAACGTGCGTTTGTGAGCGTGACGCCGGTGTCTCCGTCGAGACCGAAGGAGTTGGCGAACGCACGGTCGCGCTCACCCGGGCAAACCAGGCACGGTTTGATCGACATCCAGCGGAGGACGCGCGACGGGTCCGCTTCGGCGCTGTTCAGGCCGTTCGGCCGACCACACTCCGAGCACCTCCAGTCCGCCGAGACGATCCCGTCCCGCAGCCGGAAGTCCACCCAGAGGTCGTAGTTCGCGAAGCCCCAAGCGAGCCGGTAACCCGGCACGTCGAGCATCCTCGCCAGTCGCTCACGCAGCTGGTCAAGGCTCCAGAGCTGTTCGTCGATCACGATGTGCTGATCGATCACCGCCTGAAGCAGGAACGGCGGCACGGCGGGCATGGAGCAACTCATGCTGCACCACCACCGCTCAGCATGCGTCGCATCCAGTTCGCGGAGGTGTCGGTAGCCCAGGAAGTCGCGTCGAGCAAGAACGAGCCGTGAACCGTCCTCCACGGCTGCGGCGCCGGCAGATCGGACGGGACGTCCGTGGCGAGCTGGCCGAGGAATCCCTCACCGGCCCGAACGTGCCGCTGGTGCATCGGGGACAGGACGACAGACTGCGAGGCCGGCGCCCACGGCTCGATGCCAGCCTCCCGCACGAACGCCATGGCGTCCGCCGCAAGGGCCGAGGTCGGAGCCGTGGTGTCCACCACGGGCAGCTGGGCGATGTAGTAGGGCGTCGTCATGCCGCCACCGTCCCGAAGGGGTCGGCGTCGCGGTACGCCTCGAACGCGGACTGCGGAACGCGCAGCGGTCCGCGCTTCTTGCCACCGACGCGGTAGGCGAGGAGGTCCTTAGCCTCGATGGCCCTGTAGATGGTGCTCGGGTGAACCCTGAAGAATCTGGCGATCTCCTTGACCTTGAGTACGTTCTCAGTGGTCAACGGGTCCGCGGGTGGAGCTTGCATCCCTACTCCTTGACTCCGTCCTGACGACCTAGGGTCCTAGGTCTACAAGACGGAGTATGCACGGATGCTGAGAAAGCTGCAATAACTTAGGTCTACAGGTTGGAGAAGCCGAGGATGCGCCGCAGGTCAGTGGCCTGAGCCGACAACTCGGCAGCATCGACAGGCGGATCATCTGCCGTTGTCGGGTGGAGCGGGTAGGAAGTGCCTGGCGCGGGATCGTTCTGGTAGCGAGGCAGTAGGTGAGTGTGAAGGTGCGGGGTGCTGTTCCCGAGGATCTCGTAGTTCATCTTCAACGGCTGGTAGTAGTCGATTAGGCCCCGCGCGACGAAGAGGACGTCTTCCCAGTACGCAGCAGCCTCGTCGTTGGACAACTGCGTTGGCTCTGTGACGTGCCGACCTCTCCAGATGACGAGCGTGTAGCCCGGCCGCACGTCAGCCCGCTGAAGTACAGCATCAGCTGTACTCCCGCGGAAGATCCTGATGCCCCACTGGGTCTCATCAGGGGTGTTGGGGACACACATGTCACAGACGTCGCCAGCTACGCGCGCGGCCCAGTCGCTCGGCCATCCTCGCATGTCAGCCCCCCTACCTGACGGTGGTGTCTTCGACGACGAACTCAAAACAGTCGCCGCGGTACAGATCGTCCGATAGGACCATCGGCTTGCCCGTGGTGCTGTAGTCAATGCGGATGATGCGGAACAGCGGGACCCCTCCAGCCTTGATCGCCAAGAGCCGCTGTTCGTCGGGATCAGGCATGCGAACCGAGTGGATCTCTCGAACGGAACCGAAGACGTGACCCAACTCCTCGATCAAGGCGTCAGGACCCTGTGGGATGGCTTCTTGCTGTTCCAGCCTTGTGCCGGCGGAGTACCACAGCGGGTAGTACGACGTCGAGATCACCATGGGCTCGTCGTCGATCAGTTGGAGCCTTTTCCGGATCGCGATCTCGTTGACGTCGGTAGGCAGGTCCAGATGTTCGCGCACGTCCACCGGCAGCGGCACACGGCCAACGGACAGCATGCGACGTCCAGGCCGTTGCCCCGAAGCCTCAACAAGAGTGTCGAAGATCGGCTTTCCGCTCTTGACGTGACCGCTGTGGTCGTGACCACGAACGATGCGGCGAACCCGCCGGCGCTCACGGACGAAGCTGCCGTAGCCCTTTCGGGTCTCAATCAAGCCCTCACCAGCGAGCACCTTCAGCGTGTCGCGTACCGTCGTTCGCGAGACGCCGTACCTCTCATGGAACTGGCTTTCGGACGGCAGCTTGCTGCCTGGCCAGCGAGAACCGGACTTGATCTGTGCTCGGATCAAGTCAGCAAGCTGAGCGCCCAGTGATCGATCTGAAGTCGGGTCGAGCGAATGATCCGGCGTAGGGTCGAGCACTGACATTGTGGCTCCGCATCCTGTAGTACTAGGTTTACAGGACATGATATCGAGACCAGTCAGTAGCCGAAGATCGAGAGAGGGGAGGGGTGTCCCTTTCGGCAAGACCCTTGCGCTAATGCGGCTTTGTCCATCTTTCGCCACCAAGGCTCTTGTTATGTCAGAGCCCCGGGTGACGTCCCACGGTGGCCCTGGTCGCGTGTCGCATTCTCACTTGCGCCACGGTGTGGCAGGGTGTGGTCTTGCTAGACCCCCAATAGCACTAACGGCCGCCTCATGTGAGGCGGCCGGTTAGCTCCAAACAAAGTCCGGAATCGAGCGGCTAACTCGATCCCGGCAGGTAGGCCCCAACCACGGGGCGCTCAACCGGGATCTCGCGCGACGGCCTGTCAAGCCATCGCATTGCGATACCGGTAGCGCCCTGGACGCTCAAGACCAGAGGACGCTCACCAAGCATGGTAACGACGCTTTCGCGCAGTGGCCACCCGGACCCGCCGGGGATCACGGTCGATGACGGCAGGATCACCGAGAGCGGTGAATCACCTGTCCCAGGGGACTTAGAACGTCACTCCGCCCCCGGAGCACGTCCGCAGCATCCGCGTCGACCGGTGGGCCGGCCGCTCGCGCCGCGTCCCGATTCCTTCGCCCCCGGAGGCAACTCCGACGCCGCCGCGTGGGCAGTGCGGGCCGCCGTGGCGTACCGCGCAGTCGGCGACCGCGGTTTCACCCCCGCCGTGGTGCGCGCATGGCAGGTTTTCGCGAGCTACGCGCAGTGGGACAAGGACGAAACCGGCGCCTGGTCTGGTCTTGGGACATGGGACAACATCTATCCATCCATTGACACCATTGCCCGCGAGGCCCGGGTTTCCCCCCGCAGCGTGGATCGCATGCTCGACGTCGTGCGCGCCGCCGGCCTGGTGAGGCTGGATGGCAAGGCCCCGCAGCGGGCGAAGCGCGAGCACGAGCACGTGCCGAACCGCTACCGCCTGTCTGGCACGCCGGCCGCCCCGCTGCCTGTGGACGTCCTGATGGCCCGCGCAGAGCGCACGGGGGAGTTGTTCGACCCCACCGCCTTCGAGCCCGTAGACGACGTCCAGGATGCCGCCGACGCGACGAACGCCTTGCAGCCGCCGGCCACCGAGGACAACTCGGTTACGGACCCTTCGGATTCTTCTTCGTGCGTTGATTTTGGCGTTGGCGCCGAGCAGGGATTTGGCGCGCAACCTTTTAGCTCTACCGGCGAAGTTGTGGTCACCTCCTTGACACACCTTCCGCAGGTTCTTGATGAGAGCCAACCCTCCCGTTCCGCCGTAGGCGTACGTCCCCCTGCGCGAGCTTCGTCGGAACGAGAAAACCGCGCCGCTGTGCGGCCACCTGGTTTCGCGCCAAGCGACAACCCCCGGTCGGCCACGAAGCGGTCCGGGAAGGCCCCTGAGGGGCACCCTGTGCCCCGAGGAGAGCTGGAGATCAGCATTTACGAACTGACCGAACGAATGACCGCCTGGCAGCGCGGCAAAACGCTAGAGCGCGCCCTGATCATCATGGGGCTGGAGCGGCTGTCCGTGGAGCAGCTGGCGTACCGCGCCCGTGCAAACCTGCGCATGATCGGAGGCGGGAACCGAGCACGGAGCCCTTACGGGTTCGCGTGCAAGGGCTTGTTCCGCCGGCAGTACGGATGCGCCGACCCTCGGTGCGAGGATGGCCGCCTGTTCGGCGTGCCCGGCATCGAGGTCTGCCCGCGCTGCGCAGAACGGCGCAGGGACAAGGCCGCGGACAAGAAGCGCCAGGCCGCCGAGAACGCCAAGCGCATCGCGGCCGGCTTGCCGCCCCGCACCCCGAGCCCGCACGGCCCCGCGTTCGGCCCGTGGTGTGGACGCTGCGACGAGCACACCCGCATGCAGGAAACCGGCAGCGATGACCGCCCCACACCCTGCGCATGCCGCATCGCCCCGTCGTACCAGGACGAGACGTCTAACGGATCCGTTAGGGCATGAGCCTTTTCGCCAGGCCAGGCCCCGAACAGGCCGACGCCCACGAATGCCGGCGCCTCCTCAACGAGGCGTCGGGCGCGGGAGCTGCGGCGGAACACAAATGCTCGTTTGTGCGCACCGAATAGGCGACCTAAGTAAGGATCCTTATGTAAGGGTCTATATCCCAGACTCCTGAGAAACGCCGCGAGAGCTAACGGCGTGAGCGCGCACAAACGCCCGTTTGTGTTCCCGCAACCCTCTTTCGTTTTGTTTTGTAATTAACAACGAAACAAAACGAAAGATTCCGTTTTGACAACGAAACGAAACGTAAGCTATGATTGGAAGGTGGAAGTAGACGAAATCCCCGCAAACCAGGATGTTGCAGCCCCGGCGAACTGCATCGTGTGCGAGAGGCCGCTGACGCAGCCTGCGACCGGCCGCAAGCGGAAGACCTGCTCACCGGCTTGTCGACAGGCCGCTTTCAAGGCCGCGCGCGAAGGCGACGCGGCTGTGGAAGAGGCCGGAGGCGTCCGCACCGAGGACGGGGACCCGGTGGAGGAGCTGGCCGGGGCGGTGGCGCACCTGACGATGGTTGCCGGCCGCGTGAAGGCGCTGTCTCGGCAGACGCAGCCGGCCGCGGTCAAGGCGAAGATGGCCGCGGCTGAGGCTGCGAAAGCCGAGGCCGAAGCTGAGGCCCAGCGCTTGCGCGTGGCCATGGACGCCGCCGCTGATGCCGCTGCCGAAGCCGAGGATGACGCGGCGACTGCCCGGGACGCGCTGATTGCGGAACGTGCGGCCCACGCTGAGGCGGTGGCCGTACTCACCGAACGTGCCACCCGTGCCGAACGCGCTGCGGCCGAGGCTCAGCAGGCCGCCGAACAGCAGGCTGCGACCCATGCTGAGGCGCTGGCCGCGCTGAACGCCCGGCTACAGGACATCGCTGCCGAGCGCGACGTTGCGGTGAGCGCGCGCCAGGCCGCTGAGTCCACCATTGAGGAGCTGCGGGTCGCCCGCGATGAAGCAGTGCGCGACGCGGCGGCTCGCACTGCCGAGCGCGACGCAGCTCAGCGTGCGCAGGCCTCCGCCGAGGACCGCGAGTCTGCCGCTGAGCAGCGCGAACGCGACACCGCCGCCGAGCGTGACGCGGCCCGGGTGCAGCAGGCTGCCGCGGACGACCAGCGAGACCGCGCCGTTGCCGAGCGGGATGCCGCTCTCGCCGCCGCCGAGAAGCTCCGCAGTGAGCGGGATGCGGCGCGTGAGGCCGAGCGGGAGGCCTTGACCGCTGCGGAGGAGCAGCGGCGCCGCGCCGAGGTCGCGGCTGCTGAGAAGGCCGCCGCAGTCCAGGACGCCGAGCAAGCCCGGGGCGAGCGGGATGCGGCGCGTGACGCCGAGCGGCATGCTGTGGCCGCCGCCGGCATCGCCCAGGGAGAGAAGAACGTCGCCATCGCAGAGCGCGATCACGCTTTGGCCTCCCGCGAGCAGTACAAGCAGCTCGCCGAGGTATCGCAGCAGAACACGGAGGCCGCGACCCGAAGCGCCGACCAGGCGAATGCCCGCGCCGACGAGGCCGAGAAGCGCGCCAAGGCCGCCGAGTCCGAGCGCGACCAGCTCCGCGCGCAGCTCGACCAGGACACCACCACGACCCGCGACCGGAAGCAGACCACGAAGTAGTTCTCAGGAGAGGACCAGGCAACGATGAGCGCCCAGTATGTCCGCACCACCTACAAAGTCCCAGCCAAGCGCGGGATGCGGATCGTCGTCGACGGACAGGCCGCGAGGATCGTTGGATTCGCCGGCGCCCGGCTGCGGATCCGCATCGACGGCCAGCCTGGCATCTACTTCGCACACCCCACGTGGCGCGTCGCCTACCCTAAGCCGGAAGCCTGACGAGGCCGTTCGTGGACGACGACACGATCAGCGCCACCCACCGCTTCGCCGTCATCTCCGATGTTCTTGACGACGCGGTGATGGCCGCAGGCACCCTGGCCCTGACCCCGATCACCGACCTGGACCGCTCGGCGCGGATCCTGCGCCGCGCAGTGGAACAGATCACCGGCGATCGCAGTCTGACCGCCACCATTACGCCGCTGGCCGGCGATGCCCAACCGGTGACGTCACAGAGCGTCGACGACGTCTTCGCCGCGCTGGACCGCGGCCAGCGGCCGGAACCCAGAACGGACGCGGGACCGCCATGAGCGCCGGCGCTGTGACGCACCGATACGAGGGTCAGGCCGCCGGCGGCGACATCGTCGCCACCGGCACGTTCGCGCTGTCCCCGACCACCACCGCCGATCACGCCGCCTGGATCCTGCGTCGCGCACTGGCCGCCACGACCGGCGACCAGACGTTGACCGTGTACGTTCTGCCCCTGGACCATGAGGACGGCGAAGACTGGAGCCGGATTGGCGTTGCCGAACCGGAGGGCGAGCCCGATCCAGAGGGCAGAGGACTTCTACCGCGATGAACACGGCTTCTGACCATGCCTGACGGCAACAAGCCCGCGTCCTACGCGTCTGCGGACGCGTGGGACCGTTTCCAGGCCCTCATCGTGGTCACCAGCGAACATCACATCTGGATCGGTGCCGTTGGTGATGACGGCTATGGACGCTTCCACGACCCCGCATACAGCCAGGCCCACGACGGTGTCTCACCGACCGCGCGCGTGACCCGGTGGCGCCTGTGGGCCGAGTACGGACCGATAGCAGCCGGCCAGGTCGCCATGCACGACTGCGACATCCCGCTGTGCGCGCGCCTGGAGTGCCTGGCCCCGGGAACCCAGAGCCAAAACCTCACCACTGCCGCCGACCGCGACCGCGTCGCCCGCTACAGCCGATACGGCGGCCGCCGCGACGCAGCCGACCGGCGCAGCGCCTACGCCCTGTCGCTCGCGCTGCGCACCGCGGTGAAGGCCGCCATCGGCCAAGGTGTCACCGATCCCGACGCGCTAAACCAGGTGGTCAAGGAAGTGCTGGCCGCGGGCAACCCGAACGCTGGCCAGCCCAGCCTGCTCGACGCCGTCGACCAGGAGCCGGCCGCCGACCAGGAACCTGCCGAAGGCTACGAGCAGCCCGCCCTGTTCGACCTCTGAGGCCACCAGGGCACCCCGCGGGGTGCCGGCTACGCCCCGCCGGGCAGATTCAGCCCCGGAACCGACTTCTTCAGCCCGCCCACAGCCGCGGACAACTTTCCCATCGCCGATCGCAGATCCTTGCTCTCCGCACCGGAAGGCGTCCCGGGCGGCAGGGCCGCGGCCAACGCCTCCAGCTCCGCCGTGATCGCCTCCATACGCCGCGCCAGGCCCGGGTAAGTGGTCGGCACGCCAGCTGCGGCGACACGCGCGTTCGCGGACGTCACCGGCGCCGAGCGCTTCGAGGAGCCAGAAGCCTTCGACGGACGGCCACGGTCAGAACCCGCCGACGCGGTCGGGGCGCCCGGGGGGCGGAACTCGACGCCGGGAACACGGTCAGAGGCCATGCCCCCATCCTCCCGGCCGACGCCCCCACCTGGCAAACACCGACAAAAGCGGCCTCCGGCGGCCCCTCCGGGGAGGGCCGGACTCTGAGGGAGAGGGGGACACGTACAGCCGCCGGACCTGCTGTTGGTCGGGTCGCGCCCGGTTTTCCTCTCCCTCGTCACCGCCGGCCCAAAGGGGTGTCAGGGCAGACGGGGCCCCGTCAACCCCCCCGCCCAAACCCGGGGCGGGGGGGTCAAGCCGCTCCGCGGTGACAGGACCCCGCCCGCCCTGACAGCGCAAGCGCCCGCCGGCGACGAGGGAGAGGAAAACCTCAGGGGAGAAGCATGCGGAAGCCGTCGCATCAGCCCGAAAACCGGCCGTTAGCTGCGGAAACAGCTTGACGAGATGTGTTTTGGGCGGTATATTTTAAGTGCCGGAAAGGGAGTGGAAGCCCCGGACAGCGACCCACAGGAACACAGGAGGTTGACAAATGAACAGCGAAAACCCGACGCCCGAGGATGACCGCCTGGTCTGGGCAGACCACCGGATGGACGAGTGGGGACCGGTCCTGATCATGGCCGCCACCATCGAGATGGGCGGCCGGTACCGCGTGGAACTCGACAAGGGCCGTCCGCCGGCCGAGTGCTGGCGGATTGCCGAGGCCGCCGCATGGTGGCACATGTACCACTTCGGACGCGATGGGGGACTGGAGGAGCCTGCCGGCGCCCTGGCTGCCTTTCACGCCGATGTGATCGTGAAGATTGCCCGCCACACCCTGGAGCCGAAGGCGAAAACCTGGGTCAACCATCCGGCCCGCGCCAAGGCGAACGGGCACGACCCCCAGCCGTACAAGACGATTGGCGACGCGAAGGCGTGGAAGTGCCGATGCGGCACGCTGAGTGTGATCGTCGACAACGTCGAATCCGGCGGCCATGGGAAGTGCAGCGCGACGCCCCAGAAGGCATCGGAGTAAGCAGCAATCAGCAGGGGGCGGTTCGGGCAACCGGGCCGCCCCTGCTGTGTTTTACGCCCCTGTCCGCGCTTTCCGAATCGCCGCTCAAACTCACGGAAAATCCACTCTGAGCTGGCGAAACGACTTGACGAGATGAGTTTAAGACGGTATATTTTTAAGTGTCGGAAGGGGAGTGGAAGCCCCGGACGGCACCACCGGAACACCGCCCTAGGAGGACCCCCATGGAGCGCTTGATCATTTCGCCCGACTTCGAGGTCGAGGATGTCGAATACGTCAGCGCCATCCTGGAGCAGGTCTACGACCAGGCCCCCGGCACCGCGGCCGCCGTGGCAGTCGAGAACGACCCCTGGGGCGAGCCCCGTTGCGAGGTCAGCGTCTGTCGATTCCGGGACCCCAAGATCGGGCTAATCCGCTGGGCTCTCCTCATCGACGGGGACGAGCTGGAGCTGCGCGACTACCCGAACAAGGCCGAGGCCATGTCCGCCTACCGCACCTTTATCCGCAAGTGCGCCGCCGAAGGCGTCATCTGGGCCACCGCCGACGCGGTCAAGATCTGACCCCCACCGACGAAGGACGCCGAATCATGATCCGTGTTCAGGTCGAGGGTCTCGACGCGCTCTGGCACTCAGCGCTGAACTGGCCGCCGCCGAGGAGGCTCGGTACGCCCGTATCTGGTCCGCCTACCTCGCCCTGAAGCGCGACCGCGCCGCCCTAATGGCCGAGGTCCCGAGCACCATCACCCGCGGCACGCTCGCCGCCGCGGCCCGACGCCACGCACCCGCGAGCGAGTGGGAACCAGCCCGAGCTGTTCGACCTCGAACCCTGATCCCACAAACGCGCGTTTGTGCGCATCTCCACCACGGGGAGGCCGCCGGCCATCCCCGTTTTTACGTTCCCGCACGCACTCCTGAATCGCGATCGAAGACCCTGCTTTTCTGGCTTGAGCTGCGGAAACAACTTGACGATATGAGATCTAGACGGTATATTTTTAAGTGTCGGAAGGGGAGTGGAAGCCCCGGACGACACCACCGGAACAGGTAGAGAGAAAGGGTTCGTGATCACCTTGATCACCATCACGCACAGCAGGGCAAATGGAACCCTCGTCGAGTCCGACGAGCGCATCCCTCAAGCCGCCGTCGAGATTCTCCAGGCGTGGCCGGGCAATTTCAGGTGGTTCCGGTCGCTGGAGCAGTACGGCGTCCGGAACACCCGGGACAAGGCCGCCGCCACGTGGAAGATCAACGCGGTTGCCGAGAAGCTGACCGCCGCAGGGTTCGAGGTCAGCATTGAGATCACCGAGGACGAGCGCCGGCCGTTCGCGGAGATCGAGGCCGAGCGGAACGAGCGCGCCGCCGAGCGCGCCGAGTACCGGACCGAGCTGGCCGACAAGCGCGAGGGTGAGGCGGAGGCCGCTTACGAGGCCAGCAACCGGGCCGTGGAGGGCATCCCGATGGGTCAGCCTGTCCTGGTCGGTCACCACAGCCAGCGCAAGCACGAGAAGGCTCTGGAGCGGTCCCGGAACCAGCTGAGCAAGTCGGTTGAGCTGAGCAAGACGGCCAAGTACCACGCCGGACGTGCCGAGGCTGCCGCTCACTACCAGGAGGGACGCGAGGACATCCCGACCACGCTCCGGCGCATTGACCGTCTGGAGGCTCAGGAGCGCAGCATCCTGCGCAGTGAGTCCAACGCGAAGGCCGGCCGCAGCTCCGGCGGATGGCCCCAGGACTACACCCCTGAGCAGGTCGAGGAGATCTCGGGGCGCCTGGCCGAGGTGCGCGAAGAACTGGAGTACTGGCGTGCCCATGTTGCAGCCGCCGAGGCGAACGGCCTGAAGCTCTGGAGCCGCGCCGATTTCAAGAAGGGCGATTGGGTCCAGCGCCGCGGCGGCGAGTGGGACCTGGTGGAGCGGGTCAACCCGAAGTCCCTGTCTCTGCCGACCGCGCCCGGATGGAATCAGCGCAAGCTCCCGTACTCCGATGTCATCGGCCGGCGCAGCCCCGAGGAGATGGCGGCCGCCGTGGCTGAGGACAAGGCCCGCAAGGAGGCCGCAGCAGCAGAGCAGCGAGAGCAGCAGTAACCGAATTCACCGCGGGGCGGCCTCCGCCGGCCGCCCTGCCCCCGTCAGCCAGGGTGATCGCGTAGAAGAGTTCTGCGACACTTCTTGCGATCATGAGTTTTGGGCGGTATATTTTTAAGTGTTGGACCGGATGGAAGCCCGGACCGACGTAGTAACCAAGTTGGGGCGGGTCAGGTCTCTGACCTCCTGACCCGCCCGTCAAACCGCCCGATCGGCGCGCCAACGCCACCGGGCCGGACCCCTTCTGAGGAGGGATCAAATGAAGTCTTCCACCAATCCGCGCCTCGTTGTCGAGGTGGGTCGCGCTCGGGAGTTCGACTCCTGCGACCACGGCCAGACCGTCGAGACGGTCCCTGACACCCGTCCCGGCATGCCCGCCGGTTCCACCCGCTCGCAGACCGTGCCTTGCCCGACCCACGGCGGTGCGCGGTGAGCGCGGCTATGCCCCTGCTGCGCAGGTCCCGCGAGGCGCGTGAGGCGATCGAGGACACGGCGCCCGTCATTGGGGGCTTCGACGTCGCGTTCGTCATTCACGATCTGGCTGGACCCGACACCGAGGAGCACGCAGAGGACTGCGTCGGGTGCGTCATGCTCTCCGAGCTGGCCGCCGACCGTTTCCCCGCCCTCCTGGACCCGGTGGCCCAATGCCCCGGTTGCCCGTGCTCGCTGAGCGCGTGCGTGTCGAATCCCTGCGGTCACGCCTGCTGCTGCCCGTAGCCCTACTGACGCCACGGCGGCGTGACGCCGTGGCGTCAGCCCTGTTTTTGGGTGTCGGTCCGGGGGTGGAAGGCCGGACCGTGCCACCGGAACGAGCGAGAGGACACAACACTCATGACGTCGACTAGCGACACCTACAAATCGGTCATCGGGACCAGCACCGCTAGCGGTCAGGTGCATATGGCCCACGGCACCAGTAGCGAGCGCATGTCTCAGCTGTGCCGGTTCGGCAGCAGCACGCAGTACCTCACGAAGATCATCGCCACGCTGCCGGAGAGCGGCAGGGAGGCGACCTTGAACGCCCTGTTGGCGAACATGATCAAGATGTCGAAGTTGTGCAAGAACTGCTTTCCCCACGATTTGCGCGAGGCGTACAGGGCACGGATCCGCGCCGCCGCCGCGGAGGATGCGACCGCGCAGGCGCCGGCCTTGCCGGACCAGGAGCCGAACGCATCCGATACGCTCGACCTGGATCACGTGGAGTTCGGCAGGGATCACTTGATCTCGCCGACCGGCATTCGCTACGCCGTGGTTGACGGAGACGACGACGGTGGCCCGCGAGGCGCCTACCTGTGGCTTGTGCGGGTCGGTGCCGACGGCATCCGAACGGGCATCCGGCAGCGCCGCCTGTTCGATACGGAAGCCCAGGGCTGGACGATCGAGCCCCGGCAGCCCGAGCCCGCCCGCAAGAGCGTCGACGTGCCGGCGGCCCCCGTTGACGAGGAGTACGAGGAGGAGCCGCCGGAGCTGGCGCACCTGACAGGCGACGTGGTGGTGTTTGGCACCGATGAGGACGGTGCCGCGCACGTCCTGATGATCCTGCGCCGGTGGGATCCGTATAAGGGCGCATGGGCATTGCCCGGGGGTCACTTGAACGAAGGCGAGCTGATCAGCGCCGCAGCGTTCCGGGAACTGGTCGAGGAGAGCGGCATCCGTCCCGGCCTGCTGCGTTTCTTCGCGTTTTACGACGACCCGCAGCGTGATGACCGCGGCCGGTACGTGACGTTCGCGTACACCGCGACCGTTGACGGACTCCCGCAGCCGACCGCCGGCGATGACGCCGCGGACGCCCGATGGCTGAAGGTCGCCGACGTGCGCGCCGGTCGCTACGCGATCGCGTTCGACCACGCCCGGATCATCGAGGACGCCGCGCTCTACAACGGCTTGACCACCTGATAACCGGCGGCCGGCGGAGGGGATGCCGCACGCGGCACGCCGCACGCGGGTGGAAGACCCATCCGCCGGCCTTGCTCCACCGGAACGGTAGGAGAGAATCCCAGCGTACCGCCCTATCCCAGGAGGCCCCAGATGATCCCCGCCGGACGACACGCCATCGACACCGCCGGCGTGGCCCAGATCCGCGGCGTGACCCTCGGCGCGCTGAACAACGCCAAACCGTACAACGAGCCCGACTTCCCGCCACAGCTCAACCCCCACACCCGCACCGGCCGGCTATGGGACGAGCAGCAGGTACGCGCCCACGCTGCCGGAAAGCCCATCCCGCCGCTGCCGACCGAGCCGCACCCGAATGACTTCTTGGACGACCGCGAGGCCGCTGAGTACGTCGGCATGGCCCTGTCATCGTGGATGAGTGCGGTGCAGAAGCAGGCCCCCGCCGTGCGAGGGGAGAAGCCCCGAGACTTTTACGGCGTGCGCCACTGGCGCCGGGCAACCCTGGACCGTATCCGGGACCGCAGGCGCCCCGCCGGCCGTCCCGCTGGAGCGACAGACCGAGCACCCCGCAAGCGACGCGGCCAGGATCCGACACCCAGCGTCTAACGCGTCCGTCCCCCCAGAGGTCACACCCGGATTTCCGCGGTGACGTGCAAGATAGCTTGCGATCATGAGTTTCTAGCGGTATATTTTTACTTGCAGGACCGGGGAGTGGAAGCCCCGGCAGCAGACCACCGGAACCATAGGAAGAGGAGCACCGATCATGTTCGGTTCACGAGTGCGACAGGCACGCAGAGCTGCCGCAGCCAAGGCGCAGAAGGCCGCCGACGACTTCCGTAGGGAGACCGACGAGGGTGTTCAGAACGCCCTGCGTGGTCCCTGGCCCGACCGGGAGTTCGCCTACGGCTGGACGGTGCAGCGGTCGGGCGAGCAGGCCTATCTCGACGGCCAGGCCAGCGACGCGGCCAAGGCCGCGAGGGGCTGGCGGCGCTGGGACATGCAGGCCCGGGGAGTGGAGGCCCCGACGACAGACCACCTGATCCCCAGCGAGACGCCGTGTCCGATGACCACGCCCGAGGACGTGCGGGCCGACGAGCCGGCTCCCGCCACGCTGCCCGCCGCGGCCCAGCTGTCCGAGGCGCTGCTCTTGCAGCTCACTCTCGCGCAGGGCAGCCCCGACGCCACGCAGGCCACCATGGCGACCATGGCGACGGACCTCCGCCGCCTGGCGAACAGCTGGCCGCTGATGTCCGAGGCCACCAGGTCCTACAAGGACTACCCCGACGACGGGACCATGTGGGCTCAGGCCGCCACCGAGTACGGGGATCACCTCTTCGACACCGCGCGCCGGCTGGAGTCTGACGGCGACGTGCAGTACGCGATTGAGGTCGTGCGGCGCTTGCAGTTCAACGCCCTGGATCTGGTCGAGTACTACGATGGCCTGGCCGAATCGACCAGCAGCGACGAGGACGCGCAGACCGCCGAGGGCACCCAGGCCGACGAACTGGCTCGCGCGTTGCGACAGATTGCGCTCTGCGCCGAGCGGTCCGTGAACAAGCGCGGCGTCAACCTGCTGATCACCGACCCGGAGTTTGGCGAGATGCACGAGGTCCTGCTGAACACCACCGCCGCGCGGCTTCTGATCTCCGCTGCCTCCGGATTCGCCCGGGACTTCCAGGAGGCCGACGCCGAGGACCGCGAGGTCGCCGCGGAGGCGTACGCCGCCGACATGGCCGAGGAGTGGGGCGACGAGCCCCCGTTCTAGCAGCCTGGATCAAGGCGCGAACCACACGCCCGCGGACCACTTCCGGTCCGCGGGCGTGACTGTTTGCGAGATCTGTCCGCGCCTGGACACGGGGTATCCGCCCCCACGGGGCGGAGTCGTTGGGTGTCCGGCCGGCGGTTGCGCTTCGCGGGGGCGCTCTGCCGCCCCCCGCACCCCCCGGC
>Ga0268266_10003611_pt1 | contig 15302 bp, 12 predicted proteins | sample KBSS13metaG_FD_190356 | JGI IMG/M metagenome (GOLD analysis project Ga0268266, IMG submission 190356) | Switchgrass rhizosphere microbial communities from Kellogg Biological Station, Michigan, USA - KBS S1-3 metaG (SPAdes) (version 2) | ecosystem: Host-associated > Plants > Roots > Rhizosphere...
CCGGCCGTGCCCACTGGTGGGGACTTGGTTACTCGATAGTGTGCGCGGCCGGCGGATGGCTACACGTCAATGCCGGATACGACTTCATGAACCCGCTCTACCTGCTCCCCCTGGCAGGGTTCATCGTCTCTCTCGCCATGTCGGCTCCCCAGCTTTCGGCCAGGATCCTGCGGCACCACGATCTTTCTTACGGGCTGTACCTCTACCACATGTTGGTATTCCATCTCCTCGTGGCATTGGCGGCCCCTTCCGGGTGGGCTGGTATTGCCGCCGTGATTGTTGTGTCGCTCGGTCTCGCTGCGCTGTCGTGGACACTGGTTGAAAAGCCGTACCTCAGGGGCAAGCGCGGGGCCCTGCGCTCCTTCGATTGAGCTGGCGCATGACGAAGCCAAAGATCCTGCGCTGCAATCCAAGGAACGGTAATACCTTCCGACAGTAGATCCGCGTGGGTGCCAGTAACAGATTCCATCCTGTGCTTCGGAAGCGACGTTCGTATCCGAAATGGCTCAGCTGCGAGCCGATGAGCGCCTCCGCCACGAACACTTCTCGAGATGTCATCTCCCGCTTCCAACGACTGACGTCGGACGGATTCATGTCTCTACTCAAACTCGAATGAAACTTTGTTTCTCGCAGCGGCACTGCGTTATCCACCTTGGCCTGCCAGCGGAGCATCTGATCCTCGAACCTTTCATCGATAAAGGCACAAATCCTGCGCAGTGTCGGCTCCGGATGCAGCACCAGATCCTCGTAACGGACACGGAGAATTCGTTCATTGAGAAGCGACTTGCTGAGTTGCCTATCCAGCTCGACCGCTCGCGACCACTCTCTCGTATATCCGTGCATCCAGGGTCCGTGCCAACCCTGCCTCTGAAAGGACTTCGCCACATCGCGCCCGTCTCGAATCAGATGAATAAATTTTGCATTACCAAACAGGGCGGCGAGAGGCGGAACGATTTCGATATAAGCCGGCGTCTTATCTCCCCATCGACGCTTGCCTTCAACCTCCATATGCCATCGATAGACAATCTCCACCAGATCGCGCAAATGGACTGCGCCCAATTTGTCGGCTCGACGACGCAGTTCCGCGGCTTCGAGCCCCATGTCGGGCCACCGATAATGACTGGTCATCACCGCAATAGCCTGGCTCACTTCATCATTCTGAAGCAGTCGCTCGCAGGGGAACTTCTCGACCAAGGCGGTGAGGTACCACGTCTCTGAAGGGATGGCGATACGCGAGTGTGAGGCCAACATCAGACGCAGCAGTGTGGAGCCCGAGCGGCTCGAGCCAATTATGAAGAACGGAGCGCACTGATCCGCAGCCATAGCCTTCAGGAAATCTAGTTGAGCTCGTGCATGACAGGCGGCTCGGCCGACTGCAGTGACGGCCACAGCCGCCGACCGAGCAACTGCTCCAGTTCTGCGACATCGACGGAAAAATACTCCTCGAGTTGCGCGCGAAATGCATCTCGCAGCGGGGGCCTGCGGCTCGTGACCCGGTTGAAGCGCTGCAGTGCGCGCATGGGGTGCAAACCAAACGCATGTGCCGCGTGCCGTAGCGCCAGGAGCGCCGGTGCTGGCTGTCGCAGCAGTCGAGCAAGGTGGAGGGATCTCACCCCGACCGTCTGGTTCACCACGGGGAAAGCCGTCCTGGCGGGGTCGGGAGGCAAACCCAGAAACTCGAGCACCCGCGCGAACTCGCGCGACGGATCCGCAAAGAATTCCTCGAAGAGCAAGAACAGACACTGCTCTCGCGGCACGTGCGCCAATAGCCGACGCACTTGCGGCGCATAGGAGTTTTGAGCGCCGTACTGCAACAGCACGGGGTACGGCCAACGCGGCGGCAAGTTCCGCCCCTCGAGACGCGACTCCTGCAATCGCCACGCCCGCTCAAAATCACCCACGTCTTCCAAGTGGTTGTTCCGCCGGAACGCATGCATGGAGCGCGCCGCCTCGACGGGGTTACGCAACATGACGATGATCCTGGCATTGGCGTTGTGTGCCATTATTTGACTGATCGCGACCCTCGAATACAGGTAAAACACGGATGCCTCGCCCGTCAGCGCGTGCGGCGGGGCGGTCGAGAAGAGCGCCTCGTACTGCGCGAAAGTGCCGACGCGCAAGTCCGCAGGCAGGTCGCTGCCAAAGTAGTTGGGCTCCTTGTTGTCAGGCATGAACACGGCTGGATGCGCCCTGAGGTAGTTCCACAGCGAGGTGGTTCCGCATTTCGGGGCACCGGCAATGACGAAATCGGGCCAAGGTCTCATGCTATGCCTCCATTGCTGTTTCAGCCAACACCCGTCATTCGCCGGAACACTGCGGAGCTCTTCAGAAGTCCGTCATAGGTGCCGCTGCCCGTGATTTTTCCATTCTCCAGCTCGAAAATAACGTCGCATGCGCGCACAGTTGTCATTCGGTGCGCGATGAGAATGGTTGTATAGCGGCCGCGCAAACACCCGAGCGTCGACATCAGTTCCTGTTCCGTCAGACCGTCCAAGGCATTCGTGGCCTCGTCGAGGACGAGGACGGTCGCTGCTCGATATAACGCGCGCGCAATGCCGATTCTCTGCCGTTGGCCGCCGCTCAACTGGATGCCTCGCTCACCCACCCTATGGTCGTAGCCTGTGGGGAAGGTCTCGATGAGATCATCGAGTTGCGCCAGGCGAATGGCATCCAACAGCCGGTCTCGATTGATGTCCGCGGCAGGAATTCCCAACGCAATGTTCTGCGCGATGCTCGCGTCCAGTAAGAATATATTTTGCGGAACATAGGCAATCCGGGACTGCCAGGCCGCGCGATTGGCCTCGTCGAGCGCGCTCCCATCCACTTCCACCCGTCCCTCGGAAGGCACCAGCAGCCCCACTATCACATCCACCAGTGTCGTCTTACCCGAGCCGTTGACGCCGACGATGCCAACCGCACCACGGGCGGGAATTCGCATGGAGACGCCCCTGAGGGCCCACGGTTGGTCAGGGGCATAACGAAACGACACTTCTTCGAGCCGGATTTCCTGTTGCGGGCACACCTGCCATGCGCGGTCCGTCCGCCCTGAATTGGCCAGAGCGCGCGTATGAATTGCAGTTCGGGCCCGCCGCAAATCCTGCGCAATCAGAGCAAGCCCGGCGCGGTCGGCACGAATATTCACAGACGCGGCAAATACCTGCTGAAGGATCGGCAAGAGCCGGTATGCGGCAAATGCGAGAAACGTCAATTGTCCCAGCCAGGAGCCGACGCCATTCTCGCCAACGCCGAGCACGAGGGCGAGCCCGACGAGACCCACGGCGGCAACGCATTCCATGAGTTGCCTGAAGTTTTGTGCTACTGCCTGGCTGTGAGCGGCGGCGCGAGAAGCGGACTGACTGGCCCGCTCGAATCGGCCGCGAAAGAAACTCTGCGCCTGCAGAAGGATGATTTCCTTGATGGCGCCGAAGCTCTCCTGGAGGATCTGCGCCTGTTCGACGGCAGAGCGCGAGTGGGTCTTTCCGAGTTGCAGCAGCCGATTGCGCAGCACGAAATAGATCAGAGCATAACCACCGGCCAGTCCGGCGCTCAGGGCAAGCGCGATCACCGGCTTCAACAGCAGTATCGACAAGATGATGAACAATGCAGTGACCAGATTGGTCACCAGCAGGAAGCCATTGCGCAGAATGCCGTGCGCAACCTTCGCGGCTTCGTAGAGAATGTTGTTGAGGAGCATCGTGCCGTTCGTGCGGGTGTGAAAAGTGTACGGGCGCGAGAGGTATTCCCCGAACAAGGTGGATTGCAACTCGTTGCCGATCCGCACCGCCAGACGGCTCATCGCCAGCGAGCCCAATACGTTGATCAGATTGGCGAGCAGCATCACCGTGATGAACGCAACGCCGAGAGCCACCACGAACCCGCGTCTATCGGAAAATCCCCCGTACACGTACGCCCAGTGCAGGAGGGAGTTGCGATCGATGAGTTGCGGCTGGCCGAGTACCGCAAAGAAGGGAGCGATAGCGGCGATTCCGGTGATTGTCGAGAAGGCCATTGCAATCGAGACAATCTGCATTGTCAGGATGTCGCGCCTTTGCTTCGGCGTCAGAATACTCCACAGATCGGCAAATAGATTCATGGATCTACCTGAACCGCTGGCTGTTGGGTCCCGTGACGGCGCGCCAGGACGTCTGCGTACATTGCGCTGAGCTTTACGCCCAACGCATTCGATGACAGTTCGCGTTCAAAATGCGTGCGCACGGCGGCTCGTTGCTCGGAACCGGAACGACCGGCAATAGATAACAACGCTCGACACAGCGCGGGCGCGTCGCCGCACGGCCAAAGCTCTCCCACGGATCCCGCTTTGGTCAGCGAGCGAAAAGACGGAATATCGGTAACCGCCGGGGGCAAGCCGCACGCAAGCGCTTCAATCAGCGAATAGCCACTGCCTTCCCGGTGGCTTCCAAGCACAAATATATCCGCCGCCCGCATCAGCAGCTCGATTCTCTCGTGGGGCAGTCGCCCCAGCAGATGCACCCTGTCGCGCAAGCGGGCGTCCGCTGCGATTCGACTCTGGACGGCACGCAAAAGAGGTGCATCGCCAAAGCAGCAATAAAAGCGCAATTGCGGCAACTCGCGGCTCGCTGCGCTGATTCCCTCCAGTACCGTGAGCGGATCCTTGTTTGCATTCAGGTGTCCGACCCACAGAACGGCGGGAGCCCCCTCCACACCGGTAGCGCGGCGCGCATCGTCCCGGTCGGCGGGCGCGAAGCGACTCGTGGATTCCGGGATTTCATACACTTGCGTTGTTGCACCAATGAGACCGGCCGCGGCGAAGGGTCGCGCCTGGTCCAACGAACAGAAGGCAATTCCTGCGGCAACTGACATTCCGCGGCGCACCGCAGCTCGCCACCAAATTCGCGGCGGCCGGCTTGCGTGGTCCTGCAGAATAATCGGCGTACCTGAGCTCATTTCAGCCAGCGACGACACTTGCTGGGGAAAGTCGAGACCGTGGACGTGAAAGACGTCCGGGGCGAGGCTGCGAAGCAACCCACGGGAGGCATCATTGAACGGCAGAAAATAGTAGTGCACGCCGTTGCGCTCTAAATGATCGGAGTATGTACTCGCTTGGATGACCGACACGTCGCTGCCCGACTTTGAGGCTGCTTCGGCAACATCGACGAGCGTGGACCACTCGTTGAGAAGTTGCGCCGCTGGGCGTCCCTGAGGGTCGCTGAAAAAACTGATCTGGACGACGTGAGGCATCTCCCGCTATCCACTCTTCACAGGCTGGTGAGCTGGGGCCGGGCCAGACGGACCAGGCGCCTCGAGAGGTTCAGCTCCCACGGTCGGTCATAGCGACGGAAGCGATAGCGCCAGGAGGCCATTGCCTTCAGGGCCGCCTTGGTCCAAGGCGGATTACGGACATCCTGCGCCGTGGGGAACCGGCATCCAAGGACTGTTGTGAAGTTGCGTATGCGCTCGCGCACCCGGTCCGTTAACCATGGAGCATCCGCGTGGCACGCGTAATCGACCCACTGCCTTTGGGTCCACTCCTCCGGCGTCGTCGGATACTGGATGGCATTGCCGTTGACATCCTGCAGACGCCGGGCGCCGGCACGTACGCGGGCGCTCTTTGGCAGAGCATCCGGTGGCAGCGGCGTGTAGATGTAGATGATGATCTCCGAATCGGGATTGACCTTCTTCACCTGGCGGATGAACTCGAAGGTACGCTCCGTCTCCGCCTCGGTATCATCGGGAGGCCCGACCATGAATGACATCTCGGGTACAACACCGTGTTTGCGGCACAGCTCGGCTACCTCCAGTGTCTGATTGGAATGGGTGCCCTTGCGGATATCCGCCAGTAACGCATCGTTGGGCGATTCCGCCCCAATGTACGCCATCTTGAGCCTGCTCTTGCGTACCAGGCTCCAGGTAGCCTCGGACAGCCCCAGCAACGCATCCGCACGCGCGTAACACCACCAGGGCAACCCGATCCGGGCGAGCACTTCCAGCAGTGGGATCATGGCTTCCTCGCGATCGAAGAAGTTGTGATCGAAGAATTGCAGTGAGTCGGCGCCCAGCGACTCCTTGAGGAAAGTCAGATCGCGCTCCAGCCGCTCAGCCGGCGGGAGGAAGGTGGCGCCGCTGAACATGGCCGCCACCCCACAGAACGTGCAGCGGAATCGGCAGCCCAGAGCGGCCTGATGCACGGCGGTGCGGTTCCCAAGAAACGTTCGGGCCAGATACGCGCGGGGATCACCCAGCAGATCGTACGGCAATGGTGTATCGGGTCGATCGTCGCGAGACTTCCGATCCGCGTTGTGAACCACTGCATCGCCCTGTTTCCAACTCAACCCGGCGATGCCCGCCAGCTCCCTCTTGGGTAGCGCGTCCAACAACTCGGCGAGGCCGATCTCTCCTCCACCCCGGATCGCGTAGTCCACGTAGGGTGCGTTGAGCGCCGCATCCGTATATAGAGTGGGGAAATAGCCGCCCCAAATGACAGGTGTGGCCGGGGCTGCCCGCCTGACCATTTTGGAGCAGTCAATGGCCGATTGGACCTGTGGGCCTCCCATCACGGTCATGCCGACCGCATCGTAGTGCTCTGTGGCCAACGCGCGCTCAACAGTAGACAGGTATGCGCCGTCAACGTTGCCGTCCACGACCTTGCAGGCGGCCTTCTGTTCGAGCGCTCCAGCGAGTGTCAGCAACGAAAGAGGGAAACGCGCGTGGCGCCGCGATGTGATCTGCGGGTTGATCAGCAGAACACGCCGTTCGGCCGTCATGACAGCTTCTGCGTCGGAACCAGCCAACGTGAGAACAACATCTCGACCGGCCAGCGGTAGTTGTCCTGGCCACAACGATAGCGTGCGAGTTGCTGCAACAGGCGCTTACCCCGGCCGGCGCGCTTCCACGCGAGCTCATGGAAGAATTTGAACCGCTCAATGAGCTCGAACTTTTCCGGCGACACCCACGGACCGGGTTCTCCGGCGACGTAGTCGAACTGCGCCCACGCCTCCAACGTCTCCGGCAGCCGGAAACCACGCTCTACGGCTTCGATGACCAGGGCACTGCCGGGATAGGGCTTGAAGTAGTAGATGGGAGTCAGAAAGTCGGGGCTCATGGAGCGCAGGCGTTTGGCACAGTCGAGCGTTGCCTGGATGCTCGCGTCACTCTCGTCCGGAAAGCCGACAATGAAGGGGAAATGCCCGGCGATGCCGTGGTAGCGCATTTTGGCCGCGACTTCATATACCTGCTCGATCTTGATGTCCTTGCGGATGCGCTTGAGAACCTCGTTCGATCCAGACTCGACGCCCACCAACAAACGGCGTAGCCCTGACTTCTTGCACAGCACCCAGACATCATCAGGCAGGCGCATGCCCTGGTCCGCTCGCATGGTCGCTGCCCAGGTGGTTTTCATGCCCGAGTCGATGATCCGTTCGGCCAGCGCACGCACCCGCTCGCGCTGAGTAAAGAAGGTCTCGTCCTGGAAGTTGACGTCATCGAACCGATATCGATCCCACAACTCCTTCAGGCGCATGGCCATGCGCACCGGCTCCAACCCCACCCACTTGCGCCCATAGACGAACGGGTCGGAGCAGAACGCGCACCGGAAGTTGCAACCTTGCGATGAGATATAGTCGAGTTGACGCTTGCCTTTCAGCTCGAAGTAACGCTCGACCGGAATCAGCTCGTAATTGTGCGCCCGGAACTTGTCCACCTGCGCCAGCGGCCGCGCCGGATTCTCGTGGATGGTCCCATCGGCGAGTCGCACGGTGCAGCCCGCGCAGCCTTCCAACGAGCGTCCTTCGGCCAGGCGACTCACGATATCCGCGAATGTTTCCTCGCCCTGCCCTCGAACCGTCACATCAACGGAGGGCTCGATCAGGCATTCGCGGGAAAACATCGAGGGATGCCAGCCGCCCCACACCACCGGCAGGTCCGGGCGAGCACGCTTGGCAGCGCGCGATATCTGCAGCGCATCCGAGATCGGGGCCCCCGTAAGGACAGTGACCCCCAGGCAAACGGCGCCGTCGATGTTGGACAGAACCGCACTGACCGCATCGGGCTCGAGGCGACCGTCGATGGTCACAATCTCGTATTTGTCCGGATCGAGCTCGGAGCCGATGGCGAGCAGCGCCAGCGGCATGGTGAAAAATACCGCCTGCGGATTGTAGAGGACGACTTTGAGCCGGCCGGTCATGTCCTATCCTGAATGTGAGTGGATGTCAGCTCGAAGATCGCCAGACGCTCGTTGACGAAGCGGCGCTCAGCCCGCACCGCGATGTCGAGCCCCCGTCTGCGAAACTCCTCGAGAAAGAATTGGCCGTCGCCGAAGCTCGACAACAGCACGAGCGCCGCGCCGCCCGGTTTCAGGTGATCGCGCAAGCCCGCAGCGAAGCGCTCTGCAACATCGCTCGAGCGCCAGGCCCGGTCCCGATCATCACGCGGCACACCGCGTATGAAAGGCGGATTGAACAGGACGAGGTCGAATCGCTCCCCGGCAACCGGCCCAAACAGGTCACCGTGACGGACGTCGATCTTGTGCTCGAGGTGGTTCAAACTTGCGTTGATGCCGGCGCAACGGACTGCCGCCGCATTGATGTCCACCGCCACCACGCGCGCGGCGTACTTCGCGGCAATCACTGCACAGACTCCGGAGCCGGTACCCATGTCGAGGACTTCTGCGTTGCGGCTCACCAACTTCGCATCGAGCAGGGATGCGAGAAATGCGCCTGTGCGGGTCAGCTTTGGATTCAACACCGTCGGCGTGACGACAATGGGCACGCCGAGTACCCGCTCCATGCGGAAATCATCGTAGCGAGCCTTCCCGGTCAGCCGGTATCCCCAGGTCATTGCCTTGTCTATCAGTGCGGTGACCACGGGAATTCGCGCGTGCCGCAACGCATCCGAGGGCACTTCAAACATTGGCAGGCTCACGCCATAGCGAGCATACGCATGTCTTGCATTCGGGACGCTTGCCAGCGCGAATGTCCTCGCGCAAATCGACCATCGTGTCGGCATTGAGCGCCTCTCCGAGATCCTCGCGCCAACGGGCATTTGCCGGACCGCCGATAAAAAAGCACGGACTGACGCGCCCTCTCGCATCGATTACTGCCGAGACCTCGGGCGCATTGCAACGCACCGATGGATACCCGGCGGTCCCGCACACCGCGGCGAAGTACTGGTGGATCTTGCGCAGCTTGTGCGGGCTTTCCGCTATGAAACCCGAGCGGAAATCGGCCGCATAGTCCCGTTCGACTCCGTTTAATATCTCCTCGAGCTCGCCGAGGTCGTCCCGGCCCAACGCCAGGTTGGTGGTAAAGTCATCATTGCGGCCAAACGCATGGGGGTTGGCCACATCGACCGCGAGAAAGGAAACCTGCCGCGCGCGCAACCGCCGGGCGAGATCGATGAAGCCGGGCAACTGCCGATAGTTGGAGCGCTGCAGAGTCACGCGCACACTCGCAGGCACTCCCAAATCCGCACAGGCTTCAATACCCGCGCAAACATTATCGAACGCGTCGAGCCCGCGGATGGCGGCGTACGTGGCCCCGTCGGTCCCATCCAGAGAAACCGTTATGGCATCAAACACGCTCGTCACGCTACGAGCATGTTTGACGAGCGACAGTCCTGAGGTCAGCAGCCAAAGGCGCATGCCGTGGTCGGTCAACAGGCGGGCGATTGCGGGCCACTCCGGGTTGATCAACGGCTCCCCACCGGAAATCAGCACCACCTGGGTCCGCAGCCGTACCAGGCTCGGCAGCAGCCGCGTAACCGAATCGAGAGTCATGTCGGCCCGGCCGGTCCGCCAGTAGTCGCAGGTCACGCAGCGTGAGTTGCAGCGCTCGGTGAGATACAGGATGGCCAGCGGCAGGCGCTCGAGCTGCCCGCCCGATTTCAGCCTGTCAGATTTCAGATAGGGGATCGCCAGACTCATACGGGAACGGACCACTGCGCTCGAAATAGTGTCGGGAGTGAGTCGCCCCTGTGGCCTGCAGGGTTCAAGCGCGAAAAAACTCTTCCGCCAGGAAACCCCGCCTGTCCCTCACAGCACCTACGGCTGGGTAACTTCTCATGAGCGAGTCGAAATGTCGTTTGCGCGATACAAGACAATCGTCGCCTCCCTGGCGGCCGCCGGAGCACTGTACGGGTGCGCCGGCAATGGCAATGGGCTCGATTCGAACGGCAATCCCGTGGGTCCGGGTGGCGGCAGCGGCGGCGGTGGCCTGACGGCTGATTTTCAGTCCATCCAGGACAACGTATTTACCCCGATCTGCACCAAGTGTCATCAGGGGGCGAGCGCGCCGGAGGGCCTGCAGCTGGATGCGACCCACAGCTATGCAGCCCTGGTGGGCGTCGCCAGCACTGAGCAGCCCAGCGTTCTGCGCGTTGCAGCAGGAGACCCGGACTCCAGCTACATCATTCGCAAACTGCAAGGCACGCCCGGCATCAGCGGCCAACAGATGCCCTTCGGCGGCCCCTACCTGCCGCAGTCGACGATCGATGTGATCCGGCAATGGATCACCAACGGCGCGCAGAAGCCCGCCTCGGCCCAAAGCATCGAAGCCGCCGTCAAAAGCGTGCAGCGGTTTGCCGTTGATTCAACTTCGCCCGATGACGGCTCGATTGCCAGCGCACCCGTGCCGCAGATCGTGGTCGCGTTCAACGGCAACGTTGATTCCAACCTGGTCAACAATACGACCGTTACCCTGGAATCCGGGCCTGACCAGCCTGTGTTGTTTACGACGGCAGTTCCGACAGGGAACCCGTCTGCACTCGTCATCAAACCGCAGGTGCCACTGAGCAACGGCACCTACCGGCTCACGTTGCACGGGCCTCTCGCCAACATGAACGCCCAGGCGCTGGGCTCGGATGTCTCCCTCACATTTACGGTGGACGCGCTTCAATGATCACTCGTGCTTTGCGATACCTGCTTCTGCCCCTGCTGATGCTGGCGGCGTTCGAAGCGCATGCTGAGCCCTACCTGGCCGTCCAGACCGGCTTCAAGTGCGGCCAGTGTCACGTCAATCCCACTGGCGGCGGCGAACGGACCGTGTTTGGAAACATCTTCGCGCAGACCCAGCTCGCAGCGCACCATATCGATACGGGCTCGGACGTCTGGACCGGCGAGCTCAGCAAGTTCTTCTCAGTTGGCGGTGACCTGCGTGCCCAGGCCCAGGTGACCAAGCAGCCCGGCAGCTCGTCTACAGACGACTTCGAGGTTGAGCAAGGGCGAGTCTACGCAAGCGCCAACGTCATCCCCGGACGGCTGTATGTGTACGTCGACGAACAGGTCGCTCCGACCAGCATCAATCGGGAGGCCTATGGAGTGTACTGGTCGAAGAACCACGATTGGTACGTGAAGGCCGGTCAGATGTATCTGCCCTTCGGCTTCCGGTTGCAGGACCAGACGGCATTGGTGCAGCAGATCACCGGCATCAACATGACGACGCCGGACCAAGGCGTCGAATTCGGCGTCGAGCGCGGACACTGGGATGCCCAGCTTGCCATCTCCAATGGAACGGCCGGCGGACCCGAAGTGGATCACGGCAAACAGTACAGCGGCCAGCTCAGCTACGTCGAAGGCTTCTGGCGCGTCGGGCTCGCGGCCAACATCAACAGTGCGGCCGCGGGTAACAAAACGGCCGGCGGATTGTTCGGAGGCCTAAGGACCGGATCCGTTTCCTGGCTGGGCCAGGTCGACATTACCGATGACAAGAGCCTGCCGGCCCAATCCGGCCGCCAGCTCGCGACGCTGCTGGAGGCCAATTGGCGCATTGCCCAGGGCCACAACCTCAAATTGACGCATGAGTACCTGGACCCCAATCGGAGCGTCTCCAATGACGCCCAGACGCGCTACAGCATCGTTTATGAGATGACACCCATCCAATATGTCCAAATCCGCAGCGGATTTCGCTATTCGGACGGCATTCCCCAAAATAATCTGCAGCACTTGAAAATCGGATTTGTCGAGCTGCACGGCTTTTTCTGATCTGGGCGGATCTAACAATGCAACTTGACGACATTTGTCCGTGGGGTGTTGGAATGCACTCATTCATGATCGCTCCCCATGCGACGGCAGAAAGTTGCAGTAGCGTTCGGAAGAGTGTTGCGGGAAGCGCGCAAGGCGAAAGGCTTGTCTCAAGAAGAGCTGGCCGGTGAAGCCGAGTTCGACCGCACCTACCCCTCCCTGCTCGAGCGTGGGCTCCGGACCCCCACGCTCACCGTAGTCATCCAACTCGCCAAGGTGTTGGGGGTGACGGCTGCGTGGCTGGTCAATAAAACCCTGGAAGAAATGGCGAGGCGCTAGCGGCCCAGGATTTCATCGCGAACATCGGCGATTTCCCGGGCTCGCGAGGGCCGTGCGCCCTCGCACCGGTCGGAGCGGGGACACCGGGTGCTGCGCGGACAGATGATGCGCGCGGGCTGGGAGAGTGCGTCTTCGATCCAGGCAATGTTCAGGACGTTCGCGACCGCCCGCAGCACCTGGGCGGCGGCCTTGGGGATCTTTCCCTCCCCACGACGGTGCAGGCACTCCTTGAAAATGGAGTCCACGAGCTGCGCCGTATCGGCCCCATTGGAATCGAGCGCCGGCGCCAGATCCACGCCCACGGACAAAACGTGGGGATTGCCGGCCATGTCCCGCACTCTTTGGGAGTTGCAGCAGTACAGGAGCGAGCGCTCGCCGTCCCGCAACACTGATATTTGTGATCCGGAAGTCTCACCGCGCGTGGGACCCTCGATCATGCGAAACACGGCCCAGTTCGGGCAGGGGTCGCTCACCTGGGCCAGGTTGCCCCAGGGCAGTGGAATGCCGTTGCCCCGGTAAACCGCCCGCAGGTATCCGGGCGGATAGGCATCGAAGAAATGCCAGTAGGGATACGGTGAAACCTTGGTCATCCGGCGCATGATGACCGCCGGCGTCAGCTCGAGTTTGACGCCCGCCTCCACGCGGTAGCGCTCACTCGTCAGAAACTTGCGAAACGGCACACGCGGCGCCAGCAACGCACCGGCGAAAAAACTGCATTCGAAGTCGCGCCAGGCATGCAATACATCCTGCGCATCCATGCCGGCTGCGCTCGAGCCACCTTCAGGACTGCCACCCATTTCACCGCCGGTGGCGTGCGCGGACTTGAGGCCATCTCCGCCGTGCAAAACCTTGTGCGCGATGTGAGCCGCGAGGTCGAATTTCAACCGCGCCGGATCGGACTGCAGTGCTTTGTTGGCGTATACGATGCCCGGGGACTCGAAGAACGAACGCACCATGCTGCGTACATCGCGGTCCTTGTCGCGCACCAGTACAGGCTTGCGCTCAAACCAACGGATTTCCAACCCATGGCGCTTGCAGAGCTGCAACAGGTCATCCACTGACAACGGAAAACGCCGCTCGCCGACGCTGTCGGCCGCGCGTTCGAGGTCTGGAAAGTCATTCCGCGACATTTCCTGGTGCGAACGGATCAACAGGTGCGCAAACTGCCGCCCCGTCGTGCCCGTCTGGGCCAACAACTCGGGGATCGCGGCCTGCAACACGTTCTTGGAAAACAGAAACGCCGGTTCCAGCGGAATCCGCGCAGCCCCGCCGGGCGGTGCATCCGGCAACGACAGCTCGATGTCGGGGCTCTCATCCAGAAACCAGGCCGAATCGCGCTGAAAGACCGCGGCCAGCAACTCGAGCAGCTCGGGTGACGGGGCCCGTTTACCGCTCTCGATCATGCTCAGGTACGACACGGACGGCGCATTGCTGACATCGCGTTGGATGCAGCGGGTGGAGAGCTCTTCCAGAGTCAACTTATTGCGCTTGCGGATGGACCGCAGCTTGGCGCCGAGGAAATGACCCTTGCGGAGAAGCGTAGGCATGACAGTGTCCGTGCAATTTACGCGGTGAAATTTCACTGTGAAATTAACAGTGTGAAGTTTCTGCCGTCAAATTCTTTCACAGCCTGCGTTTATGCTCCTTCCCATGAACGCCGAACCCGAAATGGCCAGTTATTCACGGGAGCAGGCAGGACCTCGGATCGAGATCTCCGGCCCCTGGGTGGAGCGCTCGGAAGAAGTCCTGACACCGCTGTCAATGCAGCTGTTGGCCAGCCTGCACCGTCGGTTCAATCCTCGACGGTTGGAGTTGTTGGCTGCGCGTGAGCAGCGCCAGGCCGAGATCGATGCAGGCGCCCTGCCCGATTTCGTGCAGGCCTACCCGCCACTCGCCGCCGCGGAGGCCGCTCCCGGTGATTGGACTGTTGCCCCCATCCCGGCCGACCTGCGCGACCGCCGTGTTGAAATCACCGGCCCGGTCGATCGCAAGATGATCATCAACGCCCTGAATGCGCCGGTGAAAGCATTCATGGCGGACTTCGAAGACTCCTGCTCGCCCACCTGGGGCAACCTGATCCGCGGACAGGTGAATCTGCGCGATGCCGTCCGCGGCACGATCAGCTTTCCCGACCGCGAAAACGGCCGCATTTACCGGTTGGCCGAGAAAACGGCCACGCTCATCGTGCGGCCCCGCGGCTGGCACATGCCTGAAAAGCACGTGCGCATCGGCGGTGAAGTCGTCTCGGGCGCGCTGTTTGATTTCGCGCTGTACATGGCCAACAACCACGAAGCACTGGCCCGCAAGGGCACCGGCCCGTACTTCTATCTGCCGAAGATCGAGAGCCACCTCGAAGCGCGGCTGTGGAACGACGTGTTTGTCGCGACGCAGGACGCCCTCGGCATGAAGCGCGGCACGATCCGTGCGACCGTGTTGATCGAGACTGTTCTTGCGGCGTTCGAGATGGACGCCATCCTGTTCGAGCTGCGCGAGCATTGCAGCGGGCTCAACTGTGGGCGTTGGGACTACATATTCAGTTACATCAAGAAATTCCGGAACCGGCCGGATTTCCTGCTGCCCGACCGCTCGGCCGTCACCATGGACCGGCACTTCCTGAAATCCTATGTCGACCTACTCATACAAACCTGCCACCGCCGAGGCGCGCACGCTATGGGCGGCATGGCAGCGCAGATTCCCACCCGTCATGATCACAGCGCAAACGAGCTCGCCCTGGCGCGCGTACGCGCTGACAAGCTTCGCGAGGTTAATGCCGGACACGACGGTACCTGGATTGCGCATCCGGGACTGGCTGCAACGGCGCTCGCCGCGTTTGACTCGGTGATGAGCGGGCCCAACCAGATCGATGTCAAACGAGCGGATGTCAACGTATCCGTCGCCGATCTGCTGCGGGCCCCTGCTGGCGACATAACCGAGGCCGGACTGCGGGGCAACATCCGGGTCGGCGTGCAGTACGTTGAATCCTGGCTGCGCGGCAACGGCTGTGTACCGTTGTACGGGCTGATGGAAGATG
>Ga0268266_10003613_pt1 | contig 15301 bp, 12 predicted proteins | sample KBSS13metaG_FD_190356 | JGI IMG/M metagenome (GOLD analysis project Ga0268266, IMG submission 190356) | Switchgrass rhizosphere microbial communities from Kellogg Biological Station, Michigan, USA - KBS S1-3 metaG (SPAdes) (version 2) | ecosystem: Host-associated > Plants > Roots > Rhizosphere...
AACAAGCAGGCACAGGCCAAAAGACTTCTCGCCCGCCTCCGAAACCTCGGCTTCTCCGCCGACTTCGACAGCCTCAAGCCGATCCCGCAGCCGGTAGTTTCATATTAGTGGCGCGCTCCTATGAGTGTTCCTCCAATCCAAAGCTACTCGAGCTTGATGTCGAGCTCCTTGATCAAGCCGGCAAAGTAGATCCTGTCCTCGCTGACCTGACGTCCGAAATCCGCGGGCGACTGGTGCTGTGCGATCTGCGCCACGCTCAGCAGCTTCTCTTGCAGGTCCGGTTGGGCCGCCGCCTTCGCGGCTTCCTCGGAGAGGCGGCCGAGCGCTTCCGGCGGCGTGCCCTTGGCGGCGAGCAGGCCGAACCAGCTCCGCTCGCGGAAGCCCTTGAGATCGAGCCCGGCCTCGCGCGCCGTCGGCACGTCCGGCAGGTCGGGCAGGCGCGTCGCGCCTTCCTGCAGCACCGTCCGCACCTTGCCGGCCTTGTGGTAGGGCACGAAGGAGGGGTCGAACACCATCTGGATGCGGCCGTCGAAGATGTCGCCCGTGGCGTCGACGATGGTCTTGTAGGGCGCGTGCTGCATCTTGATCCCGGCGGCGCGGGTCAGCACCTCGCCGGTGAGGTGGGTGATCGTGCCCAGCCCCGACGAGCCGTACCAGTATTGGCTCGGGTTCTTCTTGGCCAGGGCCACGAACTCCTGCCATGTGCCGGCGCCGAGTTTGGTGGTGATGGTGACGGGCAGCACCGGCGTCGACAGCCGGCACACCGCCGTCAGCGCCTCGGGATCGTACGGCACTTTCCGCACCGACGGCGTGATCGCCATGATCGCGGTCGGCGACAGCAGCAGCGTGTAGCCGTCGGGCGCGCTGCCCGCGACCATCGCTGCGCCGACACCGCCCGAGGCGCCGGGCTTGTCCTCGACGATGATCTGCTGGCCGAGCGCCGCACTCATCTTGTCGGCATAGAGCCGCGCCACCTGGTCGGCCGAGCCACCCGGTCCATAAGGCACGATCATGCGGATCGGCTTGGTCGGCTTCCAGGTGCTCTGGCCCCGCGCGGCGATCGGCGTCAGCGCGGCAAGGCCCGCTGCGAGCGCGGTCCGGCGTCGGATCATTCCTTCCTCCCACTCTTCTCTTGTGGCTCCGACGCCACAGCGCCGTGCTCTTTGATGCGTGACAGTCTTTTCCCGATTGCACGCAAGAGCAAGCCTGAGTACAAGCCGCGCCCTCATCGGGCCGGAGATCGAAGGTTATCGCTCCGAAAGGCGGACATGCACCCGCCACTTCGATCGCACATGTCCGATGAGATCGGCGCGGGCCGATGCGATTGGGTTATCTTGATAAGCCGTGGGTTTCAGGTTCGAGTCCTGACGGTGGCGACACCGTAGCTCAAGGGTCGAGCAACGGGGGCGGCAACGCCCTGTCCCAATCCGGAACACGCCCGCGCCTTCTGTGGCTTTCCCGACACACTCGATCGTCAAGTCGGGGCGGGCGCTTTGTTTTGTTGAGAGCATACTGAATTATTAATACAACCCGTGTCATCGGCGCGGGCCGATGTGATCGGGTTAGCGGTGGCGTCCTGGCTCATAGAGCAACGTCTTGGCGGAAACGCCATATCCCGGTCCGGCCCATGTCCGCGCCGGCGTTGAAGGAAGGAAAGACGATCGTGCCATCAGGCTGCGAACACCCCTGGAGACTGAGCGCCGCGGCCGCGGCGTAGCGCCGATCGTCGTCTGCGCTACCTCCGGCCGCGTCGGCCGCAATGGAGGAGGTAGCGATGAAGAACATTCTGAACATGTTGGGCTTGCGGACCGGTGGGCAGCAGATGCCGCTGCCGGGCGAGGCCATGATCGCCAACAGCGCGGGCGGGTACGTCTACGCGCTCGACGATTGGGCGCGGCTTGACCGGTTCCTGGCGCTGGGCACCGAGGGCGGCACCTACTATGCGAGCGAGCGCCGGCTCACGCGCGAGACCGCGCAGGTCGTTGCCCGGTGCATCGCGTCGGACGGCAAGCGGGCGGTGGCGCGCATCGTGGAGATGAGCGTGAGCGGCCGTACGCCGAAGCAGGACCCGATCCTGTTCGCGCTGGCGCTCGCGACGGCGACCGAGGAAGCCGAGACCCGGAGCATGGCGCTGGCCGCGATCGCGACGGTCGCGCGGACCGGTGCGCAGTTGCAGCGGCTCGCCGGCTACATCGACGGCTTGCGCGGCTGGGGCCGGGGCCTGCGCCGGGCGATCGCCCGGTGGTACGTCGAGCAGCCGCTGGCAGGTCTCGAACTGCAAGCCTTGAAGTACAGGGCGCGCGGCGAGAAGGGCGAGCGCTGGTCGCATCGCGACCTGCTGCGGCTCGCCCACCCGCTGGCGCCGGCCGATGACGTTGCGCGGCGCGCGCTGTTCGATCGCATCGTGCGGCCGGACAGCGTGGCCGAGCTGCCGGTCGAACTGGCGCGCTATGCGGCGGCCGAGCGGCTGGCGCAGACCACGGATGTCGACCAGGCAGTCTGGCTGATCGCCGATCACCGGCTGCCGCGCGAAGTCGTCCCCACCGCGTTGCTCAACGAGCGCAAGGTGTGGGAGGCGTTGCTGGCCGACATGCCGATGACCGCGATGCTGCGGTCGCTCGGCAAGATGAGCCAGGTCGGGTTGCTCGTGCCGGGCAGCGCGGCCGAGCGGCACCTCGTGACGCGGCTCGGCGATGTCGAGCGGTTGAGGCGGGCACGCGTGCATCCGCTGCAGGTGCTGACGGCGATGGCTGTCTATCGGACCGGCCATGGCCTGCTCGGCAAGCTGCAGTGGCATCCGGTGCCGGCGGTGGTGGATGCGCTCGACCGGGCGTTCTACGCGGCGTTCGCCAACGTGGAACCGTCCGGCAAGCGGCTCCTGATCGGCCTCGACGTGTCGGGGTCGATGGGCATCGGCCAGGTCGCGGGCTCGCCGCTGACGCCGCGCGAGGCGGCGACGGCGATGGCGCTGGTGACCCTGGCGACGGAGCCGGCCACGCAGGTGGTTGCGTTCCAGGACAGGCTGATGCCGCTCGCCCTGTCGCCGCGGCAGCGGCTCGACGACGCCGTGAAGGCAACGTCGAACCTGCCGTTCGGCGCCACCGACTGCGCGCAGCCGATGCTGTACGCGCAGGCGCGTGGCCTCGAGATCGATGCCTTCGTTGTCTACACGGACAACGAGACCTGGGCGGGCACGGTGCATCCGTCGACGGCCCTGCGGCAGTACCGCGAGGCCACCGGCATCGCGGCCAGGCTGGTCGTGGTGGGCCTGACGGCGACGGGCTTCACCATCGCCGATCCGGCGGACGGCGGCATGCTGGACGTGGTCGGTTTCGACGCGTCGGCGCCGGCAACGATCGGCGACTTCGTCGCCGGCCGTCTCTGAGCCGGGACGAGGGGGAGCTTCGCAAGAAGCTCCCCTTTTCGTCAGGCCTTGATCAGGCCGAACGAGTCGAAGAACTTGCGCGTGTCGGGCTTCGCGTCGATGCCCGGCGCGCCGCTGACCATGAGCTGGTAGAGCTTGCCGCGGACCCAGTAGAGGCGGACCGCGACGTTGAGGGTCGGGGATTGGACGACCGTGAACTCGCGCCCGGGAAAGCGGCCGAGCGCGATCCTGGTCTCGTTGCGATAGCTGGTGCCCGACGACATGTTGTTGCGGAAGGTGTCGAGCATCACGTCGGCCGACGCGGCGCCGGCGATGCGCGGTGGATAGGCGATGTAGGATATCTGATAGGCCGCACCCGGCGCGCGCACGACGGCCTCCTTCATCGGCGCGGTTTCCTTGTTGCCAATGGGAATGTCTGCTGTATTGAACTTGGGCATGCCCGGCATCTCGACGTGGAAGTTGCCTTCGTCGTCGCGATAGTCGGACCAGCCCTGAGCTTGGGCAACGCCGCTGGTTAGAAAGGCGGCAAATCCCGCCAGGAGTGCCCGTTTTTTCATCGTGCGGTATGGCTCCATGCGCTTTATCCTAGCCGGGCTCCGGGGGGAGCTGAGGGTCATATCGATGCGCCAATCTGGGCGGGCGGCTGGCTGGCTGGTCAGCGGAGTCTGTGTTGTAGCGCTGGGCGCGAGCCTGGTCGCTGTGGGATTCCTCCACCGTGCGCTCAAACGGTCCGAAGCGGAGGTCGCCGCCTTGCGAGGCGCGGCGGCCGAGCGTTCAACGCGGGACCGCGCTCTGCTGGAGCAGCTTGGCCGCGAGTTGACGCGATCCCATGCCGAGCGCGAGCGCGCGATGGCGGCGCAGGCGCGGACCGCCGCCGGGCAACAGGGCCGCATCGAACGGCTGAAGGCGGAACGCGATACCGCCGTCGAGGTCGCCGCGGACCAGGCGCTGCTTCTGCTCGATCGCCATACCATGCTGGAGGAAGCGGCCAGCGAGCGCACCCAACTCGCGCGGGAGCGCGACCAGGCAATGGTCGAGCGCGAGGCGACGATGAACGAAACCCGCCGGGCCCTGCGTGACCTCGACGCGCAGACCCGGACCGCGGTGGCCGACATCGAGAAGGTCATCGTCGCGACCGGCCTCGAGCCCAGCCGGATCGTGCCGGAGCCGAACCGGATCCGCCGCGTCGGCGCGCGCGGCGGCCCGTACATCCCTTGGAAGGCGCAGGTCGCGCTGGCCGAGCATGCCGAGGCGGCGCAACTGCATACGCTGACCTTGCAGGTCGAGCGGCTGAGGTCGTTGCGCGACGTCATGGTGCGGCTGCCGCTGGTCGCGCCGGTGACGCATGCGATCCTGTCGGACGGCTTCGGCTACCGGCGCGATCCGGTCAGCGGTGCCGGCGCGCGGCACGAAGGGCTCGACCTTCGGGCGGTGCGCGATTCGGCAGTCATCGCGCCGGGCGCAGGCACGGTGATCGCTGCAGGATGGGATGGTGCATTCGGCAACCTGGTCCAGGTCGACCACGGTTTCGGCGTGGTTTCGCGCTATGCTCATCTGTCGCGCATGCTGGTCCGTAAAGGTGACGTGCTGGCGCCGGGCGACCAGATCGGCGTGGTCGGCGCAACCGGACGCGTAACCGGCGCGCACCTGCATTACGAGATCTGGATCGATGGGGAGCCGCGCGATCCGATGCCGTTCATCACCGCTGTGTCCCGGCCGTTCGCCGGTTTCGGCCGGCAGTAGAGCGCGGCCTCGCATATGGACGGCATCGGTCGCAGACGCGAAGATGCCGGCGATGAAATGGACATGGATAGGGAGCATCGCGCTCGGGCTCGGCCTCGCAGCGGGCGGCGCCGGCGCACAGGGCTGGCCCGACAGGCCGGTGCACATCGTCGTGCCGCTGACCGCGGGCAGCGCGACCGACATGATGGCGCGCATCGTCGCCAAGCAGCTCAGCCAGCAGCTCGGCCAATCGTTCATCGTCGAGAACAAGCCGGGGGCGGGTGGCACGATCGGCACGGGCGCGGTCGCGCGCGCCAAACCCGACGGCTATACGCTGCTGGTCCAGTCGGCCTCCTACACCGTCACGCCGACCACCTATCCCAACACGCCCTACGACACGCAGCGCGACCTGATGGGCGTGACGCCGCTCGGGCTGCTGCCGCAGGCTCTGGTGGTCGCACCGTCGCGCGGCATCGGCTCGGTGCAGGCGCTTGTCGCCGCGGCGAAGGCCAAGCCCGGCACGCTCAACTATGGCTCGGCCGGCGTCGGCACGGCCAACCAGCTCAATGCCGAGCGGTTCCGCATCGGCGCCGGCATCGATGCCGTGCATGTGCCGTTCAAGGGCACGCCGGAAGTCGTGACCGAAGTGCTGGCGGGACGTATCGACTACTTCTTCTGCCCGGTGAACGTCTGCGTGCCGATGATCCGCGACAAGCGGCTGCTGGCGCTGGGCATGGGCAGCAGCAGGCGCTCGGCCGCGCTGCCCGATCTGCCGACGACGCTGGAGCTCGGCGTGCCCAACTCGGATTATGATTTCTGGGTCGGGCTGTTCATGCCGTCCGGCACGCCGCGCGAGATCCTCGACAGGCTCTACGCCGAGACCGCGCGGGCGATCGAAAGTGCCGAGCTGCGCCAGGAAATGGCGAAGCTCGGCGCCGAGCCGAACCTGATCGAGCCAGACACCTATAATCGGCAGCTCAGGCAGGAGATCGTCGACAATGCCGCGCTGGTGAAGGCGGCCGGCATCCCGATCGGCGGCGCACAATAAGCAAGAGGACGGAGACGATGGCGACGGGCGACATCTACCGCGCGCTGCACGCGCGCTCATTGAAGGACCCGGAAGGGTTCTGGGCCGAGCAGGCGGAAGCGATCGACTGGAGCAAGCGCTGGAGCAAGGTGCTCGAGTCGTCCAATCCGCCGTTCTATCGCTGGTTCGAGGGCGGCGAGCTCAATGCCTGCCACAACGCGCTCGACCGCCATGTCGACGGCGGCCGGGCCGACCAGACGGCGCTGATCTACGATTCGCCGGTCACCGGCACGAAGGCGCGCTTCACCTATCGCGAGCTGCGCGACCGCGTGGCGGCGATCGCCGGAATGGTCGCGGCGCAGGGCGTGGACAAGGGCGATCGGGTCATCATCTACATGCCGATGATCCCCGAGGCAGTCATGGCGATGCTCGCCTGCGCACGGCTGGGGGCGGTGCATTCCGTCGTGTTCGGCGGCTTTGCCGCCAAGGAGCTGGCGAGCCGCATCGACGACTGCAATCCGAAGCTCGTCCTGACTGCCTCGTGCGGCATCGAGCCCAATCGCATCGTCCAGTACAAGCCGCTGCTCGACCAGGCGATCGAGATGGCGACGCACAAGGTGCCGCGGGTCATCCTGTTGCAACGGCCTCAGGGCGTGGCCACGATGATGGCGGGTCGCGATCTCGACTGGATCGAGACGGTGCAGGGCGCCGCGCCGCACGGCTGCGTGCCGGTGCAGGCGACCTATCCGCTCTACATCCTCTATACCTCCGGCACGACCGGCTATCCGAAGGGCGTGGTGCGCGACACCGGCGGCTACTGCGTGGCGCTCTACTGGTCGATGAAGAACCTCTACGGCGTGAAGCCGGGCGAGGTCTATTGGTGCGCGTCGGACGTGGGCTGGGTGGTCGGCCACAGCTACATCGTCTACGGCCCGCTGATCTACGGTGCGACGACCATCCTGTACGAGGGCAAGCCGGTCGGTACGCCCGATGCCGGCGCGTTCTGGCGCGTGATCTCCGAGCACAAGGCGATGGCGTTGTTCACCGCGCCGACCGCCTTCCGCGCGATCAAGCGCGAGGACCCCGACGGCAAGCTGCTGAAGCAATACGACCTGTCGAAGTTCCGCACGCTGTTCCTGGCAGGCGAGCGCGGTGATCCGCCGACCGTCGAATGGGCGCAGAATCTGCTCGGCGTCCGGGTCGTCGATCACTGGTGGCAGACCGAAACCGGCTGGGCGATCTGCGGCAATTTCGAGGGGCTCGATCCGATGCCGGTCAAGCTCGGTTCGACCTCGGTGCCGTCGCCCGGCTGGAGCCTCGAGGTGCTGGACGACCAGGGCCGTCCGATGAAGGCGGGCGAGGTCGGTGCGCTGGCGGCGAAGCTGCCGTTGCCGCCGGGAACGTTCCCGACGCTGTGGAACGCCGACGAGCGCTACCGGCAGGGCTACATGACCGAGTTTCCCGGCTACTACAAAACGGGAGATGCAGGCTTCATCGACGAGGACGGCTACGTCTCGGTGATGACGCGGGTCGACGACGTGATCAACGTCGCAGGCCATCGCCTGTCGACCGGCCAGATCGAGGAGGTGCTGGGCAGCCACAACGATGTCGCCGAATGCGCCGTGATCGGCGTCGCCGACGAGCTCAAGGGCCAGGTCCCGCTCGGGCTGCTGGTGCTGAAGGCCGGCGTCAACAAGCCGAACGAGGAGATCGTCGGCGACGTGGTGAAGATGGTGCGCGACCGCATCGGCCCGGTCGCCTTCTTCAAGTCGGCGCTGGTCGTGCAGCGCCTGCCCAAGACCCGCTCCGGCAAGATCCTGCGCGGCACCATGCAGAAGATGGCCGACAACCAGCCCTGGACCATGCCTGCCACGATCGAGGACCCGGTCGTCCTCGACGAGATCAAGGGCGGGCTCAAGATCGCCGGGTATGCGGCGAAGGATTGATCATCGCTGGGAGCGCGGCTCTCCAGAGCCGCTCATGATTCTGAGCGGGTCTGGAGACCCGCGCTCCCAGCGAAGACGCGCCACTGGAGGAACTCGCCCCCGGCCTGCTAAGAACGGTCATGTCTACCACCGATCCCGAAACCCGATTTAGGCAAATGGCGGCGCGCGGCAACGTCAAGAAAGCGCTCGCCATACTCGACCGACTCGATGCCGAGGACGCGCGCAAGAAGGCATCCAAGGCCCGGCGACGCTCGCGCAAGACCATCAAGAAGAAACAGAGGACATGACGATGACTCTCGACATCAACCGCTCCGATCTCACCGTGGGCGTGGTCGGCACGGGTGCCATGGGGCGCGGGATCGCGCAGGTGACGGCGCAGGGCGGCATCAAGGCCATCATGTATGACGCCGCAGCGGGCGGGGCGGCCAAGGCGAAGGCGGGCATCCTCGAGACGCTCAAGGGGCTGGTGGCCAAAGGGCGGCTGACCGATGCGGACCTCGCGAAGACCGAGGCGAACCTCGGAGTCGCCGAGACGCTCGAGGACCTCAAGGGCTGCCACGTCGTCGTCGAGGCGGTGTTCGAGAACCTCGAGGTCAAGCAGAAGCTGTTCGGCGAGCTGGAGGCCGTCGTCTCGTCCGACTGCATCCTGGCGTCGAACACCTCGTCGATCCGCATCGCTTCCATCGCGCGCGCCCTGAAGCAGCGCGACCGCGTCTGCGGCATGCACTATTTCAATCCCGTGCCGCTGATGAAGCTGGTCGAGGTGATCCGCGCCGCCGACACCGCGCAATGGGTGGTCGACGCCATGGTGGCGCTGGGCAAGCGCCAGACCCGCGTGCCGGTGGTCGTGGGCGATACGCCGGGCTTCCTGGTCAATCTCGGCGGCACCGCGATCGGCACCGAGGGCCTGCGCATCTACCAGGAGGGCCGCGCCAGCGTCGCCGCCGTCGATGCGGTGATGCGCGATTCCTGCGGCTTCCGCATGGGGCCGTTCGAGCTGATGGACCTCACCGGCATCGACGTGAACTTCCCGGCGCGCAAGATCATCTACGAAGGCTTCTTCCATGACCGGCGCATGACGCCGAGCCCGTATCACGAGAGCCTCTATGCGGCGGGCAAGCTCGGCCGCAAGACCGGCGGCGGCTGGTACGGCTACGACGCCAAGGGCGCCAAGGTCGATCCCGGCGCCGATCATCTGCCCTCCGTGCCGCCCGCGCCGAGCGCGGTGGTGATGGACAGCCACAACGAGAAGCTGATCGCGCTGGTCGTTGCGGGGGGCTGCAAGACGCTGGCGGTCGACGACGGCAAGAGCCCGATCCTGGTCGCGCCGATCGGCAAGGACGCTACGACCACGGCGATCGAGCGCGGCCTCGATCCGACCCGCACCGTCGCCGTCGACCTCACGGGCGATGCCAACAAGCGCATCACGATCATGATGCCGCCGAACGGCGATCCGCTGGTGCGCGACGCGGCGGCGGCGATGTTCGCCAAGGCCGGCACGAAGGTGACCCTGATCAAGGACTCGCCCGGTTTCATCGCCCAGCGCATGGTCGCGATGATCGCCAACCTCGGTTGCGAGATGGCGATGATCGGCATCGCCACCGCCGCCGACGTCGACACCGCCATGACGCTCGGCCTCAACTATCCGCGCGGTCCGCTCGCGCTGGCCGACTGGCTGGGCGTCAAGGACTGCCACGAGATCCTGGTGCAGATCCAGGCCATCACCGGCGACGACCGCTACCGGCCGAGCCAGTGGCTGCGCCGCCGTGCGATGCTGGGAATGAGCGCGACGACACCGGAGTAGAGAAGCGTACCAAAGAGTAATTGAACCTAAGATTCCTCAGCGGTGAGGCTCATTGCAGCAAAGTCGGAAAGCATTTGGACGAGGGTCAGAATCTCCTGAGGCACTTCTTGCTCAAGCATGGCGTCAACGATAGCTGTTGGCGTCACTGTTACGCCGTAGCCCTCTTGCAATCGGCTATTTATTGCCGCCAAAGCCTCCTTGCCCGGAACGAGGTCGAATTTGGTGTCATCGCTTGACCAACGTAGCTCGACATCTTCAAGTGACGCTTGAGTGATAGTTGCTTCGTCCAAAGTGGGTGACCGAGCGCGTTCGAAGTGGCGGCGAGCGGTCACCATCTGTGACGTAATGTAGGCCTTTCTCTCTGCCGCAAATATGTTAAGCGTATCCGCTGCTTGCGGTTGGTAAGAAAGTGGACGTCCAGAACGAATGGCCCTGTCAGCAACCTTGCGGGCAGCCTCGGCTTCTGTTATAATTTCCGTTGAATGCGTCGCCAGCATTACATCCGGACCAAGATTTCGAAGCAGGCCTAGTAGCTGTCGCTGAAGTTCTGAATGTAAATAGATGTCGGGTTCATCGATAAGGAAAAGGGAAACCTCACTCGATTTCACAAGGTGAGTGAGCATTTGAATCCAGACTTGAAACCCGAATCCCGCCCAAAAAATTTCCCGAGGATAGCGACCTTCCGGGCAATACATATGAAGTCGCGGCTTTTCGTGTGACCTGTCGATTTCAGGTACTTGGATGTCCATTCCCGGCCAAGTCAGTTGAAGAAGAGATCGAAAAGCATCGAAGTTCTCCGGATAGTGAAACCAAATATTTCGAAAGTTGCGGGCGGCATTGTAAGTGAAGAGGGAACGTCGAGCAGTTTCCTTCTGGTATAGTTGCTCGTGATGTTCCACCGGTCCAAGAATAGGAACAAACCCGATCGGGCAATTGAATTGTGACTTGAAAGAAGCCGGCGTTGCCGTCGACCTACCTTGAGCGTCCATAAGAAGAAGGCAGGCACCGGACTCTGGGAAGTACAATGTTAAGGTATTTCGATTAGAAAGGTGAAACTTGACCGTTGCCGGTTCGCTATCGTCGTAGTTGTGAAAAATATTCTCTTCAGCGACAGAGATGGCTCGGATATCCACCGAATGGCCCAGTGTAGGTCGCTTGAAGGCCATTACCGGCACGGCCTTCTGGCGGCGAGCTGTACGCATCGCCGCTTCTAGAATTCGAAATGCGGCAAGAATTGTCGACTTTCCCGCGTTGTTCGGGCCGACTAGAATGTTGAAGTGACGTAAGCCAATTGAGAAGTTCTTGAACGCTTTGAAGCGAGAAAATTCCACGCGGACAAATTGGTGGCGCTCAGTAGGCATCTGGCTCAGCATCGTAAGTTTAGATGGAACAACTGCGGATTGTGAGGGTATCACCAGTTCATCCGTATAGCTTGTGCATAGTTGTTCCAAGACTGACTGGAGGATCGTTACCGTCCGAGCTAGTGGTTGAGCCACCGCGCGCTGCTGAGGAAGAGCGCTACGACGCCGGAATAGCGAACGCTTCGCCGGACAGGTCGATCATCGCCTGCCAGGAGTGACGGTCGGCGTTCGCGTCATAAGCGAGCGCCGGCGTGCCGGCGCTGCCGGCGTCGGGATTGGTGAAGGCATGGACGACACCGGCGTAGGCGTGGAAGTGCCAGTCCATCCGCGCCGCTGCCATCTGCGCGACGAAGTCGGCGACCTGTTCGGCGGCACCACCGGATCGACCGCGCCATGGCAGACCAGGATCTTGGCCCGGATGTTGGCCGCATCTTCGGGCTGTGTCGTTACCAGCCCGCCATGGAAGCTCATGACGGCGGTGAGCGGAGCGCCGGACCGTGCCAGTTCGAGGGCCGTGGTGCCGCCAAAACAATAGCCGATGGCTGCGAGACGCCCGTCGGCCGAAGGAACTGCCGGCAGCGCATCGAGCGCCGCTCGCGCGCGACGGCGCCAGGCGTCGACGTTGTAGAGCAGGGATCTCATCAGCGCGTGTGCCTCGGACATTTCGGCCGCGAACCCACCGTTGCCGTAGAGATCGGCGACCAGCACTGTGAAGCCGCAACCCGCCAGGCGCACGGCGCAGGGCTTGGCCGTCTCGCCGATTCTGCGGGCATCGGGAAAGAGCACGACGCCTAGATGCTTCGCCGTCCCCGCGCCTTCGCGAAAGAGGACACCGCGGCAAGAGGGGACGCCGTCGGCGTCGTCGAGAAGATCGATCTTCATGGCTGAAGACCGGCAAGTGCGCACTGGCCGCGCACGCGCTTTATCGTCTGTGTTCAGGCACCGTGATTTCATCGCGAGAGGTTGATGAGGCCTGTCGCACCGCCGGCTTGATGATCGGACGGGGCGACCTACGTCAGGCAGTCTGGCCGGCACGCGTCCGGCCGCCGTCTCATTCCGGAGGAGAAATCCGTGAGCGCCTTGGCGACTCGTTGCATGCTCGGACTGGTTCTGCTGGCGGCCACATTGAGCCTCGCCGCCTGCGCAGGCGCGCCTGGCGCCGACGGGCGCTATGCCACGCACGACCGCGGCTACAACAACCGCGGTCCGTGAGCGCCCCGCCTACAGCAGCCCGGCGTCGGTCAGCTCCTTCCTGAAGTCGTCGACGATGCCGTCGGCGACGGTGTCGACCACGCCGGGGATGGCGAGGATCTTGAGTAGCCAGGGCAGGGCGCCGGTCAGGTTGTCGTCGACCAGCTTGCCGACGACCGCCGTCAGCCGGGCCTTCAGCATCGGCGTCAGCGTGGCCGGATCGTATTGCCCCGTCGGCCAGGCCGGCAGGGGCAACGGCCCGCGCTGCGTCACGTCGGGCAGGATCGGCAGGTAGTAGCTTTTCGGCGGCGTGCTGGCCTCGACATCGATCCGCTCGAAATCTCCGTCGCGCGCGAAATCCTTGCGCTGGTCGAGCGTCCAGCCGTCGAACAGCGGATTGTCGGCCTTCAGCATGAACTCGCGCTGCAGATAGGCCTGCATGTTGTGCCGGCCCAGCAGGAAATCGTGGGCGCGGAAGGTGCGGCAGCACCAGCCCGCCGCGGCGAACAGCGACGTGCCCGCGAGCGCCGGCTCGCCGACCTTGGCGGGCCCGTCCGCCGACGGCGGCCGGAACGGCACGAGCTGGTAGCGGCTGTACACGTCGTCGTCGGAAAACAGCTCCATGTCGGCCGTCTGGTAGCGGCTTTCGGCGATGAAGGTCGGGATGATGTTCTTGAACACTGAATACAGGCTCTTGCCGACATTGCCGATCGGCTGCGGCTTGTCGGCCAGCGGATCGATCATGAACATTGCCCGCGTGGCGCTCGAGCTGTCGGCCGGGTTGCGGCCGACCGTGCCGGCGAGGGCGGTATGGACCAGGGCCACGGGATTGTTGTTGAAGGTGCCACCGTCCACGCTGGTGAGCGTGTAGATGCCCGACTCGTCGGTGGCGGTCAGATGCGTCCAGCCCGGGTTCGGCCATCGCACCTTGAAGCCGGGCGCTTCCGGCAGGGCCTGGACCTGCGGCCGGTAATGGTAGTGCTCGGCGGGACGGACCAGTGCCCGCGCGGCGAGGCCGAGCGGCATCGCCGCACTCGCTGTGGCATAGGCGACCAGCACGCCGTAGCCGGCGAAGCCCGAGCCGGCGTTGCCGTCGTCGAGCCAGAACTCGTCCTCGCGCTTGCCGATCGATGTCGCTGTCGGCTCGTGCGAGGCGCCGTTGGGAAAGGCGAACCAGGCGAAATCGTCGTGCTGCACGAAGGCGGCGCCGGTGAAATCCATGATCGAGGGGATGCCGCGCACCTGGTAGGGAATGCCGCGCAGGTTGGCCAACGTGACGGCGGCGCGGAACGGCGCTGCGAAGTAGCCGAGCGTCGTGCCGGGCGACGTGCCGATGGCCGCGAGTCTGGCGCCCGACTCGTCGATCATCCTGCAATTGATCAGGGCAGGAACATGCTGGATGGGGTTTGCCGTCGGAATCCCCGAGCCCGCGTCGGCGTCCTGGCCGAGGTCGTCGGTCCGCAGGAGCTTGGCGATCTGGAAGTCGTTCACCCAGAGATCCCAGAGCGGATTCGCCGTCGCCGTGGGCGTTGCTTCCTGGCCCGGCGGCGTCTCGTCCCTCGCGACATGCGGCACGATGCGGCTGGAGAGCAGGCCGAGGATGGACGCGCACACCGCGCCGCCCGACGTTCCGGCCGCCGTCTTGATCACGACGCGATGCGGGGCGTTGGGATCGGCATGCCAGGCCTCGAGCGCCTCGAGCAGGAAATCCAGTGCGCCGGCGGTATAGGCGCCCGCCGACACCGTGCCGCCCAGCACCATGCCGAGCTCGAACGTGCGCGGCGGCGGATCCTCCGTGACCTCCGGGAAAAGCATCTTGAGGCGGGCTTCGTCTGCACGGGGAGGAACGGCCATGACGGGACCCTTTCATCGCTTGGTGTCGAGGACGTAGCTTAACCCAACCGCAGCCCGAAGTTGTGGCATTTGCCGCACCCGCGGAAAGTTGGGGCGAGCCGACGTCGTCTCTGTGGCATCATCGGTGACTTGTTCGGAGGATGTCGTGGGATCGCTTTCGAAGCGTATGCAGCAGGCACTCGAGGCCGTCAGCGATGCGTCTGCCGAGCGGCAGGACCTGCTTGCGGCCGAGTTGATGGAGCGGCTCCGGCTGTTGGAGCAGCCGCCGACCCGGCTCTCACCCGAAGAACGGGCCGAACTGGTGGTAGCGCTCGCCGCCGCGCAGCGCGGCGAGTTCGCCAGTGATGCCGAGGCGGAGGCGGTGTACGCGAAGCATGGCCTATAAGGTTCGTTACCTGCCCAAGACCGTCCAGCAGCTCGCCCTCATCTTGAGTTATCTCGCTGCCCGCAATCCCCCTGCGGCTCGCTGTGTCGGCGAGGCGATACGCAGGGGCATCGAAAGAATCGCCCACTTTCCCCATGGAGTTTGTGAGTTTTTGATCAGGTCGGGTTCGCCAAGGGCGCGCCACTAATAAGAAACTGAATTGGAAAGAGCATGAAGTCGCCTCACCAAAGGTGTCATCCCGAGCGTAGCGGGGACCTATGGCCGCCGTTGCCATAGGTCCCTCGCTACGCTCGGGATGACACCGGACGTGCTGCAAGCGGCCAGTTTCATCCCCAAGGGTCGGCGAGGCCGACGGTGAACAACTCCAGTGGCGCGTCTCTCGCTGTCGCCGCACGGCATGACGCGTCACTGGAGTGACGCGCCCCCAGCGCATCGCTGTCTGAAATCAAAAACTCACCACCTCAGAGCTCACGGCCAAGCGAGCCGGATTGAGGCATTTGAGGTTGACCTTTACGTAAACGTAAACTACCTAACCGTCACTGGCGGAGCCGCGTTCGCCGGCTCAAAGTCTGCGCAAGACAGGCCCCGACAACTTCAGAGGAAATCCGCTCGTGACCGCACTGGCC
>Ga0268266_10003615_pt1 | contig 15298 bp, 14 predicted proteins | sample KBSS13metaG_FD_190356 | JGI IMG/M metagenome (GOLD analysis project Ga0268266, IMG submission 190356) | Switchgrass rhizosphere microbial communities from Kellogg Biological Station, Michigan, USA - KBS S1-3 metaG (SPAdes) (version 2) | ecosystem: Host-associated > Plants > Roots > Rhizosphere...
TCAGTCGATAGAAGGGGCGGGTGCTAGTCACGCGGCGACAGGTTTAGCGCTCACGATGTTCCGGACTCGCCGGCGTCAACGCACGCGTTTCACCCGGATTCCGCGTACCGCCGAGGTGGACAGATAAAAGGCGCCGAGCACGCCCCGTTTGATGGTCACTTCGTCGCCGACGTGGTACGGGACGTGGGATTCGCTCTGGGCCTCTTCCCAGATTTGGCCGTCGTCCAGGGTGAGCGTGGATTCGCCGTGCGCTTTATAGGACAGGGATGAGATCCGGGCGGTCAGCTTGTCGAGCTTGACGGGCTCGGCGGCGCCGGGGACCTGCTCCTTGCGCTTGAGTTCGCCGTTCATGCCGAATTCGGCGCGCTGGTCGGCGAGGAAGGCGGTGCCGGCCGCAGCAGGCGCGGCGGTACCGCTGGCTGCGGGAGGCGCGGTCGTCGTGGCTGCGGAGTGCGTGCGATATCGGGCGACCTCGCGGTCGTAGCACGACAAACGCTTGAGTACGTCCGTTTCGTCCGCGCAGGCGATCACGCTCGGCGGGAGCGTTTGCGCGAATACCTGTGGAGCCGCAATGGCGCTGGCGAGCACCAGCCATGGCCGGACATTCAACATCCCCCGCATCGAGCGCTTCCTATAGTCTATTGGCTCAAAGCGCTGGCTCATTTGGGCCTGCGGCGCTTCGAGCGGACATTACTTCGTAGACCGCCCCCTACGCGGGCCGGGCTAAAAAGCGTGGTTTTTGCCGGCTAAGTAGTCAAGAAGCGCGAGCTTACAACGTTCTAGAAGACTTTCGGCGCAGGCTTGGTGGGCTTTTTGGGCTGCATCTTCAGGATAGGCTGCTGGATGGGCGCGCCATAGACATGGCGGCCGGAGTGGCTAGCTCGCGGTGCGAAGGCGCTCGATTTCGTGGGCTTGCCGTGAGGCTGGTAGACGCCCGTGTAGACCCGCGGTGGGTTCAGGTGCTGTGTATTCGTGTCGGCAAAGGCCCCGCTGCTGCCCGTCGCCGCGGCTAGTAGAGCAAAGACTAGAAAGTTGGCGCGTGTGGTCATCAGCCCTCCGGGAGGAAACAGGCCTCGACGATCGCCCCGGTGGCGGTGAGCGTCGGTGGGTCTCTCTGCAAAACTAGTCTACTGAGGGTTCGCGGAGAACGAACCCAGTCGCAGATGGCGGACAAAATATGTGAAAGGGGGGCTCAGGGGGATGTGACGTCTGCGTACAACTCGATCAGCGGGATGGTGAGGTCGATTGAGCGGAGCTCGACGGCCGTGTCGAGGCCGGCGTAAACGCGCGGCTTCCAGCGCTCCGCACGGGGGTACACCACGACACGTCGCTCGTCCTGGGAGATGAGGACGTATTCCTCGAGCGAATCGAGCATGCGGTAGTTCAGCAGTTTCTCGCGGCGGTCGATGAGCTCGGTGGAGGGAGACAGGACCTCCGCGATGAGCTTGGGGTCACGGAGGTAGTACGTGTCACGCGTGTCCGCGCGGCAGTCGACGATCAGGTCCGGGCAGTACGCAATAGTGTTCGTCTCTCGCCGTATGACCAGCCTCACCCCTGAGGAGAAAACCTCGCAGGGGCGTCTGCGTCTCAGGTGGGCGTGAATGGCGAACATCAGATTCTGCATGATGAGGTTATGGATCAGGGTGGGGCCGCTCATGGCAAAGATCGCGCCATTGACGAACTCATGTCGCAGCGGGCTCTTCTGCTCGAACCCGAAGAATTCCTCGAACGTCATGATGGCCGGATCCAAACCGGCATAAGCCGGCCTGGCTTCACGAACCTGGCTATCCGGAATGGGAGAGCCGTCCAACTCCCGCAGGCAAGCCTCAACTTTCCAACGCTGATCCACTGGAAGCTGTCTGATCGCTGTGCGAATCTCATCTAAGGTGTGCATGAATCAACTCCAGTCAGTCCGCGGCGTCAAAGTGCGGCCCGTTCAATGGTTGTGAGCGTGTCGAGACAATTGGCCCGTCCGAAACGGGCGATCATGCCGCCGAGACATCCAAATACAAGTCAGTCAGCGGGACGGCAAGGTCAATTGAGCGCAGCTCCACGGCTGTGTCGAGGCAGGCATAGACCCGCGGCTTCCAGCGTTCCGCACGGGGGTAAACCACTACACGGCACTCGTCTTGGGCAATGATGACGTACTCCTCGACTGAATCGATCAGGCGGTAGTTTTGGAGTTTCTCGCGTCGGTCGATGATCTGGGTCGAAGGCGACAGCACCTCTACGAGCAGCTTGGGGTCTTGTACGTAGCGCGGATCACGGGTGTCTGGACGACAATCGACGATGAGGTCCGGAGAGTACACAACCTCATTCGTGGCCCGTCGGATAACGAGTTTCACCTCTGAGGTGAAGGCCTTGCATGGACCACGCCCCAAGTGATTCCGGATGGGGGACTCCAAATTATTGATAATGAGATTGTGGTTCAGGCTGGGGCCGAGCATGGCGAAGATGACACCATTGATGAACTCGTGCCGCAGCGGGCTCTTCTCGTCAAACTCGAAAAATTCCTCGAGCGTCATGGAGGAGGGATCCAAGGCGGCGTAAGTTGGCCGAGCTTCCCGGATCTGACTTTCCCGGACGGGAGAGCCGTCCAACTCCTGCAGCCACAGCTCGACATTCCAACGCTTCTCAGCTGGAAGCTGCCGGATCGCTTCGCGAATCTCATCCAGGGTGTACATGATCAAACCTCTCGCCAATTCATCTCGAGGCGCAGACTAACCGATGGGAATTGGTGATTCCAACAGGTAGAGGCTCTGTGTTTGTATAAAAATTCCTCGATGCGACGAGGGTTTTCGCGTGTTGATTTGCGCGGTCGACGCACTGCTGTTATCTGGCGTCGTTGCACGACGCGGGACCGAACGCCGGAGTCGCCGCGCAATGCAACCGCGACGAGAAATCGAGGGCAAAGCAGTCCGGGATGCACTGCGGGACTCGAGCGCGATGGAACGCGAGGATTGTCAGGGGATCGTGGGCCGGAAGTTGGGGGCGCGGCGAGCGTGGGTGGCTTGTTCGAACGCGTAGGCGTAGCTGATGAGTTTGCCTTCGCTCCAGGCGGGGCCGACGAAGGAGAGGCCGATGGGAAGAGCGTCGATGGCGCCCATGGGAATTGTGATGTGGGGATACCCGGCGACCGCGGGGAGTGTTGAGACGCCGCCACCGAGGAAGTGGTCGCCGTTGACCAGGTCGGTGGTCCAGGCCGGACCCAGTGTTGGGGCGACCAGGACATCGAGGTGATCTTTGGCGAGCGCAGCGTCGATGCCTTCGGGGCCGGCGAGACGACGGGCGCGCTCGTGCGCCTGGAGGTAGCGAGGGTCGGTCAGCTCGCCGCGCTCGTTGGATTGGTGCAAGAGCTCCTGGCCGAAATACGGCATTTCGGTCGCGGCGTGCTCATCGTTGAAGCGGATCAACTCGGCGAGTGAGCGCGGGCTGGAGCCGACGCGCGTTTGCAGGTAGCGGTTGATGCCGTCCTTGAACTCGAATTGGAGGACGACCTGCTCGTCGGCATCCAGCTTGTCCGCGTTCGGGATCTCGACCGGGTCGACCAACACGGCACCGCGGGCGCGCAAGGCCGAGAGGGCTTGCTCGAAGACGGCATCCACCTTGTCGTGAAAGCCGGCGTAGTGGCGCATGACGCCGATGCGCACGCCAGAGAGGCTGTTGGCATCGAGGAATCGCGTGTAGTCAGTCCGTGGACGGTCTTTAAAAGGCGCCGTCGCTGGATCGTCAGGGTCGTAACCGGCCAGGACGGTCAGTAACACCGCAGCGTCAGCGACTGTTCGGGCCATGGGGCCGGCGGTGTCCTGGCTGGCCGAGATCGGAATGATCCCGCTGCGCGAGACGAGGCCCACGGTGGGTTTGATGCCGACGAGGCCGTTGGCGCTCGACGGGCAGACAATGGAGCCGTCGGTCTCGGTTCCCACCGCGATGACAGCCAGGCCGGCGGCGATGGCGGCCCCGGAGCCGGAGCTCGAGCCGCAGGGGTTGCGGTCGAGGGCATAGGGGTTTTTCGTTTGTCCGCCGCGGCCGCTCCAACCGGAGGAGGAGCGGTTCGAGCGGAAGTTGGCCCATTCGCTCAGGTTGGTTTTGCCGAGGATGACGGCGCCGCTGTCGCGAAGGCGCCTGACGATGAAGGCGTCGCGCGCTGGCTTGGAGTCGACCAGGGCGAGCGAGCCGGCGGTGGTCAGCATGCGGTCGGCGGTGTCGATGTTGTCCTTGATGAGGACAGGGACGCCGAATAATGCGCCGCGCGGACCGCCGGACTTGTCGACCGTGCCGGGTGAGGCGCCGGACCGATCCGACGCGCTGCGTGGGCCGTTGAACCGGTCTGGCGTGCCAAGAGAGGCGCCGAGCCGATCCGAAGCGCCGTGCGGGGTGCCGGAGCGGGCGTCGGAGCGTTCCGCCGACGTGCCGCGTGCGCCAACGGACCGGTCTAACGCCTCGGCGATTGCCGTAGCGTCCGGGTTGACTTCGATTACCGAGCGCAGGGTCGGTCCGTGAGCATCGATCGCGGCGATCCGGGCGAGGTACGCATCGACGAGGGAGCGCACCGGAGACTTGGTTTGGCCGGAGGCGATTTGGGCGTGCACCGCATCGATGCTTCGTTCGGTCACGGATGCCTCCGATTGGGGCGCGTGCGAGATGCAACCTGACAAGGCGCAAGCCAACAGTGCAGCGGACGCGAGAATGCCAGCGTTCGCGTGCGCGCGACCCGGCGCGGCCCTACTCGGCCTGGGCCCGCAGGCGCCAGGCTTAGACGAGTTGTCGTTGTCGGCACTGGGGAACGGGGTCGTAATGACTGAGCTCCATGGCGTAGACACCCTCACCTCCCGTGAGAGCCTTGAGGCGAAACTGATATTCCGAGATTTCAGTCAAGGGGACAAGGCCTGTACGGGGCGCGTTGAGCTGCGAGTGGAGCTTGCGATGTCGCGAGTGTGCGTTAGCCTGCGCAGCGCCCCGAGTCAGTCGGTAACGCCGCGGAGCCGCAGGGAAAAGTTGCACGGAACGTCAGTTCCTGCCGACGACGCCGTCAACTCAATGGCAGAACGCGCACTCGCGACCGGCTTTCATCGACGATGACGAGCGCGCCCGCCGCCAGCTCGGCCTTGAATCGAGTCAGTGTTGCAGAAACCATAGATACGAACCGATCCGACATCACGTCCTCGGTACGAATCTGCACGACGCTGGGTCCTTCCGCACGTGTTGTTGCGAGAATTGCGCCGAAATCAAGATCATGAGTCAGGACAACGAAACCGTGAGTCTTTGCGTGGGCCATGATGGTCTTGTCAGGCGCGTCCGCCGCACCGACCGAGGACCAATGCACCGCCTCACGACCTACCGCTTGAAATCGCACACACAGCTCTGGAGACATGTTCATGTCGATGAGCAGTCGCATCACGCAGTGGCCAGGGGTAACTCCCGCTCCTCCGAGCGCCAAGCGGCGTATGCCAAAGCTGCATGAACGTCGCCCGGCTCGAGATATGGATACGCGCGGAGGATTTCATCCTCGGATCGACCCGCTGCAACCAAGCCAACTATCATCCCGACAGTCACACGGAGACCGCGTATACAAGGCTTGCCCCCCATGACAGCGGGGTCGAATGTGATTCTCTCGGTCCACCTCATATGCGCCTCCTTCCTCGTGCGCGCCCGCTTATGACGAGCACTTGACAAGAATACTCCAGGCAATCGGGCTGTACAAAAGACTGGCCTGGCGGTATCGAAACCGCGGCGGCGCCGCGCGATTGGCGCCACACGCAGAATAGGCGCCGTGCGCGCTGGTGCCGCGGCGGGAGCGATTGGCGTCGCGCGTTTGGTCGGGGCTGCGTGGCTCGGGCGCCTTTATGCCCGGCGGGCGTGACGCGCGCCGCGCGCGTCACGGAGCGCGTGGAGCCAACGCCTCGCGCGAAGTCAGTGCCACGCGCGGGACCGGTGGCGCGCTGTTATTCGGCGTCAGCCCTCGGTCGCCATTGTGTTGTTGATGCCGGCGAGGAGGGACGGGGCGTAATGGCTGAGCTCCATCGCGTAGGCACCCTCACCTCCCGTGAGAGCTTTCAGGCGAAACTGATATTCCGAGATTTCAGCCAAGGGGGACAACAGCCTGCACCGTGGCATGCTGGCCGGTAACGTGCTGTTCCCGTTGATGCGGGCGCGGCGGGTCGCCAGGTCTCCGGTGATATCGCATATCGAGCTTGCGGATGCGGTGATTTCGCGTGGCGGGATGCGACACGTCGCGAGCGTGCGTTAGACTGCGCGCTGATTAATGGGCTGAAAGTCGCCTGCGGCGCTTTCAGCAGAATTGAGCGGAGTCGCTTCGTTTGGCGGCGGGCGAAAAGCGTGGTTTTCGCCCGCGAGGCAAGCCGGTTAGGTGGCGCTTTGAGCGTGCGCCACCGCCGGGCCTTGCGGGTCAGGTCAGCGAGACGATCAACTTGGCCGAGTGACTGCGCCAGTTGATCGGAATGACGAACGAGCGTGAACCGGGCTTCTGCGGGACATCGGGACGCTCGCCCGAGAGCACGCTCGGCACCGAGATCACGAAGTCACGCCCGAAGTCGCGGCGCGCGTTACCCGAGATGGTGTTGGCCACTTCCCCGACGAGGTCGCGCATCGTCTCGTGGCTGAAGTCATTTTCCTGCATCTTCATGAGCAACACCGTGAGCATCGCTTTCGGGGCGGTGAAATACACGACCCCCTCACGCTTGCCCGAGATGCTGATGACGCCCGTGTAGTCGTGGACCGAGGGCGGCGAGTCGGTGAGGTACGGCGACCCGATCGAGGCGGGCTGTTGCGCGGCCACCTCGAAATAGTTCGTCGTCCCCTCGACGAAAGTTTTCAGCTCCTGTTCCTGCAACATTGTGGTGGTCTCGCTATCGTTATCTCATGAGGTCGGCAATGGCTTCGTTGAGCTGCCGATCCGTGAACGGCTTGTTGAGAAAGCCGTTGGCCCCTTTTTCCATAGCTTCCACCGCCGTGGCTTTATCGGCAAGTGCGGAAATCACGAGTATTCGTATGGCGGGTTTCAAGGCGACGAGCTTCGAAATGCATTCTATGCCGTCCATCTGCGGCATGGTGAGGTCCATAGTAACCACATCCGGGTCCATCTTCTTGAACATCTCGATGGCCTCGATCCCATTGCCCGCCGTACCGACAAGCTCGAGCTCCTCGAACTGGTTCGATCGCTCGATGCGGCGCCGCATGATGTTCGAATCGTCCACAATCATCAGCTTGAAGGACTTCTTTCCGTTGTCGCTCATTACTTTTCCACTCGCTGCATTCATGGCACGTGCATCCCGTTTCAGGCAACCGCGGTGCTGGCGGCCTCAGCGGCCGGGAGCACGATCTTGAACCGGGTGAACTTGCCCGGATTGGTGCTGACGCCGATCTTGCCGCCGAGCGCGTAGACGCTCCGGGCCACGACGTCCATGCCGACTCCACGGCCGGCATCCATAGAAACCTCTTCCTGGGTCGAGAAACCCGGTCGGAAGATCAGGGCCATCGCGGCCCGCGTATCCATTCCCGCCGCCTCTTCCTCGGTAATGATCTGCTTGCGAACCGCCGCGGACTTGAGGGTATCTGGCGAGATTCCGGCGCCATCGTCCTCGAACACGAGCTCATAGCCCTCGCCGGACTTACGGAAATCGACGCGCACCACGCCCACATCTTCCTTCGTCTGCGCCCGGCGGATCTCGCTCGGCTCGATGCCGTGCACCGCGGAATTACGCAGCATCTGGATGACGCAGTCCTTGATGGTCGAAACGTACGTCGGCGGGACATCGGAGAAGCCCGAGATCGTCAGCTTGAAGCGCTTGTGATGGTCGTGCGCCAGGCGCTCCGCCATCGAATGGAGCGTCGGCGACAGGTCGTCGGCCGACTTGCCCGCCTGCCGATGCTCGGCCGCCGCCGCCGCCTGCTTCGCGGCGCGTGCGGGAGCTGAGGAGGCGGCCGCCGCCGCCGGAGCGGTGTCCTTGAGCGCCGTGAGGCGCGAGGCCATTTCGCGGACGCTGCGCAGGTGGGCCATCAGGTCGTCGAGCTTCAGCACCATCGGCAGGAAGTCGTTGCCCGAGAGCTCCGCCTTCTTCTTCAGCTCGCTGACCATGTCCTCGAGCGAATGCACGCGCTGCGCAATGCTCATGAGGTTGAGTGCGGAAGCCTCGCCCTTGATCGAGTGCAGCTCGCGGAACAGGCCGTTCAGCTTCTTGCGGAATTCCGCATCGGTACGGGCCGGCTCCTTCAGGATGGCGTTGATGAGCTGCAGGCCCGTCTCCGTGCTGTCCAGGAACGAGGTGAGCTGCAGCGGGTCGACGTGCATCATGCCGAGCATCATGTCGAGCTGGGCGTTCGCGCTCTCCTGCGACTCCTGCAGCTCCTTCGCCAGGAGCACGCTGGAGGTGATGTCACCCACCGAGCACAGCACGTGCTTGATGCCCTTGGGGCCCATAACGCGGTGGAAGTCGAACTGCAGGTAGCGGGTTTCCTTGCCGCCGTGCCCGTTCTCCATGGTGATCTCGAGCTGGCCCAGCGGGTTGATGGACTTCATCAGGTTCTCGTGGGCGCGCTCACCCCACAGGAGCTTGATGTACTTCATCGCGGTGGCCAGGGTAGTCGGGGGCACGAGGTCCTTCAGCAGGTCCTCGAAGCCGAGGCCGGCGAAATCCTCGCGGCTGAACATGCGGGTGAGGGCCTCGGACCACACCGAGCCGATGTTGTAGTCGGCATCGAGCAGGAAGAAGCCTTCACGCACGGTCTTCAGAATGTCGCGCGTCTGCTCCTGGGCTTCCTGCGCGGCACGCTCGTGCCGTGACCGGGTGATCTGAAAGTAAGCGGCGGCGGCGGCAAGAACGATCGCGGCGGCCACACCCGCCAGCAGCAGCGTGCGAAGGTTCGTAGCATCTTCGGACGAAGTCTGCTGCAAGGTGGTCGCGACGGTCGCAAGCTGCTGCTGCAGCCGTCGTGCGTTCTCCGTCGCGAACAACTGCGCGCGCTTCACGTCAGCGTAGTGGGCGCGGCCCTCCTTGGAGAAGGAGCTACCGGCCTCGTCGGAGTCGACGTACGCCTGACCCGTGAAGTTCACCACCGGGTTGATGACAGGTGAGTACTGATGCCACAGCAGCAACGCCTGGTCGAGCTCCTGGGACTGGAGATAGCCTCCCGCCCCCAGGGCCTCGAGCTCCTGGTCGAACTTCTTGACCGTTGCCTTCAGGTCCGCCAACGCCTGGCCCGCATACGCGCGCGCCTCGAGGCGGTCACGTAGCGAGTTGAGCTGCTGCGAGATGGCATCGGGGTAGGTCTGCAACATACTCGCCGTTTGCAGCCCTGTAACGCTCGCGCGCATCTGGGTTGCAAGACGGAAGCCGAGGATGAGGACCGCGCTCATCACCAACGTCAGCATCGCACCGATGCCGACTGTAAGGAGCTGGCGGTTTCGATCTGCGCCTGCGACATTCATCGGAAAGATACTCCTGACTACTGAGACGGCAGCTCGAACCGAATGGCCGTCCGGACGGGGACCTCAACAGGCGCGCCGTTCGCGATGACCGGTTCGTAGTGCCAGTGCTTGACGGCCGTGGTGGCCGCCTTATCGAAGACGCCCGGCGGTGTTGCTTCAACCACGCGGACATCACGCGGGTTACCGCTCGTGTCGACGACGTACTCGACCGTCACGGTGCCGCTGATTCGTTGAGCAAGTGCCTTTGCCGGGAATTCCGGGGGCGTGTACTTAGTGCGCTTCAGATTCTGAGCGAGCTGAGCGGGAGTCATTCCCGAGGCCGCTGCCGCGCTAGCCACGCGGTTGCTGCCACCCGTCATGGGCTGCGGAATCCTCGACTGCGTGAGCTGCTGGACTGCCGAGATGTCCTTTGCGTCGGCGCCCCAGTGGCGGGCCAGCGTCAGATCGGGATCAACCTGCGCCGTCTTGCCAGCCGTTGCGGACGCCCGGGCGCGCTCGATCAGCTTGTTGGACAGATCGTGGCTCAACTGGGCGAATCCGGGGTTGGTCGGGTCGTTCGTCTGAAGTTGGGTCAGATAGTAGTTCGCGCTGTCGTTCGCGGGATCGGTCAGGCGGCCATCGCGAATGCGATCGCGCGCGTTTTGCGCGAGGCGCTCGGTCTCCTGCGCCGCGGCCTTCTGCCGCGCGTTCACCATATCGCGCTGGAAGGAGGCGATCTCAGCGGCGCTGACACCACCCGCGCGAGCCTCGGCGACCCAGCGGTCGGCCTCGGCGTTGTTCTTCGCGTTCGTCGCTTCCCGCGCTTTGCGCAGGTAGGCGGCATTCAGCTCGCGAACGGCGCGCTGCGTGTTCGGATTCGAGGACGCGAGATTCTGCAGCTGCTGCACGTAAGCCTTCGCGCTGTCCTCCGCCGGGTCGGCCAACCGGCCATCCCGGATACGATCCGAAACGAGGCCCGCGAGCTTCTGAATTTTCGCGTCGTCCTGGTGGCGCGCGATATCAGCACGCACTTTCGCGAGCTGGTCCGCGGGAATGTTCGGTGAATTCTGCGCCTGGCGCACGAGAGCGCCGGCACGGTCGACGTTCCCGTCGGCGAGCGCCTTGGTCACCTGCGCGTTGAAGAGCTTCAGCTCGAAGGCGCCGTTGCGGGCGTCGTCCGGAGCGGCGACCTTCAGGTTCGCGAGAGCCAGGGACGCGTCGTCATACTTGCCGTTGTTCATCGACTCGTCGAAACGGGAAGCCGCAACGGCAGCCACACGCTGCAGGCCGTCTCTCGCCTCGCCGCTGGTCGGGTCGGCGGCCGCGGCGGAGCGGTAGTACAGCAGCGCGTTGTCACCAACGGGCTCGAGGTAACGGCGCTCCCGCATGGCGAGGCGCGCTTTTTCGAGAAGCTCGTCGACCTTACCCTTCAGAATGGTCATATCGACGGAGGGTGCCGGCTCGAGACTCGTGTCTCCTGGCGCGGTGTTGTCCGTCGCAGCGGTCGAAGGCGCGGCCGTCGACTTCTGCGCAGCCGCGGCGGCGGGCTTCGGTGCCGGGTGCTTGTTGTTGTTGAGGAAGAAATAACCGCCACCGGCCAACGCGACGACCGCCACGGCAACGCCGATGAAGAGCGGGGCCTTGCTCTTTTCGGCCTCGGGCGGCGCAGCGGAGGAGGAACCGGCGTCGAGGCGCGGTTGGAACGACTCGACGGCGATGCCGGAAGTCGGACGCGCCGTCGCCTTCTTGGCCACCGCGTCGGTCATGGCGGCGTCCAGCACCGCTCCGGTCTTGCGCTTGTCGATCGGGATCGGCAGCACCGCGAAGACATTCGAGCCCTTGACCGCGGCGCTCACCTGCTTCTCGGTCTCGGTCGTGGCAAACACGAGCACGACCGCGTGAGGCGCCTGGCTATGCGCCAGATCAACATCGGCGCGCACGTCGGCGAGATCGCGGGTGTCGACTACCAACACCTGGCCGCGCTTGATGCCCTGGATGTATTCCAGCGCGCCGCCGATAGAGTCGACAGGCCGCACGGATGCTTGTCCGCCGAGGGCCTCTCCCAACTCGAGGAGGAAGTCATCACGGGTAGTGAGGGCGGTCAGATCCACCGCCGGTCTGTTGGTGGATGCGGGTGGGTTGCCGGCGGGACTGCCCGCGACGGCACCTGTCTCATGACCCCGGGAGGCGTTTGATGCTGGACTTGCCACTTAACCTGTCTCCATCCGTAATAGGGCGGGCCGCGGAATCGAGTAACGTGCGCACAGGCGACGGATCGTGCGGTCCGGCCCGCGTGCAACTGGCACTGTGTTCAACCATTGTCGAGAGCGCAAACCTGCCCTCTCGCGCGCGGAAAAGACTGAGTCTGCAGCATAGGCCGCTGCTATAACACCGCAGTGCGACAGTTCACAATAATGAGAGGCTGGCGTCTCTTCGTGGCGACTTGGCAGAGCCTTCCGTCTTGTAGTGAGACGGAAGCCGCCCTCGCACGCGCGAGCCACCAGGTGAGACCGGCGGGCCCGGGACCGAAGTTCGCGCCCACTAGTCGGACAATTGACCTCCCCTCGCGACACACGTAGGGACTGTATGTAAGGCCACGCCCGACAAGCTTCCCCGGGCGTGCGCGTGGCGCGAACCGCTTTATCTTAGTTGCAAAGCAATGACGATGTCATGTCATACATGGATTTGTGTCGGGCCGATTGCATGCGTTACGCGCCGAAGTCGCATGTGTTGGGATCGATTGCCCCACATGTCGCCTGCAGACAAGTACGAGGCGCACCCGGCCCCATGTGACGCGAGTCTGGATTTCGGAGCTGGGAGCCTGTCTGGAGTCATGCTGGGCCTACTGCGGCCGCCCCTGGCGGCAGCTTTTTTGCGACCCTTTGTCTTACATTGGCCCCGCTATGCGCAGGAAACGATCGCAGAAAATCTGCCGGGGCGTGTAGCCTCGCCAGGGTCGCCCTCGTGACGGCGAGCATGACTTTAGACAGGCGCCAAGCACCGCCGAGGCGCGCATCAGCCTGGCTGCGCACTGCTTCGGAGCGTCGGGGGCGAGCGGGGTGGGCTGCCAGGCGAGGGCACTCGAGCCGTGGGTTACGCATCCAGTGCCGCCTATGCTCCGTATACGAAGGTATAGCGAACCGGACTTTCTCAAATCCCCCGCTAGGGGTAGGCTGACCGCGAGAACGCTGAAAAGGGCAGCGCGTACTTTAAGCGCGCCGAACCTCCCGACGGCCCTAGAGCCCACATTCGAAATCAGCGACTTGGACCAGCAAGGACGCAGGCGTGACAGGCATACATTTTGCTTTAGTTCACACAGAAAGGGGCGCAGGCCGCTTTCGACCAGGTTAAGAGGCGCGGCGGTTTCGATCGTGGTGATTCGAAGTGAACAATTCCGTGCTGTGAACGTCTTAACGTAATAGTCCGGTCGGGAATAGAGGGCCATCACACACTGTGCAAAGCGTTGGGTCTAAGTTGAGAGCGACGCTGGCATCACTGGCAGCCCGGCCGAGACACTTGCACTCAACGGGAGGGAAGGACGATGCGACCGCTCTCTGCGACTGATTCCGATTCGACGCCCGATGCGAAGCCCCATTCAGCCTTTATCGAGTCCCTGAGCTCTTTCAGCCGCCTGCACCGCGCGCAGCGCTGGGAGGGCACCTTCGGCGAATTCCTCGCCAACATCGTGCCGACCAATCCCGCGGCCATGGCCCGCACGAGCCATGAATACATCTGGGACATGCTGCGCTGGCACGGCCGCGCGGCTGCGCAGGCGCAGCCCGATGTACCCGAAAGCGCCCGGGCACGTGAGCTCTTCAAGAAGGAATTGTTCGGAATCGACGAGCCCCTGTCCCGCGTCGTCGATTACTTCAAGGCCGCCGCCGCGGGCTCCGATGTTGGCCGCCGGCTGCTATTGCTGCTAGGGCCGCCGTCCGGCGGTAAGTCCACCATGGCCATCATGATGAAACGTGGCCTCGAAGAGTTCAGCCGCACCGACGAGGGGGCGCTCTATGCCATCAAGGGCTCGCCACTTCGCGAGAACCCATTGAACCTCATACCGGCCGGGTTGCGCGCGGAGTTCCGCGATCGCTACGGCGTGGATATTCCCGGGGAATTGTCCCCCTGGGCACGCGATTATGTCGAGCGCGAGTTCGACGGCGATTTCGTCCGCGTTCCGGTGGAGCGCATTTTCCTCCAGGAATCCTCCAGAGTTGGTATTGGCACGTACGCGCCGCATGACCCCACCACGGCGGACATCGCAGATCTCGTCGGCTCTGTCGACCTGGCGAAAGTTGCGCAGATCGGTGACGAGGGTGACCCCCGCGCCTGGTCATGGTCGGGCGCCGTGTACGCCGCGAGCCGCGGTGTGCTCGAGATGATCGAAATTCTGAAGGTGAAGCGCGAGTTTCTCTACCTGCTTCTGACCATGACGCAGGAAAAGAACGTCAAAGTGTCGCGCTTTCCCCTCATCCATCTGGACGAGACGATCCTCGCGCATACCAACCTTGCGGAATTCCACAAGTTCTTGCAGGAGAAGGAAAACGAGGCGCTGCTCGACCGCATGGTCATCATCCGCGTTCCGTACGCGTTGTCCTACCGCGACGAATCGCGCATCTATCAGAAGCTCGTCGCGAGCGCGCCGGCGTTCCGTAACGTGCATCTCGACCCGCACGTGCTGAACCTTGCCGCTGTCTTCGCCATCCTGACTCGGCTCACGAAGCCCGAGCGCGAAGGCCTCGATATGGCCAAGAAGCTGCGGCTGTACGCAGGCGAATCGGTTGAGGGCGTTCCCGAGACGGAGGCGGTGCGGCTGCACGCTGAGGCGGGTGAAGAGGGGATGACGGGCGTCAGCCCCCGCTTCGTCATCAATGCGATCTCAAACGCCATAACCCGTGGCAATACCCATAGCCTCACCAGCATGGAGCTGCTGCTGGCGATCAAGGATGCGATCGAGAGCGACGCGCGGATGGACGCCAAGCACAAGAAAGCCTGGGTCGATCACCTCGTGACCGCGCGGAAGGAATTTTACAACCGCTGGGTCAAGGAGGATGTGCACCGCGCGATGTTCGCCTCGTTTGAGGAAGAAGCGCAGCAGTTGCTCGAGAAGTACCTGGACGAGGTCGAGGCTTCGCTCGACCACCGCCAAGTCACTGATCCGATTACGGGGGAGACCCGCCCGGCGGATGAGCGCTTCCTGCGCTCGGTCGAGGAGAAGATCAAGGTCTCCGATTCCGGCAAGCTCTCGTTCCGGCAGGAAGTGGTTCGCAAGGCCATGGTGGCCTTCAAGACCGGAGAGAAGTTCAAGCTCGTCAGTCACGCGCGCATGCGCGAGGCCATCGAGCAGTATCTGTTCGAAGAGCGTCGTGACGTGTTGCGTCTCGTAACCTCGACGGCTCGGCCGGATGAGGATGCGCGACAGAAGATCTCGGTCGTGCAGCAACGCCTCGTCACCGAGTACGGTTATGACGAGCACAGCGCGAAAGAAGCGTTGAGCTACGTAACCACGTTGCTTGCGCAGGAGTAACGCATTGCGCTGTGTGGTTGCGCGAGGCTCGCGACTGGAGTAAAGGTAGATCATGGCCTCGAACACCGATTCAGGCCCAAGCGTTGGGCCGAGTACGAGCGGCGCTGGTGGAAACGCCAGCGCCGACGCCGCGAAGTGGTACGACCTGTTCTCGCGTGGAGCTCGCGACTGGCTGCGACACGATGAGAAAGTTCGCGAGTCGGTGCGTAAACACCTTCCGCAGATCGTTTCCGGCGGTGATGTCATAAACGACTCCGCGCGCACCGTGCGCGTGCCGGTCAGGATGCTGGAGCACTATCACTTCCGATTGCGCCGTCCCGAGGAGCAACAGGGTGCCGGCAAGGCAA
>Ga0268266_10003619_pt1 | contig 15290 bp, 5 predicted proteins | sample KBSS13metaG_FD_190356 | JGI IMG/M metagenome (GOLD analysis project Ga0268266, IMG submission 190356) | Switchgrass rhizosphere microbial communities from Kellogg Biological Station, Michigan, USA - KBS S1-3 metaG (SPAdes) (version 2) | ecosystem: Host-associated > Plants > Roots > Rhizosphere >...
GAGGCAGATGACGGCGCTGGGGGCGGCCGAGCTGACCGCGCTCTGGGCGGCGCCGACGCTGGTCACCGTGCTGGTGCAGGCGGCCGGCGGATTCGTCGGCGGCGGCGGGGTGACCGGCGGTTCGCTCACCGGCGGTTCGGTGACCGGTGGGTTGGTCGCCGGGGGTGGGGTGGTCGGCTGTTTGGTCCCGGTCGGGGGTTTCGACGGCGTGCCTTTGCCGCCGCCCGAGCCGGACCCGTTCGAGCCGCCGTTCGAAGATCCCGGATTCGAAGGAGAAGAGGGTGAGCCGGGCTGCGAGCCCCCGTGGTGGTGTCGCCGATGCTTGTAATGGTGGCGCGCCCCGTGCACCTTGTGGTGCCCTCCTGCCTGGGCGCGGGCGCGGATCATTTCGTCGACACCCGCGCGCTTGCCGCCGCTGCTGACGACGTTGTTGTCGAGCCCGACCTTGGCGAAGGCGAACGAGCTCGCCACCAGCAGAGCCACCAGGCTCAGCAGGGCGATGGTCATCGCGCGCAGACGTGCGCGCCGCTTTTTAGCGCTGCTAATCATCGGATTTCCTCCCGCGATTGGTCACCGCAGTTGTCCTCGGCCCGTCTCCCGGATCGGCCGAGGGGGCTTTGCGTGGGGATGGACGTTTGTCCTACGCAAATCCTTGGACGGATATTCCTACGTGGCGGCCACCGTACCCAGGTGGAAAACCGAAAAGCTAAAAATTGGTAGCGCCGCCCGCAAATTGCGGGTAAATCAGGCCCGCTTGGGGGGACTCGACAGGTGTTTTGGCCTAACGAGCGGCGTAGTGCTGCGAAATTTGAGTAGCGGTGAGGGCCGTGTTGTAGATCGCGACCTCGTCGAGGCTGGCAGGCGCGAACCGGGTCGTCCCGCCCCGCGACGCGAAGTAGAGCATCGCGCTGGCGAATTTCCCGGCGCCGGTGCCGCTGGCGCCCTTGGTCACCGAGACGGCTTTGCCGTCGACGTAGGCGAGGATCTGGTTCGCGGCCGAGGCCGTCGTGTCGATCACGAAGGCGTAGTGGTGCCAGGCGAGGACGCTCGGGCGGCTGAAGTAGATGTTGTTGCGCGAGGTGCCGCGGCCGATCGCCACTTCGAAGCGCCCGCCGGAGATGCTCGAGGCGGGGTTGACCAGGAAGCCGCCGTTGTTGTTGTCGAGGTTGGCGGTCAGCTCCAGCAGCTGGTCGTCGTTGTTGGTGAAGAGGATCGTGTTCCAGCGCATCCAGAATTCGATCGTGATTTTCGAGGTGGCGGAGAGGTTGACCGGGGTGCTGGCGTAGTCGTTGGTCCCGTCGAAGGTGGCCGCCGTGTTGGTGTCGGAGGTCAGCGGGTGGGAGACGCCGAGGCTCACGCCGTTGAAGGCGGTCGCGTTGGCGCCACCGACCGAGTCGGCGAACGTGGTCCCCGAGGTCTCGCCGAGGCGCCAGTAGTCGACCAGCCCGCCGGTGCCGAGGACGGACGCCTGGTAGGGGCTGCGGACCTGGACCGCAACCGTCGCCGTGCTGGTGGCGCCGGAGTTGTCGGTCACCCGCAGGCCGACGTTGGGCGTCGCCGCGCTGGTGTAGGTGCGGCTGGTCTGGTTGGTGCCTCCGGTGTTCGTCTCGTAGGAGCCGTTGCCGTCCAGGTCCCATTCGTACTTGGTGATCGTCCCGTCAGGATCGCTGGACCCGGCGGCGCTGAAGGCGACCGAGGTGCCGGCGGTGACCGGGTTCGGGTTGGCGGTGAAGGAGGCGACCGGAGCCCGGTTCTGCACGGTCACGCCGACCGTGGTGGCAGCGGTCGCGCCCGAGTTGTCGGTCACCCGCAGGCCGACGTTCCGGGCCCCCGCCGTCGCGTAGTTGGAGCTCGCGCTCGGGGTCGCCCCGGTGTTCGTCTCATACGAGCCGTTGCCGTCGAGGTCCCATTCGTATTTCGCGATCGTCCCGTCGGGGTCGCTCGAGGCGGCCGCGCTGTAGGTGACGCTGGTGCCGGTCGGCACCGGGTTCGGAGTGGCGGTGAAGGAGGCGGTCGGCGCCCGGTTGGTCGCCGTCACCGCCACCGTCGTGGTCGCGGTCCCGCCGGAGTTGTCGACGACCCGCAGGCCGACGGTCCGCGCGCCCGGGGTGGCGTAGGTGGTGCTCGTGGTCGCCGTCGTGGTGGTCGTCTCATACGAGCCGTTGCCGTCGAGGTCCCATTCGTATTTGGCGATCGTCCCGTCGGGATCTTTCGAGGCCGAGCCGTTGAAGGCGACGCTGGTCCCGGTCGGCGCCGAGCTCGGGGTGGCGGTGAACGAGGCCGTCGGCGGCTGGTTGGAGATCGTCACCGCTTTGGTGACGGTCGTCGTGGCGCCGCCGTTATCGGTCACGCGCAGGGCGACGTTGCGTTCGCCGGAGGTCCCGTAGGTCGTACTCGCGGTCGGCGTGGTGCCGGTGCTGGTCTCGAACGTGCCGTTGCCGTCGAGGTCCCACTCGTATTTCGTGATCGTCCCGTCCGGGTCGCTCGAGCCGGAGCCGTTGAAGCTGACCACCTGGCCCGCCGTGGCCGGGTTCGGCGTCGCGGTGAAGGTGGCGACCGGCGCACGGTTCTGGATCGTCACCGTGCGGGTCGTCGTCGCGGTCGCGCCGCCGTTGTCGGTCACGCGCAGGGCGATCGTGCGGCTCCCGGCGGTGGCGAAGGTGGTGCTCGCCGTCGGCGTGGTGCCGGTGCTGGTCTCATAGGTGCCGTTGCCGTCGAGGTCCCATTCGTATTTGGCGATCGCGCCGTCGGGATCGCTCGAGGCCGACGCGTCGAGGGCGATCGCGCTGCCGGTCGGCGCCGTGCTCGGGGTGGCGGTGAAGGAGGCGGTCGGCGTCTGGTTTTTCACGGTCACGGTCGAGGTCGTGGTGCCGGTGGCGCCGCGGTCGTCGGTGACGCGCAGGCCGACGGCCCGTTCGCCCGCGGTCGCGTAGGTGGCGGTGGTGCTCGGCGTCGTGGTTTCGGTCTCGTAGGAGCCGTTGCCGTCGAGGTCCCATTCGTATTTGGCGATCGTGCCGTCGAGGTCTTTCGACGCGGCCGCGTTGAAGGTGACCGTGGCGTTGGTGCTCGCCGGGTTCGGCGAGGCGGTGAACGACGCGGTCGGCGCTTTGTTCGGGGTCGCCGCCTGGTAGTGGTCGGCGATCGTCGCCGCCGAGAGCGGGGCGCCGAAGATCGCCACGTCGTCGAGGCCCCCGGCGCCGTTCAGGGCGGTCCCGCCGCGTGACATGAAGCTCAGGGTGGAGTCGGCGAAGTTGCCCGCCCCGGTGCCGCTCGCGAGCTTGGTGTACGGAACCGCTTTGCCGTCCACGTAGGGGACGACCTGTTCGGCCGCGGGCGCCGCCGTGTTCAGGACGAAGGCGTAGTGGTGCCAGACCCCGGCGGTCGGCCGCGCGAAGGTGCTGAGGTTGCGCGATTCGCCGCGTCCGATGCCGACCGCGAAGCTGCCGAAGGACGAGTTCGGGTCGACGAGGAAGCCGCCGTTGTTGTCATTGAAGTTCGGCGTGTACTCGAACGCGAGCGCGTCGTTGTTGCTCCATTCGTTCCACTTCATCCAGAACTCCAGCGTGATCGCCGAGTCGCCGGAGAGGGCGAGCGGGGCCGTGGCGGCGTCGTTCACTCCGTCGAAGCCGACCGCGGTGTCGGTGTCCCCGGAGATCGCGCCGGGCGCGCCGAGGGCCGGTTCGCCGGACGTCGTCGCCGGCGTGCCGCCGATCGGGTCGGCCAGGACCGAGCCGGATTTCTCGCCCAGCGACCAGAAGTGCTGAAGGCCGGAGGTGGCGGCGACGGCGCCGCGGTAGGCCGCGCCGCTGCCGTTGCCACCACCACCGCCTTCTTCACCGCCACCTTCCACCGGCTGCACGGTCAGCGTGCGGGAGGTGACGGCGGTCGCCCCGGAAGAGTCGGTCACGCGCAGGCTCAGCTGGAGCTGGCCGGCGGTGCCGAAGGAGCGGGTCACTTTCGGGTTCACCCCGGTGCTGGTCTCGAAGGTGCCGTCGCCGTCGAGGTCCCATTCGTACTGTTCCACCGCGCCGTCAGAGTCTTTGGACGCGGAGCCGTCGAGGGTCACCGCTTCGCCGACTTTGGCGCTCGCCGGGGCGGTGAAGCTCGCGGTCGGCGGCTGGTTGCCTTTCACTCCCGCGAAGTGGTTGGCGACCTGGGCTGCGCTCAGCGGCCGGTCGAAGACGGCGACGTCCTGCAGGTCGCCCGCGCCCCAGAGCCCGGTGCCGCCGCGCGACATGAAGTAGAGCGTCGAGTTGGCGAACGGCCCGGCGCCGGTCCCTTCGGCGGCCTTGGTGTAGGCGACCGCTTTGCCGTCCACGTAGGGGACGATCTGCTGCGGGGCCGCCGCGCTGGTGTCGAGGACGAAGGCGTAGTGGTGCCAGACGCCGGCGCTTGGGCGGGCGAACAGGGCCACGTTGCGCGAGGCGCCGCGGCCGAGCGCGACCGCGAACTGGCCGTAGCCGGAGTTCGGGTCGACGAGGAAGCCGCCGTCGTTGTCATTGAAGTTCGGCGTGTACTCGAAGGCCAGTTGGTCTTCGTTCTTCCATTCGTCCCACTTCAGCCAGAACTCGAGGGTGACCGCGGTCTTGCCGCCCAGCTGCGGCGAGGAGCTCGCGGCGTCGTTGATCCCGTCGAAGCTCGCGGCGGTGCCGGTGTCACCCGGCGCTCCGCCGGTGACGCCCAGGGTGGGGCCACCGAGCATCGTCGCCGGGCTGGTCCCGGCGGCATCGGCGAAGACCGAGCCCGATTTCTCGCTCAGCTGCCAGTAGTCGAGGAGGCCGGGGGTGCCGAGCACGGAGCCGCTGTAGTCGGCGGGCCCGCCTTCTTCGCCACCGCCACCGGTCTCTTCGACCGTGATCGAGCGGGTCGCGGTGCCGGTGTTGCCGGCGTTGTCGGTCACCCGCAGGCCGACCGAGACTTTGCCCGCGCCGGTGTAGGTGTTGCTGACGCTCGGCGTCGTGCCGGTGTCGGTCTCATAGGAGCCGTTGCCGTCGAGATCCCATTCGTATCTCGCGATCGTCCCGTCGGTGTCTTTCGAGCCGGAGGCGTCGAAGGTCAGTTTTTCGCCGACTTTCGCCGTCGCGGGAGCGGTGAAGGTCGCCTGCGGGCGGCCGTTCGGGCCGTTCGAGGCGTAGTGCTGGGAGACCGTCGCGGCGTTCAGCGTGCGGTTGTAGATCGCCACGTCCTGCAGGTTGCCCGCGCCGAAGAGTTCTTTGCCGCCACGCGACATCAGCGCCAGGGTCGATTCGGCGAACGCGGGCCCGCCTTCGCCGTTGACCGCCTTGGTGTAGACGACCGGGAACCCGTCCACGTAGGGGACGATCTGTTCGGCCGCCGGGGCGGCGCTGTTCAGCACGAAGGCGTAGTGGTGCCAGACGCCGGCGCTCGGGCGTTCGAAGAGGGCGACGTTGCGCGAGGAGCCGATCCCGATCGACACGGCGAACTTGCCGAAGCTCGAGTTCGGGTCGACCAGGAACCCGCCCGGGTTGTCGTTGAAGTTCGGGGTGTACTCCATCGCCAGTTCGTCGTTGTTCGCCCAGGCGTTCCACTTCATCCAGAACTCGACCGTGATCGCTTTCTGACCACCGAGGTGGAGCGGTCCGGTGGCGGTGTCGTTGACGCCGTCGAATTTCACCGAGCTGGTGCTTTCTCCGGGCACGCCGCCGGGGGCGCCGAAGGTCGGGTCGCCGGAGGCGGTGAGCGGGCTGCTGCCGACCGTGTCGGCGATCGTCGGGCCGGCGGCCTCGCTCAGGGGCCAGTAGTCGGCGATCCCCGGGGTGGCGAGGACGGAGTCGGTGTAGCTGGCGCCGGTGCCGCCGGGCGGGGGCCCTTCTTCTTCGCCACCGCCGCCTTCTTCACCGCCACCGCCGGTGCTGCCTTCCGAGCCTTCGGTGCCTTCGACCATTTCGGCTTTGAAGTGTTTGGCGATCGTCGCCCCGGTGAGCGCCCGTTCGTACAGCGCCACCTCGTCGAGGTTGCCCGCGCCGAAGTTGGCGCCGCCAGCGCGCGACATGAAGTTGAGGACCGAGTTGGCGAAGTTGCCCGCTCCCGTGCCGCTGTCGAGCTTCTGGAAGCTGACCGGTTTGCCGTCGACGTAGGGGATGATCTGCTCGGCCGCCGGCTTCGCGGTGTTGATCACGAAGGCGTAGTAGTGCCAGGCCCCGGCGGTCGGGCGTTCGAAGAAGATGTTGTTGCGCGAGTTGCCGGACCCGATCGCGACGCCGAAGGTGCCCGCCAGCTGGGGCGCGTTGGGATCGACCAGGAAGCCGCCCGCGTTGTCGTTGAAGTTGTTGGTGAACTCCATCGCCAGCTTGTCGTCGTTCGCGAAGGCGTTCCAGTTCATCCAGAACTCGACCGTCAGCGTGTGGGTCGCGTTGAGGTTGACCGGTGCCTGCGCGGCGCCGGTCGCCCCGTCGAATTTGGCCGAGTGATCGGTGTCTTCGGCGATCGCGCCGGGCGCGCCGAAGGTGACCCCGCCGGCGGCGGCCGCCGGGCTCGAGCCTTTGGAGTCTGAGAAGGTCGGGCCGTTCATCTCACCCATCCGCCAGTAGTGGGCGAGGCCGGGCGTGGCGAGGACGGAGGTCGAGTAGTGGCTCGGTTCGCCCGAGCCGACCGTGACCGGCCGCGTCGTCGTCGCCGTCTTGCCGCCGTTGTCGGTCACCCGCAGGCCGACCGTGTAGTTGCCCGGAGTGGCGTAGGTATGGGTGGTCGTCGGGCTGGACCCGGAGTTGGACTCGTAGGTGCCGTTGCCGTCGAAGTCCCATTCGTACTTGGAGATCGTCCCGTCGGGGTCTTTCGAGGCCGAGCCGTTGAAGGCGATCGCTTCGTTCTTGATCGCGCTTTCCGGCGTGATCGTGAAGCTCGCGGTCGGCGGCTGGTTGTTGATGATCGTCAGCGTCTCGGCCGAGAGGTCGGAGGCGCCGCCGTTGTCGGTGACCCGCAGGCGCACGTTGTAGGTGCCCTCGGCCGCGTAGCTACGGGTGACTTTCGCGGTCGCCGTCGTCGTCTCGAAGGTGCCGTCGCCGTCCAGGTCCCATTCGTATTTGGAGATCGAGCCGTCGGTGTCTTTCGAGCCGGAGGCGTCGAAGGTCAGCGCGGTGGCCGTTTTCGCCGGGTTCGCCGAGATCGTGAAGGCGGCCGTCGGGGCGCGGTTGGAGCCACCGGGATCGAGCGTGAGCCCTTCTTCGGGCGAGTTCGGCGATTCCCCCATTTCGGAGAGGATGTTGTAGGTCGCCTGCTGGATCCGGTCGTCGGCGTAGCCGACCAGCCCGCGCGCCCAGTACATGGTGCCGCTGGCGAACACCTCGGCGCCCGATTTGGCCTTGTATTTGACCGCGCCGACCGTTCCCGGCAGGCCCGGGGGCGGCGCGGTATTGCGCAGCCGTCCCTCGTCCTGGATCCAGGAGTTGTCGTTGACGGTCTGGACGTTGGTCGCGAAGACCCGTTCGACCCCGGCCGGCTGGAATTTCAGGTACTGGGCCTGGGTCGGGACCGAATCCCACTCCCAGCCGACCAGCGGCTCGGAGATCGAGGTCGAGCTGTTCTTGGAGATGCCGGTGTTGCGCCAGATCGGGCTGCCGGCGTATTCGTTCGCGGCGTTGGCGGCCGGGATCGTCAGCGGGAAGTTTTCCGAGTCGTTGTCGCCGAAGTACATGACCCCGAAGAGCTGGTTCTCCGGCATGTCCGGGCCGACGCGTCCGCCCGCCGGTGCCGAGGGGTCGCCTTCCGGGGCGCCGTTGTCGCGCCACGTCGTGGTCGCGTTCATCGGGTTGTCGTCGGCGGTGCCGGCTTTCCCGTCCGGGCCGAGGGCGTCGTCGGCGGTGCCTTTGATCCCGTCGGGGCCCCAGTCATTCTGGCTGACCTGCCCGCTGCCGCCGGAGCCGCTGCCCTCGACCGTCTTGTAACAGACGAGGGTGTGCCCGTTGTTCTCGTAGCGGACCTTCCAGTAGGCGGTGTTGGCGGAGAAGGAGGCGATGTTGACGCCGGCTTCGCGGGCCGCGAGGAAGGCGTTGAACTCGCCCAGCGACCAGTACTCGGAGTGGCCGGAGACGACGACGGTGTCGTGGTTCAGCAGCTGCCCCGGGTTCTGCTGGATCGAGACGTCGTCGGTGTAGGAGATGTCGTAGCCCTGCTTCTCCATCCAGAAGAGGAGTTCTTGGTCGGGCCCGTAGAACCAGTTCTGCTGGACGCCGGCCTGCCCCAGCGGGCGGTCGAAGGAGACTTTGGCGGCCCGGCTGGTGCCGGTCAGCGGACCGGTGCCGTAGCCACGGGTGCCGTAGTAGAGGGACTTGCCGCCTTCTTCGCCGTTCCAGGTGCCGCCGAAGGTGTTGTAGGCCTGATAGCTGGCCATCGGCAGCACGAAGAGGACGCGGGCGTGGCCGGAATCGTTGCGGACCGTGAAGACGATCTGCGTTTCGTCGCCGGTCGAGGCTCTGACCTTGGCCAGGTAGATGCCGGAGGCCGGAAAGGCGCTGCCGGGGATCGTGTAGGTCGCTTTCCAGTTCGCGCAGGAGACTTCGCCCGTCGTTTCGTTCATCGCTTCGCAGGTGAAGTCGTTGTTGATCGCGACGTTTGAGGCGGTGCTGACCTGGCGGCCGCCCTGGCCGCCGTACCAGCCCATCCGGTAGACCGAGATCGTCGCGGTACGGGTCGGCGAGACGGCGCCCTTGTAGCCGATTTTCAAGGTGACGCTTTCGCCCAGGTTCACGCTCGTCTGGGTGGGATAGCCGCCGAGATTGGGGCTGTCATCGCTCGTTTCGTAGCCTTCGGAGCCCGTTTTGCACTGGTTCTCGTTGACGACCGGGATCGCGCTGGGGCAGGTGACCGCGGCCTCCGAGCGGGCGGTCCCGAGCGAGGCCAGGAGCAGGAAGGCGGCGATCACGCCGACCGCTGCTACAGCGAGGGCGTGGCCGAAGGAGAGCGGATGGCGGGGGGCACAGCGCAGTTCGTGCACCGTTCCAGTGTCCCACCGGAAACCGGCTCCAGAGGCGGAAAAACGGGTGGTCTTCGCCCAAGTCGAAGGCTTGAGTAGAGGCTTAGGGTTAGGGCTCATGGCGCTGATCGGCTCCTCAGGAGGGCGAGACGGGGCGGGGTGGCAGGGGCGACGCGGCGGATCAAGGCCATGAGGTCGTCCCAGATCGGGTGGAAGAAGGTGGAGAGGGTCGCCAGGTAGACGAGGCCGCCGCTGAGGGCGGTGCCGGCGACGAGGAAGAAGGTCGGCGTGCCCTCGGCGCGGAGCAGGGCCGCCACCGGCAGGGCGACGGCGAGCAGGACGGCGCTGCCGACGACGGCGGGGAGGAGGTCGGTGACCAGGCGGCGGACCGGGACGCCGAGGACGCCGCGGAAGAGCCCGGCGTAGACGGCGACGAGCAGCACCACGTGGATGCCGACGACGGCGAAGGCCAGGGTCGTGATCCCATACGGCGCCGCCACCCAGGAGACGACGATGTAGAGCGCGAGCAGGCCGATGTTGAAGATCAGCAGCGGCCGCGGGCGGCCCGCGGCGAGCAGGATCTGCGGGTAGCCGGTGAGGACGGCGGCGATCATCCCGGCCACGGCGAGGATCTGGGTCGGCGCGACGGCCGGGGCCCACTGCGGGCCGAATACCCACGGCACCAGCTCGGGAGCGGTGACGATCAGGATCGAGAGCAGCGGCAGGAGGACGGCGGCGTGGATCCGGGTCGCCCGCTCGTGGAAGCGCAGGAGTTCGGCGAGGTCGGTGGTCCGCGAGTAGACCGGGAAGGCCAGCCGCAGCATGATCCCGCTGATCTTTTCCTGGTAGACGACGCCGAGCTGGAAGGAGCGCCAGAAGAGGCCGGCCTGGGTGGCCGACAGGCGGACGGCGACGGTTGCCAGGGTGGAGTTGGTGATCGCGACGTAGGTGAGGCCCGCGCCGGAGGCGGGCAGGCCGAAGCGGAGGACTTCGCGGAGCTCTTGGCGGTGCCAGCGCGGCAGCGGTGGCGGGGCGGCGATGACCAGGAACACCGAGGTCGCGGCGGCGCCGGCGAGCGCCGCGAGGACGATCGCCTCGGCGTCGAGTCCGGCGATCGCGAGGCCGACGCCGACCGCCGCGGTCACCGTCAGGGCGGCGACTTCGATCACGCTGACGAGGCGGAAGTCGAGCTTGCGCCAGAGCAGGCCGCGAGAGACGGCGCCGAGCCCGGCGAAGATGAAGACGGGGGACATCACGACCATCAGTTCGCCCGACTTGTCGCCGATGAACTGGCCGGCGACGGTGGCGCCGATCGCGGCGGTGACCAGGGTCAGCACCAGGCCGGTGAGCAGGCTGGCCATCAGCGCCGCCTCGATGTGCTCGCGCTCCACCGTCTTGCGCTGGACCAGGGCGCTGCCGTATCCCTCGAAGGTGAGGATCACGGCGAGGGTCAGCAGGATGGTCGGGACCAGGGCCTGGCCGAAGCCGCTCGGCGGGATCAGCCGCGCCAGGACCACGGCGGAGAAGAAGGTGACGACTTCGCTGCCGACGCGCGCGGCCGTCGTCCAGCGGATTCCGCTGACGGCAGCGTCCTTCAGCTGCGAGCTGGAGAGCTCGCCTTGGGTATCGGGGCCACGATCCATCTGGGGAACCAACGCGCCGCGCCCGAGCCGACTTGCGGCGCAAGTGGGCGCCGCGGACGAACGTTCTTAAGGGAGATGTACTCGGAACTGAGCGAACTGGCGCCGCCCGCGGCCGTGGAGCCCTCCCGGCACGCGATCTTCACCTTCGACGACATCACCTGGGACGCGGCCCAGCGGCGCGGCATGAGCTTCTCCCAGGACCAGGTCCTGATCGGGCTGATGGAGGATCCGGCGGTCGAGCGCCTGCTGGTCTCGAACCGGCCGCGCAGCGCCCCGATCGTCGCGGTCAAGGACCGGATCCGGCGCCCGGTGCCATTCCCGGAAACCGATCGCCGCCGCCTACGCCAGCCCCTACGCCTGCGCCGCGACGACCCGACCGGCGTCGGCGCCCTGCGTCGGCACTACGCGACCTGGGAGCGGCGCCTGCGCAAGGCGGCCGACGAGTTCGGCCTGGAACGGCCCGCGATCCTCACCTCGCAGGCCTTCGTCGCCGGCTTCTGCGAGCTCGATTGGGCGGGGCCGGTCACCTACGTGGCGATCGACGACTTCTCCGCCCACCCGAGCTACCGGCGCTGGCGGGACGATTACCTCGCTGCGTTCGCGGAGATCTCCCGGCGGCGCCGGAGGCTGATCGCGGTCAGCAACGCGATCGTCGACAAGGTCGAGCCGGACGGACCCTCCTTGGTGCTGCCGAACGCCGTCGACCCCGCGCTGTGGGGCGAGCGCCCGGCGGTCCCCGACTGGCTCGCGGTCCTGCCCGGCCCGCGGCTGCTCTACGTCGGCACCCTTGACTCTCGACTTGACGTCGAGGCTACGCGGCAGGTCGCCCGCGCCTGGCCGGACGGCTCCCTGGTCCTGGTCGGACCGCTCGAAGACCGCGCCCACCTGGCGCCGCTCCTCGCCGAGCCCAACGTCCATCACCACGCCCCGGTCGCCCACGCCGAGGTCCCGGCCGTCGTCGCCGGCGCCGACGCCTGCCTGATCCCCCATCACCGCACCGACCTCACCGTCGCGATGAGCCCCTTGAAGCTCTACGAGTACCTCGCCGCCGGCCGCCCGGTAGCGGTCACCGACCTCGAGCCGATGTCCGCCGTCGAGGGCCCCGTCTTCCGCGTCCCACCCGGCGGCGATTTCCGCCCGGCCGTGGCGGCGGCGCTCGAGGCGGGGCCGATGAGCGAAGCGGAGCGCCAGCGGTTCATCGAGGCCAACGCCTGGCCGTCCCGCCGCGCCCAGGCGCTGGATTTCGCGCTGGCGCCGTAGAGCAAGGGACAACTGCGGAGCGAGAGCCGCGGATTCCGTCCCGACCCCCGGCTGGCTATGGGTCGGCCCGAAATCCGCGGCAGCCCGGAGCGGGGGAGGGCGGGTCGGGACGGGCGGGACGACACACTTCCTCAACGGCACCCCGGGCGACTGGTCACTTGACCCGGCTATAGGGGGCATAAATGACCAGTCGTCGGATCCGCCGTCGCGGACAGGCGCGGAACCGTGGAGAAGGACACGGAACCCACACGAAGTCATACTCCCGCGCGCCTTCTGCCTCAGCCCTCCGGACGCTCGCTGAGTTGAGCGCGCTATAGGCGGCCTAACTCAGCGAGCGTCGGATCCGGTGCTGTGGAGGACGCACGAACGCGACGGAAGGGTCACGAGACGCGCGCAAGAAGTCACGGAACCGTGACGCTCCCGCCCGTCCCTCGACACAACCCTCCGACCCTGGCGGCCCGAGGCGCCGGCCAGCGTCAGTCGGTCCCCCGCGACGCCAGCTTTTCCCGGCGCTCGCGGTCGAAGATGTAGGCGATCGCGGCCATCATGCAGAAGAGGTAGGAGAGCTGGGGGAAGGAGAGGAAGTCGAGGATGGCTCCGCCGATCAGGGCGACGGCCAGGCCGGCGACGACCGCGAGGGCGGGGGGGCCGCGGTCGGGGTCGCCGGAGCGGGCGATCGGGTGGGCGGCGATGAAGGAGAGGACGAAGATCGCGAGGTAGGCGGCGATGCCGAGGAAGCCGACCCCGATCGCCAGCGTCAGGTACTGGTTGTCGAGGATCCGGTGCTTGATCTGGTCGTAGGAGCCGTAGCCGCGGCCGATCAGGGGGCGGGCGGCGACATCGGGCTCGATCGCTTCGTAGTCGCCGACCCGGTCCTGGGTCGAGTTCACCTTGGTGGCCTTATGCGGGGCCAGTTGATCGATCACGCCGCCGAGGGCGCCGGGCGCGGTGAAGTGGGTGACGACGAGGAGGACGAAGGCGAGCGGCAGGAGGCGCGCCATCGCCCGCGGGCGATAGGCGATGAAGACCGCGATCACGACGGTCGGGGCGATCGCGCTGGTTTTCTTCTGCGTCGCCAGGATGCCGCCGATCAGGATCACGACCGCGATCGAGTAGAGGATCCGATCCCGGCGCTCCTTCGCTTTCAGCAGCCAGGCGAGCGCGAACGGCAGGGCCATCGCCAGCATCACCGAGGTGGCCAGCGCCTGCACCGTCGGCCCGAGGATCTGTTTGCGGCCTAGCGAGTCGATTTCGCCGATCCCCGCCGGGCGCACGTAGCCGGGGAAGAGCGGGCCGACGTACTCGTGGAAGAAGTTGATCCCGAAGCGGTACTCGACGATCACCGCGACAGCGGTGAACGAGGCGAAGGCGATCAGCCCGGTGATCATCTTCGAGACCTCCGAGGCGCGGATGATCGAGGCCGCCAGGGCGAAGAAGATGACGTAGGAGCAGAGCAGGGCCAGTTGCTTGATCGCCAGTTCGATGTCCCCGAGGCGGACCAGGGCTTCGCTGTTGGCGAGGACGCTGATGATCGCGATCGCGGCGAAGATGCCGAAGGCCCAGTGGATGCGGCTGACCCGCCGTTCGTGGACCGCCGCCTTGTCGTCGGAGAGGACCCAGGCGATCGTCAGCACGATCAGGAAGGCCCGGTCGAGGGTGAGGTTGACCGGCAGCCCGGCCGGCAGCAGGATGCTGTCGAACGGGATCACCCAGATCATCGCCAGGAAGCCGAACAGCAGCCACGGCAGCAGGCGGGAGGTGCGGGGCCAGTCCGCGGCGCGGGCGGCGGCGGCCTTGGCGACGTGGTCGGTGGCCGCGGCGGGTCGCCCGACGTACGGCCGGACCCCGGTGGCGGCCTCCATCAGCCCGTGGTGGCGGGCTGCCCGGTCACGGGCGGCTTGGTCTCGTCGGTGTCGTGGCGCTCGGGATCACGGTGATCGGCGTCGCGCACGGCCTTGCGGGAGCGCCCGCGCCGCTTGCTGACCACCGGGTAGGGCGGCAGGATCAGCTCGTCGCTGCCGTGGCGCGGCTCCTCGACCGAGTGGATCGCCCCTTTGGCGGAGACCTCCGCCGCCCGGGCGCGGTCCTTGTCGGCCTCGCCGAGGCTGCGCCAGCGGGCGATCACACCCGGGATGACGAGGATCAGGCCGCAGCCGACGCCGAAGGTGAGCAGGAAGGCCAGGACCATCAGCATTTTGTCGTTGGAGCCGCCCAGCGTGCCGCCCTCGGGGGCGCCCAGCTGCCGCACGGTGACGCCGTGGCGGAGCGGTTTGCCTTCGACGTTGAGGCCTTTGATGTATTTGTGCAGGGTGGCGTAGGAGGCGGAGGCCAGCGCGACGGCGGTGTCGGTGTTGCCCGCCTGCGAGTCGACGGTGATGATCGGCACGCCTTCCTGGGCGGAGAAGACGAGGCGGTTGCCGGCGCCTTCCTGCAGCAGTTCGGTGGCGCGTTCGCCGGAGGACTCGGACGAGTAGTTGACCTGGCCGGTGGCGGTGCTGAACGGGCCGCTGGTCGACAGCGAGGCGACCGGGACGCCGGCGCGCTCGGCGATTTCGACCCGCGCGGAGAGGCTCGCCAGGTACTGGCCGTAGATTTTGGCCCGCGTCGCGAGCGCTTCGAAGGTGCTGGTTTCGACACCCTGGGAGAGGGCCGAGGGGACCGAGTCGACGAGGATCTGGCTGGACGCCGCCGAGACGCTCAGGGAGCGCTTCTCCAGCCCTTTCGAGCTGACCTGGTAGGCGCTCAGGATCGCTGCCCCGACGGCCAGCAGGAGGACGAGGAAGACAAGGATCTTGTGCTTCCAAAGGCGGCGGATCGTCTCTAGGAATGCCATGTTGCCTATGAACGCCGGGAGTCGGAGGAAACTTGCGCGATCCGGCGCCCACGGGCACGATCGCGCAGCTCGGCGGCGACGAAGCGGGCGAACTCCGGGTCCTCGACGCGATTGCGCCGATCGCTCGCGGCAGCCCGCAGGTAGCCCCAGAAGTAGGCGATGCCGCCGAGGACGTAGGGACGCCCGAGCGCCACCTGGGCCGATTTCGCCGCCACCCACCAGGGGCTGTAGCGGAGGATGAAGGCGGCGCGGCCGAGGCGCGCGCGTCCGCGCAGGATGCCGCCGCGGGTGGCGACGGGACGCAGGTGACGGGCGGTGGGCTCGGCCAGGGTGCGGGTGCGGTAGCCGCGCATCCGCGCTTCGACCTCGTCGATCGTGTCCCAGCCGAGGCGCTCTTCGATGCCGCCGCCGAGCAATTCCAGGCAGTCGCGGCGGTAGAGCTTCAGGGCGCCGCGGACGTGGTGCTCGGGCCCGCCCGTCGGCTCCCAGCCGCGTCCGTGATCCTCGAGCAGGGTGCCGCCGAGGATGCCGAGGTCGCCCTCGACGGCGAAGCGGTCGAGCAGGCGCTGGAAGTAGTCCGGCGCGAGCTCGATGTCGGCGTCGAGCTTGCCGACATGGCTGA
>Ga0268266_10003621_pt1 | contig 15288 bp, 13 predicted proteins | sample KBSS13metaG_FD_190356 | JGI IMG/M metagenome (GOLD analysis project Ga0268266, IMG submission 190356) | Switchgrass rhizosphere microbial communities from Kellogg Biological Station, Michigan, USA - KBS S1-3 metaG (SPAdes) (version 2) | ecosystem: Host-associated > Plants > Roots > Rhizosphere...
GACCGGCATGAGCCTCGGCGAGTTCCGCCGGATCGTGAACCAGGTCCAGAAAGGCGAGCGCGAGGCGCGCATCGCCAAGAAGGAAATGGTCGAGGCCAACCTGCGCCTCGTCATCTCGATCGCGAAAAAGTACACGAACCGCGGCCTGCAATTCCTGGATCTGATCCAGGAGGGCAATATCGGCCTGATGAAGGCGGTCGACAAATTCGAATATCGCCGCGGCTACAAGTTCAGCACCTATGCGACCTGGTGGATCCGGCAGGCGATCACCCGCTCGATCGCCGATCAGGCGCGGACCATCCGCATCCCGGTCCACATGATCGAGACGATCAACAAGCTCGTCCGCACCAGCCGCCAGATCCTGCACGAGATCGGCCGCGAGCCGACTCCTGAGGAGCTGGCCGAGCGCCTCTCCATGCCGCTGGAGAAGGTCCGCAAGGTGATGAAGATCGCCAAGGAGCCGATCAGCCTCGAGACGCCGATCGGCGACGAGGAGGATTCGCACCTCGGCGATTTCATCGAGGACAAGAATGCGGTGATCCCGGTCGACGCCGCGATCCAGGCGAATTTGAAAGAGACCGTCACCCGCGTGCTGGCGAGCCTCACCCCCCGCGAGGAGCGCGTGCTGCGCATGCGCTTCGGCATCGGCATGAACACCGATCACACGCTGGAGGAGGTCGGGCAGCAATTCTCGGTGACGAGGGAGCGCATCCGGCAGATCGAGGCGAAGGCTTTGCGCAAGCTGAAGCATCCGAGCCGGAGCCGGAAGATGCGGAGCTTCCTGGACCAATAGCCAAGCGCCCGAGCGTAGCGCCGGGGTTGCGCAGCAATTCCCAAGCTAGGCGAAGAGAGCGCGCCGGCCGGCCAGCCTGCGCCCGAAGGGCGACAGGACTGACGTCACGGGATTCACTCCCGTGACGGCCTCGCCTTTTTCTGTTTCACGCGAAGAGCGCGAAGGCGGACTGAGCTCTTTCTCTTCGCGAAGCGTATAATCCCGGACCCTTGGGAATGATGCGGCTTCGCCGGAAAGGCACTCCCCTCCCCTCAAGGTCGGCTTCTTTGCGGCTTTGTGCCTTTGCGTGAGATAATGCAGCCGCGGTCAAAAGAAAGTGTGCTCCGGATCGAGCCCGGCGTGACGATCAGTCGCGCTCCGCCGCCCGCGCGCTCCGGTGAAAGAAGAAGGCCGCCAGCAGCCACAGGCCCACGAATCCGCCACTCAGCACCACGACGCCCAGCGGCCCCTTGGCATCGGCGATCACGGTCGACGGCGCGGTGGCCACGACCGCGCCCAGCAAGGCCTGCACCCCCGCCGTCGCCAGCATCGCCCGCGCCATCGCCTCGGCCTTCAGCCGCGCGGTGAAGGCGCAGGCGGCGGCGGTCGCGACCACCATGAAGAAGCCCTGGTTCACCGGATTGTCCTCGCTGCCGACGATCCCGACGGCGAGGTTCATCCAGACCTGGAAGAGGCCGGCGAAGATGGCGGTGGCGAGGCCGAGGCGGTAGTGGGTGGTTCCTGCGCGGCTGGGCATTTGGGGCCTCCCCTGTTGATTGGGGACTTTATAGCGCATTGCGCGGGGGCGTGGGTGGATGGGGCGCGGGGTTTGTGTGGAGATTTTGTGCAGAGCCAAACGCCCGAGCGCAGCGCCGCCGGCTGCGCCAGCAGCAGCCGAAGCAACGCGAAGAGATAGGGACGGCCGGCTAGCGGGTCGGCTAAAGGCCGAGCCCAACTGACGTCGCGGGATTCACTCCCGTGACCGCTCTGCTTTTTGGTGTCGTGGGGCCAGCTGCAAGCATGATCTAGCGTGATTCGGCTTAGCGAGGTACCTTTGCGCTATGAGCATTTTCACGTTCCTCGACCAAGATGAGCTAGACGACCTTCCCGAGGACCCTCAGATTGCCTTTATGACCCTTGTGCGCAACGCGCAGCGGTGCCTCCGCGATGAAACTGCAAAGCTAGATCCCGACAACCAATATGAGTGGCAGCAAATCGACGAACTGCGGCACAGCTTCATGAATGTGGTTCTCGCTGCTGCGAAGCGCCTGGAAATCGAACCCTTCATGGATATGGAGGTCCCCACCCTCAGTGCTTTTCGAGATACCGATCACAGACAATTTCGCGCGGACCTTGACCACTATCTAACGCAGCTCATGCTCGACAACAGTATTCGAAATAAGCGCGACTCAGTCGAAATACTGCCGAAATCTAAGGATCGTATCCGGACTTACATTCACAATCTTCGCACATGCCTTGAGCAAGCCAATATGACCGAGGCCAAGCGAGAGGCCCTGCTCAAGAAACTTGATCAATTTGAGCATGAACTCGAAAAGCGGCGGCTGAGTTTTCTAGCCGTCACCAGAGTGGCACTTGAAGTCCTCGCACTTCCCGGTGGGGTTTGGGCGTCCGTCGAGATAGCGAACCGGCTCGTGACGAACGTAATGCAAGTGGTAGCGGAAGCCAAAGCGGCTGAGGAAGAAACGCGCCAACTCCCGCCAGTCATGCCGCCTAAGGCTCTCTCACCACCTCGAAGGGCACTTCCGCCGGAACCGCCACGTTCTACCCGCCCTCAGCCTTCTTTCGATACCGATCTAGACGACGACGTACCGTTTTAAGGCTCAAGCTAATGCCGCGTTGCGTGCTCAACGCTGAAGCGGTATCGGGCGAAGGCCTCGTTCGAGGCTCCGGATTTCGGCTTGGCTTCATAGCGCTTAATTCGGCCGGGGCCCCGCGGCTCTACGCCTAAGCTTCGGTTTGCTGCGCAATAAAAGTCGATGCCGGATCAAGTCCGGGATGACGAGGGAGGGGGTGTTCGGCGCTACAGCGTTCGCACCGAGGGCGGCGCGCGCTCCGGCCCGAGCATCAATTCGGTAAGGCCCCAGACCATGGCGTCCGCCCGGTCGGGGCTCGCGCCGGGCCCTTCATACTCCCCACCAGCAATCATCCCCAGCAACTCCGCCTCCAGCTCGGGAAACACCCCATGCAGCACCACCCTTCCCGCCTCGAACAGCATCGCGACCGGGGCGGCGCGTTCGGCTTTGCCGACGGTGGCGGTGACGAGCTTGACCTTGAGGCTCGGGTCGGCGGTGTGGAGGACGGATTTCACCATCGCGCCGCCCTGGTTTTTCTCGGCGACGACGAGGGGGACCAATTGTGCTCCGGCGGAGGCCGGAGCGTTGCGGGGCTGGGCACCATCGCCTCCGCTGCTCTCGACGCTCCGGCCTGCGCCGGAGCACAAAGTGTGGATGCGCACCGCATTGGCCACCGCCCGTGCCCAGCCTTCCGGGCTTGTGGCGGTGACGCTGTGGTCGGCGAGGATGTGGGCGATCCCCTCTCCGTCCTTCGCGCAGGCGATGATGCCGCAGGTGCCGTCGCCGGCCGGCGGGTCGACGGCGATGACCAACTTTGCGAACCGCGCACGTTCAAGGGGAAAGGCATGGCGCCCAAGTTCGTTCGTCCCGAGCGAAGTCGAGGGGCGCTCCTCAGCGGCCGGTGTCAGACGCCCTTCGACTAGGCGCTGCGCGCCCCGCTCAGGTCGAACGGAAGTAAGGGCGCCGTCACGGAGTGAATCCGTGACGTCAGTCCTGTCGCCGTTGCACGGCGCAGGCTGGCCGACGCTCGCTGGCTCTACGCGCTGCCTCGCAATTGCGCCGCAATCGCTCCCCTGCGCTCGGCACCTCGCGATCAGCTCCACCGTCCAGAGCGCCCCCGCCGCATCGGTCAGCAATTCCCCGTCCAGCTCCTGCCGCCCGAGTCGCGTCCCCGCGTAGAGCCGCCGCGTCGACTCGCGCCACGCCTCGGACGTGTGCGGATTGGCATTGGTCGGGCCGCCGGTCCGCACCGTGTCCGGCTCGCCTAGAATCTCCCGCAGCACCGGGCCGGGGCGCGGCGTCGTCGTGATCAGGGCGCGGGGCCAATCCCCCAATCGGAGCCCGAATTGCAGCATGTCCCAGCTCTCCTGCGGCTTTTCCCATTTGGCGAGCTCGTCGCACCAGGCGAGGTGATGCTCGGGGCCGCGCAATTGCTCGGGGCTGGCGCCGGAGAACAGGGTGGCGACGGCGCCGGTGCGGAAGCGGAGCTGGCGCAGGCTCGGGTGCCAGTCCGTCACCCAGGCGTCGGCGACCGTCAGGAGGCCGCTTCGCCCCTCGACCATCACCCGGCGCGCCTCGTCCAGGGTGGCCCCGACCAGGGCGATGTGGAGGGGCTCGCCGGCCGCGATCTGCGCGGTGACCCACTTCGCGCCGGCGAGCGTCTTGCCGAAGCCACGGCCGGCCATCAGCACCCAGCTACGCCACGGCGTGCCGTCCGCGCAGGTGGCGGGCGGCTCCTGCCCGGGATGCGCCCAGCTGGGCCAGTTGCGGTCGAACGCGTCGCGCTCCTCCAGGCCCATCTGGTCGATCGCATCGGGCCATTCCTCCGGCGCCAGCGACAGGAGGTGCGCAACGAGATCGGTGTCTGGCGGGAGCGCAAGCGGGCCGCCGCGCGGGCGCGGGCTATGCCTGGCCACGGGCGCGGTGCAGCGCGGCGAGCTTCTTCAGGATGGACTGCTTGACCTCGTCCAGGCTGCGCGGGCGGCCGCGCCAGCCGGGGCTTTTGCCGGTGCCGTGGACCGAGGCCTTATGCAGCTTCAGCACCGCAATGGCGTCGGCGGCGGTCATCGGCGGAATCGGCGAATCGGGGTCGCGCGGGCGGCCCTCCATCGTGTCGATCGCGGCCTTGACGAGCGCCGCCTCGAGCCGGGCATAGCCGGTGGCAAGCGCGTCCTGCCAGAGCGTGGCGAAGCGCGGATCGCGGCGGCGGCGGGCGTAGAGCGCCTCGCGCGAGAAGCCGCATTGCCTGGCCGACCACGTGACGTTGCAGCTGGCCGCGAGGCTGTCGAGGAAGATCTCCTCCGCCTGGTCCGTCCAGCGCTTGCCGCGGCTGCTGACCCGCTGCGGGCCGTCCTTGCCGCCGGCGCGGACGATCGTGCCTTCGGGGCCGCAACGCGCTGCGCCCGCCTTTGCTTTTGCCATGGGTTTTGCCTCTCCCGTTCCTGCTTTGTTCTCATATATGGTGAGATTTGCGATTTTCAAGGAACCGATTTGGTGAAGTGATGGATGTGCGTGACTTGACAGCGAGGCGGGAGAGCCGCCTTCTTCCCTTATGTTCAGCGCGCTCTTCAGGTTTATCGCCAGCTTCGGCTGCATTGTCGCGTTCACTGCGATCCTGTTCCTGATCGCGATTGTGCTGACCGCGCTCGGCTGGATCTTCGGCTTCGACCTGACCGACGTCGACCTCTGGCTGGAGGCGCATGGCGGGGTCTTCCGCTTTGTCGGGCTGCTGCTTTTCCGGATTGCGTGCGGGCTGGTGCTCGCGCTCTGCATCTTCGTCGCGCTGACCCCATTGCTGTTCCGGGAGGAGAAGAACGAAGGCCGGACCGGGTGGGGCTGCGCCTTGCTCGCCATTCCGGTGGGGTGGTTCGCCTGGACCGGGATGACGATGAGCTATTGAGCGGTGTGGTGGGCCGTCACGGAAGTAAATTCCGTGACGTCGGTCGGGTTCGCTGCGCGACCCGCCGGCCGGGCGGCCGCATCTCTCCGCCCAAGCTCGTCTTTGCTGCGCAAAGCCAAGACTTGGTCTCGGTGCTACCGCGCGAGCGCGGGCCGCCCGTAAACCTCCTCTTTACGCGCTTGATCTATGACAAGCGCAAGACAGGCCGCGCCAGGCCCCGGAGACGATTACATGGCTTCACTCTCGGTCGAATCGGCGCAGGGCGTACGTACCGGCAGCCTGCTCGCCGCCTGCGTCGCCGAGCATGGCAGCGCGACCCATCCCTATTTCGCGAGCGACGCTCTGCTCGCCGGGCCGGAGGCCGCGCGCAACCTGGCCGACGCGATCCATTTCCTGTGCGCCCTGCACGGGCGGCATCCGGGCGTGGTCGATCATGCGGCGACGCGGACCGTGGAGCCGGCGGGGCGGGCCTGGCTGGCTTCGGCCGCGGCCGCTGCGTCGACCGAACGCGCCTTGCTCACCCGGCTCGCGGTGGCGGCGGGGCCGATCCCCTCCACGCCGGGCGGCGGCAGCAGCGAAGCGGCGATCCAGGCGCAGCGCGGCGCGCTCGCCACGCTTGCCCAGTCCGACCGCAAGGGCACCGCTTTGGGCGCGGCGTTGGCCTTCGCCAGCGACTGGGCGCCGGTGCGCCGGACCGTGATCGAGGCGGCGGCGAAAAGGCTCGGCCTGGAGCTGGCGCCCAACGGCTTCGGGGACGAGGCGACCCTGCGCGCCGTGGCCGATGAGGCCGGGACAAGCGAGCGCGCCTTGCTGTTCGGCGCGCAGCAGCTCGCGCTGCAGCACCGCGCGCTCTGGGATCTGCTCGAGGCCAGGCAGCAGGCGCGGCAGGGCTGCTAGGCGGCCCCGGCGGCGGCTGCGCGGGCTTGCGCGCGGCCACCCTCCAGTGACAAACAGGTCCAGCGCCCCGCGAGGCGCAAAGCCCTGATCGCGTTCAAGGTTCTGTCGTGATGGAAAGCGCCGCCGGAAGAGGAGCATTGGGGGTGCGGGCGGCGCTGGGGCTGATCGCCCTGCTCTGGGCGCTCTACCTCCTGGTGTTCGCCTTGACCGATATTCACCGGGGCTTGCTGAACATCACGATCTGGGCCTGCTGCAACGCCATCCCCCAGGCCTTGCTCCTGCTCCCGCTCGCCAATCAGCTGGCGCCGCGGCTCGCCGGCGCGGCGCGGCTGCCGGGCTTTGCCCGGGCGGCGGGCGCGATCCTGGTCTATGCCCTGGTCAGCTATGGCGCCGTCGTCTTCCTGCTGGCGCTGACCGCGCGCGTGGACCGGGCGGGCGTCTACGTGAACTTCTTCTCCGGCCTCGCCCTTGTCTGGCAGCTGTTTCAGGGCATCGCTTACGGGGCGGCGGCGGTGCTGGCCGGGCTGTGGCTGCACGAGCGGCGGCGGGCGGACCGGCTCGCGGCGGTCCAATCGGCCCAGGCGACCGGCCGGAAACCGGCCGCACCGGGGCAGGCCGGCGCGCCCCGCTGGCTGGTCAAGACGGCGGACGGCATCGTTTCGATCGATCCGTCGGAGCTGATCCGGATCGAGGCGGACGGCGAATATTGCCATCTCGTCATGGCGGAGCGGCGGCATCTTTCGCGCATTGCCATCGGCGAATGCGCGGCGCGGCTCGACCGGCAGGGCTTTCTGCGCGTGCACCGGTCCCATCTCGTCAACAGCGACCGGCTGGTCGGCGCCGAAGCGGCGGGCAATGGCCGCCTGCAGCTGACCCTCGCCAATGGCGATCAGGTGGTCACGAGCCGCCAGGGCGCGAAGCTGGTGCGGTCCGCCGCCGTCTGACCGCGCCATCCGCCTGTCGGTTCATCCCCCGATTATGTCGATTCATTGCAATTTGCGCGGCCGTCCGTCCCGGCATGCGACCTGATGGACAGACGCCTCGCCAGCCGACGGAGACCCTCATGCGACGTTTCGCCGCTTCCCTGCTCCTCCCCTGCCTCCTCGCCACCGCGCCCGCCGCGCGGGGCACCCAGCCGGCCGCCGCCGCGCCGGCCGGGCCGCGCGTCGAGGGGCGGGACATTTATTATCTCGGCGAAATTCCGTCGCTCCGCATCAGCGGGCTGATCCCCGGCGAGACGGTGACCGCGCATCAGTTCCGGACGGTGGTCCGCTGGCTGCCCAACGGCAGCGGCGGCTGGCGGCCAGAGCCGACCCTGATGCACGGCTGGGGCAGCTTCCGGGCGGACGCCGGCGGCACGGTCGACCTCGCCAGCGCGGTGCCGACGGACGGGACGACCCGCGGCGTCGGCCCCGCCGGCCTGTTCTGGTCGGCGCGGCGGCAGGGCGACGCGGCGCTGGCCGGCGCGCGCTTCGCGGAGGAGGGGCTCACCCGCCCGGACGATGATGGCACGCATATCCTGCGCGTGTTCCGGGGGACGCGCCAGATCGCGGAGCGCCGGTTCACGATCGGCCGCGAGCGCCCCGGCATGATCCGGGCCGAGATCAACACGCCCGGACTGACCGGCTTCTTCGCCGCCCCTGCCGGCGCGCGTCGCCTGCCGGTCATCATCCATCTCCACGGCAGCGAGGGCGGCAGCATCGCCAAGGCCCGCGCCGATGCGCAGCGTTATGCCGAGCAGGGCTTCGCCACACTCGCCATCGCCTATTTCGCCTGGCCCTATGAAGCGCGGGGCCTGACCGTGCCGACCAGGCATCAGAATATTCCCGTCGAGCTGCTCGACCGCGCCCGGCAGTGGCTGGCCAGGCGCCCCGAAGCGGACGTTCGCCGCATCGCCCTGGTCGGCAACAGCAAGGGCGCGGAATTCTCGCTGGTCGGCGCCGTGACCTACAATTGGGTCCGGGCCGCGGTGGCCTGCGTGCCGAGCGACGTGGTCTGGGAGGGGTATGGCGCGGTCAACTGGGACGCGCCCGCGCCGCGGGCAATTCCGGCGCCGGGCACCTATTCCAGCTGGTCGTATCGCGGCCGGCCCCTGCCCTATATTCCGACCTATGCGGACCGGAACGACGGTTTCCCCGACAATACCGACCGCTACGATCGCGCCCGGGCCGAGTTCGCCGCCGAGGCCCGCGCCGCCCGCATCCCGATCGAGCGGACCCGGGCCCGCCTGTTCCTGATCGGCGGCGAGCGGGACCGGACCTGGAGCTCCGGGGCGATGGTGCGCAGCCTCGCCAATGCGATGGATGCGGCCGGCCATGGCGCGCAGGCTTCGACCTTCATCGCGCCCACCGGCGGTCATTATCTGTGCGGCGACGGCCTTTATCCGCATCGCGCCTGGCAGGTGGACCTGACCCCGCCCTTCGCCCCGGACATCGATGCACAGGGCCAGGCGGAATATGCCGCGTTCGTCGCGAAGCTGGCCTTCCTGCGCGCGGCGCTCCGCTAGACGGCTTGCGCCGCCAGAGGGGCGCCGCTAGGCGGAGCCTATGCGCTTCGAAGGCACCTCGAACTATGTCGCGACCGAAGACCTGAAGGTCGCGGTCAACGCCGCGGTCAAGCTGCGGCGCCCTTTGCTGGTCAAGGGCGAGCCCGGGACCGGCAAGACCATCCTCGCCCATGAGATCGCGGCGGCGATCGGCGCGCCCCTGATCGAGTGGCACGTCAAGTCGACGACCAAGGCGCATCAGGGCCTCTACGAATATGATGCGGTGGCGCGGCTGCGCGACGGGCAGCTCGGCGACGCGCGGGTCCACGACATCAAGAACTATATCAAGAAGGGCAAGCTCTGGGAGGCGTTCACCGCGCCCGAGCTGCCGGTGCTGCTGATCGACGAGATCGACAAGGCCGATATCGAGTTCCCGAACGACCTCCTCCAGGAGCTCGACCGGATGAGCTTCGACGTCTACGAGACGCACGAGACGATCGCCGCGACGGAACGCCCGATCGTCGTCATCACCTCGAACAACGAGAAGGAGCTCCCCGACGCCTTCCTGCGCCGCTGCTTCTTCCACTACATCAAATTCCCCGACCGCGACACGATGCAAGCCATTGTCGACGTTCACTTTCCCGGCATCCAGAAGATCTTGGTGAGCAAGGCGATGGACATCTTCTACCAGGTTCGCGAGGTGCCCGGCCTCAAGAAGAAGCCGTCGACCAGCGAGCTGATCGACTGGCTGAAACTGCTGCTGCACGAGGATCTGCCGCTGGAGATTCTCCAGTCCAAGGACCCGAGCAAGGCAATCCCGCCGCTGCACGGTGCGCTGCTGAAGAACGAACAGGACGTGATGCTGTTCGAGCGGCTCGCCTTCATGAGCCGACGCCCAGGGAACTAGCGGCTCAGCGCAGCCCCTCGTCGCGATAGGCGAGTTCGAAATTCCCCCAGCGGCGGCCGCGGATGAAGAGCGGCACGAAGACGTTCTTCACGGGCAAATAGCGCCCGCCGCCCATCTCCATGCCATAGGTGGCGAGCATCGCCTCCTTGTCCGAGGCGATCGCCCGGCGGGTGCTGTCGTCGAGGAAATTGCGGCGGTTGCGGCAATGCTCGGCATTCCATTCGGGATCGTCCGGCCGCTGCGGCAGCGAGCGGGCGGAGATATGGGTCGGCAGATAGCCGTTCACGTCGGTGATCGCGGTGGCGATCAGCCGCGGCTCCTCGCCCATCAGCCGGTCGAGGATCGGGCGGACATGGCTGTCGGCGAAGGCGCAGAAAAGGGTCTCGTGCTGGATCGGGTTGGTGCCCGGCATGACAACGTAGTTGGTGTCGAACACCGCCTCCAGCTCGACGCGGCCCTCGGCAATGCCGGCCTCGACGATGTTGCGGATCTCATGGCAGGCGCGCTGCGCATATTCGATGAAGGGCGTGTCATCGATGCGGACGCCCGATGAGGCGAGCCGGTCCAGCATCTCGTTGGAGAGCAATTCCAGCTTGGCCAGCCGGTCATGGGTCTCCTTGAGCTGCCCGCCATTGTCGCGCGCGTCTGCGGCGAAGCTGGAGAGGCCGCTCTTCACGCTGTCGACGCTGGCCTGAATGTGGCTGGTCGACTGGGCAATGCCGTCGGTCTGGCGGTCGACCAGGGCGACGATGTCGGAGACGTCGCGCACCGTGTCGTTGATCCGGGTGAAGGCGCCCTGCGCGACCCGGCTCTTCTCGACGCCGGCCTTGATCTCGCTGGTGACGGCCTCCGCCTCGCGGGTCAGCGAGGCGATGGTGCCGGCAATCTCGCCGGTGGCGCCGCGCGTGTCATGGGCGAGCTTCTTCACTTCGGCGGCGACGACCGCGAAGGAGCGGCCCGCCTCCCCCGCCCGCGCCGCCTCGATCGTGGCGTTGAGGGCGAGCATGTTGGTCTTGCTGGCGATGCTCTCGATCGCCGAGGACACCTTCTGGACGCGGGCCATCGCCTCGGAGAAACCAGCCATGCGGTCGCCCAGCTGGACGACGAGATCGGTGAGGCCGGAAAAGATGCGGATCGTGTCCTCGATCGCATTGCGGCCTTGGTCGAGCTTGAGACGGGCCTGATCGGCGAGGACGCGGGCCTCATCGGTGGAATCGGCGACACGGGCCTGATCGGCCATCAGGCGGGTGGTGACCTCCTCGAGACCGTCCAGCATACGCAGATTGCGGTTGATGCGCTCGTTGACGCCCGCGACATAGCCGGCGACGTCGCTGCACTCGATGGCGAGCGACCCGCAATTGCGGGCCACCTGGTTGATCGCTTCGCCGTCCGTCCGCTCGCTCGCGCTGGTCGCCACAGGAGTCCCCGTTCTCGTTGTGGCGCGAGGACTAAGGTCAATTGGTTGAAAGCGCGTTAACTATGGTTGCGGGAGGCCCGGTGGTCTTGCCTGGGTCGGGCTGCTAGGCAAAGGGTGGATGCCAGCGTCGGAGGCAATGACATGATGGGGGCAAGGCGCATATTCGGGGCCGCGGCGGCCCTGCTGCTGACCGGGATGGCGGGCACGGCCGGCGCGCAGCCAGCAACGCAAGCGGCGGCACCGCGGGAGCCCGTGTCGGAGAGCGGCACGACCGACGGCGCGGCCTACCGCATCGACGTGCCGGCCGCCTGGAATGGCGGTCTGGTCGTTTTCTATCATGGCTATGAGGTGGTCGGCCAAAGGCGCCCCGCAACCTATCGCGGGTTGCCTGGCACCGACCAGTTTCTGCGCCGCGGCTATGCGGTGATCCAGAGCGCCTATTCGCGCCAGGGCTGGGCGGTCGCCGAAGCGCTGGCCGAGACGGCAGCCTTGCGCGCGGCCTTCGAGCGCCGTTTCGGCCGCCCCAATCGCGTCTTCGCCGCCGGTTTCTCGATGGGCGGCCATCTTGCTCTGGCGACGGTGGAGCGGGACCCCAGCCATTATGACGGCGCGCTCAGCCTGTGCGGCGTGAATCTGTCCGCCGTCCAGCTATTCGACCGCGCCGTGGGCGATCTCGCCGCGATCGCCGCGTTGCTCCCGGGCGCCATTCCCCCGCTCGACGGCACCACTGACGTCGATCCGGAGGCCTTGGCCCGGGCGTTGGCCGCCAATCCCCGGGCCGCGCGGCAATTGGTCGCCTGGACGGGCATCGAGGCCAGTGATCTTCCCGGCGCGATGTGGCTCTATCACACGGCGGTGCGTGAGATGCGGGCGCGGGCCGGCGGCTTTCCCGGCAGCAATGCCAATATCCGCTATCGCGGCTTCGGCGACGATGCGGCGTTCAACCGGCGGGTACGCCGCTATCGCGCAGATCCCGCCGCCCTTCCCTATGTCCGCGCCAATGCCGGCCTCACCGGCCGCCTGCGCGATCCCGTCGTTCTGCTCGACAACGCCTATGACGACCTCGTGTCGGTCCGGACCCGGACTGTCTACCCGGGCGCCGTTCGGGCGTTAAGCCAGCGTGGCCTGCTCACCATCCTCCCGCCCGTAGGCCGCGGCCATTGCCGATTCACGCAGGGCCAGATCGGCGCGGCGTTCGACCGGCTGGTCGCGGAGGTGGCACGCCGGCCCGTGAGCCGCTAAAGCCGGCCATGTTCTTCTCCTTCGTCGACGAGCTGCGCGCCGCGGGCATCTCAGCCTCCATGAAGGAGCATCTGACCCTGCTGGAGGCGCTGGACGCCGACGTGATCGGGGCGCGGCCGGAGGATTTCTATTATCTGGCGCGCGCGACCTTCGTGAAGGACGAGGGGCTGCTCGACCGGTTCGACCAGGTGTTCGGCAAGGTCTTCAAAGGGCTCGAGACGACCTATGGCACGGACGCGCAGCCGCTTCCGGAGGAATGGCTGAAGGCCATCGCCGAGAAATATCTCACCCCGGAGGAAATGGCCGAGATCAAATCGCTCGGCTCGTGGGAAGAGATCATGGAGACGTTGAAGAAAAGGCTGGAGGAGCAGCAGGGGCGCCACCAGGGCGGCAGCAAATGGATCGGCACCGGCGGCACCTCGCCTTACGGCAATAGCGGCTACAACCCCGAGGGCGTGCGGATCGGCGGCGAGGGCAAGCACGGCCGCGCGCTCAAGGTCTGGGACAAACGCGAGTTCAGGAATCTGGACAGCCAGGTTGAGCTCGGCACGCGCAACATCAAGGTCGCGCTGCGGCGGCTCCGGCGCTTCGCGCGGGAAGGCGCGGCCGAGGAACTGGACCTGGACGAGACGATCAACGGCACCGCGCGCAAGGGCTGGCTCGACATCCAGATGCGCCCGGAGCGGCACAATGCGGTGAAATTGCTGCTCTTCCTCGACGTGGGCGGCTCGATGGATCCGCATATCAAGCTGACCGAAGAGCTTTTCTCGGCGGCCACGTCGGAGTTCAAGAATCTCGAATTCTTCTACTTCCACAATTGCCCCTATGAGGCGGTGTGGAAGGACAATCGCCGCCGCTTCCAGGAGCGGACGCCGACCTGGGACGTGCTTCACAAATATGGGCACGATTACAAATGCGTGTTCGTCGGCGACGGCTCGATGAGCCCCTATGAGATCAGCCATGCCGGCGGCTCGGTGGAGCATTATAACGAGGAGGCCGGGGCGACCTGGCTGCAGCGGCTGACCACCACCTATCCGGCCGCGGTGTGGCTGAACCCGGTGCCCGAGAAATATTGGGGCTATACCAGCTCGATCCAGCTCGTCCGGCAATTGATGCAGGACCGGATGTATCCGCTGACCTTGGCGGGGCTGGACGACGCGATGCGGACGTTGAGCCGGAAGAGCTGAGCGATCCGGAAAGCATGACCGGCGGGATGTGCGACGAGGCGAACGCCCGCGAAAACCCGCCGGCCGTCTGAGTTGGATCAGGACGAATAGACGATGAGCCTGTAGCTGCCATCGGAATCCCGCGACATTGCCGCATTGCACCCGGTCGCGACCGGGGCCGCCATGTCCGCGTTCGAGTCGAAGTTCAGATCGACGAGCTTCGTGACATTGAACGACAGCTCGAACTCTCCCTGCCTGCCGTCGCAGCCATGGCCGCTGGTTTTCACGTAGCTGAGGTCAACGCTGCCGCCCTGCGGAACATAGCCGACGGGGATATTCGGCTGCGGCGCATCGCAGCAATTCCAGGAATTACCCGTTACATAAACCGAGACTCCTTCCGAAAAATGATTCACGATGTGCAGAGTGTTGCTGGTGTTTCCCATCCCTAGTCTCCTCAATAAGTCAAAATCATGCACACCATTATGCAAATATTTTGTACTACAATTGTGCAGTCGGTGTATCTCGGTAATAAGTCAAAATATTTATTAGATGTCGTGATTTATTTGCATTTTAGCTTTTGATGCAGATCAATTTAATAGCACGTATTGATGGGTTGCCGCGTTTGCCGCAGTGCCGGATTTCGTCAGGCGGGCATTTGGGCGAACGGAAATTTCCACTAGAGTTCAGCGATGAAGATCCGCTGCTTCTTGCCGTCTGTCCTCGCCGCGACGCTGGCCGCCAGCGCGTCCGCCCAGCCCCCCACACCCGAAGCCCGCATCGCCTGGCGCTTCGACCGCGCCGGCCTGGCGCCGGACCCGCGCATCCGCTTCGGCGTGCTTTCCAATGGCATGCGCTATGCGATCCAGCCGAACCGGACGCCCAGCGGCGCGGTGTCGGTGCGGTTGCTGGTAAGAGTCGGGGCGACGAACGGGGCGCCCGGCGAGGCGCATTATCTGGAGCATATGGCGTATATGGGCTCGCGGAACGTGCCCGAGGGCGCGCGGGCGCGGCTGAGCGGGCCGGAGCGGTTGCGCGAGGGCATCGGGTTCAACGCCCATACCGGCGACTACGACACTTATTACCGGCTCGATTTGCCCCGCCCGGACCGGGCGCAGATCGGGCGGATGCTGGCTTTGCTGCGCGACATGGCGGGAGACCTGACCCTTGCGCCGGACGCGGTGATGCGGGCGCGGGCGGAGATACTGGCGGAGGTGCGCCAACGGTCAGGGCCGGACGACCGGCGCGACCGCGACCAGATCGCCTTCTTCGCGCCCGGCACGCGCATCGCCCGGGTCTCGCTGACCGGCAATGAAGGAGAGGCGTCGGCGATCAATGCCGAGGGCCTGCGCCGGCTCTACGAGGCCTATTACCGGCCGGAGCGGGCGACGTTGATCATCGTCGGCGAGGTCGACCCGGTCTGGCTGGAAGGGCAGATCGCGGCACGGTTCGGGGACTGGCGGGTCCGCGCCGGTGCCGCGGACGAAGTTGCGGTCACGGGGAGCAGGATCGCTGCGGACGACAGGCTGGAGCTGGGCACGGGCACCAGCTTCCGTCTCCTGGTCGCGCCGGTCGGGCCGACCTGGGCGACCATCGCCTCGGTGACGCCCCTGGGCGGCGGCGACGGGGCGGCACCAAGAGACCAGGGCTTCCTGCAATCGCTGGGCGCGGACATGCTGGCGGCGCGGGTGA
>Ga0268266_10003623_pt1 | contig 15280 bp, 18 predicted proteins | sample KBSS13metaG_FD_190356 | JGI IMG/M metagenome (GOLD analysis project Ga0268266, IMG submission 190356) | Switchgrass rhizosphere microbial communities from Kellogg Biological Station, Michigan, USA - KBS S1-3 metaG (SPAdes) (version 2) | ecosystem: Host-associated > Plants > Roots > Rhizosphere...
CGTCGCCGGTGCCGGGATCGCCGGCACGAACGCGAGGACCTCGATCAGCCCGGCGGGGATCGGCGTCGGCTGGAGGACGGTCGCGAAGCCCGCCTGCGGCGTCGGCTTCAGCGGATCGCTCCACGCGCCCGGCAGGTCGACACCGCCGGAGAGCGGGTTCGGCGTGTGCGTCTGATAGTTGTTGATCGCCATCGCACCGCCGAGCACGTCGGCGATCGCGCTGCAGCTCAGCGCCGAGTTGCACAGCGCCTGCGCCGTCGGCACGTCGGGCGCGATGCCCGCCGCCACGAGCGAGTTGACCAGGAACGTGTTGGTCGCGCCGCCACCCGGCAGCGTGCCGCAGCTCGCGCCCGGGCACGTCGCGCCGTTGACCTGCGACGTCATCTGCGCGAACGAGCCCGTCGCCAGCGACGACGCCGGCGAGTTCGCGACCGTCGCATCGAGCGGATCCGTCGTCGTCTGCGTCGTGACCTCCCAGCCGACGAGGATGCGCGAGCGATCGGAGATCCCGGTGCCGTCGAGGAACGCCAGCCCGGTCGCTTCCGCCTTCCACAGGTTGTCGATCGCGCGCAGCTGATCGGGATCGGTGATCGACGTGGTGTTCGACACGATGTTGCCCATCGAGTCGATCGTCACCGGGTCGACGGTCTGGCGGACGAGCGCCCACGTCACCGACGGCAGGAATGCCTTGCTGTCCGCGGTCTGCAGGCCGTCGAGGACGGCGAGCGTGTACGTGCTCTTCTCGTCGAGCGGAACCAGCGGGACGATCGTCGCGGCGTTCACCAGCGCCGGGTTCGCGCAGTCGGACGGATCGAAGCGCGCGGTGGTCGTGGCGACCACGTTGATCGGGACCAGCTTGGCGGTCGACGGATCGTTCGCCGTGGTGCCCTTCTGGCGCTCGTACATCACGATGTTCGCGGCGAGCGTCTGCGGGTCGACCGGATCGGTGAACGTCACCTGCATCGCCGACTCGAACGTGCCGAACCCGTCGAGCTTGTTCAGCACGCCGGTGCGCAGCGCGGCCGCGACCGGTGACTCGCACGCCGGCGGCTGCAAGTTGACCTTGCCGGTCATCGGATCGAGCGCGAGGTTGTTCGGAAACGGGATGATCGAGTTGGCCGGATCGAACTCGACGGTCGGCCCGTCGCTCGCCGGCAGTTGGCCCTGGCCTTCACCTGGGTCGGTCTTGACGTCCGGGCACCCACTCGCTGCCACGGCAACGAGCAAGCAAGCCGCGATCTTGATCATGGTCGCAAATACTACACGCGCGATCTCCCGCTCGCGAGTAACACGACGGTCTACGTCGCGCGGATCACATGATCGTGGTGGTCGTGCTCGTGCGGGTCGGCCAGCTGCGCCGCGGCGGGGCTATCGTGCTTGCGCAGGTCCGCGAGCACGTTGTTGACCTCCGCGCCGAACAACAGTGCGATACCCGACAGCCATAACCACAACAGAAAGATGATCGCGCCGCCGAGCGCGCCATAGGTCGCCTCGTAGCGATCGAAGTACGACAGGTACAGGCCGAACAGCGCGCTGATCCCGAGCCAGCCGAGCACGCCGACAAACGCGCCCGGCGTGAAGATGCGGAACGGCGCGTCGGTGTCGGGCAGGAACTTGTAGATGATCGCCCAGACGAGCATCACGAGGAAGCCCGCCCCGGCCCACCGGGCGATCGTCCACGCGAGCTCGATCTCGCTGGCGGCACTGCCGAGCCAGGCCGCGAGGTAGTGGGTGACGAACGGTCCGACGACGAGCAGCGCGAGCGCGACGATGAACAGCAGCGCGACCCCGACGGTCACCGCCACGGCAACCCACTGGCGACGCAAATACGAGCGGTCGTCGCGCTTGTCATAGATGTGGTTGAGCGCGATCTGCAGGCCGACCGCGCCGCGCGACGCACCCCACAGCGCGAACACGATCGTGAACGCCGCGAAGCCGGTTCGGCTGGCGTCGATCAGCGCGTCGACGCGCGTGTCCAGCAGATCGCGCACACTGGGCGGCAACGCCTCGGTGGCCATCGCGAGCCCCTGGTGCAGCGTCGAGACCGGCAGCACGAGCAACGCGAGCGTGCCGACGAAGATCACCATCGGGAAGATGGCCATGATCGCGTAGTACGCGAGCATCGCGGCGTCATCGGTGATGTCGTCGTCGACGATTTCCTTGTAGAGGCACCGGGCGAACGCCTTGACCTGCACGGGCTTACGTCGTGCAGCGCATGTGCCAGCCATTTCGACGCGAGCGCCAGGCGACCGCGGAAAGGAACGTCAACTGCAGTCCTGGAGATCGGAAGGAGACCTCATGGCAAATCCTATCGATATCGCTGCGGCCAAAGCCAAGGCTATGGAGAAATCGCTCGACGCGCGACGAAGCGGGCTCGTCGGGGTTTTTCAGACGCTCGCGAAGCAGCACGGTGAAGCATCGGCGCTGATCGAGCGCGTGAAGAACAACCCCGACAAGCGCGAAGCGCTGTGGCCGAGGATCCGGGTCGAGCTGCTCTCGCACGAGAAAGCCGAGCTGAAAGCGGTCTACCCCGCGCTGGGCATTCATAGCGACCTGCGCGAATACGTCGAGCAGCACGGTCGTGAAGCGAAGGAGCTCGAGCAGATGATCGACCGGCTCGAAACGACGAGCATGGATGCTGCCGAATGGATGAGCTTGTTCGACACGCTCGGCGACACCGTGCTCGCACACGCGCACGAAGAAGAGACCGAGATCTTTCCGAGCGCGCTCGAGACCATCGGTCACGACCAAGCCAAGAAGCTCGACAAAGATTTCGCCGCCGCGCAGAAGGCAATCGGCTCGTCACTCACGAAGCACTGACTCCGGAGTCAGGAATCTCGTACAGGAAGTGAGCTGCAATACTCGGAGTGCTCGTGCAAACGAATCGCGAAGATCGTCGTTGAGCCATCACCCACTTTTGTGGTGAATGAATTCCAATGAACGGTGATGGTCGTGTGCTCGTGGTGGATGACTTTCCGGATATCGCCTACAGCGTCTGCGCGTTGCTCTCGTTACACGGCTGGCAATGCCGGGCCGCCCTCGACGGCGGTTCGGCGCTGGACATCGCGGCGGGATTCTCGCCGGACGTCCTCTTGACCGAGCTGGAATTGCCCGACATGACTGGCTACGATCTCGCGCGGGAGCTCCGCGTGCGCGCCGGCGGCCGACGAATCCGATTAGCCGCGCTCACGCGGCACTCGGGTGTATCGGCCTCGGCGTCGTATCGAGCGGGGTTCCACCGGCACATGCTGAAGCCCGCTTCGCGGCAGATGTTGCTCGACGCGATCGCGACGTGAAGCTCATTTGCGTTCGGGTCTGACGGCGACGGCGGTTCCGTAGGCGTCGTCGTCGTCAGGCACCGACTCTTCCGCTTCGGGCGGCGGGCCGAACGGCGCCTCGGCCGCGGCGATCGCTTCGTCGAGGCCATGGCGCGCGCGCACGTCGCCGAGCCGCTTCTCGTCGGTCAGATCGAGCCGCAACGGCGTCACCGAGGTCCAGCCTCGCTCGACCGCCCAGCGATCCGTTCCCTCCTCGGTGCCTTCGACCGGCGTGACGGTGAACCAGTAGAGCTCGTGCCCGAGCGGATCTTTGGTCGGAACGATCTGTCCGTCGTAGTGCCGCACCGAGACGCGCGTCCAGACCAAACCGCGCGGATGGCGCGGGAAGTTCACGTTGACCAGCGAGAGCGACGGCTCCGGCAGCACCGTCTGCAGCACCCGGCGGATCCACGGCTTGAACGGCTCGAAGTCGGACTCGGCCCGTGCCGGTGCGCTCAGCGCGACACCGCGAATGCCCAGGAGGGCTGCCTGCTTTGCGGCTGCGAGGGTCCCGGAGTGCCAGATCGAGTTGCCGAGGTTCAAGCCCAGATTGATCCCCGACAGCACGATGTCCACCTTGTGCCAGTGGTACATCGCCAGCGCCACGCAGTCGGCGGGCGTGCCGTTGACGCGATAGGCGGTGAGATCGTGCAGCTTCGTCTCACGATACGAAAGTGGCCGCGATGCCGTGATCGCATGGCCCATCGACGAGCGCTCCACGTCGGGAGCTACGACGCGTACGTCGCCGAACTCGGACGCGACCTCGGCGAGCGCGGCGATTCCGGGGCTGTAGATGCCGTCATCGTTCGAGACGAGGATGCGCATGGCTCGCGGAACACAAAGCAACCGCGGTGCCAGCCCCGGGCGCCGCGGTTGCTCACGGCGCGCAGCTCGAAGTGACGACGTCGAGATCGTCGTTGATGTCGCTGCCGGCGCTCGACGCGACCATGCCGACCAAGCCGTTACCGAGGAAGTCGCCGTAGGCGGGCTGCGCGTCGCCACCCGCCAGCGCGTACGCCGCTGTCGGCGTCGCCGGAAACGTGCCCGTGCCGTCGTTGAGGTACACCCAGAAGCCCGCGTCCGGATCGGACGGAGCACCGGCGTAGTACACGACGAGGTCGAGCTTCTTGTCGTTGTTCGTGTCGACCAGCGCGACCGCGCCGTAGAACGCACCCGGGAACGGGACCGCCACCGGAGCGCCGAAGGTGCCGTCGCCCTTGTTGAGAAACACGTCGATGACGCTCCCGTTGTCGCTCGTCACGGACTCGCCGTTGCCCAGCACGATGTCGGGCTTGCCGTCGCCGTTGACGTCGCCGGCGGCGATCGTGTCACCGCTGTAGTTCAGCGTCGCGGCGTAGCAGATCGGCGCGCCCTCGAACTGACCGTGTCCGTCGTTCTTGAGGACGCACGCGCCTTTCGACGGCGACGCGAGCAACAACTCGGATGCGCCGTCGCCGTCGAGGTCGGCCGCAGCAAGACCGCGCGTCTCGGTCGGATAACTTTGCTCGTCCCCGGCGTCGAACGTGGTGGGCGGGCTGAACCCCGTGCTCGTTCCGAGCGAGACCTGGACGCCAGCGCCCGACTCTGCGCTCAGGTTGAACTCGGCGAAGTCGAGCTTGCCATCTCGATTGAAGTCCGCGGCGACGAGCGACAGCACGTTCTCGTCCTGGGTCGGTAACTGGACCGGTGCCTGGAACGTGCCGTCGCCGTTGCTCACGAGGAGGTCCACCGTCGGGGAGCCGTCCTGATAGCCCGGGACCAAGATGTCGGCGTTGCAGTCGCCGGTGAAGTCCGCGACGACGATGTCGTAGCCTTGGACCTCCTCGGGGACTGCGATCGGCGTTCCGAACGTCCCGTCCCCTTTGTTGAGGAGCACGCTGATCCCCGCACCGGTTCCGCCCCACGCCATGACGACATCGTCCTTGCCGTCGCCGTTCACGTCGCCGGCGGCGAGCGCGCTGACCTCCGCCACGTTCTTGAAAAGCGTGACCGGGCTCGCCGTGACCTGCGCCGGCGCGCAGGTCGACGTCGCGGCCGGCGCGCACGTATTGTTGCCGCCGGTGCCACCGCCGCCGGAGCCGCTGCCGCCGCTGCCGCCACCACCTCCTCCGTTGTTGGGAGAGGTGGACAGATTGCAAGCGGCGATCAAGACGAGCCCGAGCTTCGGGCACGTCAACTTCTTCACGCGATGTAGGGTCTTCACGAGGCTCCTCGAGGTGTTGCGACGGACACCTGTCGTGGAGCTCTCGAGTCACGTTTTGCACGAATTCTTCAAGCTCGTGCAAAGCGCTGCTACGGACGACGCGGCGCTGCCTGCGCCGTGCCCGCCGTGCCCGGCTGAGCGTGCATGCCCGCCATCGGCGCGACGCCGAGCTGCGAGAGGATCGTCAAGAGATCGAAGAAGTGCTTCGCCTCGACGATCTTGTTGTTGCGCACTTTGAACAGCATCGTGGCCTTCACGGTTCCGCGCTTGTTCGTCGGCGCGATCGTTCCCATGGGGCCTTCGAGCGGCCCGGTATGCGTGCCCGCCCACTCCACTTCGGCGGCGATCTCGCTCCCGTCCTCGGACTCGATCGCGCCGAGCACTTTGCCGGTGAGGTCCGGAAACGCCTTCTTCCAGCGCTGCGAGATCTTCATCCACTCGTCGGAGCCCTTCACCTTCATACGCATCGCCACTTCCTCGTATGTCACGTCCGGAGAGAGCGCCGCCTTCCACTCTGCCCAGTTCGAAGCGCTGAAGTCGGCCACGTGCTTGTTGATGAGATCGATCATGATTCCCACTCCCTTCCGGTGCCGACGACAAGCACGCCGCGTGCCGGTCACTGCGATCGCGCGCCCAGCAGGACTCGAACCTGCGACCCCCGACTTAGAAGGTCGGTGCTCTATCCAGCTGAGCTATGGGCGCGTGGTGCAGGACTCTGCACCCGAGCACGCGAGCCGGCAAGCGTGTTAGCGTCGCCGGCCATGCGGACCATGATCGCATTCACGTTACTGGTGGCGGCCGCCGCCTGCGACAGCGGCGAGAAAGCCGGGCTCGAGGCCGCCAAACAAGCTGCGGCCGACGAGCACAAGCACGCCGAGACCAGCACCGAAGGCGCGAAGAAGATCACGCCGCCGGTGCCGGGTCGCGCGAAGCTCGACTGCAAGAACGTGATCGATGCCGACAAGTTCACGCAGCTGCTCGGCGAGACCGCGCCGCTCACGGTCGTCGAATCGAAGTCGGAATCCGAAGCGGCGGCGTCGTGCTCGCTGGTCCGCGGCGGCAAGCGGCTCAACGAGGCCGAGCAAAAAGCGGCGATGAAGCAGCACGGCGGCAAGCTCGGCGTGATGGCCGGTGACGAGCTCTGCAACATCTCGACGTTCTGCTGGACGATCGAGGATCCCGATCGGTTCATGAAGAAGTGCGCCGAGCTCAAGGAGAAGACCGACAACTCGCTCGGCTTCGCGGCGTGCGTGCTGGTCGTCGCGACCGGCGAGGACGACGTCAACCGCTATCGGTTCTTCGACGACGACACCAAGTGCATCATCCAGGTGCGCGGCGGCCCGAGCGAGGTCGACAACGACCTGATCGGCAAGTGCGCCAAGGGCGCTCACGACCTGATCGGGCCCGATCAGATCAAGGTGACGGCGTCGGCGGCCCCGGCTGGCTCAGCGTCCGGCTCGGGTACCTGAACGCGGCACGGCCGTTGCTCCATCGGGTACCAGGAGGACCCGATGCAGACGACAACGAGCGAGCGCGCCCTCTGGGGTGTGCCGATGACGATGGGGATCTTGATGATCGTGGGCGGCGTGCTCGCGTTCTTCGCCGCGGTGCTCACCAGCTTCTTCTCGGTGTTCTTCCTCGGCACGCTGCTCATCATCGTGGGCGTCCTCGAGATCGTCGCGGCGTTTCGCTCGCGGCGCACGGGCGGCCAGTTCATCGTGTATTTCCTGATGGGCCTCTTGTCGGTCGTCGTCGGCGCGCTGGCGTTCGACCGGCCGATCGCGACGCTCGGCGCGCTGACGTTGCTCATCGCCGGCCTGTTCTTCGCGGGCGGCTTGTTCCGCGGCATCACCGCGCTCGTCGATCGCTACGCGCGGTGGGGCTGGGACCTCGCGTACGCCGTGGTCGCGATCCTGCTCGGGGTCTACGTCGTCGTCGACTTCCCGTTCTCCGCGTTCTGGGTCCTCGGCACGCTGGTCGCGGCCGAGATCTTCGCGCGCGGCGTCGCGCTGGTCGCGGCATCGAGCGAGCTGCATCACCAGCAGCTCAGGCCGGCGCACTAGCTCTTCGAGACCGTGAACCCGGTGACGCAGCGGTACTGCTTGCCGACGTACTCGGTCCCGACGTACTCGAGCTTGACCTGATACTCGGAGCGAAACGCCGCGAACAGCACCTGCACGCTCGTGTCGGACAGCTCGCGGCCCTTGCACTGCTCGCCGCCCCATCGATAGTTGGTGACGGCCTTGTCGGTCTCGAGCCAGACCGCGCCGTGAAACAGCCGGTAGCTCGAGTCGCCGGGCTCTAGGATCATCAGCTGGGCAACGGAAGTCACCGCGGTGGTATCCGCGCGCGCGGGAATCGCGAGCGCCAGCAGCACGAAGAACGAGAGTCGCATCGCCGAGGATTCTAACGACGACGCCGCCGCAACACGAGCCCGAGGATCGGCAGGGCGAGCGCGGCGCTGCCCACCGGCGAGCCACCGGCGTCACAGCAGCCGCCGCTGAGCTGCGCGCACTGGCCGTGACCGTCGCCGGCGTCGAGGCACTGGAAGGCCGGCGGACAGCTGCTCGGCTCGTCGACCTCGCAGTCGGTCGTGCAGGTCTCGCCGGTGCTGAAGTGGCCGCACTCCCACGTCGTGCACTGCTGATCGTACGAGCACGCGCTGCCGAGCTCGACCGTCGGTGGCGGATACGTGCACGCGCCGCTGTCGCACGACTGGTTCGCGAGGCAGTCGCTCGCCGACTGACACGGCGGCCCGTTCGTCAGCGCGATCGGCGACGACATCGTCGAGACGCCGAGGTCATCGCTCGCCTGCACGGACACGCTCAGCGTGCCTTTCGGGATCGTCGACGGCACGTTCAGCACGTAATCGCTCGCCGGCTGGCCCTCCAGGCCGAAGGGCACGTCGCTGAACGCGAACGCGTAGCGGCTGCCGTTGATGAACAGGCCGACGGTCGCCACGCCGCGCTGCGCGCTCGCGGTCGCGTGCACGACGGTCTGCACCGGCGTGCTGTCGTCGGGAAACGTGATCTGCACGACCGGCGGCGCGGTGATCGGCGTGCCGGGACCGAACACGTCGGTGAGGATCGCGGCCGAGTTTTGCGTCGAGCTACAGCGGCACGGCCGCGTCGCGGTCTCGCCGCACTGCGCGCGCATGTTGCGGAAGAACTTCTCGCCGAGGCAATCCATGCGATAGGTCATCGGGTCGCGGCACGCCGATTCGCCGTCGGTGAACTGGTACTCGTGGTCGAGGCCGAACGCGTGCGCGCTCTCCTGCGCCGCGGTCCAGCAGATCTGATAGATGCGGTCCATGCCGCTGCCCGGGTGCGTGTTCGCGAACGCGAACGCGAGCACGTTGTCGACGGGCGAGCAGTTGGCCGACACCGTCGCGACGCCGAGGTAATCGCTCGGCTCGCGAATGTTCAGGGGCGAGCCGGCGACCAGAACCTCGGTGAACGTCACGCCGGTCGGCTCGGTGTCGGTGATCGTGACGTCGAACGGCGAGTAGACTTCCTTCATGCACTGCACGAGGGCCGCCCAGTCCGCATCCGCGGCCGAGCCGGTGTTGCCGCTGCCGTCGGTGAACTCGTCGATGAGGAACTGCCCCGACGGCGGGATGTCGGACTCGAGGTCCCGCGCATCGTTCGTTTGCCCGCCGGTGACCTCGCAGCCACCCACGCAGCGGTTCAAGTAGATGTACGGCGACTCGCCGGAGAGCCGCACGAACGGCTGGAACGCCGACGGCGGCCGCTCGATGACCGCGCGCACCCAAGGTTCGCCCGGCCCGGCCAGCGCGGTCGCTCCGAGCACGAGCACGAGGCCCGGGACGACGCCGCGCATCGCTCGATGATAGCGCAAGCTATGGCGTCGGCAGATGGTGACCGAGAACACGCGCCGACATGTTCACCATGTTGGGAGCGGCCCACGTCACGGCGACCTGCAGATCGAGCACTTCCCGCCCCGTCGGGTACTGGACGCGGGCGATGGCGGATTCGACGCAGAACTTGAGGCTCGGCGAGCGCGCCGCATCGTCGCCCTTTGCCTCGGCGCTGCCGGCCGCGCCATCCGGTCCAACGCTGAGGTTCACGATCAGGTCGGAGTCGTCCGGGCGCGCGAGCGCGTGTGCGCTGCCGACCATTTCGGCATCGAGCGGCCGCGACGCCCATTCGTCGAAGCAGCCCTCGAGATCGTGCTGCGCGCTCCCGACCGCGCGCGTGACCAGCTCGCTCTGATCCGGCAGTACCGACGGCTTCACCGGGTGCACGATGCCGAGCCTGCCGAGCTTGTCGGTGAGCTCCTGGATGCGCTGGTCCTTTTCGAGGAGCGCGCGCTCGAGCTGGTCGCGCTTGGTCGAGGTCGCCAGCAGCTTCTCGCGCAGCGACTTGTCCTCGGCCTTGAGCGTGTTGAGCTCCGAGATCAACGCGCCGACGGTCTGATCGTCGGGCGGCGGCGCGTCCGGTGGCCGCTTGGGCCGCGTCGCGACCATCGCCGCGGTCGCGCCGGCGAGCAGGATCATCATCAGGGCGGCGAGCGCCGCGAAGCGCAAGCGCGGCCGGGGCTCGGGCGGCGCGAGCTCGGTCATCAGCTCGGCCATCGCCGGGAAGCGCTGCGTGCGGTCTTTCGACAGCCCGCGCATCACCGCGCGCCCGACCTTGGCCGGCACGCGGGTGTCGGTCGGAAGCGGCTCGGCCGGCGTCCCATGCTCGAGCATCGCGACGCTGGTCCCGTCGACGAGCGGGTGCTTGCCGTACAGCGCCTCGTAGAGCGCGACGCAGTAGCTGAACTGATCGCTGCGCGCGTCGATGTTCGGGCCCGCGAGCTGCTCGGGCGGCATGTAGCGCGGCGTGCCGAGCACGGTGCCGGTCGCGGTGAGATCGACCTGGATGAGCTTGCTCGGATTGGCGTCCACCGGGCCGCGGTTCGAGTCGTCGATGCCGAACAGCGAGCGCGCGAGGCCGAAGTCCGTCACGCGCACGCGCCCGTCGCTGCCGACCAGCACGTTGTCGGGCTTGAAGTCGCGGTGAAGCAAGCCGACCGAGTGCGCGGCCATGAGCCCGCGACCCGCCTGGGCAAAGATCTCCAGGATCTCGCGCCACGATCTGGGATAGCGCTTGAGCCAGCTGGTGAGCGTGTCGCCCTCGACGAACTCCATCGCGATGTAGACGTCTTCGCCCGACGTCGTCGTGCCGACGTCGTACACGCCGACGACGTTGGGATGGTTGAGCCGCGCGATCGCCTGGGCCTCGCGCTTGAGCCGCTTGCGCGCATCGGCGGTGTTGGCGCCGAGGTTGGTGCGCAGGACTTTCAGCGCGATCTTTCGATCCAGCTGCGGGTCGTACGCGGCGAACACCATGCCCATGCCGCCGGCGCCGAGCGTCGACAGGACCAAGTAGCGGCCGACGCGATCGCCGATCGACAGCGCGGGCAGCTTGCCGGCCTGCGATTCGGTCAGCTTGGCGTCGCGCGGGTGCGTCGCGACGTCGGAGTCATCGCCGGTGCCCGCGAGCGCCGCGACCAGCTGGCGGCAATCGCGGCAGCCCGCGAGGTGCTTTTCCACCTTGGTCTGGCTCGTGTGCGGCATCGATCCCGACACGAACTCGCTTGCGAGATTGTCGTCGAGACACTCCACCTGGCCATAAGCGTAGCAACTCATTTCAAGCGGTTGGGCCCTTCACAGGTCAGACACCTTCCGAGTGCCGGGGTTTCGCTTGCATCACGTCCCGCCATGCGGTAGCAAGCGCATGGTTTTTTTCGGCTTTCTACGCCCAGGAGACGTTTCCCGTGCTCACCGACCTGTCCAAAGTTCGCAACATCGGCATCTCTGCCCACATCGATAGCGGCAAGACCACGCTGACCGAGCGCATCCTCTTCTACACCGCGCGCATCCACGCGATTCACGAAGTGAAGGGCAAGGATGGCGTCGGCGCGAAGATGGACTCGATGGAGCTCGAGCGCGAGCGCGGCATCACCATCCAGTCGGCCGCGACGTTCTGCCAGTGGCCGCCCGACGCCAAGGCCAAGACCGTCATGGCGGTCCCCAACTCGCCCATCAAGGCGCAGCACCACATCAACATCATCGACACCCCGGGACACGTCGACTTCACGGTCGAGGTCGAGCGCTCGCTGCGCGTCCTCGATGGCGCGATCATGGTGCTCTGCGGCGTCGCCGGCGTGCAGTCGCAGTCGTACACGGTCGACCGCCAGATGCGCCGTTACAAGGTTCCGCGCATCGCGTTCGTCAACAAGCTCGACCGCACGGGTGCGAACCCGTTCCGCGTCAAGGAGCAGCTGCGCGAGAAGCTGAAGCTCAACCCCGTCATGATCCAGTGCCCGATCGGCCTCGAGGACAAGCTCGAGGGCGTCGTCGACCTGATCGAGATGGTCGCGTACACGTTCCACGGCGAGAACGGCGAGCAGATCGAGCGCGGTCCGATCCCGACCGACGCGATGCACCCGCTCGCGTCGCACGGCCACGGCGGCACGCTGAAGGAGCTCTGCGACAAGATGCGCGAGGAGATGCTCGACAGCCTCTCGCTCGTCAATGACGAGCTGGCCGAGGCGATGCTCGAGGACAAGCTCACGCCGGAGCTCATCCGCAAGGCCCTGCGCGACTCGACGGTCGCGCTCAAATGCACGCCCGTCATGTGCGGCTCGGCGCTCGGCAACAAGGCCGTCCAGCTGCTGCTCGACGGCGTCTGCTCGTACCTGCCCGAGCCGCGCGACGTCGAGAACATCGCGCTCAACCTCGACAAGAACGAGGAGCCGGTCGTGCTCGCGTCGGATCCGACGAAGCCGCTCGTCATGCTCGCGTTCAAGCTCGAGGACGGCCGCTACGGCCAGCTGACGTACATCCGCATCTATCAGGGCCTGATCAAGAAGGACGACTTCGTCGTCAACGTCCGCAACGGCAAGAAGGTCAAGGTCGGCCGACTCGTGCGCATGCACTCGGACGACAAGGAAGAGATCACCGAGGCCGGCGCGGGCGACATCTGCGCGATCTTCGGCGTCGACTGCAACTCGGGCGACACGTTCACCGACGGCACCGTCAACCTCGCGATGACGTCGATGTTCGTGCCGTCGCCGGTCATCTCCGTCGCCATCAAGGCGAAGGACTCCGGCGCCGAGATCAACATGTCGAAGGCGCTCAACCGCTTCACGAAGGAAGACCCCACGTTCAAGTGCTGGGTCGATCCCGAGTCGGCGGAGACGATCATCGCCGGCATGGGTGAGCTCCACCTCGACGTGTACATCGAGCGCATGAAGCGCGAGTACAAGGCCGAGGTCGTCACCTCGCCGCCGCAGGTCGCGTACCGCGAGACGATCGCGAAGAAGACCGAGTTCAACTACACCCACAAGAAGCAGACGGGTGGCTCGGGTCAGTACGGTAAGGTCGGCGGCTACTGCGAGCCGTTCGACGGCGAGTTCGAGTTCGTCGACGAGATCAAGGGCGGATCGATTCCGCGCGAGTTCATCCCGTCGTGCGAGAAGGGCTTCAAGTCGATGATCGCGAAGAGCCCGCGGCTCGGCGTGCCGGTCGTCGGCATGCGCATCGTCATCAACGACGGTGCGTCGCACGCCGTCGACTCGAGCGACATCGCGTTCCAGGAAGCGGCCCGTGGCGCGTTCCGCGACGTGTTCCCGCGCGCGAACCCGAAGATCCTCGAGCCGATCATGAAGCTGTCGATCGAGGGTCCGGCCGAGTTCTCCGGCAACATCCTCGGCCTCATCATGCAGCGCCGCGGCATCGTCATGGGCTCGACCGAAGAGGATGGCAACGCGCGCGTCGACGCCGAGGTCCCGCTGTCGGAGATGTTCGGCTTCTCGACGCCGCTGCGCAGCTCGACGCAGGGCAAGGCGGAGTTCACGATGGAGTTCGCGAAGTACTCGGAGACTCCGTCGAACATCACCGAGGAGCTGCTGAAGAAGGCGGCCGCGGCGAAGGAAGCCGCGCGCAAGTAGTCATCTCCGCGGCGGGAGCTTCCCGCCCGCGGGCCTGACCGCAGCGAGGCACACGCCGTAGCTGCGGTGCGCGCCGCCCACGACGGTGGCGAGCTTCGACAGATCGACCGATTCGAATCGAGACATCACGTTCTCCTTTCAGTTGGCGGGCGGCAGGCCGCACGTGCTGCGCATGTTCGCGACCGTCGCCTCGGCGCGCGGGCGCGCGTTGGTGTCGGTCGACCACGGGTTCCACCACGACGCGGTCGACGGATATGCCTCGGCCGTCGTCCGGACGACCTGGTCGACGCACGCCTTGTAGTCGCTCGTCGTGGTCGAGCGGCGATAGAACGGGACTTCGGTCGTGGTCGTCGAGCCGGCGCCGCCGACCACCGCGTCGAGCTGGGAGAGCGTGATGATCTTCATGGCGCTCTCTTAGTTCGTCGGGGGCAGGCCGCACGCGTCGCGGATATCCGACGGCCGGGCGCCCGGCATGCTGCGCACCGCGGCGACGCACGCGTTGTAGTCGGTCTGGCTTCCCTTGCCCTGCAGGCCGACCTGAACCGGGCCTCGCGGCGTCGGCACCTGAACGCCGAGATTGCCTTCCGCCGTGCTGCTGCCACCACCGGTCACCGTCGAGAGCGCGAAGAGATCGATCGTTTCGAGCTTGGACATTGGAGCCTCCGTGGGTCGGGTTGAGTTGCATCTCGACCTAAGTGCAGCGCGTATGCCGCAGCGAACGTCGTCGGTGTCGCACAGCTCCGATCGTGTCGAGCACGCGCCAACTGCGCGTGACCGTTCGAGACCACAGCGTGCGGACGCGTCGTCGAATCTGTCGAACCCTCCGACGAGGACGCGCACTGTCCGACATCGGCTCCGCGATTCCTCGGGAAAACAGGTTGCTTCCCACCGAAGACGAACGACCTGCACCTACACGTTACTTGAAGGCCTTCGCGATCAAGCCACCGGTCGCGTCCCAGGCCATTTTCCCGCCGTCGTAGACGGTCCCCGCGTAGCCGTCGGCCCACCGGCCGAGGTTCCAGTGCCCGTTGACGAGGTTGTTGTCGACGGCCTGCTGATAGCGGCCCTTGGTGTCTTCCCAGTCCTTCGACAGGGTGTCCTTGTAGTCCTGCCAGCCGTCGCCGCCGGCGACGAGGGCGAGGGTGTCGAGGTCGAGCGTCGAAAACGAAGTCTGATCCTGCATCGACATGGCGTTTTCTCCTGTTGGGTGAGAGCTACTTCGGCATTCCGCACGCAGTCGGAAGCGACGTCTTCAGGTAGTCGGCGCGGGCGTCGGCGTTGTCGTCCTTCGTGCCGAACCAGCGCCCGAGGACGCTCCGGTTGTCGGGGTACGCGTCGTACGCCTTGGTCCGGACCGCGTCGTGGCAGGTCTCGTAGGGCGTTTGCGAGTACGTGACCTCGCCGTCCGGGCCCGTCGAATAGCTGCGGCCGCCGACGACGGCGTCGAGTTGATCGAGTGTGAGGACGTGCATGTGGATCACTGCGGCATGCCGCACGTGGTCTTGATGTCCTCGGGCTTCCAGCCCGGGCGCGACGTCACGGTGTCCGCACAGACCTCGTACGGGGTCCTCGTGTGCGAGACCGAGATGCCGCCGCCAGAGCCGGTGATCGTGGTTTCGGAACCACCGACGACGGTGGCGAGCTGATCGAGATCGATCGACGCAAACATGGCGGCCCTTTCGTCTATTTCGGCATTCCGCACGCGGCGGGGATCGACGTCCTCAGGTACTCGGCGCGAGCGTCGGCGTTGTCGTCCTTGGCTCCCACCCACCGCTGGAAGAACCATCGGTTGTCGGGGTAC
>Ga0268266_10003624_pt1 | contig 15278 bp, 5 predicted proteins | sample KBSS13metaG_FD_190356 | JGI IMG/M metagenome (GOLD analysis project Ga0268266, IMG submission 190356) | Switchgrass rhizosphere microbial communities from Kellogg Biological Station, Michigan, USA - KBS S1-3 metaG (SPAdes) (version 2) | ecosystem: Host-associated > Plants > Roots > Rhizosphere >...
TCGACGACCCCCTCCAGCCAGTTGGTGCGCGGCTGGGCGCCGATCAGGATGAACAGCGAGCGGGCGGGGTGGTTGGTGACTTCCTCCGTATCGGAATGATGGACGTCGATCGACTCCAGGTGCTCCTCGCCACGGGCCTCGGCGACGTTGACGTGGTACCAGACCTCGATGTTGGGGGTCTCCCCGATCTGGTCGACCAGGTACTGGGACATCCCCTTGTTGAGGGAGTCGCCGCGCACCAGCAGGACCACTTTGCGGGCGTATTTCGAGAAGTACATGGCGGCCTGGCCGGCGGAGTTGGCGCCGCCCACGATGTAGACGTCCTCGTTGAGGCAGGCGATCGCCTCGGTCATCGCCGCGCCGTAGTAGACGCCGGCGCCGGTGAGCCGCTCGAGGCCGGGGACGTCGAGCTTGCGGTAGGAGACGCCGGTGGCGATCAGCAGGGCGTGGCAGCTCACCTCGCGGCCGTCGCCGAGGGTGACGATCCGGTAGGGATCCTCCAGGCGGACTCCCTTCGCCTCCTGCGGCGTGAGGATCTCGACGCCGAAGCGCTGGGCCTGGGTGACGCCGCGGCGGGTGAGATCGGCGCCGGAGAGGCCGGAGGGGAAGCCGAGGTAGTTCTCGATCCGCGAGCTGGTGCCGGCCTGACCGCCGGGCGCGTCCCCCTCCACCATCAGCGTGCGCAGCCCCTCGGAGGCGCCGTAGACCGCCGCCGCCAGCCCCGAGGGTCCGCCGCCGACGATCATCAGGTCGTAGAACGGCTTCTCCGCCTGGGTCCTGAAGCCGATCTTCTCGGCCAGCTCGGTCCGCGAGGGGTTGGCGAGCCGGGTGCCGTCGGCGAGCAGAACCAGGGGCAGGGTCGCGCCATCCTCCAGGAGCTTCTGGGCCTCGGGGTCGATCTCGACGTCCATCCAGTGGTAGGGCACCTGGTGGCGGGCGAGGAAGTCGCGGATCTGGAAGGCGTCAGGGGACCAGCGGTGTCCGATCACCCGCACCCCCTCGAACGGCGGACGGAAGCCCGCCTGCCAGTCGGCCAGCAGATCGTTGATCACCGGATAGAGGCGCTGCTCGGGCGGATCCCAGGGCTTGAGCAGGTAGTAGTCGATGCGGGCCGTGTTGATGGCGCGGATGGCGGCGTCGGTGTCGGCATAGGCGGTGAGCAGCGCCCGCTTGGCCGAGGGGAAGATGGGGATCGCCTGTTCCAGGAACTCGACCCCGGTCATCTGCGGCATCCGCTGGTCCACGAGAAAGAGGGCGACCGGGGTGTCGCGCGTCTTGAGCGTCCCCAGGGCCTCGAGCGCGCTCGGACCCGAATTCGCCCGCATCACGCGGTAGTGCTCTCCATACTCCTGCCGCAGGTCGCGGTCCACCGCCCGCAGCACCTCGGGGTCGTCGTCGATGGCGAAAAGAACGGGTTTGGCCATAGGGTTCGCTGCTCCTCGCTTTCTTCCGGGGAGGAATATACAGGAGGTGTCAAGGGGGGAGCCGAACCCTCCCCCCGGCCCCTCTCCCGTTCCCTCCCGCCCTCCCTCACCGGGAGAGGGGAGAAAAGCGGAGCAAAGGACAGACCGGGCAGCATGTTCCTACGCCGCCGAGTCTGTGTGCTTGGCGGCTCACGAAGGAAGTCTCCACAATGGACACTCCTTGAAACGTCAAACTTCTACTGCCATCCCGGCCGAGCCGGGCAACTCCCTTGAGGAGTTAGAGCAATTCCTCCGGAATCGCGAAGCGAAGTTCCTTCTCACAGAACTCCCTCCACTCCGGCGTGATCTGGTTGAAGACGACGCTTTCGTCGTGCCACATCGACTTCGTCACCGTGAAATCCTGATGCAGGTAGACGACTTCCTCGTCGGCCAGGGGAATCGTCTCGGGTGTGCCTCCAGGCGCGGAGCTCTCCTCTTTCCAGTTGATCCGGCTCTCGAGCCACCCGCCAAACTTCCGTAGTTCACCGAGGTAGAAAGCCTTGCAGTAGGGCTGCATCTCTCGGGGATCGATCCACGCCGCCCTCGCCATTTCCGCTTCCCGCAGAATCTCGGCGACCTCTCTGCGATCAGCCGCCTTGGCGATCATCAGGGGGGTCCGGTGATCCCGACCGGTCAGAGTGACATCCGCGCCGTGCTCGAGCAGGAGCCTCACCGCCTCGACATCGCCACGGCCGGCGGCCCAGTTGAGAGGGGTCCAGCCCTGTTCGTCTTGCTCGTTGACGTTGGCGCCCGCCGCCAACAGGTTCTTCAGGGCTCTCGCGTCACCGCTCACCACGACTTCGATCGTCTTCTGTTCACTCACCTGTATCTCCGTTTCGAGGATGCTTCGCATCATTCTCCGGTTTCGATTCCTCCCTGGGCTCGAGCCGGCCTCTCCCGCTCATGCTCTCCAACTCGAGGTGGCCATGGAACCGGACAGGAATGTAGTCGAGGACCAAGTCGCCGGTGAGTTGAACCCTGCCCGTGCCCTCGTCGAAGTTGACACCGGAGAGATCGATGCCCTCGAGGTCCAGAGGAATTCCGAGCTCGGTGCCCCCGAGGGTCTCGGTGAATTCAATGTGCACGTGCCTCCGGTCCAGCATGGCTTTCAGGTGCTCCGGGGCAGCCTTGGGACGGAGCCTCGCAACGATGGGCTGGTCTCGCGCCAGCCTCTTTACCAGTTCGCTCACGGCTCGCTCCTTTCCGAGAAGACGCGCGCCGGGGAGGACCAGCGGGCCGTTTCGGCTCCCGGCCTCTCCCCGGCCAGGGCTCCCGACAACCGGAGAAGCCCTTCTTCGAGGTCTCCGGTCGGACCTCCGAAGCCCAGCCGGACGTGCTGGGGACAGCCGAAGCAGCTCCCCGGCACGAGCAGCACCCGCTCAGTTCCGGCCATGCGGCGGCAGAACGCGACTACATCGGGGATGTCGTTCAACCGGGGGAAGACGGTGACCCCGCCCCAGGGCGGCACCCAATCCACCTGCCCCTCGTGATCGTTCATCCAGCGTGTGACGATCTCGCGGTTCGCGCGCGCCTGCGTTAGCCGCGGCGCGAGCAGGAGGTCCCCCTTTTCGATCGCGCGCCGAGCGATCAGCTCCACCAGAGGGGAAAGATGGAGAGTGAGATAATCCCGCAGGCGGATGAAGCGCGACAGCACCTCCGGCGCCGCCAGGCACCATCCCACCCGCAGGCCGGGCAGACCGTAGGCTTTCGACAGGGTTCCCATGGAAACCGCCCGCTCGTAAAACAGCCCGGGGTCCGGGAGCGCCGGCTGGTCGTAGGTCAGATCGGCGAACGCCAGATCCCAGACCAGGTAAGCTCCCACCTGCGCGGCGAGCGCGATCAATTCTCGCTGCTGAGCGGGGGTCACCGAAACTCCCGTTGGATTGTGAGGGAAGTTCACGATCACCATGCGGGTGCGGGGACCGATCAGTCGCCTGGCCTCGTCCAGATCCGGCGCGAAGCCATCCTCGAAACGTAGCCGCCAGCGCTTGAGATGGCAGCCGACCGCCTCCGCGACCGAGTAGAGCTGCTGATAGAGCGGATCGAGGACGACCACCTCGTCACCTTTCGTCAGCAGGGCGTTCATCACCAGGAAATTCGCCTCCGTGGCGCCATGGGTGACGATCACCCGCTCGGCCTCGCCCCCCGCCCATCGTTGAGCGATCGCGCGGCGGAGCTCCGGGTCTCCCAGAGTCCGGCTGTCATGAAAGACCAGCTCGTCCAGATCGTCCCGCGAGAGCCCCACGAGGTTCCCGATCTCCTTCAGGGAGTAATCCTCGACGCCGCTGCTGCCGATGTCGATCTGGGTTTCAAAATAATAATCCCGCATCCAGTCTTCGAGCAGGGCGGGGGGAAGAGGGGTTTCGAACACGGCGCTCATCCTTTCCGATCCGTCGTTTCAGCCAGCATTGATGGAGGACGCCTCCGCGGCGATGGCCGCGCCGCGCACCGCGAGCTCCGGCTTCCACGTCTCGATTCCCAGAACGAGGCTGATGAAGCGATCGTTCTCCTCGAACAGGAGGCCGAGCTCTCTGAGATGGGCCAGCTCCGCGGCCAGCGCACCCTCGTCGGCGGCCAGGCCGTCGACGAGGTGGTGCAGCGACAGTCCCTTGCAGCGCAAGGCGGAGAGCAGCTCGAGCCCGAGATCGCTCAACGGATGTTCGACCTCCGCGCCCGTGCGGGTGTCATGAACGACGAAGCGCCCCTCCTTCGGCACGAGATGGAGCTGTGCCTTCGACTCGCCGTCGGCGCCGCGCCACCGCCGGCCCCAGCCCTGCACCGCCGCGTTCAGGCGGTTCTGCCACTTCACCAGTTTGACCAGGTACTCGGCGTTGTAGTTGCGATCTTCAAAATAGTAGGCGATGTTCTTCACGACCTCGTCGCCGAAAGGATAGATGGCGCCGTAGAATTCATACGGGACCAGGTCCAGGCCATATTCCCCGGCACGCGTGAAATAAGGGCTGTAGCGGTCGAACCGGATCGGGAAAGCTCCGGAGGGCGGTGGCAGATGAGCGAGCAGGGGGATTTCCTGGAGGTACTTCTCATAGACCTCCTCCCCTTCCCGCGGAAAGCCGATCAGCAGGTTCCACGACGGCCGGATGCCGAACCGGACGCAGTTCTTCAGGAAATCGAGGTTCTGAAAGGCGGTCGTCCCCTTGCCCATCAGCTTCAGGGTAGAGGTCGCCAGGGCCTCGATCCCGGGCTGGATCTGGGTCACGCCGGCGGCGCTCAGGATCTCCATCTCCCGCTCCTTGATGTCGGCCTTGACCTCATAGAAGATGCTGACCCCCGGCGGCGGCGTCAGGCGGGGGAAGACCTCCTTGAGATATGGCCTGGGCATGATGTTGTCCACCGACTCGAAGCGCGAGCAGCGGCCGGCGTACTTTTCGAAGAGCTCCTGAAAGAGCGCCAGGGCCTGGTCGGTGGGCATCGAGCGATACATCATGGTGCCCCCATTCAGGCCGCAGAACGTACAGTGGGAGCGCTCTCCCCACCAGCAGCCGCGGGAGGTCTCGAAGGTCAAGGAGGGCTTGACCCGGCCATCGGGGAAGTTCCGCTCCAGGTCGTCGAGAAACGAGTCGTAATCGAGGGGCACCGGCACCTCGATCGGCAGCTCGGCGCCGATCGCGCCGTGCCCCCGGAGCAGGTCGCCGTCGACGTTCTCCCGGGAGAAGACGCCATGGATCGCGTGTCTTCCCTGGCGGTCCCCCCGCAGCTCGCACTGGATGAACTCGGGAAAGCTGACCAGAGCCGGTCCTGAAAAGACGAAGTCGATCGGCTCGGCGTGCCGCGCCAGCTCCTGTCCCATCGGTGCTTCGCAGTTGGCCCCTCCCATCACCGTGACCACCTCGGGATGCCGATTCTTGACCAGCCTGGCCATCGCGAGGCAGGCGACGTTCTGGGCGAACATCGAGGTGAAGCCGAGCAGGTTCTCCTGCTCGAGCTGATGCTTCGCGACCAGGCGGTCCATGTAGCGTTTGAGCCCCGCCCGCTTGGCCAGCATCGATCCCTTGATCGCCTCTCCCGAGGCGTCGAGCTGGGAGAAGTAGCGGCGGAAGTAAAGAGCCGAGTTGTCCTCGAGGTCGGGGAAGGCGACCTGACGGAACAGCCAGTCCCCGAGGCCGGAGTTGTTCGCCTGCAGCGCGCCGGTGATGTAGTCATAGAGATCCTGCCCCAGGTAGTGCGCGAACTCCTGGTTCAGATAGAGGATCCGGACCCGGACTTCCGGTCCGAAGCGCTCGTCGATCACCGACTTGAGCTGCGTCAGGGCGATCGACGGCAGGCTCAGATTGGCAAAGGGCATATTGATCAAACTGATCTTGTACAAGGGATCACCTCTTGGGCAAAGGGCTCTTCGCTCGTCTGATCGAGGATGAGACGTCCGTTTTCCAGCTTGAGGATACGGTCCGCCACGGAGAAGTAGCGGTCGTCGTGACATACGACCAGGACCAACTTCCCGCGACTCTTCAGGCTCGGGAGGATCTGGTGATAGAAAATCTCTTTGTAGAAAGGATCCTGATCGGCCGCCCATTCGTCGAAGAGATAGATCGGCCTGTCCTCGAGATAAGCGGTCAGCAGGGCGAGCCTCTTGCGCTGGCCCTGGGACAGATCCGTCGTCGACAGCCTTCCTCTCTCGACCTTCACCTTGTGGCTCAGATCGAGCTGCACCAGATAGTCTCTGGCGCGCTCGTCGAGTGCCGAAGGGTCCAGTCCGAGCAGCTCCCGGAAGAGAAAGAAATCCGAGAAAACGGCCGAGAAGCACTGCCGGTACTGCTCTCGATTCTGCTCCGTGACGGCCTCGCCGTCGAGGAGTATCTGCCCCTCCCGCGGCAGATAGAGGCCGGCGATGAGCTTGGCCAGAGTGGTCTTGCCGCTGCCGTTGCCGCCGATCACGAAGACCAGCTCTCCCCGGCGGAGCTTGAGGTCGATCGGCCCGAAGGTGAAAGCCCGATCCTCCGCCGAGTAGGTATGGGTAACGCCCGCGAGCTCGAGGTCCCGCCAGGCCGGCGCGAGCTCGGCGTCAGATTGCCGGTGGGGACCTTCGCCGTCGACCAGGGAGAGCCCGAGTTGCTCGACCTTGGCGATGGCGACATTGGCCTGACTGAGCTGCGGAAGAGTTTCCAGCACCCCCTGGAGCGGGTTCATGAGGTAGAGCAGGACGAGGGCGAAGCCGGTCACGACTTCCCGCTCGGGCCGCAGGAGAGCGGGAAGGACCAGGATGACCAGCCCGACCACGACGAAGAACAGCGCCTGTCCCCAACTCGCGCTGCCGTTGAAGATGCTCCTGGCGGCGACGTTGAGCCGCCGGAAGGAGGCCGCGGACGCCTCCAGCTGGGCGAAGAACTCTCCGCGCCGGCGCTGGTGCAGCTTCAGCTCCTTGGTACCTTCCGTCACCGCCCGGAAGTGCTGGAAGAGCATGTCTCCTTCCTCACGCGCGAGCCGCTGGCGGGCGGTCCCCCAGCGCATCGGCAGGCGGTAGCTGACCACTCCCACCGCCAAGAAGGCGAGCACCACCAGCAGCACCTGCCAGGACAACCAGCCGAGGTAGGCGAGGCAGCCCAGGATCACAGCGCTCTGCATGCAGAGCACCGGCAGGTCGGTCAGCGCCGTCGCCATCGAGCCGATGTCCTGGGTCAGCGTGGCGAGGAGCCGGTGGGGACCGATCTCTTCGAGGCTCCTCAAGGGTGCCGCGAGGATCTTCCGGCAGAGCTGGAGTCGCAGGTCGAAGATCGCCTTCTGGCTCATGCGCAGCAACAGGAACGCCGAGACCCAGCGGCTCAGCGGCACGACGATGCAGAGGGCCACGAAGGCCAAGACCAGCGGCCGCTCAAGCGCCAGATCCCGGCTGCCGATCACCCGGTTGATCAGTGCCAGGAGGCCCGCGCTGGCCAGGCCGCTCAAGGTCCCGGCAAGCACCGCCAGCAGGAATGGACCCCGGGAGTACTTGAGGAGAATGGAGAAAATCTTCATGGGTTCTTCACGCTCTCGATCTCCTCCTGGACCCGGCGCGCCAGGTCGACGACGTGGGGATCCTGAAGCATGGTGTAGTGATCTCCAGGCACCGAGACCGCTTCGACGCCCTCCCGGGCGAGCGACCTCCAGATACCGACGATGCTCTCCCTCTCGACCGCGGGGGTTTCGCTGGCCAGGAAGACGACCAGGCGGCCGTCGAGCGGCTGGAGCTGGTACTCGGCCGCCGCCCGCAGGTTCGCCGCGAAGATCTCGAACAGCCGGCGCAGATCGTCCGGGCTGAAGTCCGTGGGCAGGGCTCTCGCGTCCTGGGCCCATTGCAGGAGCGGCTCCAGCAGATCGTCGGCCTCCTGATGCTCGAGCGCCGCTTCGGCTTCGGGAGGCACGATCCCGACCGGATCGACGCCGATCTGCCGCGCGAAGGTGGCGAACAGCCGGCGGTTCCCCAGCCGCTCGGGGTGGTAGTCGGGATCGGCCGGATGGGTGTCGATCAGGATCAGTGGGTGGATCTCTTCCCCGGCCCGGCGCAATTGCTGCGCCATTTCGTAAGCGATCAGCCCACCCAGGGACCACCCTCCGAGCCGGTAGGGTCCCACCGGCTGGAAGGCCCGCAGCTCCTCGAGGTAGGTCGCGGCCATGGCGCCGATGTCCTGGCAAGGCGGCGCCTCGCCGCTCAGGGCCCTCGCCTGCAAGGCGTAAGACGGCTGGTCGGATCCCAGATGGTGGGCGATGCGGCTGTAGCAGAGCACGCCGCCACCTCCGGGGTGAACCCAGTAGACCGGCGGACGGACACCGGAGGAACGGATGGCCACGAGAGAGCGCTGCGGGAGGGGCTCTCCGGTTTCCTGGCGCAGGATCCGGGCCAGTGCCTCGACCGTGGGAGCTCGGAACAGGGTCGCGGGCGGGAGCCGGCGACCGAGCTCCCGTTCGATCCGGGCCATCAGCAGAACCACCAGCATGGAGTGCCCGCCGAGCTCGAAGAAATCGTCGTCGGAGCCGACGGAAGGCAAGGACAGGAGCTCTTGCCAGATCTGGATCAGCCGGAGCTCGAGCAGGTCCCGCGGTCCCACCTCGCTCCGCGCCTCCTGCTGCTCCCGGCCCAGCGACTCGAGAGCCCTCCGGTCGAGTTTGCCGTTGGCGGTCAGCGGCAGCTCGGAGAGGAAGACCAGCCTCGAAGGGACCATGTAGGGAGGCAGAGTCTTCTGCAGAGCCTCACGCAGGACGAAGGAGCGCCTCTCCTCACCGGTCAGATAGGCCACGAGTTGGAGATCGGACAGGTCGCGGCTCCCCGACGGCTGCGCGAGGACCACCGCGTCCCGCACTCCCGGCTGAGCGAGGAGGGCCAGCTCGATCTCCCCCAGCTCGATGCGGTAGCCGCGGATCTTGACCTGGTGGTCCAGCCGGCCCAGGAACTCCAGGTTGCCGTCCGTCCGGTAGCGCGCCCGGTCGCCGGTGCGGTAGAGGCGCTCTCCGGGCCGGTCACCGAAGGGGTTCGGCAGGAAGGCGGCGGCGGTCAGGTCCGGCCGCGTATAGCCCGCGCACAGGCAGTCGCCGCCGATGTAGAGGTCCCCCGGAACGCCGATCGGGCGAGGGGCGAAGCCGGCGTCCAGAACGTGATAGCGGGCGTTGGAGATCGGCCGGCCGTAAGGGATGCTCGGCCAGCGGGGGTCCACCTCGCCGACCGGGTACCAGTTGGACCACACCGTGGCCTCGGTGGCTCCGCCGAGCGCCATCACCCGCGCCCGAGGGAAGGCCTGCCGCACCCGGTCCGGCAGGGTCACCGGGATCCAGTCGCCGGAGAGGAGCACTCGCCGCAGACGGCTCTCCGGGTCCGGCTCCGCGGGGAAGAGCGGCGCCAGCCGGACGAGAGCCGCCGGCGCCGAGTCCCAGAGGGTGATCCCGCCCTTCTGCAGCAGGTCGATCAACCGGCCGGGATCGCCGAGCTCCTCGCTGGTGGCCACGTGGACCGTGCCGCCCGCGGCCAGTATCCCGAAGATGTCGTAGACCGAGAGATCGAAGGCGAGCGAGGTGACGAAGAGACCGCGGTCCTCGGGCCCAACCTCGAAGGTCCGGTTGATCCAGTCGACCAGATTGGCGGCCGGTCGGTGCTGGACGACGATGCCCTTGGGCTCGCCCGTCGAGCCCGAGGTGTGGATCACGTAGGCGACGTCGTCGGGGGTGGACACCGCGGGCGGGCGTCCGGCCGCGCTGTGGCCGACGTGCCAGCCGGTCCACAGGCGCTTCCGGCGCGGGCCGATCTGCGCCGTGCCAACCTCTCCGCGCAGGAGAAGCACGTCGTAGCGGAAGCGCAGCTCGTTGGGGAAGCCCTGATGGCGGTGCTGGACGGAGACCCCTGCCACCTCCGGCAGGGCTGCGCCGAGATCCCGGAAGAGATCCTCGTCCAGGTAGAGCTCCGGCCGTGCCGCGCCGGCGCCGCCGTCGATCCCGGTTCGCGTCCGATGCTCCTCGACGGCCTGCCGCAGCTCCTCGCGGCGCCGGGCGTCGAGGATGTCGGCGACGAGGATGGCTCCACCCGGGGCGAGCCGGCCGAGCGCCGACCGCACCACCTGCTCCAGGTAGCGCGGTCCGGGGAAGAACTGCACGGTGCTGGCGAGCAGGACGAGGTCGAAGCGCTCGCCGTCATCACCGAGGAGGTCGTCGACCTCATGGGCGAAGCCGGTCAGCAGCTCGACGTTGCCGTGCCCCTCCCGCACCGCGCGCTCGCGGTTGCGCTCCTGGGTCAGCGGGGAGGGATCGACGCCGGTGACGCGGGATACCCGGGAGGCCAGCTCCCACAGGAGGAGGCCGGAGCCGTTGCCGATCTCGAGCACCCGCGCCTCGGGCCGCAGCCAGGGCGCCGCCAGCGAGAGGACGCGGTCGCGGTACTCGTCGACCTCGCCCTCGCTGAAGGGGAGGCCGGTGAAGGCGCTGACGAAGCCGCCCGCCGTCACCCGGTCCACCGCCCGCTCGGCGACGAAGTCCCATAACGCGCGCACGCTCTCCGGATCGAGCGATTCCAACGGCGGCTCCGGTTCGGCGATGTCGGGACAGACGAGGTCGGACAGCCCCGGCAGACGCCAGCGCATCTCCTCCACCGCAGCCAGCAGACCGCTGCTGACGACGATCGCCGGGGCCCCGGTCGAGGCGAGGATCGACTCCACCCGGTGCGCCGGCCACGTGCTGTCCAGAGCGACGTAGTGCCCCCCCGCCTTGAGGACACCGAGCACCGCGGTGAGCATGTCGAAGGAACGCTCTGTCCAGACTCCTACCGGTATCCGCTCGACACCCGTTCCGCCGATGCCGCGCAGCAGATGGGCCAGGCGGTTGCTCCGCGCCTCGAGCTCGGCGTACGTCAGCTCGCGGCCGGCGCAAACCGCCGCGACCGCCTCCGGAGACCGCTCCACCGCGGCCTCGAAGAACTGATGCAGGAGTGTCGTCTCGGGGAAGGGAGCCCGCGTGTCGTTCCACTCCCTCAGGATCTGGCGACGCTCCGCCGCCGACAGCGGGTCGAGCCCGGAGAGCCGCGCACCCGGGGCCGCCACCGCGGCGGCCGCCAGGTTGGCGAAGTGGCTGGCCAGGCGCGCCACCGTGGGGCGGTCGAACAGGTCGGTGTTGTACTCGAGATAGCCCTGGATCCGATCCCTTCCTTCCGACAGCGCGAAGTTGAGGTCGAACTTGGCCGTCGTCACTTCGGCCACCAGGGGAGCGACGCTCGCCTCTCCCAGGCTGAGCTGCTCTCGAGGCACGTTCTGCAGCACGAACATCGCCTGGAACAGCGGCGTGCGGCTCGGGTCACGCTGCGGCTGGAGCTGGTCGACCAACTGCTCGAAAGGGACGTCCTGGTGCGCGTAGGCCTCGAGCGCCACCTCCCTCACCCGGCGCAGCAGCTCCTGGAAGCTGACTCCCCCCGAGAGGTCGCCCCGGAGAACCAGGGTGTTCGCGAAGTAGCCGATCAGGTCTTCGAGCTCGGCGCGGCGCCGGTTGGCGACCGCCGTGCCCACGGCGATGTCCTCCTGCTCCGAGTAGCGCGACAGGAGCGTCTGGAAGAGGGCGAGCAGGACCATGAACAACGTCGAGCCCTCCCGCCTTCCGAGGGCGGTGAGCGCTCGACCCAGTGCCGGATCGAGAGTGAAGGCGAGGTGGGCGCCCCGCTGGCCGCGAAATGTGGGCCGCGGCCGGTCCGTCGGCATCTCCAGGGCGGGGACCCCGCGGAGCTGTTGGCTCCAGTAAGCGATCTGGCCCTCGAGATCCTTGCCGGATAGCCAGCGCCGCTGCCAGACCGCGAAGTCCGCGTACTGGATCTCGTGCTCGCGCAGCGGCGACGGGAGCCCCTGGCGAAACGCCTGGTAAAGCGTCACGATCTCACGCAGGAAAAGACCGACGGACCAGCCGTCGGAGACGATGTGGTGTTGCGCCAGCAGGATCGCGTGCTCCCCATCGCCCAGCCGCAGGAGGTGAGCCCGGAGGAGCGGCCCGCGTGCGAGCTCGAAAGGCCGGCCGATTTCGCGCTTCGCCAGGACCGCGGCCTCGCGTTCGCGGTCGGCGGGGGCGAGGCCGCCGAGGTCGACGACGGGCAGCGGCACCGGGCCGGCCGGCAGGATCCTCTGGACTGGCCGGCCGTCGTCCGCGACGAACACCGTCCTCAGCACTTCGTTGCGCCGCACGACCTCGGTCAGACTCGCGGCGAGGACCGGTATCTCGAGGTCGCCGGAGAAACGGAGCGCGAACGGCAGGTTGTAGGCGGTGTTGCCCGGCTGGATCTGGTCGAGCAGCCAGAGGCGTTGCTGCGCATAGGAGAGCGGCAGCTCGAGGCTCCGCGGGGCGTGTTCGATCGGCGGCGGGGCGTAACCGCCCTGGGCGCTCTCGAGATCGGCCGCCAGCGCGGCGATGGTCGGTGCCTCGAACAGCCTGCGCAGCGGCATCTCCACGCCGAAGACGCTGCCGATCCGCGAAGCGACCTGGGTGGCCAGCAGCGAATGCCCGCCGAGCTCGAAGAAATTGTCCTGCACGCCCACCCGCTCCATGCCCAGGACCTGGGCCCAGATCACCGCCAGGAGCTCCTCGGCCAGGGTACGCGGCACGCTTTCGGTGGTGAGCTCCGACCGCGAGATCGCGAGACGGGACAGGGCCCGCCGGTCGAGCTTGCCGTTGGGGGTGAGCGGCAGCTCGGGCAACTCGACCCAGACGACCGGCAGCATGTACGCGGGGAGACGCTCGGCCAGATACGCGCGGAGCTCGTGCCGGTCCAGCGCCCGCCCTTCCGCCGGGACGACAAAGGCGGCGAGGAAGCGCCCTTCCGCTTGGCCGTGCGGCAGCACCGCGACCTTGTGGACGGCGGGATGGGAGGCGAGCGCGGCCTCGATCTCCCCGAGCTCGATCCGGAAGCCGCGGATCTTGACCTGATGATCGGCCCGGCCGGCGAACGCCACTTCGCCCGCGGGCAGATAGCGGCCGAGGTCTCCGGTGCGGTAGATGCGGCCCCCTGGGGGTTGCGAGAACGGATCGGCCGAGAAGCGTTCAGCCGTGGCCGCGGGATCGGCGAGATACCCTTGCGCCAGGTAGGGAGTGCGGATGGCGATCTCCCCCAGCTCGCCGATTCCGGCGAGCCCGTCGGTCCGGCCGAGGACCAGGAGCTGAACGCCTTCGATGCCGCGGCCGACCGGCACGCCGTCCGCCCAGCGCCGTCCAGCCGCTGGATCGATCACCCTCCATCCCATGGCCTGAGGGGTTTCAGTCGCGCCGTAGAAGTTGACGAGGGTCGCCGCTGGCGCCAGGCGATGGATCCTCTCGAGGTCGGCACCGGTCAGCACATCGCCGCCGAAGAAGGCATACCGCAGCTTGGGCAGGGCGGGAGCCCCCGTGCTGGCGACGAGTTGGGCCATGGCGGGAGTCAGGTGAGCGACGGTGATCCCTTCACCCACGAACCAGCGGGCGAGCCGGCCGGGATTTCCGATGACCTCGGTCTCCGGGATGTGCAGCGTGCCCCCGACCCACAGCGGGGCGAAGACGTCGCGAAGCAGCGGATCGTGCGCGAGGCCCGAGACCAGGCTGAAGCGGTCGCCCGCCGCCAACCCGAAGGTGCCGCAGTGCCATTCCAGGAAGTGGGACAGCGGTCCGTGCGCGCCCAGGATTCCCTTGGGGGCGCCGGTCGAGCCCGAAGTGAACGCGAGGTACGCGAGGTCGTCCGGCGCTGCCGGCGCGGCCTCGCGAACCCGGCGCTGCGGCCCCGCGGCGAGGACCTCCATCCATTCGGGACCGTCTCCGGACAGCGCGATGCGGCAGGAGAGCTCGCCAGTCCGCGCGCGCTCCCTCAGGAGATCCTCGAGCGGGAGCGGCGGCTGTCCCGCCGCCGTGACCTCCAGCCAGGCGCGCGCTCCGGCCGAGCGCAAAAGCCCGGCCAGATGGGCTGCCGGATAAGCGGGATCCAGGATCACGAACGCCGCTCCCGCCTCCAGAGTGCCCAGCAGGGCACCGACCAATGGAGCGCTGCGGTGGGACCAGATGGCGACCACGTCGCCACACCCGATCCCCGCCTCCCGAAGACGGTGGGCGAGCTGGCCGCTCCGCCGGGCGAGCTCCCGGTAGCTCCAACTCCCTTGCGCATCGACGACCGCCGGGTGGTCGGGGTCGCGGCTCGTCATCGTACGGAAGCGCTCGTGGACCGCTCCGAGCCAGACCGGGGGAAGGGCCGCCGCGAGATCCGGTAGGACCACCCGCGCCTCGGCGGTGAGCAGGGAGTACTGATCGACCGGTCTCCCCGGATCTTGGATCGCCTGCTCCAGCACGGCCTGGAGCTGGCGCGCCATGTCCGCGATCCGGGCGGCGTCGAAGAGATCCGCGTTATAGACCCACTGGATGCGGAAACCGTCGGCGGGCTCCTCCGAGAGGTAGAGGGTGAGATCGAACTTGGCCTCGACGGCCGTGGAACCGATCGGCTCCAGTTCCAGGTCCGGGAGATCGGCCCCGGCCTGCGGCTGGTTGAGCATGTTGAAGAAGACCTGGAACAGCGGCGCGTGGGCGAGATCCCGTGAGGGCTGGAGCTCTTCCAGGATCTTTTCGAACGGGAGGTCCTGATGGGAATACGCCCCCAACGTGATCTCTCGCACCCGTGCGAGCAGCTCGCCGAAACCGGGAGACCCGGACAGATCGGAGCGCAGTACCAGGGTATTGATGAAGAAACCGATCAGGCCCTCGATCTCGGCCCGCCTGCGGCCTGCGATCGGGATCCCGACCGCGAAGTCCTCCTGCCCCGAGTGACGGGCGAGCAGGAGCTCGAAGGCCGCCAGCAAGGCCATGAACGGGGTGGCGCCCGCGGCTCTCGACAACGCCCGGAGACCGGTGGCGATCGACGCCGGAAGCAGCGCCCCGTGCAGAGCCCCGCGGGAGCTCTGAATCGCCGGGCGCGGCCGGTCGGTGGGGAGCTCCAGCACCGGCAGGTCCGCCAGCCGGGTGCGCCAGTAGGCGAGTTGCTCTTCCAGCACCTCGCCCGTCAGCCACTGACGCTGCCAGATCGCGAAGTCCGCGTATTGGATCGGCAGCTCCGCCAGCGGCGACGGACGGCCCGACCGGAACGCCTCGTACAGCAACACCGACTCGCGCACCAGCAGACCCAGCGACCAGCCGTCTGAGACGATGTGGTGCTGGTTGAGCAGCACCGCGTGTTCCCTCTCCCCCAGCCGCAGCAAGCAGCCGCGCAACAGCGGACCCCGCGACAGATCGAAGGGCCGGTTCGCCTCTTGGTGCGACAGCCGCTCCAGCTCCCCCTCCCGCGCTCCCGGTTCCAGACCGCTCAGGTCCACCAATCCCAGCTCCAGCGGCCGGGCCGGCAGGATCTTCTGCACCGGC
>Ga0268266_10003625_pt1 | contig 15270 bp, 12 predicted proteins | sample KBSS13metaG_FD_190356 | JGI IMG/M metagenome (GOLD analysis project Ga0268266, IMG submission 190356) | Switchgrass rhizosphere microbial communities from Kellogg Biological Station, Michigan, USA - KBS S1-3 metaG (SPAdes) (version 2) | ecosystem: Host-associated > Plants > Roots > Rhizosphere...
GAACGAAAAAGATGTGTCGATCCGGGCTCGAAATCGTCCAATAGGTAGAGCGGTTAAGTCGCTTGTAGTGAGGTAGAAGGTTGTAAAGAAGTCTGGTTGCAACATCCCCGTGGGCTGGGTATCGGTTTGAAATGAGCCGGAAACAGCGAGTCCACTGCAACCGTTGCTGTGCATGCTTTCAACATCCCCGTCTCAGAAGCAAAGGACGGCACTGTTTATCGGTGCCTGACGCTTCCGTGAGACTGAAGGCGGAGTACTTTGAGCGTACTGATGGAAGAAGCCGCGGTAGTGTCCGCGGTAAGTGCAGTTGAAGATTCCTGTTCTCTGGAGAACTACCTTTCGCAGCCGGACCACACCATGGACCAGCGCATCGCCGCGGCGCGCGCCACGCTGGGAACCGACGTTGTTCTGCTGGGGCATCATTACCAGCGCGATGAGGTGATCCGGTTTGCCGATTACACCGGCGACAGCTACAAACTTTCGAAGGTCGCCTCGCAGACCGATGCGAAGTACATGCTCTTTTGCGGTGTGCACTTCATGGCCGAGACCGCTGATGTGCTGGCGAAGCCATGGCAACAGGTCATCCTGCCAGATCTGAATGCGGGCTGCTCGATGGCCGATATGGCCGAGATCGGCCAGGTAGAGAACTGCTGGGACTCGCTCAAACGAGCTGGCCTGACGGGAGACCTGGTTCCGCTCACGTATATGAACTCCGCTGCCGCGATCAAAGCCTTCTGCGGTGAGCAGGGCGGCCTGGTCTGCACCTCGTCGAACGCTCGTGGAGCCTTCGAATGGGCCTTCGCCTGTGCTTCGAAGATTCTCTTCCTCCCCGATCAACACCTCGGACGGAACACAGCCTTCGCCATGGGAATTCCTCTGAACGAGATGGTGATCTGGGATCCGTATCAGATCAATGGCGGCCTTACTCCTGATCGCCTCCGCGCAGCGAAGGTGATTCTGTGGAAGGGGCATTGCTCGGTGCATCAGAGGTTTCTTCCCTAGCACGTTGACCGCATCCGCCGGGAACGGCCGGAGATGCAGGTGATCGTTCACCCGGAGTGCCGCTGGGAGGTCTGCCAGAAGGCAGATGCGATCGGCTCGACTGAGCGCATTATCGAAGTCATCGAGAAGGCTCCGGAGGGCTCGAGCTTTGCCGTCGGGACGGAGATCCACCTCGTCAACCGGCTGTCGAAGCGCTTCGCGTCACTGGGTAAGGAGGTCATTACCCTGGACGACTCCGGATGCCTTTGCACGACGATGTACCGCATCTCGCCACAGCATCTGGCCTGGGCTCTCGAAAACCTCGTCGCCGGTAACGTTGTGAATCGCATTAAGGTGGACGATGACGTGAAACACTGGGCGCGGGTAGCGCTGGACCGCATGCTGGAGATTCGAGTTTGAGCAGAACCTTTACGTTGAGTGAAGCCCAGACTCTGCTGCCCGTTCTTGAATCGCTCTTACTCAGAGCTCAAAAGACAGGGACACGGGCCGCAGAATTGGAAGCGGAGATGGAGGAGTTGCGGCAGAGGATCTTTCTTGCAGGCGGCGTACACGTGGATGTGGTGACTGTGGCCCGCCGCCGGGCAGAGCGGGATAAGGCCCAGCAGGAGACAAAAGACACCCTCGCTGAGATCGAGGCAATCGGGGTGCAGGTGAAGGATATCGATAAAGGCCTGCTTGATTTCCCCTGCCTCATCGACGGCCAGACAGTCCTGCTGTGCTGGAAGCTCGGAGAGAAGGAGATCGCCTTTTGGCACTCAACAGAAGAAGGCTTTGCCGGTCGTAAGCCGATCGATGGGCGATTCGGACGAAATGAACGAGAGAGGCCGAACTGAGCGGTGCCGGGTCTGAGCCCTAATCAGGTCAGATGCGAGGACAGTATCGCAATCGCGGCTATGGCGGCTGTCTCGGCTCGAAGGATGCGCGGCCCGAGCGTGACGGACTTCCATTTGTGTTCTGTGAAGAGTCCCATCTCCTCGGGGGTCCATCCGCCCTCCGGGCCGATAGCCAAGGCGTAGTCCACTCCCGTTTCAGCGGTGCCGGAGAGAGCCGTTGCGATAGTCGTTTCCTGCTCCGTCTCGGAGAGAAGAATCCTCACTGGTTCGAGCGCGTCTTCGAGAGCAGATTTAAGCAGAACCGGATCGGCGATCTCGGGAATCGTAGTTCGACGCGATTGCTTTGAGCCTTCGAGCGCGATGCGCCGCCAACGTTCCACTCTTTTGGAAGCTGCCTGAGCGAGGTGTTTTTCGGTTCGGCGCGCAAGGATCGGTGTGAGGCGAGCGACGCCGAGTTCAGTGGCTTTTTCGATGGCCCACTCCATGTGGTCGAACTTAAAGACTGCCAGAAGCAGATGCAGTGGAAGCGCTGTGTCCGATTCCAGTTCTTCGTGCAAGGCGAAGATGACTTCCGTGGGCTGAACGCTGGTGATTTCGGCGCGGTGAAGAAAACCGCCCGCTACGACGTCATAGACCTGTCCTGGCGTTGCGCGGAGGACACGTACCAGATGTTCCGCCTGTGCTCCCGTGAGTGTGGCGTGAGTATCGGTCCATGTATCGGCGATCCAGCGGCGACGCGTCATTCGTCTTCTGACGTCCCTTCATCTTTGGGGGATGAGGCGCGGTTGCCGGGCGGAATCACAATGGAGACGCGTCCCTGATGATAGAGAGCGACGTGAAGTGTGGCCGAGCGCCGATGATTCCAGGCGTCTTCCGTAACGGGAAAATGCAATAGGACCATTCCTTCAGCGGCTTTGCCCGATTCGATGAGAGTGTCGCGCTGCAGAGGGGCAGAGCTGAGAGGGCGCAGTGCCGGGAAGGTCGTATAGAGATTCTCGAGGTCCGTTTTCTGGACTGCACTTGTCTCGAGGGTTTCACCGCTGTCCGTTACGAGGGTTGCAGTGAAATCCTTGATGAAGAGCGGCAGATTGAGCTTGTCTTCCATGTGCAGCTTCAGGACGACATAGAGTTCATCCTGAGAACGGTCGCGGTTGACCAGGATAGAGTCGGATTTGAAGACGATATGGGTGGAATAGACCGCTGTCTGCAGGATCTTGAGTTTGGCTGTGCTGTGAGGCGTAAAGCGAAGGATCAGCGCGATCGCTATACCAAGTACCAAGAAGGCAATAAGCACGGGAGCCAGAAGATTGCGGCGTTCGGATTGTGCAAACTTGGGCTCAGACAACATTACAAACTCAAGATAACAAGCGCTAATTGTATAGCACTCATTTTTATTCTTCGCATTATTACGAAAGATTGCATACCGCAGAGCTGCCATCAGAATACACTTTGCAGCCGGGCAGGCCGGGACGACTAGCTCACATCTCGATGGACCGCATATTCCTCAAGAAGGACTGCAATAAGAGCTGCCGTCGGCACCGCGACCAGAGCTCCTGTGATTCCTGCCAACGCGGTTCCGCAAAGAAGAGCGATCAGAACGGTGAGGCCTGAGAGCTCGACACTACTGCTCATGATGCGGGGAATCAGATAGGCGTTCTCGATGTTGAGGTAGAGCAAATAGAAAACAACGACTCCGATGAGCTTGGTCCAGGAGTCGAATGCGGCAACGATTGCAGCCAGCGTGATGGTAACGACGCCTCCTGCAATGGGAATGATGTTGAACAGTCCCATAAGAAAGCCAAGCAGAAGGAAGTAGCGCACATGCAGGATGGCAAAGACGATGGTCGAGGAGATGCCAAGGATCAGCATGAGAAGTCCCTGGCCGATGAGCCAGTTGCTGATCTTTTGATCGGCGCGCCCGAGCACTGCTCCCAGGCGTGCGCGCTGCGCCTGCGGGAAGAGTGAGAGGACGAAGTCGTAGGCCTTGTCTCCCTCCAACATGAAATAGATGCAGAGGAACAGAGCGGAGAGAATGTCGAAGAGGTGTGACAGCCAGTTTGGCAGCGACGTCATCAGGTAGCTGGCCGTTGTGGTGAGGGCTCCTTCGGATCGCCGAACAATATCGTCGACTCCCAGGCGATTGGCAATTGGGAGATGATCGAGCCGGGCCATCATCTTGGGAATGCGCGCGGGCAGTTCGGTGGAGAACTGATTGAGGTCGTGCAGGACCGGAGGAAGTCCGACGGTCAGAAAGATTCCCACAACGAGTCCTATGCCAGCAACGAGGAGAAAGATAGCCGCAGGTTTTGAGGCGGAACGTCCGTGGAAGTTGATCTTCATGATGCGATTGACAATCGGCATCAGAACGGCGGCAAACAGTGCGCTGACGTAGATCAGGACGAGTTCTTTGGCGAGCAGCCAGGCAAGGCCAAGGGCAAGCAGGATTCCAAAAGCAAATAAAATGTGCCCCCTGACGATACGACGGGATCGATTCTCGTCGGGGGTTAAACCAATGGGGTGAACCACCTTCTTCTCCTGTAGAGCGAGGCTGCAGTTAGGATGCGGATCGTGGATCCGGAGCCTATGGACGGGAGTGTGAAGTCTGGTTCATCTGGGCAAGGATGGCATCGACGGTCTCCTGCGAGCTGAGGGCGGACGTATCCACGGTCAAGCGCGAGAGGCGCGCGTAGAGTGGACGGCGACGCTCAAACCGAAGTTCAGCAGAGGCTGGATTCGCAAGAACGGGCCGGGAGATATCCTGCAGCATGCAGCGATCGAAGAGGGTTGAAAAGGGGGCGTCCAGGAAGATGGTGCAAGTAAGAGGCGTCTGTTCGATGAGAAGACGGTTCGTGAGGTCTTCGGGGGTCCCTCCTCCCAGCGCGAGTACAACACGGGAACGGCCGAGCGCTGAAGCCAGGGCAGTCGATTCCAGGCGCCGGAAGTGAGCCTCTCCGTAGAGGGAGAAAAGCTCGGGAATCGTTGTTCCGGTGCGGTGCTCGAGGTGAGCGTCGAGATCGAGAAACTCCCATCCGAGTCGAGAGGCCAGGAGGCGTCCAACGGTGGACTTGCCGGCTCCCATGAACCCGGTGAGGACGAGGCGGCGAAGCGGAGTGGTTAGGAGTTGCGGGGCAGGGTGCTCCGGTTCGGTCTTACTAAGGATTTGCTCACTGGCTGACATTTGTAGCTCTCCGGTGTCTCATTCTTTGAATAAAAAGCAAAAGCCGCGATCTTGGGATCGCGGCTCGGGAAGATCGAAGACTCTGAGGTTTCTATTCAGAGGTACATGCGAGAGCTCCGCCGGCCGCAGACGGGTACCAATAGTAGTAGCTAAATCGGCCGGACTGGAGATGGTTCAACATGTTGTGCTTAACGATACACCGCCAGAAAAAGGGATGCAACAGCAACCTTTTCCGGGTTCACTTTTCATTCGGTTCAACGGCATAGCTCGAATCGGAGGCCAAACCCTCCTGAATCTTTTTCCATACGCTATCGCTGGGCTCATGAGTCGGTTGCAGAAGCTGTTTGGCCTGATCGGCGATGTACTGGAGGTCCCGGACCAATGCTGAACAGTTATCGCAGGTCTTCAAATGTTCCAGCAGATCGGGATCGTCGATATATCCGGTGCCGCCGCTGGCAAACATATCAGGCAGCTGTTCCTGGAATTCAGCACAAGACAGGGAGTTCGAACTGGGTTTTAGCAGGGTCATAGAGCCGCTTCCTTCACATCGGCCAGCTGGTTTGATTCGGATTGGCGGAGCAGCTCGCGGAGTTTGAGGCGCGCTTTATGGAGCTGAGATTTGCTGTTTCCGGTTGAGCACTCCAGCATAACGGCGATTTCATTATGCTCAAAACCTTCCACATCGTGGAGCACGAAGACCATCCTGTAGCCGGGAGGCAGGGAAGCGACGGCGCGTTCGAGAGCGACACGATCGACTGAACCTGCAAGCTGGGTATCGCGGCTGCCAAAGTCTCGTTTTGGGGAGTCCTCTTCGGACGGATTGATGGTCTCTTCGAGGGAGACCAGCTGGAGTCCCTTCTTGCGAAGGTGCATGAGAACGAGATTCACCGTCAGGCGGTGGAGCCAGGTGGAGAAGGCACTCTCGCCGCGGAAACTGCCGATCTTGCGGAAGAGGTGCAGGAACGCCTCCTGCGTCATATCTTCGGCTTCTGAGACATTGCCGAGCATGCGAAGGCAGAGTGTGTAAACGCGACGCTTATGCAGAGCATAAAGTTTGGAAAAAGCCTCAGCATCACCGGCTTTCGCGCGTTCGATGGCTTCAGCTTCTCCTGCAATGGGTGGGTTTCTTTTGAAAAGCCCGGGGGCGGTCTTCGTTTCGGTCATCTGTTGACCTTGGACTTCCATAGCTCAACTCCGGGTTGTGTCGAATTTTTCAAAGCTTTAGCTGGCCCGCCTTTAAGGCCATAGAAAAATTGCAAAAGTTATCCCTCGTTTTATGGGTTTGAGTGGTTGCGGTGAGAAAAGGTTGCCGTCTCTGCCGTAACCCTATGTCATTCATGGAGCTCAAGAACCGATAAATCTCGCGTAAAGCGACCGAGCGATTGTTGTGTCTGTCGTGCCCTGGATGATCGCGCGACCATCTGCGAAGAGCGTAATGGTGTAAGGTGCTCGTTCAAACCGCAAAAGCAAATCGTTGAAACGAACCTGTCCATGCGGGATGAGGCGGTCTTGCATGGCGGCAAAGTTTATTGGACGGCCATGCTCGTGGATCTGGACGGAATTGCGACCGCACAGCGTGATGTGAGGCCTGTTCTCGCCCGCCAGGTGGGTGAAGTTGCGATGATTGCAGACATCACAGTCTTGGCGCGGGGTGGAGGCTGAGATCTCGGAACGCTCCGAGGTCCAGAGGTCGAATGAGAGCAGTGTCCGGCGCATGAGCGCTGGCTGGCCAGTTAAAAACTTCAGAGCTTCCGTGACCTGAATCGAGGCTGCGAGGTTGACCGCAGTGGAGAGAATTCCGGCAGTGTCGCATGTCTCAACTGCACCCGTGGGAGGCTTGGGAAAGAGGCACGCGAGGCAGGCGGTCGGCTGCCAGTCTCCAGCCGTCGCGGTACGCGGGAGGACGTTCATCGTCGCCGCGTAGGCTCCGATGGCTGCCGCATAGATCCATGGCGTTCCCTGCTGCACTGCAAAGTCGTTGATAAGGTATCGGGTCTCAAAGTTGTCCGTAGCGTCAAGAATGAGGTGACTTCCGCCGAGCAGGTTGGCAATGTTTTCGGGTACGAGGTCGGAGATGTGAGGGCGGACCTCAATTCCTGAGTTGAATTGGGCGATCTTGCGGCGTGCGGCTTCTGCCTTGGGGAGCACCTCGAGTGCATCGGCCTCGTCAAAGAGCACCTGGCGCTGCAGATTTGAGGGTTCGACAAAATCACGGTCGATAAGGGTCAGAGTGCCTACACCCGCCCGAGCCAGCAGGGAGGCTGCTGCTGCCCCTGTGGCTCCGCAGCCGACGATCGATACGTGTGCCTTTGCCAGCCGGTTCTGCCCCTCTGGTCCGATCCCCGGAAAGAGGATTTGCCGAGAGTAGCGCTCCTGATCCTCGATGGAAGGGGTCTTACTGAGCGGAGCGGATTGAGGGGGCGTGTGCTGCATAGAAAGGCTTTCGTTTCCCGGAGGAACTCTCTTTCGTAGTATAGGGAAGTGCACAGCTCTATGTGAGGCTCTGTAGGGAGAAGCAGAGCTGCATCTTACGTGATATGAGGAGGGGTACGGCTCTGAACGAGTATTTGTGGAAAAGTGTGCGGACGTGGCAAAGCCAGCGAGGGGAAGGGTGTTTTTGATTCAGGGGAAAGAGGTCGGGCGAGTGGGAGCGGGAAGACTTTGAAACAGTCCGCGATTGCGGTCTTTCTTTTATGGGTAGGGCTGGCGGTTTGTTGCCGGGCGCAGACTGATCCTGCGGCTCCTTCCCAGTCTATCCCTGCTGCATCGACTCCCGCGAGCCAAGGCACGGCTCCGGGCGCCCCGCAAACCACGCCTCCGGCGGCGACGACCGAGAGGCAGCGATTTTTGAGACCTCAGTCACAGCGTCGTAACGAAGAGCCCCCGATTTCAACCGGGCCAGGTCTGTCGACTTCGGTGTGGGAGTGGAAGGGCCTCCGAGTCAATCGGATCGAGTTTACGGGAGTTACCTTCGAAGCTTCTGACACGCTGCCGAACGAACTGGAGCAGAAGGCTGGGGAACCGCTGGATCCGCAAAAGATTCGTGAGAGCACACGCCGGCTCTTCGGAAGTGGACGATATCGCGATATTTCCGTGCGAGGAGTCAAGGAGGATGGAGGCGTGACCGTGATCTTCGCCGGGGTGCCGCGATACTACGTTGGGCGGGTCACGATTACGGGGGTCAAGAGCGATCGATTGAGCTCGTTGATGGAGTACGCCACTAAGCTGAATCCGGGCACAGCCTACACAGACACGTCTGTGGCAACAGGTACGGATGGAATTCGCGAGGTTCTGCGATCGAATGGCTATTACGAGCCAAAGGTATACGCCGGGACGACACTGGATCGCCCGAATAATCAGGTCAACGTGGAGTATGACATTGACATTGGACCTCAGGCTCGTATCGGCGAGATCGCGGTAGTAAGCGCAGACCTGGGTATGACGGTGGACGAGTTCCGAAAAAAGGGAAAGTTAAAGAGAGGAAGTAAAGTCACTCGAGACACGACCAGCAATGCGCTCACAAGACTGCGAAAGCAATATCAGAAGCGAGATCGACTGGAAGCGACAGTAAGTGTGCAGAAGCAGACTTATGTTCCACCACGGCGTCAGGTGGACTATGAGTTTCATGTGAACCAGGGGCCCGAGGTCAGGGTACTGGTCGCAGGTGTCAAGGTCTCCAAGAGCCGTTTGCGTCTTCTGGTGCCAATCTTCGAAGAAGGAACGATCGACAATGACCTGCTGAATGAAGGTATGCACAACATCCGCGACTTTGTACAACAGCAGGGATACTTCGACGCCACGGTCGATGTAAAAGTGATTGGCGAAAACACACCCAGCGCACGGGTTGTCTACACCGTCGATCGGGGGCTTAAACACAAGGTGATTTCAGTTGAGCTGAATGGGAATCAGTATTTCTCTGATGACATCCTTCGTGAGCGAATGCAGGTGAAGAAGGCAGATGCTTATCAGAGAAGTGGGCGATATAGCCCAGGCCTGGTAGCCAGCGACGTCTCTGCGATTCAAGCGCTCTATCGAGCCAACGGCTTTGACCAGGCTACAGTTACCACGGACGTAAAAGACACCGATGATGGAAAGCCCGGCGCTAAAAAGAAAGAAGGCCGAATCTCTGTGATCTACAAGGTGACGGAGGGGCCACAGAAAAAGTTTGGAACCGTGAATGTAGTTGGCGTAGATCCGGGCCGGCTTCAGGATGTGAAGTCCCTGATGAATACGCAACAGGGGCAGCCATTCTCTCTCGTAACATTGGCGGGCGATCGCGATGCGGTGCTCACGTACTACTTGAGCCATGGCTTTGACCAGGCGAAGGTCGATCTTCAGTTACATAAGGAAACGGATTCGACCAGGACGGATGTCTCACTCACGGTCGTCGAAGGAGAGCAGGTCTTTGTGAATCGGGTCCTGCTTTCGGGGCTGAACTTTACAAAGGCCAAGGTGGTTGAGAGCCAGATTCTGGTTCATCCAAGCGATCCTTTGGACCAGACAGCGCTGCTTGAGACGCAAAGAAACCTCTATAACCTTGCCTTGTTCAACGAGGTCGTGACAGCGGTGCAGAATCCCTCTGGGGATGCTCCCAAGAAGAATGTGCTGATTCAAACCACCGAAGCGAAGCGTTGGAATGTGACGTATGGATTCGGATTCGAGGCGGAAACGGGGAATCCGGGCGGAACCAACCAGACAAATTCGGGAAGCACCGGGAACTACGGGCCGGAAGGAAGAGGGAGCGTAAGTCCTCGGGTAACGCTTGATGTATCACGAATCAACCTTCGCGGAACTCAAGATTCATTGAGCCTTCGTACGACTTACGGATTGCTGGAGCAGATCGCCATTCTGACCTATCAAAGTCCGAACTCATTTGGCTCGCGCAATTTCGCGACCTCCTTGACTGGGGGGTATACCAACATTCAGGACATCACGACCTTTGCGTCCTCAACATTGCAGGGCAGTCTTCGGGTAACGCAGAAGTGGCGCAGGACCGACACATTTATCTATGAATTTCTATTTAGACGGGTGAAGGTCGACCCGAACAGCCTGCGAATCTCTTCGGACCTGATTCCGCTGCTTTCGCAGCCTGTTCGAGTAGGCGGGCCGAACTTCACATGGTTTCATGACACAAGGCAGCCGACTCCGCTGGATGCGACGAAGGGGGTCTACGCTTCTTTGCAGGGATTTTATGCATCGTCCAAGTTTGGCTCCCAGACGGATTTCTGGAAATTGGACGGAACAAATTCAACCTACTATTCACTTTTCCATCACCGATATACTCTGGCACGGAATACCCGTATCGGATACGAACACCCCTCCGGCCCGAATCCGAATGCGGATAGCGTCGTGTGCATTGGCGATCTGCGAACCACGAATCCGACCTGCAATGCTGTACCCCTTCCGGAGAGGCTCTACGCAGGTGGCGCTAACTCGCACCGGGGTTTCGGAATCAATGCGGCCGGGCCACGTGACTTGCAGACAGGCTATCCGGTTGGAGGTTCAGCAGCATTTGTGAACACATTCGAACTACGCATGCCTCCTCCGACGCTCCCTTATGTAGGAGAGAGTGTTAGCTTCGTGCTGTTTCACGACATGGGGAACGTGTTTCAGAATCCGGAGGACATGTTCCCGAGTTTTCTGCGCTTCCGTCAGCCAAACCGAGAGACCTGCCGGGACGTTTCGGGAACAATTGGCCATTGCAGTTTCAATTACTTCTCTCACGCAGTTGGAATTGGTGCGCGCTACAGAACTCCGGTAGGCCCTATCCGTTTTGATTTCAGCTATAACCTGAATCCACCAATCTATCCGGTGATAGATGACTACAATGGCAAGCCACCGTATGTGGGACAGGGAAATCACTTCAACTTCTTTTTCAGCATCGGGCAGAGTTTCTGACAAAATGCGCAATCTGAGGCACAATCCGGTGAAGCGATGGTTTGAGGGCATCCTCACGCTCACGCTTGTGATCGGTTACGCGAATGCCCAGGAGCAACCAAGTGTTCCTCCCTCGACTCCCCTGACAAGCGTTCCGGGGCAGGAACGCGGAACCGAGATCGATGGCGTGGTCGCTATCGTGAATGGAGTCGTCATTCTTGAGAGTGACGTGGATGAAGAGCGCAGATTCGAAGCAATTCAGCCTTATAGGGGATCTTCGGCAGATTTTTCGAGGGATCGCGCTGTTCAGCGATTGATCGATCGAACTTTGATTCTGCAACAGGCAAAGCTCGAGGCGGATCAGATTCAAGTGTCTAAGGAAGAGCTTGATAAGCAGATTGAGACGCTCCGGCGCGATATTCCTGCATGCCGGCAACAGTATCACTGCGAGACCGACGATGGATGGAAGCAATATCTCGCTGCGAATGGATTTAATGCGGACGAGTTTCGAGACCGGTGGCAGAAGCGGATGGAGCTGTTACGGCTCATCGAGATACGTTTTCGGAACGGCATCGGTATCTCGGATGACGAGATCAAGGATTACTACGAGAAGACGATGCTGCCGGAGTATGCAAGGCAGAAGGTAACCCCTCCGAAGTTGGAGACGATCTCAAAACGGATCGAAGAGGTGCTGCTACAGCAGCGAGTCGGAAGCCTGTTGCGTGATTGGTTGCAGTCTCTCCGTGCACAAGGCAGTGTCTGGATCCTGAGACCAGGTGAGGTGGCTCCGTGAGCGACGAACAGCTGCCTCCGAACCCTCCCCCCGAAGATGATCGCTCTCGGCTCGATGAGCGAATTGAAGGGCGGCGTCAACAGATCGAGCAGAAGCTCGAAGAGAAAAAGGACCAGATCGAACAAAAGCTGAAACAGGTAAAGCGTTCTGTCGCAGCACGCATTACTCGAGGCACCCTGTGGACGGTGGGCGGGATTCTGCTGTTTCTCGTAATCCTCTTTGGCGCGTTTGCGTGGTACACCACCACTCCTGATTTTGAGCGTCGTGTAGCGGCTGAGCTCGTTACTGTCCTTGGAGATGCTACTGGCGGACGTGTAGAGATAAAGCGGGTTCAGTTCAATCTTCGTCGGCTTGCGGTGCAGGCCGATGGATTAGTGATCCATGGGCTGGAGGGGCCAAATGAAGCGCCTTATCTTTCCGTCGACAAGATCCTGCTTCGTATCAAGATCATCAATCTTTTTTCAAGGGTAGTGGGCAAAGGACTAGCCTCTCACGTCTCACTAAACTACCTGAGCGTCGAGCGACCGCAGTTTCACCTCATCATTGAGAAAGACGGCCACACGAATCAACCCACGCCGAAACATCCCAGTACCAGCAAGACTCCGATCACTGATACTTTGCTGGATCTTCGTGCAAATAGCGTCGAGATTGTTCAGGGTGTAGCGTTGATCAACGATCGCGCCATCCCCTTCGATCTCGCCGCGCGCGATCTGGAAGCTGAGATTCATTACCTGTACCATACTGATCGCTATGCAGCGTCGATCGACCTCAAAGATTTGCGGACCCGGTTGAAGAATGAAGTTGAAGCGCAGTCGTCGCTGCATTTGGAAGCAGAGTTAGGGAGAGATGAGTTTGATCTGAAGGGGCTGGATCTGCACACCGGTAAGGCATCGCAGCTTCACGCAACGGGTACGCTGACACACTTCGCCAATCCAGAGTGGAATGCGACTGCCACGGGATCGCTTGAGTTGCCACAGATTAGTGTGTTGACCGGGGTGGACGGACTTAAATCAGGCGTTGTTAATATCGATCTTCGTGGAAGAAACTGTGTTGCCGCAACCCCGCAGTCGGAGAGAAAACCCCCATTGTGGCGGCGGCTCAGTCCGAAATCGCAGCAAAAAACTACGCAGGCTCCGCATACCGTTGAGCCGGGATGTCCTGCGATGTTTCTCGTGGCTGGATCGGCGAAGCTGCGAAACGCCACCTACCGCGATGAGTATGTCGATGTTAAAGACGTGGATGCGGAGACGCAGATCCGAATGACTCCGGCAGAACTTGCATTGACGCAGATTAATGCAAGACTTCGCACGGGCGGGTCGATCACTGGCGATCTCCGGATAGAGAACTGGATTGGTACGACTCCGGCCGAGGCTTCTTCGTCGCCAACTGTGAAAGCCATGGCGTCTACGGCAAATAAAACCGCGACGGCGCTGAACTCAAAAACCCCCGTGACAAAGGCACCGGAGATAAAGGCATCGCGAGCCTATTTGAATGCGGTACTAAACAGAATTCCACTGCGCTCCATTATGGATATAACGGCGGAACACTACGGTGACCTTGGCTTCGATATAGGGGTCAGTGGGCCGGTCAAGGTTGAGTGGGGAGGACCAGCGAAAGATGTTGCCGACACGGTGGAGTTAGGTGCCGATCTAAAACTGGCGCCTACCGGCGTACCGCGGCGTGGTGTGATGTCGAATGTTCCAGTAACCGGTCAGATCCTGGCCCACTACTCGGGCAGAAATGAGACAGTCAAGATCGATCAGCTCTCCCTGCAAACTCCACAGTCGACGGTGCAGGCTTCGGGAATTCTCGGAGTGAATCGGGGTGATCCTTTGACCGCGCTTCACGTGGACCTGACGGTCAGGGATCTCCAGGAGTACAACCAGCTTCTAACCTCTATGGGCCTTGAAGGCAACGGCAAAAAGGGAAGCGCGGCGATCCCTGTGCAGCTTCATGGAGCTCTGCAGTTTTCAGGAACTGCACAGGGTGTCGCGCGAGACCTCGACGTAAAGGGACACCTGCAGGCGACCAACATAGAATTTGCTATGGGTTCGACCGATGCGCTCATCGACTCACTTGTTGCCGACGCAGAATATTCTCCCAATGCGGGAGTCGCTGTAACCACCTCAACGATTCATCGCGGAACCGCTGTGTTGAATGTGTCTGGAACGGTCAGGCCAAGACGAGAGGTTTCGCGCAGAGGGGTCGCTACGTTTGTATGGGACGATGGCACTGCGATCGACGCGAAGCTTCAGCTTGCAGATGCACAGGTCTCTGATCTGCTGCAGATCGCGGGACAACAACAGAAGATTCCCCTTACCGGAGTCGTTGTAGCCAATGCACATGTTTCGGGGACAATCGAAGATCTGGATGGGAATGGTCATATCTCCCTAAAAGATGGCATGGCCTATGGCGAGCCGTATGAAGCTGTGTCGGCGGATTTGACTGCGCGAGGGAAGGCTCTGGAAGCAGCTAATGTCTCTTTGAAGCTTCACGGTATGCAGATCACGGGAAATGGAGGATACGACCTTGGGAGCCGACATCTCCAAGGGCATGTAGAGGGACATGATCTGGTTTTGTCAAAATTTGAGACGGTTCGCAAGAGTGGAGCAAAAGCGGATGGAAGACTAACGCTGGTAGCAGATGCGAATGGCACGGTCACAGAGCCGGCTTTGCGAGCCAATCTTAGATTGGAAGACATTACGTATGAGGGACAGATTCTGGGGGAGGCTACTGCTGAAGCGCATAGTCAAGGAAGCAGGCTCTTTCTTGTCGCCAACTCCAGTCTTGTAGGCGCGAAGATGAATCTCCAGGGGCAGACGGAGCTTACAGGCGATTACCAGACCCAGGCAAAGCTTACGCTGGCGGACCTGGATATCAATAGGCCACTTACGATGTTCGGGCCTGGCAATATCAAGGCGCAATCCTCAATCAGCGGTGTGGCCAATGTGAACGGTCCGTTGAAAACACCGAAAGCGCTGAGCGGGGTCGCCGAGCTTAATAATGTCGATGTGAAGCTGCAGGGAATTGAACTCAAGGCAGCTGAACCGCTGAGAGTCAGTCTTCGCGATGGTATTGCCACGCTTGAGCAGGTCCACATTACAGGCCAGGATACTGATCTGCACTTTTCTGGAACGGCACAGCTCTTGGGTTCTACCGATCCGAAGGGTGGCAAGATCAGCGTGAAAGGAAACGGGGGCATGAGCATGGCTCTGCTCCACACTATCGACCCAGATATCATTTCAAGCGGTCGAATGCAGTTCACGATGGCAGTTAATGGCCAGACTGCCAATCCGAAGTTCAGCGGGAATGTTCAGCTTGAGCATGTGAACATAGCTATGGATGGCGTACCAAACGGACTAAGCGATTTGAATGGCACACTGGTCTTTACGGAAGATCGCTTGCAGGTACAGAACGTCATAGGAAGGACTGGTGGGGGAGAGCTCAAGTTAGGCGGCTCTCTGCGTTTTCGCAATGGATTTTATGTGGACCTGACCGCGACCGGCGATGCGGTACGTGTCCGGTTGTACGGTTTGAGCGCTACAGCAAACGCCAACCTGAAGTTGCAGGGCACTACTAGTAGCTCC
>Ga0268266_10003626_pt1 | contig 15268 bp, 14 predicted proteins | sample KBSS13metaG_FD_190356 | JGI IMG/M metagenome (GOLD analysis project Ga0268266, IMG submission 190356) | Switchgrass rhizosphere microbial communities from Kellogg Biological Station, Michigan, USA - KBS S1-3 metaG (SPAdes) (version 2) | ecosystem: Host-associated > Plants > Roots > Rhizosphere...
GTTGCCGGGAATCACGCGACGCGCAAATCCGGGCCCGGCCACCACCAGGTCCCACGTGCCCGCCGGGACGGCGACGCGAAATCGACCGTCAGCGGCATGCACCGCGATGGGCGCACGATAGGTGCCGTCGGACGCAAAGTTGCTCGCGACGGTGACGCCGAAGTATCGCACCGGGGTTCCGTCGAGAACGACATGGCCCGTGATCGCCGTCGCAGGTTCTGGCGGAACGACGACTGGTGGCGCGGCTCGCGCGACGGTTGGAGACACAGCCGGTGGTAGCGCGCCCGAGCTACCGCACGCGACCGTCACCAGAACCAGCGCGAGCCACCGCACGAGTCGACGATAGCAGCCTTGAACAACGGAGAGTCTCGCCACGCGCGATATCGGGAGCGCGATCGATTTGCGAGAGTGGGGAGATGCTGCGATCGATCTGCTTCGCTCTGCTCCTGTTCGCGTGCGGCAAGCCCGGCGTGGGCGATTCGTGCACGACCTCCGACAACACCGACGAGTGTGACGACGGCCTCGTGTGCACGAAGGAAACGACCAAGACCGTGTGCGAGACGCTGTGCGACGACACGACCGTGACGTGTCCGATGGGCACGACGTGCACCGGCATCTCCGGCGGCTCGCACAAGAGCTGTCAGCCGACGGGCAGCGCGACGCCGTGATCAACGCGCCCGGCGGTGATGCATCGCCGTGACATCGAAGCGATGCCGTGGCGCGGCTTGGGCGGCGCGCTTTACACGCGGATGTGACGTAGGCTTTGGGCATGGCGGATGGTGAGTCGGGTCGGAGGCGTCGCTGGCTCGCGTGTGGATTGCTCGTAGGGGCCGTGATCGCGACGTGCATTCCGTCGCCGCCGCCAGCGCCTTTGCCGGTGCTCGACGATGACGCGCGCCCGGCGACGTTCTCCGCGCCCGAGCACGCGCCAGCCTCGATCGACGAGCTCCGCGCACGAGTCGGCGAAGTGCTCGACCGAGAGGGTGTGCCTGGCGTCGCGATCGCGCTGGTCGGTCGCGACGGCCCGATCTGGATCGGGGGCGTCGGCGTCGCAGATCTCGTCACACGCGCGCCCGTTCGCGCGGACACGGTCTTCCGCGTCGCATCGATCACGAAGAGCATCGTCGCGCTCGGCGTCATGCGGCTCGTCGAAGCGGGCCGGCTCGACCTCGATCGTCCGCTGCGCGACGTCGTTCCGGACGCGGGAATCGAGAACCCCTGGGAAGCCGTCGCGCCCGTGACGCTCGCGCAGGTGCTCGAGCACACCGCCGGGCTCGACGACATGCACTTCAACGAGTTCTTCACCGACGACGAGACGCTTCCCGCGTCGGCCGCGCTCGCGATCAATCCGCGCGCACGCAAGGTGCGATGGCTGCCCGGCACCCGGCATTCGTACTCGAACGTCGGGTACACGCTGGCCGCCCGCGCGATCGAAGTCGCGACCGGCGAGCCGTTCGATGCGTGGCTGCGCCGCGCGGTGCTGATTCCGCTGGGCATGACGGGCGCCGACTTCCAGCGCACCGATGCACTGGCCGCACGGCTGGCGACGGGCTACATCGATCGCGGCCGTGCGGTGGCGTTTCGGCCGATCGCCCACCGCGGCGCGGGTGCACTGCTCGCGTCCGCGAGCGACCTCGCCCGACTCGTACAGTTCTTCCTGCGGCGCTCGCCGGCGATCGTGTCGAGCGCGGGCCTCGATCGGATCGAGCGTACCGGCACGCTCTCGTACGGCCACCTCGATCTGAACTACGGGCTCGGCAACTACGGCGACGTCAGCCAGCCCGCGCGCGGACGTGGCCACGACGGCGGCCTACCGGGCTTCGCGTCGAGCTATCGCTACTTCCCCGAGCTCGGGGTGGGCTACGTGATCCTGCTCAACGCCACGCATTCGCCTCTCGCGTTCCTCGAGATCCGCGAGCTCGTGTTTTCGTATCTGACGCGCGGCAAGGCACTTCGTGAGCCGCCGCTTGGCGCTCGGAGCGCCCCGGAAGCCGAGTTCTTCGCGTTCGCGAGCCCGCGCAACGAGCTGTTCGCCTTCATCGATCGACTGCTCCTCGGCTGGCGCGCGGTCCCGACGGACAACGGGGTGCGGCTCGATTCGCTGCTCGGCGGCTCGTTCGAGCTGGTGCCGACCGCCGACGGTGGCTTCCGGCTGCCGTGGGAGAGCGGCTCGTCGGTTCGATTCGCGCGCAACCGCGACGATCGACCCGTGATGATCGCGCAGCTGGCGTATGCCGAAGCTGGGTCGTGGTGGTGGCTCGCGCGGATCCGGCTGGCGGCCGTCGAGCTCGCAGTGTGGCTGTTGCTGCTGGCGCCGATCTGGACCGCCGGCATGCTCGTGCTCGCGGCGCTGCGCCGCAGACGACCGATCGCGATCGATCTCGCGGTCTGGCCGGCGGTCGCTGGCGGCTGCTCGATCGCGCTGCCGTGGTTGCTGTTCGCGGCGGTCGAGCGCGCCGATCTCGGAGCCATCGGCCCGTGGACGATCGCGATCTGCGCGACGACGATGGTCTTTGCAGTCGCTGGCGCTGGCGGGTTGATCGCGGTGGGCCGCTGGTCGGTGCGCGCCGATCGTCCGTCGGCGTGGAGCCGAATCGTCCCCACAGCGATGGCAATCGCGGCCGCCGGGCTTGCATGGTGGCTCTGCGCGCACGGCATCATCGGCCTGCGCACGTGGGCGTGGTGATCTACCGTCGCTCGAGGAACCCTCGGCCTTCGAAGATCGCAGGCATCGCCTTCTCGATCCGCGAGGTCCGGGTCGCAGCCTGCTTCGCGCCGGCGAAGTGGAACAGATATCCGCGCTGCCGGCCCGGCGTGAGCGCCTCGAACGCGCGCTTGAACCGCGGATCCTTGCGGAACTTCGCCTCGAGCTCGTCGGGCACGGCAAGCACGGGGGGCTTCGTCTCGACCTTCAATCCAGCTTTCGCGGCCGCCACGGCTTCGCGCACGTAGGCCTTGATGGTCGTCGTCTTCGCGGCGATCTCGCCGGCGCTGGTGAACTTCATCACGCGCGCTGCCTGCACCTGCCCGAGCTGCACCAGCAACTTCTTCGAGTCTTTCAGCAGCGCGCCCTGAAAGAAGCCCAACGCACAATATTCTTTGAAGCCCTGAATGATGACGACGTTCGCGTCACCCAGCGTGTAGCAGGGCTTCCCCCACTTGCACTCCTCGCGCAGATCGAAGCCAGACAAGATCGTTTGCAGCGCGGCAATCTCGGCCTGCCAGCGCTCTCGATACGCCATCTCCATACCGCCGGAGCCTACTTGATGTCGGAGCCGTACATCTTGCGCATCTGCTCGCGGTAGGCCGCCATCGAGCCGAGCCCGACTTCCTTGCGGCGCTCGTCGACGTGCGCCTCGTCCTCGATCGGATCGGGCACGCCATTCGCGAACTGCGTGCCGTAGCGCTGCGGCCGGCCGTCGTGCACCGCGACGCGGTCGTAGAGATACGCGTAGTTTTCCTTGGGCGACTCGCCGGCGGCGACGGCCTTCTCGAGCAGCGGTAAGCATAGCTTCTGAAGATCGGCCGCCTCGTCGGCGTGCTGGACGAGCAGCCAGGCCGCCCTCGTGCCGTCCTCACCGATGATCGACTTGCCCGGCCATCCGTACTTCGCGACGACTTCCTTCATCCGCGCGGTCGTCTTCGCGTCGCTCGCCTTGATGCGCTCCTGCGCCTTCGGATCTTTCGTCGCGATGTATGCCTTGCGAGCGGCTTGATCCTCGTCCATCAGCGCGAGGATCTCCTTGCGCAGCGCGGGATCTTTCAGCGTCTTCTCGTACGCGGCGATCTTCTCGTCGATCGAGGCGAGCGCCTTGGCCCACCGCGGGTCGTCGCGCAGGCTCACGAGATCCGGGTCGTCGACCATGTGCTTGGTGTCGGTGTAGCCGGCCGCGATCGCTCGATCGAGCGTCGCGAACGCCGCGTCCTGCTTGCCGTCCTGGGCACGGCAGCACGCCGCGTTGTAGAGCGCGTTCATGCCGCCCTGCTTCTCGTACAGATCGGCACACGTGGCCCACTGCTTGTTGTTGTACGCCGCGAGCGCGGTGTCCGTCGGCGGTGACGCGGCCGGAGCCGGCGCTGGCACTGGTGGAGGTGGCGCCTGCTTGTCTCCACCTCGACACGCGATCACACACGCGACGACCACCACGGCGAGCTTCATCGGCAGATGCTACCGCACCCGCGCGCGAGACCAACGCGATGCCAAGTTGACACGGCGCGCGCGCGTCGCGTTGTCAGCGAGGCGGAGTCGTGTCGTCCTCGCATGACTGCACGACGAGTTGGCAGCGGCACGCGGTGTGAAACCACGACCGCCGTGCTGTCGTTCGTCGTCGTCGCATCCGCGTTCTATTGCACGCTCTGCGCGATCGCCGCGCTCATGTTGCGCCGCGGCGTGCCTGTCTTGCGCACGCTCGACGCGCCGCCGCCGGCGCGATGGCCGCGCGTCTCCGTGATCATTCCTGCCTGCAACGAGGCACGGACGATCGAGTCAGCCGTGCGATCGCGACTCGCCGAAGGCTATCCCGACGCCGAGTACGTCCTTGTCGACGATCGCTCGACCGACGGCACCGGGGAGATCATCGATCGCCTCGCGTGCGCGGATGCGCGCGTCGTCGCGCTTCATGTTCGAGAGCTCCCACCGGGCTGGCTCGGCAAAGTGCACGCGATGCACGCCGCGCTCGAACGCGCGACGGGAGAGTACGTGTTGTTCTCCGACGCGGACGTGCACCACGAACCGGGCACGCTGCAGCGAATCGTCGCGCACTGCGAGCAGCATGCGATCGACCACGTCACCGCGTTTCCCACGGTCTGGTCGTCGGGGTTCCTGGTCGATGCCGTGATGACACCGCTGCTGCGCATCCTCTTGATCGGATCGCGCGCGTGGAAGGTCGCCGATCCGCGCTCTCGGATCTCGATCGGCGGTGGCGTGTTCAGCCTCGTGCGGCGCAGCGCGCTCGATCGCATCGGCGGCCTCGCACCGCTCGCGATGGAAGTTGTCGACGACGCGGGGCTGGGTCAGTTGCTCAAGTGGTCGGGCGCGCGGGCATGCGTGCTCAACGCGCGTGGCTTCGTGAGCCTCCCGTACTACACGTCGGTGCGCGAGGTCATCGCCGGCATGGAGAAGAACGCGTTCGCCGCGATCGGTCGCTTCGACGTTGCCAGGTTCGCGCTCGTCCTCGGCGCGATCTGCGTGCTCGAGCTGGCCGCGCCGCTCGCGGTCATCTTGGCCGGCGCGTCGATCGTCACCTGTGCGACGCTCGTCATCGCAGTCGCCACGCAGCTCGCGCTCGCGCGCTGGATGGATCGCCCGCTCGCGTCCGCGTTGTTTTCACCGCTGGGTGTGGTCGTGTTCGCGTTCGGCGCGATGCGCTCGATGATCCTGACGCTCTGGCGCGGCGGGATCGACTGGCGCGGCACGCACTATCCGCTCGCGGCGCTGCGCGACGGTCGCAGGCTCGTTCACATCTGAGCTCCATCGCCCTTCACCCGAAACCTCCGCGACCCGCGTGCGAGCCGGTGCATCGGCTTGATACCGTTGTCGCAAACTTTGGAGGTTCGTTGTTGTGATGAGACAGAAGCAGTGGTGCGTGATCGTTGCAATTGCGATGGCGGCGGCGTGCGGCGATGACGCCGCGAGCAGCGACGTCTCGGTGACCGTATCGAGCGAGGTCGCTGGCTCGAACTGCCCGGCCGGCGGCGACAAGATCGTCGTCACGCAAGGCAGCGACACCGAGACGGCCTACGTGTGCAACGGCACGGACGGCACCAACGGCTCGGCGAGCGTGGCCACCGTGACGCAGACGACCGAACCGCCGGGCGCGAACTGCGCCGCCGGTGGCGAGGCGATCACGACGACCACCGACGACACGAGTGTGACCTCGTACGTGTGCAACGGCATCAACGGCGTGCTCGCGACCGCCGAGCCGGCGGGCGCGAACTGCGCTGCCGGTGGCACCAAGTTGACCGACGCGGCCGGCACGGTGACGTACGTGTGCAACGGCACGGACGGCCAGAGCGTCGTCGTCACGAGCGAGCCGGCAGGCGCAAACTGCACGTACGGCGGCACCGAGCTGCAGGTCGGCTCCGGCGCGCCGGAGTACGCGTGCAACGGCGAGACGCTCGTGTGGACCTCGATCGCGGGGAACACACAGGGCGTGCGCAACTTCGGATACATCACGACCGCGTCCAGCCCGATGGCGGTCATCCTGCCGCTGTCGAGCGGGCTCAGCATCGGCGATCAGCTCGAGGTGATCGTCCGAGGCATCGGCAGCGTGAGCGTGGTGCCGAACGCCGGCCAGCAGTTCGCAACGAGCGGGCTCGCGCCGTCGCAGAGCTGGACCTCCACCTCGCTCGCGCGCCTGGTCGGCGTGGCGATCTCGAACGACGGCAACGTCGTGTACGCCGGGACCGACCAGATGCTGAACAAGTCGACCGACGGCGGCGTGACGTTCACGACGACCGCGGCGGCAAACCAGGAGTACGGCTCGTTCGCGACCTCGGCCGATGGGAGCGTGGTCATCGGTGTGAGCTCGACCGGCGACCCGGCGGCGGTGTCGACCGATGGCGGCGCGACGTTCACGCAGGTGACGGATGCCGCGGACAGCTTCACCGGCGTCGCGATGTCCGCCGACGGCTCGCACATCGTCGGCAGCAGCACCGACAATGTCTACGTCTCGCAGGATTCGGGGACGACCTGGGTCGCGAAGCCGAGCGGCACGCTCTCGATCGATTGGGCGAGCGCGGCGGTGTCCGACAACGGCACGTACATGCTCGTCGGCTCCCAGACCGGCCTCGTGTTCGAGTCCACCAACGGTGGCACTTCGTTCGCGAAGGTCAACCAGGTCACGGGGGCGCACTTCACCAGCGTCGCGATCTCGTCGGACGGCGAGCGGATGTACGCGGTCGACCAGGCCACGAGAACGCTGTCGACCTCGCCCGACGGCGGCACGACCTGGACGACCTTCTCGCTCATCGGCGCTAGCCACGTGGCCACGGTCGGCGACGGCTCGCGCGTGGTCGCGACGGCCGGCACCGCGCTCTATACGAGCACGGATTCGGGCACGACCTGGACGAAGACTGCTGCGCCAGCGGATACCTGGTCCGGCCTCGCGATCTCCGGTGACGCGTCCAAGATCGTCGCGAACGCGAGCGGTGTGTTCGCGCTCAACGGCACGCATGCGCTGGTCGCGCACGAGGGCGCTGCGGTCACGCTGGTCTACATCGGCAACGGCACGTTCGCGCTCGCGAACAGCGCCGGGACCATCGAAGCGCCCTAGACTTACGTGCATGGACCTCAGCACGCTTCGCGATCGCATCGATGCGGTCGACCGCCAGATCATCGCGCTGCTCGCGGAGCGGCTGCGCATCGTCGAGGAGGTCGCGCTCGCGAAGCTCGAGGCCGCCAGCCCGTTCCGCGATCGCGAGCGCGAGGAGCGCTTGCTGCTGCGGCTGCGCGAGCACGCCGTCGAAGCCGGAATCGATCCTCACGCGATCGAACGGCTGTACCGCGTGATCATGGACCTGTCGGTCGCGCATCAGGAGGCGACCGTGCGCAACCGGCCCGATGCGCCGCTGCGCGTCGCGTATCAGGGCGTCGAGGGCAGCTACAGCCACCTCGCGGCGCAGCGTCGCTACGGCGGCCGCACCGGCGGCACGTTGCTCGCCGGGTTCGACACGTTTCGCGCCGCGGCCGATGCCGTGCTTCACGGCGCCGCCGATCTCGCGCTCTTGCCGATCGAGAACACGACCGCAGGCAGCATCAACGAGACGTACGACCTGCTCGCGGGCGGCGCGCTCCACATCACCGGCGAGGTCGTGAGCGCGATCGAGCACTGCCTGCTCGCGCTGCCCGGCGTCGCTCTCGACGAGCTGCGCACCGTGATCTCGCACCCGCAGGCGCTCGCCCAGTGCCACGCGTTCTTCGCGGCGCACCCGCAGCTCCAGGCGCGCGCCGAGCTCGACACCGCGGGCGCCGCGCGCATCGTCGCGCAGGCCGGCGATCGCACGCTCGCGGCGATCGCGAGCGCGGCCGCCGCGACCACGTACGGCCTCGCGATCGTCGCGTCGGCGATCCAGTCGGAGGCCGGCAACGCGACGCGCTTCGTCGAGATCGCGCTGCGGCCCGCGCCCGTGCCCGATGGCGTGCAGGCGAAGACCTCGCTCGTGCTCGCGCTCGCCGATCGCCCCGGCGCGCTCGGCGAGGTGCTCACGCACTTCGCGACGCGCGGGCTGTCGCTGACCAAGCTCGAGTCGCGCCCGATCCCGAGCGCGCCGTTCACGTACCGGTTCTACGTCGACGTGCTCGGGCACTCGGCGAGCGCGCCGTTCCTGGCCGTGCTCGGCGAGCTCGCGCCGCTGACGACCGAGCTGCGCGTGCTCGGCACGTACGCCGCCGCGTGATCAGAACGCGCCGCCGACGACGAGGTCCGCGCTCACGCTGGTGAGCCGGTTCTGCGGAGATGCCGACGAGTTGGAGAACGTCTCGGAGTGGCTGAGATCCTGTGACACCGATGGACCGAAGCCCAGAAAGAAGTGAGACGCCACGTGCACGAGCACGGGCGCGTACAGCGCGATCCAGATGAACGTGTCTCTGTAGTCGTCGCTGTTCGGTCCTTCGTCCTCGACGTACGAACCCTCGCCGATACCGACGGAGAGCGTCGGCCAGAACGACGCGTGCGTGCCGATCGGGCGGTCGACGCCGATGCGCGGGGCGATGCTGTAGGCGTGATGCGAGAAGACCACCTCGTTGCCGGTGGTCGAGTCGATGCCCGTGTCGCCGCTGTACGTTCCCGTCAGGGTGACGCCGACCGAGAAATGATCGACGACGAAGAAGTCAGACCCGGGGGTGAGCGTGAGGCCTTTGTCGGTCGACTTGCTGCCCGCGTAACTGGTCGAGGAGCCTGCCAGGACGATGGCGTTGCTGATCACGAAGTCGTGTGCGGAGCCGAACGGCCGCACGGGCGTTACCTCTGGCTCCTCGCCGGCCGTCGTAGCGCGCGCGCCGCCGAACCAGCCGCCGATGTCGAGCGACATGCCGAGCGTGGTGCGCTCGCCGCCGACGTCGGGCCCGCCCTGCGCGCTGGAGAGGTCGCGGAAGATGCTGGGCCCGAAGCCTGCGAACAGGTGAGGCGCGACGTGCACCGTGAGCGGGAGCTCGAGCGAGGCCCACAGTCCACTGCGGGTGGTCGTCGGATAGCCGAGCGGGCTGTTCGCGACGGAGACGGTCCCGCCTGTCTGATCGCTCTGCTGCTGCCATTCGTAGCCGAGTTGCAAGCGCGGCCAGAACGAGAGCCAGCTGGCGATCGGCAGGTTGACGCCCACGCGCACGCCTGCCGAGAGGCTCGTCGTCGTGGTCTCGACCACGCTGTTGTCGGCGCCATAGCCGCGCGAGTCACTATACGAGGCACCGGCGACCAGGCCGAGAGACACGTTGCGCGCGACGAAGACGTCGACGGCCGGATCGAACCACAGCGAGACCGACGAGGCCTGGCTCCCGCTGTAGCTCGCGTAGCTCGCGCCGAGCCCCGTCGACCCGCTGATCGCGATCTCGCCCGGGGCACCAAACGCTGGCGGCGCGGGTTCGAACTGGCCTGGCGCCGCGGTCGGGTCGACGGGCAGCGACTCGACCGGGATGTCCTTCTCGTCTTTCGGCTCGTCCGCGGCGGCGCGGCGAGGCGCGACGATGGAGGCAACGACGACCGCCACGCGAAGAACATCCCGCGCCTCCACGCACACGAGGATAACGAATCCCGCGTGTGAAGTAGCGTGAAGCCGCGATCACGACTTCGCGAGCGCACGACTGCCGGTGAAAATCACGGACACGAGCTCGGCGACATGCTTGCGATGCATTGCGGAGCTGGTCGCGTCGTAGGCGGCGCCCGCGGCGGCGCGCAGCAAGACCCGAGCGAGGTCGCGCGCGGGCACGTGCTTGGCGTGCGCGCCTTCGATCGCCTCGATCAGCAGCGCGAGGAACTCCCGATCGAGCTTGGCGATCGCCGCGGCGCCGAGCGCGTTCTGCGAATCGAGCAGCTCGGCCGCGTGCGGCGACGAGTGCACCAGCTCCCAGGCGCGCGTGAACTTCGCCGACAACACGTCGGCGATGCGCTCGACCGGTGGCTTGCGCGAGCTCGCCGCGCGCCGAGCCGCGCTCAGGATCTCGTCGACCTCGTGCTCGACGACCGCGCGAAACAGCGCGTCCTTGTCGGCGAAGTACGCGTAGAGCGTCGGCTTTGCGACGCTGGCCTCGCTCGCGATCGCATCGACCGAGGCGCGGCGAAAGCCGTACCGGCGAAACATCTCGGTCGCTGCCGCGATGATGCGCTGTCGCCGTTCTTGGTCCACCGGCGCCAGAATATCACTGTTGTCAAACTGAACTAAAACGGTATGATTGGTTCAATTCGATGCGGCCGCTCGTCTACGGTGTCACCGGCTACACAGGCAGGCTCGTATCGCGCGAGCTCGCGCGGCTCGGCGTCGCGCACATCGTCGGCGGGCGCCGCGCCGATGCGGTCGATGCGTGGGCGCACGAGGTCTCGTGCGAGGCCCGCGCGTTCGCGCTCGATGCGCCGGACCTGAGCGGCGTGTCGGTGGTGTTGAATTGCGCCGGCCCGTTTGCCGTGACGAGCGTGCCGCTCGCGACCGCCGCGATTGCCGCCGGAGCTCACTACCTCGATCTCGCCGGCGAGGTCGCCGAGCACGAGGCCGTGCGAGCGCTCGGCCCGCGCGCACGCGAGCGCGGCGTGATGGTGATGCCCGGCGTGGGCTTTGGCGTCGTCCCGACGGAATGTGCGGCCGCCCTCGCGGCGCGCGGCGTCGAGCGCCCGACCGAGCTCGTGATCGCCTACGAGACGCGCGGCGGAGCCTCGCGCGGAACGCTCGAGGTCGTGCTCGGCGGGCTGCGCGCGCCCGGCGTCGCACGGCGCGGCGGTCAGCTCGTCCCGAGCGCGTTTGCCGAGGAGGTGATCGCGCTCGATCTCGGCGGCGGTGCGGTCAAGGTCGCGACCAACCCGCACCGCGCCGATCAAGTCGCCGCGTTCGCGTCGACGGGGATCCCCGACATTTCGACCTACGCGACGTTTCCCGCGATGCTGCGCTGGCTGATGCGATCGCGCCTGCGCGATACCCGCATGGTGAGCCGCATGTTCGACCGCGCGTTGCGCAAGGCGCCCGAGGGTCCGAGCCCGGCCGAGCGCGCGAAGGGCAAGACGCGGGTGATCGCGATCGCGAAGAACGCGAGCGCGCGCTGCGAAGTGCGCGTGGCCGGGCCCGAGGCGTACGACTTCACGGCGCGGACTGCCGCCGCCGCCGTGACCAAGATCGACCGCGCAAAGCCGGGCTACCAGACGCCCTCGCAGGCGTACGGCACCGAATGGTTCTCGGAGCTGCTCACCGGGCCCGGCGAGGGCGTCGAGGTGATCCGATGATCGCGTGGCCCGCAGGCGCGGAGCCCGGCGGCGCCGACATTCACGTCTGTGACGAGATCGTCGCAGACGTCGCGCCCGAGCGCGTGTGGGCCTGGCTTGTGCGTGCGGCTCGGTGGTCCGAGCTCTACGACAACTGCAAGGCGCTGCGCTTCGTGTCGCAGCCCGGGCCCGACCTCGCGCTCGGCACCGAGTTCACGTGGCGCACGTTCGGCGTGCGCGTCGCGACGCGCATCGACGAGCTCGTCCCGGGGCGCGCGCTCGCGTGGAGCGGACGCGGCCTCGGCGGGCACGGCTATCACGCGTGGTTGCTCGAGCCGCGCGATGGCGGCGTCTACATTCGCACCGAGGAGACCCAACGCGGGTGGATGCCGCGCTGGTCGCGGTGGTGGTTGCGAGGGGCGCTCGGCCGCAGTCATCGGCGCTGGCTCGGCGGTCTCGTCGCGGCGGCCCGCCAAGGAGTTCCCGACGACATCACGGTGCTGACGCGATAAGCTTCAGCCTGCGATGGCAGGGCTTGTTCGTACGCTTGCCGCGTTACCGGTCGTGCTCGCGGCGTGCGGGCGCCTCGACTTCGCGCTGCGCGGCACGGGCGGCGATGACGGCGATGGCGGCAGCACCGGTTCCGACGCGACGGTGACCGGATCCGCCGCCCCGCGCTACGCCGAAGTGCTCGACGGCAACGCGACGACGCCGCTGATCGGCGGAGTGCTCGGGCAGGTCGCGGTCGCCGAGCGCTTCGTCACCTCGGCGACGATCGCCAACGCTGCCGTGACCGGCCAGGCGATGTACGAGAGCTTCGGCCTGGTGTGGCTCGACGACAAAGGCGCGCCGGGCACGACCAGCGTGCTGGACTCGACGTCGATCTGCGATCTGCGCGCGCTCGCAGCGTCGTCGAGCGGCGTGATCGCGGCCGGTATCGCCGACAGCGGCGCGACAACGCCGGCGCTCGGAGCGTGCGCGATCGCGACCGCGCGCCAGGATGGCGTCGCGATCGCCGTCGATACCACCGGCACTCAGCAGCTCGTCGCGCATCTGGCAGCGACGTCGATGAACGATCAGGGCTGGTTTGCGGCCGCGTTCAGCGACGGCTCGGTCGCAGCCGCCGGCATCTACGGCATCGGCGGCAAGCTCGGCTCGCAGATGTTGCCGGCCACGACCTCCGGCGAGAACGCGTGGTACGCGCGCGTCGATCCGTCGACGGGGGAGCCGATCTGGTCGGCGACCGTCAACTCGACGGGCGTGACGTACGCCGGGCCGATCTCCGCCGACGGTGACGAGCTCTGCATGATGGGCTCGTTTTCCGGTGCGGTGACGGTGCTCGGCACCCAGCTCACGTCGGCGGGCAGCGACGACGAGTGGGTCGCGCGCGTCGACGCGACCGGCGCGCCGCGTTTCGTGCGCCAGGTCGGGACGACCGGCGAGGAGTCGACGACGGCAGGGCTCGCGATCGCCGCGACGGCCGACGGCGGCTGCACCGCGGCACTCGTTGCCGGCGGAGATCTCGTGCTCGACAGCATCTCGCTGCCGGCCGCCGACGGACCGGCGGTGCTGCTGCACTTCGGCGCGAGCGGCACGCTCGCGTCGGGACAGCGCACGAGCGAGGTGCCGATGCTCGCGCGCGTGCCGGGCGGCACGTATGCGGCGGCCGCGTGCTCGCAGCCGTGCGAGCTCGGCGGCGTGACCTACACGCCGGTCGACAACGACATCGCCGTGTTCGCGCTCGACGACGCGCTCGTCGCGACCGAGGTCGCCGCGGTCACCGGCGGCACGTCGACGTTCTACGGGTTTGCCGCGGTGCCGCCCGACGTGCTCGCGATCGGCTTCACGCTCGGCGGGCCGGTCACGTTCGGCTCGACGGTCCTTCCGCAGCAAACGGCGACCCAGAACGCGATCGCGGTGCTCGGCGTGCCGCCGTGAGCGGCTATTTGTAGCCGAGCGAGAGCGTGATGTCGGTCGGACTGCCCATCGCGCGGAAGTGGTTCGACGCGATGATCCTGGCGGCGCAGTCGGCGCCGCCGCCTTCGGTCTCGACCACACGGGCATGGCCATCGCCGTCGATCGTGAACGTCAGGATCGCGATACCTCGCGTGTAGTCGCACTTGATGAGCGCGCCCCAGGCGCTGTCGAGATCCTCGGATAGCTTCTTGAGATCGATCGGCCCGTTCGAGCGGCAATCGCTCACGCAGTAGAGGAGCGGGTTACCGCTCATGATCGCTGCGATCGGCGCCGACGGGATCGTGCGGAAACCGCCGGTCGCGAGCTCGTGGCCGAAGCTCGGCGCCTCGTCGGGAGCATGGACCTCGCCGACGCCGCTGAACGCGGCATCCCAGTCGATCTTGGTCGCCTTGGCGACGTCGGCGAGCGCGGCCGTCACGCGCGCGGTTGCCTCCTTGGCCGTCCGCACGTGCGGCTCGGGCGATTTCTTCGTCGGCGCCGGTGCGGGCGGCGGCGCCGCGTGCGGAACCGGCGGCGGCTCGTGCGGATGATGGACCAATCGTGCAAGCACGCGATGAGGCCGAGGTGCGGGCAGCGGCACGCGCATCGCAACGGCCCAGATGCACACGTGCACGACGAGCGACAGCATCGTGTAGATCGCGGGCCACGGATCGACCGGTGGCCTCGGCAGCGACATCGGTGGCAGCACTTCGAGCCGCACCTCGACGGTCGCGAGCTCGAATCGCGACGTGATCACCTCGTCGGGCGCGAGATGCGCTTCATCATCGATCGCACGGCGCACGACGAATCCGTTGCCGTCTCCGGTGACGATCACGCCCGCGACCGCGAGCTGCTCGCCGGCGCGCACGCAGTAGCGCTCGAGCGTGGTCTCACCGATCCGAACATCGACCTGTGCGACCCGCGTCCCAGCCATGCAGACCGGGACACATCGCGAGCCTTGCAGTTTCAGCCGGGGCTAACCGCCGCTGAGCGCGCCGAGGATGTGCACGTCGACGCCGTCGGGAATCGCCGTGGCGAGGTCCTCTTGGCGCTCGATTCCGACGAACAACAGGATGTGACGGCGCACGCGATCTTGCTCGTCGATCACGCGAAACCGAAATCCCGGGAACTGACGATCGAGATCCGCGAGCACGTCGGCGAGTGTCGCGCCGACCGCACTGACTTCGGCGCGGCCCGACGTGTAGCTGCGCAGCTGCGTCGGAACCATCACGCGCGTCACGACGACTCGCCGGCGGTGACCGCATAGATGTGCGGCAGATGCCGGAACAAGCAGCGGAACGATGAGCCCTCGTCATCGCTCGTCCAAACCTCGCCCGACGTCGTGCCGAAGTAGAGGCCGACGGGATCGCGCTGGTCGTTGCACAGCGCCTGACGCTTCACCGTCCACCACGCTTGCTCGCGCGGGAACCCGACATCCTGGCGCTGCCACGACGTGCCGGCGTCGCGCGTGACGTACATCGCCGGCTTGCCGCCGGGCGACGTTCGCGGCCAGTCCTGCGTGCCGTCCATCGGGAACACCCACGCGGTATCGGCGGCGCGCGGATGGGTCACGATGCCGAACCCGATGTCGCCGATCTCGGCGGGCATCGCGCGACCCACGCGCTGCCAGCGCTCGCTCGGACGATCGAGCTTGTAGATGCCGCAATGGTTCTGCTGCCAGAGCCGATCGGGCTGCGCTGGATGCTGCACGACGCAGTGCGGATCGTGCCCGTAGTCGTACTCGCCGCCGTCGGGAAGCGGCGGTGCGAAGTCCATGTCGACGCCGCGGTTCAGCGGTCGCCACGAGGCGCCGCGATCGGGCGACTCGAAGAAGCCGCCGCCCGACATCGCGAGATAGAGCCGCGCGGGATCACGCGCGTCGACGATGATCGAGTGCAGCTTGCCGCCGTCGG
>Ga0268266_10003628_pt1 | contig 15267 bp, 13 predicted proteins | sample KBSS13metaG_FD_190356 | JGI IMG/M metagenome (GOLD analysis project Ga0268266, IMG submission 190356) | Switchgrass rhizosphere microbial communities from Kellogg Biological Station, Michigan, USA - KBS S1-3 metaG (SPAdes) (version 2) | ecosystem: Host-associated > Plants > Roots > Rhizosphere...
CCGGAACGTGCAGTGCTTCCAATAAAGTAGGGGCAATAGCCGCCGGAGACACAGCCGATTTAAGGACCTCGGGTTTTAAATTTTGGCCCCAAAATATCAGTGGGACGTTTTGATCATCGGGTGTGGGTTGGCCGTGGGTTGTGCCGGATGATTTTTCCGAGAAAATGTAGCGGGGTTTTAGAACCACATACAAATCGCCAGATCGGCCGGTATCAATCGACCGCCGAAAGAGCGCCGGTGTTTGTCCGTTTAAAATCTCGGCTTCTGTGTAAACCGCCTGCACCCCTTCCCAAGCGAGGACCTTCCTCTTAATATCTTGTTCCGCTTGTTGTAGCGAAATGCCGCGCTCACGCAGTTTATTTTCATTTAAATAAATGAATGGAGGACGAACCGTCTGCACGATGCCCCATCCCGTGAGCCATGTTAACGGAATCTTTACGCGCCCTGCCGATAATCCGTTTTGTTTCGCGATTTCGGGAATCGGTGTAACGCCATGGTCGGAGGTCATGACTAAAAGCAGATGGTCTTTGCCCACTTGGGCCTCGAGCGCATCGAGAAAATGACCGAGGAGCCGATCGAAGCGGACCACCGCCATGCGCGTTTCGGGCGCATCGGGTCCATGCTGATGACCCACATAATCAATTTCGGAAAAACTAACCATTAAAACATCCGGTTGACCGGACGGATTGGCGCCCAAATGCTCGGCCTCCATGAGCGCGCGGGTCACGGCAAGAATGGAAACATCCACATCCTCTCCGCCCGCGGTGGGCCGTGGAAATCCAGGCCGCGCTTTTTTCAACCATTGCGGATCCGGTCCAAAAGCGCGATAGCGTTTTTCTTTCGAATCCCACCAGAACGCATCGTCTTGCCCCGGCCCACCCAACAACAAAGCCGATCGCGCTTTATGCGATACACCGTAAATCCGGCCTTGCGGATAAACCGCATGGAAGCGTTGGGCAAATGATTTTCCTTTGTACCAAGCCAACGCTGTTCGCCCATCCACACTAGGCGCTAAATCTCCGCATGCCACCGTCTGACTAGAGGCTCGGTCAAACCACTCATTGCCGACGATACCGTTCTCGGAAGGATAAGTGCCGGAACCAATCAAGGCATGCCCAGGTCCCGTTTTTGTTGCTCCGTAATCATAAGCCGCGCTAGAAAAATAAATTCCTTCATGCATCAACCGCCGGAATCCACGCGTAGAAAAATCCATTTCAAACCGCGGAATATAATCCGCGCGCATTTGATCGGCGATGATAACGACGACCAGCCTTGGTCCCGCTGCCGCAAAAACAGGCAGGGCCCCCAAGACCAACAAGACCAACAAAACAATAGAGAAGCATCGGCGCAGCATGCGGCGATTTTACTACTCTGGTGGAGATATCGAAACGCGCAATCCCTCCCGCACTGCCGACTAATCTAAAAGTGGGACTCCCGCAATGGCACCCTAAATGTTTCTATAAGACCTAAAACTACATCTTTTATTCGCGTCATCGACAAAAACCCTTAAATTATCGCGGCGCTTTTGACGTCGATTTTCGAAACAAAAATTAACCTAGCTTTTTATCCGGTCAGGATCATACTCCTTCCTGGGAGGGGGGAAAGAAGGTTTCCCCCATGCATCGATCCAAGCCTACCACCATCACCGCCGTTGGGTTAGGACTTGCTCTTCTTTTTCAGCCCGCGCTCGCGGCCACTGAAGCCCATGTGGACTATCAATTGGAAATGGGTTCTGTAGTCCACCAAACCTATAGCTGCGTTTTTGCCGGTACCGTCACCGCCAATGGAAAAGTATGTCCCGGCGCGCATGTGATGGCCAACTTAGAAGGAAAGCATGGCCAAGACGTGACCCAGAATGCCGAAGCCGATGACCAAGGCCATTACTCGCTGCAGGTCACAGTGGAAGGCCGCCCGCAAGATGAAACGCTCTGGAAATTAACCGCTAAAGCCGCCGTCATAGGTTCTTCCCCGTCCGAACTCGAAGGCCGCGTCATCTTGCCGGAAGAAACGACCGTGATGATCGAACGCTCCATTCAATTGGATGGCAACGGGGTATAAACGTCAGTCTTCCTTTGTAGTCCATAGACTAAATTTCCCATGAAATAGGAGCTTTTGCCAACCGCTACTTAACACAGTCCACTAATCTTTTAACAGCTATTTTTTAATTGTTATCCGTAGCGGGCTGCACAGGCACCGGCAGTTCTTCTTTGGCGGTGGGTTCGGTATTGGCGGCAGGCGCGTCGGCGGCGCCGCCTTGGGTGAGGCTATCGAGAGAACCGGCTTCAGCGGGCGCGACTGTCTTTTCTTTTTTACCCTCTTCGGGTTTTATCTTGGGCGGACGATTTTTTACGAAGAAAACCACACGCCGGTTGGTGGAGCGGTGCTCATCCGTATCATTGGCGACAAGGGGTTTATATTGGCCGTAACCAATGGCGCCCATGTGGCCGGGGGCTAAATGTTGGGTGCGAATGAGATGCTGCAGGACACTAGTGGCACGCGCTGTAGACAATTCCCAGTTGGATGGGTATTGCGCATTATGAATGGGGATGTCATCTGTATGGCCTTCCACCACAATGTCATGGTCCTCATCGGCTAACTTTTTAAGCGTCGGGCCGATGGTCGCTAGAATCTCGTCCATGCGCGGAGAAAGTTCTGCCGCGCCGCTTTCAAAAAAAACGTTTTGACCTTCTTCGGTGATGGTAATCTGCATGCCGTCTTTGGTCACTTTGACTTCGCCGGACATCTGCTGCTGCTTCATTTTTTCTTCCACATCTTTTTTTGCTTGCTGAACATCTTTGTTTAACGATGCGGACAAGGCATAGAGCACAATAAAAAAGCAAACCAGCTCGGTCATGAGGTCGGCATAATTTACCATCCAAGCCGGCGCGGGGTGTCCGATCATACAGACACGCGGGTCCGACGTGGAAATCATGTCACGTTCTTTGCGCGAAGACATGAATTACTCGGTTTTCCTTATTAAGGCGCGCTTGGAAGGTTCAAGATAGGCTTTTAAATTGGCTTCCATAATACTGGGGCTGACCCCGCTCTGCAGCAGAAGCACACCGCGAATAATAATTTCTTTGACGAATAATTCTTCTTCAGAACGTCGGCGCAGTTTTCCGGCCATGGGTAAAAACAACATGTAGCCCGATCCTAAACCAAAGAAGGCCGCGGCTAAACACAAGGCCATGCGGCGCGGCACTTCTTCGACATTTGAAATCGAATTCAACATGAGCACCATTCCCAGAACTGTTCCGATAATGCCGAAGGCTGGACTATATGTTCCTAACGAATTAAAAATTTCCGCACCGACTTTATGGCGTTCGCCGATGAATCCCAATTCCGTTTCCATCATGTTGCGGATAAATTCTTGATCGGAGCCATCAATAACAAGTTGCACACCGCGCTTCAGAAAATCGTTCTTTAAATTCTTGACGTCGCCCTCCAAAGCCAAGAATCCTTCCGTACGCCCCTTCTTGGCGAAGTTCACAAAGGTGGTGACAATTTCCGACGTGTCTTCGCCCGTTGTCGTCAGCACTTTCTTCAAAACCTTAAACAACCCAAAAACCTGAGACATCGGGTAGTTCACAAAAATCGCGCTAATAGTTCCGCCCAATACGATAAGCGCGGCTTCATAATTGAGAAAGGGCTTAAACCCATTCACTCCTTCTCCGAGCATGATCGAAACTACGACCAAGCCCAGACCAATCACGACGCCTAATAAAGTTGCGATATCCATACGTGTCCTCTCTTACGCGATTTTTATGCGCGTTTCAATACTTTCTTATGCCGCTTACGTTGCGGATGCTGCTGCTCATCCACGATAAATCCAATTAAGATCACAATAAAACCAAGGACTATGCCGGCCATGGCTATGGCAGTAAGGGTCATAGGGTTCTCCTTTCAACAGCAATACTGCGTCGATACTCGCGATTCTTTTCCAAGACATCATCCACCGCTTCTTTGACGACAAAAAAGTTTCCTGTGGTCAACCGCACCACGGTTTCTTTTCCGTGAGCCTCGATAATTTCAATCAGCTCGGCATTAATCATGACTTCCTGATCGTTCAGACGATGTAGCCGCAGCACTTAGACGGCCTCCGCCTGAGATGCGAGTCCCATGGAGGCTTTCCATTGCAAAACCCATGTTTTCAAAGCAGGATCAGGATTTAATTCCAGCATGCGTTCATAGGCGCCTGCGGCTTGTGGAATCATGCCTTGCGCCGCATAAGCCGCGCCTAAATATTGATAGGCCTGCCAGAATGTATTTTGGGCTTGGGTGGCGAAATGAAATTGCTGAATGGCTTCGGCCAATTGTCCTTGTTCATAGAGGGCGGCACCCGCTTGCAAAAACTCCTGTGCCTTTACGGGATCGCCCATCGGAACCGTCTCGGTCGCAGGCGGCGCCTCAGTTGCAGCACCGCGCGTGGACATCAGATGCAGCGGTTCGCTGTCATCCGCCGCTTCTTCTCCATCTAGAATGCCGCCTTTGACTTTCTTACGAACGGTAATTTTTCCATCCTTATCCAGCTTAGTAATAAGATCGATTAAATTTTTTCGTTCTTCTTCGATTTGATCGTTGGTCAAAGGACGTCCGTAATCCATGGATTCTTTGAGCAAAGCGGCAGCGCCGGCGGACATATTGGTAAAGAAGCGGTTCATGTAATCCGGTGGTGCGCCGCGTAAAGCACGACTGAGCTGTTCAGTGCCCACTTCGCGGACGATGCCTTGAATCGCGGCGTCGGTGAACTTGAGAATATCTTCAAAGAGAATGACTTCCTCGCGCACGCGCTCATACAAGGCGGGCTTTTCATTACGCAAGTATTCCAGAATGTTTTCGCGCGTGGTCTTGTCCGTTTCGTTCAAAATTTTGATGAGATTCTCGACGCCGCCCAAGACAAAGTCGATTTTCTTTTTCACATATTCATCGATCGACATCACCTGTTCCAGCGAGGTCTGGCGAATGGTCGCGGTCTCGATAGCGACGCGCGCCTGCAGTTCCGGCGGCATGGAGCCAAAAATGCCTTTAGCAAATTCGGGTTTTAAATAAGAAAGCACTAAACCCACAATCCAAGGCTCTTCTTTGCGCAATAAATACGCCAAGCCTTTCAGGTTTTGTTCGCTTACGTAATTAAAGGGTTCAAATTTTTTCATTTCTTCTTCCTCCTCCAACAACTCTTCTTCTTCCAATTCGCCTTCGCCGGCGCCGCCATCGCCTTCGCCCTCGTCTTCGCTTTCTTCTTCCGCTTGTTCTTCCGACTGCTCTTCCTGCTCAATTTTTTGCGTTTGCTCGATAATCTGCTTTTTATCTTCTAAGGCGGCGTTCAGACGTTTAAAGAAACTTCGCAACGGTCCCCACAAAAAGAGCAATAACCACAAGGCCAGAAATAAGGGTAATAACCATTTGGGCGTTAACACTTCTTGCCACACGGTTTCTGTAAACACCGTGGGTGTAAAAATCATCTGCGCTTCGGTAATTTTCATGACGGCGATGATGGCTTGCTTAACCGCGAGCAATTTATCCGCGGGGACTTTTTTATCGTAAAGAACGGTCACTAGCAGTTTCTTGATCGTCGTATGAACTTCCATGTGTTTCTGCTGCATCACGCCGCCCGATTCTTTAGATTCGCCGCCGCGATCTTCTTCCATTTGAACGGCGGACTTGGGCATGGGCACCCCCGGGACTAAAACGCGCGCCGCCGGCGCCGGGCCTTTTTCATCGTCGTTCTCATTTTTCTTTTTGTCGCTTTTACTTTTCCCCATGTCCATGGTCATGTTCTTGGCTTCAAGACCCATTTCCACATCGACGATGACCACGGCTTTGCCGACGCCTAAAATTTTATCGAGGATATTTTGCTGCAGATATTGTGTCTTCTCCGTTTGAAATTTGGCTTCTTGATCAAGGATGATCATGTCGTTGGACGGGGCCGGCGCCTGCGCTTGCGTCCCGGCGGGGGCCGCGGAAAAGCCCGGGGCGCATAGGAGAGCTCCGTGTAAAATCCATAGCCATCTAAAAGCAATTCGCATTTCGTGACAAGTCTAGCCCCCGATCTCCGTCGTTGCAATGTTTTTTAAATGTTTTAATTGAGTTGATTTCTAGAGGGGTTTATATAATTCAACTATGAAAAAATTACTCTTGCTTTTGATCAGCTGTAGCCTCTATGGGAATGCCTCGGAGAGCGCCGATCTGACCGCTTTTTTTCCGATGGAAAAAGGAATGAGTTGGATCTATGACACCCTGGATAAAAAAACCCATGATCATTTTGACATGAACGTGGTGATTCAGGATTCCTGGAAAGAAAACGACGAGCAAGGCATGATCATGAAGCAAAAAGATAAACGCGGGACCATGCGCGAGTTTCTATTAAAAAAAGAGAACGGCATCTTTATTTATAAATTGGGTCTAAGTAAAAGTTATACGCCGGAAGTGTTTTCACGCTTTACGCCCCCGGTGCCGCGCGTGATTGCACCGCTAGCGCCAGGCACCAAAGTCGAATGGAAAGGCCGTCTGAAAGCGGCGGGCGTCGTCAATAAACCAATTCGTTTCTCAGGCGTTGTGGTGGGCTGGGAAGACGTGAACGTTCCGGCCGGAACCTTTCATTGCATCAAATTATTTTATGACCAATACCGCGGAGACGAACACGTTCAGGAATATGCCTGGTACGCTGACGGTGTGGGACAGGTGAAGTATGAAGGCGGACAGTACGTCAAAGAGTTAAAGGAATTTAAGAAATAACAAGGGCGTGGTCGGTGCGCTACCACGCCGTTCAATCATCCATATTTGTAGGCCACGCCAAAGCCGCCGCGCGGGGGATTCCATTCGATATTGTTGTAGGGACATAACATACGCGCGGCGCCGCACTCAATGCAGTTTTCGTAAGACACAATAATTTTTTTCTGTGCCGTATCCCATTCGTAAACCTTGGCTGGGCAGGCCGTCACACAAGGTTTCTTTTCGCAAGCCAAACACGCGCGCGCATCCATAATCTTAATATGGGATTGGTGATCGTTTTTGTAAGTTAATAAGCCTAGCTTTTCTTCGACGGTCATTGATTTTTGTTCGTCAACCATAACGTCTCCTTTAGCCTTTATCCAATCGCCTGGCGCATGCTCATCGCATCTTTAAACATCCGGAAGAATCCGCGTTCTTTTCGGAACATCTGAATAATGCGTTTCTGATGCACGCGCTTGGGCGCGCCATCGACTAAAAAATATTCATGCGCGGCGCGATTAATCAGCCGCGGATAGACTGTCATCATATCGCGGTTCTCACGCACTTTATCTTCGATGTCCTTGTGATCTTCCATATCGATCAAAACAAAGGATTCTTCAATTTTTTTGCGGTAGCGCACCAAGGTTTTAGCGGAATAATCGCCGACTTTTTTGGCCTCGATGACTGTTTCCCCGGCCATACGCCCGGCGGCCATGGCGAGATTCGATCCTTCGCGATGTGTCGGATTAATCATTTGCGCGGCGTCACCGGCAATCAGCATTCCATCGGTAAAAAGCGGCGGCATAGATTTATAGCCGCCTTCGGGAATTAAATGCGCCGAATATTCCACGGGCTTGGCGCCGGCAATGTAGCGGCGAATCATCGGATGGCGTTTAAGTTCTTCTAATAAATCGTACGGCTTTATATTCGTGCGTTGAAAATCATCGACGGCGCAGCCAATGCCTAAAGCGATCGATTCCTTATTCGTGTACATGAAAGCATACCCCAACATGCCTCTTGTAATATCCCCGATCATTTCAGTGGTGCTGCCTTGATCCCCTTCCAAACAAAAACGATCTTCTAACAAACCGCGTGGCAAGGCCAAGACTTCTTTCACCCCTAAAGCCACTTCATAGGGTTTCCATTCGCGATGCAGGCCGGCTTTTTGCGCGAGAATAGAATTGACGCCATCGCAGGCGATGATCACATCGGCATAAAGTTCATCGCCTTCGGTTGTTTTTACGCCGCAAATGCAGTCGTCTTTGCGAATTAATTCGCTGACCGTCACGCCAGTCAGAAAGGTCACGCCGGCCGCTTCGGCTTTTTGCGCGAACCATTTATCAAAATTAACGCGAATGATGGTGTAGGAATTAGCGGGTTCGGTATCCAATTCAATGGATTTGAATCCGGCCTGAATCGCGGATTTATCCGTCATGATGAAAACGCGTTCGTCGGTGATTCGACGTTCTAAAGGACAGTCTTTCCAAAATTCTGGGATCACATCGGCCAACATTTTTGAATAAAGCACAGCGCCCTGCACATTTTTCGCACCGGCGTAATCGCCGCGCTCGAGCAAGGCCACGTTGAGTCCGGCTTTCGCCATGGTGATCGCGGCCGAGACTCCTGCGGGTCCTGCGCCTACAACGATGCTGTCAAATTTGTCATCCGCCATAAAAATCCTCCGTTCTCTTCAATCCGTACCTCGAAAACACATCGAATTCAAGGGCAATTTACAACTTTATGCACCACTTGTCCTACTCCCGGGGTCAGGTCTCGCAATCGGACAAGCGAAGACAAAATGGACTAATGCCAGACCTGACCCTGGCCGTAGGTGTTATTTTGGGCAGAGCCAGTGTATTAAGTGGGCGAAAAATTTAATGTATTGGTCACCGACCTCTGTCTTCGTTGTAGCGTTGGTTTTTACCGTGACACGTTTTTTCCCCCAATCCACCAACCCGCCCGCCCAATGCGGCGCGCAATCCGTCAGAAAAGCAGCGGTTCGCGCGGAACCCGAAATTCCCGTCACTAGCAGTGGATGGGATTTCCCAAGCGAGATCTGGCCATTGTTAAAGTGCAGATCACGCAAGAGTAACGGCACTTGGCTGCCAGCTTTGGGAATCGCTTTGTGATATCCGCAGACCATAGGCCTATGAGAATTTGGAATATAGAATTCAGACTTAGATTTATTTTTTCCTGAGGCGTTCACCATGACGCTTCCACTCGCCCAATTAACGCGGTCGTCGCCTGGAATGCATTTCACGGGGAGCAGGGCTTCGATGGCCGTGCCTGCATAGTGGCCCACGCGTCCCGTGAAAGAAGCCCAGCCGCCGATCATGAGCAATCCCGTTCCGTGGACCTGAACTTCTTGCGTCAGCCATTCGCGGCTGCAAGGCGTAAAACTAGAATACCGATAGTCCGATAGAATAATGCCCTGGTAACGACCGGGCTTTCGCCAGGCTTTAGGAATTTTGGCTTGATCGGGACGGTGATCAAAAGAAATCCCAGACCACCGTAGAACCGAAGCCAGATACCGCGCCGGCCCGCTTAACTCTCCTTCGCCTAAAAATAAAACGCGCATGGCAGGCATTTTACTTTAAGACGTAAACCGTTATTCCTCAATGACTGTTCTAAAGCAGTTCGGAGGCGAGAGCGGCGAGCGTGCTGCGTTCGATTTTCGAGAAGGTCATGTGGCCATAAACGCTTTGGCCTTTGAATTTATCAACGAGGTTCGAAAGTCCTGTGGAAGAAGCATCCAAATAGGGATTATCGATTTGGAAAGGATCGCCGGTCAGAACGATCTTTGACCCTTGACCGACACGCGAAATAACCGTTTTTATTTCGTGCGGCGTCAGATTTTGCGCGTCATCAATGACGATAAATTGATTAGGCAAACTACGTCCACGCAAATAGGCCACGGCTTCAACGACGATTTGCCCCGTTTCAAAAAGTTCATCGACTGAATGATCGGTACTGCCCGGGCTTTCCGGATGGTCCAATAAAAATTCCAAGTTATCGTAAATCGCGCCCATCCAGGATGTCAGCTTTTCTTCTTTAGATCCAGGCAAATAACCAATATCGCGACCGACAGGAATCACAGGGCGTGCCACCAACATGCGTCGGTAGCGTTTTTCTTCAAAAATTTGTTCAAGCGCCGAGGCCAAGGCTAAAAGCGTTTTTCCTGATCCCGGGACACCCACCAAAGAAACCATTTCCACTTCTGGACTCATTAATAACTCGAGCGCGAATTTCTGCTCGGTATTAAGCGGTTTCAAGCCCCAGGGTTTCGTATTGGCATGCGCCAAAGAAACCAGCATTTTGCTTTTGAAATCATAGCGCGCTAAAGCGCTCTGTGATTTTCCGTCCTCGCTTTTCAAAATCGCCATTTCGTTGGGCTGCCACCCATCGACCGGCGGTTCGAGTTTTTTATTTTTATACAGCTTATCGATAGCGTCGGAAGCGACAATGAGTTCCCGCCAACCGACATACAAATGTTCCGGCGGAACTTTTTCTTTTTCGTAATCTTCGGCCGTTAATCCTAACGCTTCCGCTTTAATGCGTAGGTTAATGTCTTTGGTGATAAAGATAACGCTGTCACCGGCTTGAGCCAGTCCCAGAGCGACTTCTAAAATTTCATTGTCTTTGGAATTGCTGCGGAATTGGCGCGGCAGCTCGGCGCGTGTGAGAATTTCGACTTTGAGATGGCCGCCATGCTCAAGAGGGACGCCATCGGAGAGTTTGCCGTGCACGCGCAACTCATCAAGATAACGCGACACCGTCCGCGCGTTGCGTCCACGACTATCGTTGGATTTTTTAAACCCATCCAACTCTTCGACGACGGTCATCGGAATAATGACCTTTGCGCCTTCGAAATGAAAGATGGAATCCGGATCGTGGATTAATACATTAGTGTCGAGCAAAAAGGTCTTCGGCACGGGGCTAGGATACCAATTCGCGCCGCCTTATCGCGAACTTTAAGCGTGAATCCATTCCCACGCCGAGGCATGGGCATCGTGCGCATCGGCATAATCGATGAATTGATTGTAGAAGGGATGGCGCGCCAGGGTCCCAGAGTCGCCTAAGACAATGAGTAAGCGCCGGGCACGCGTCATCCCCACGTTCATGCGACGCGTATCACCCAAGAAACCCACTTGACCCTCGTTATTGCTCCGCACGAGCGACAGAATAATCACTTCTTTTTCTCGACCCTGAAATCCGTCGATACTTCCGATTTCCAATTCTTTGTTGGGTCCGCCGAGCGAACGCAGCAATCGCGCCTGTGCGACGTACGGCGTGAGAAGCGCCATCGCGCGTGCGGGAATTCCGGCTTCTTTTAACTGTTCATAGAGATACAAGGCGAGTTTGGCCTCGCCCTGATTTTCTCGACTTTCCAGTACGTCATTCCAGGCTTCTTCATATCCGGCGCCCACGGTATCAACATAAATTAAAGGATTTTCTGTCAGCCGATTTTTTTGCACGTGCGGCAATTCACAAGCCGTGTGCGCGCGCACGCTCTCATCGGCTTCGAGAGCGCCGTCATAAAACTGCTTGGATGAAAAACCCATAATCGTTTCATGCATGCGATATTGGATGCGCAAGAGCGTTTGGCCTTCGGGAGGCAGAAGAGCCTGCAACCGCTCAAACAATGTCAAGCCTAACCCTTTTTTCTTTGCTTCTTCCGAATAAATCGTCGGCGGCAATTGTAAAGGATCGCCGGCAAAAATGACTTTCTTCGCTTGCGTCATGGGAACCCAAGAGAGCGGTTCGGTGGCCTGCGAGGCTTCATCCATAATCAAGAGATCAAACGGTTTTTTAAGAATCGGTTTGGCGATCCCGCCGTGCGTGACTAACACCACATCGGCTTCCGCCAGCACCTGACGGCCAATGCCATATTCCATATCCCGCGCCGCGCGCCAAAGCTTTTCGATTTCGGCATCCATTTGTTTACGTTCCGTCCAGGAAATCCCATGTCCGCGATCCATGGCCCGGCTGCGCTGACGAATGAGCCGTTCACGCTGCTGATCTAACTCCAAAATATGCTTTTGATTGTCATGATCGGCGACGCGGGCGGACACGGTGGCATGATGCAAAGAATCTAAAATGCGCGCGGGGTGCCCCATACGCACAGCATCAAGGCCAGTCTCTAAAAGTTTTTCGAGTAAATTATCGACCGCGATATTACTGGGTGCGGAAGCCAACACCCGCTGCCCCTGCGCAACCGCTTGGCGAATAATTTCTACAAGCACCGTCGTCTTCCCGGTTCCAGGCGGGCCATGCACCAGGGCGACATCTTGAGCGGCCAGGGCTTTCTCCACCGCTTCGCGCTGATAGACATTGAGGTTTGTATTAAAAAATTTAATGTGTCCGTCATCCTGGCGCATGCCAGGATCCACGTTGATTTCAACAGGATTGACGTCAACATGGGCCCTGGTTTTCACCAGGGTGACGCCAGGTTTATTAAACTCTGCTTTTTCTATCCCTAAACAGACATTACGCAGACGCGTGATGAACGCCTTTTCGCTGCGCTCTACCGCCCCCAGAGCTTTCTTCATCCTTTTATAGGTAGCTTCGCTGCCTAAAACATCCAACTGGCATTTCCCGATGGGGGCCTCTGGCGGAGCCCCATCTAACGACACCGTAATTTCAAACTCGCTGACGTCGTAAAGAGTGCCGCGCACCCGAGTCGGCTCGGGCGATGGATAACTGATGGCTACTAAATCGCCTTGATTTAACGCCTGGAATGGCGAATACTCTTCTCCTGCTGAAGGCCGTGAAAGTACCCATAAGGCATGACCGCCCACACCAAAATCTTCACGCGAAACCACCAACCGAGTGACGGTTTTGCCCAGGGCTTCCCGGGCTTGAACGGAGAGCTTTTCTAGCTTACGTTCGTTTTCTGCTCGCTCCGCTTCGCGTTCAATATCCAGCAAGGCCGCTAAATGTCTAAAATGTTCTGCGCTCATGGCCCTCCATGGTACTCAAATTCTGCTTGCATCCGCACGGAAATGTAGTATGCTTTTCATGTTCCGTCCGTCTCGAGGAACCCCCAATACAACGGGGATTTCGAAACAAAGAGGTACATATCCAAGTGGCTACAAAAGGTAAAGTAAAGTGGTTCAATGATGCAAAAGGGTTCGGCTTCATCACTCCGGAAGATGGCTCTGCGGACGTGTTCGTGCATTTCTCGTCCATTCAAGCTGATGGCTTCAAAAGCCTGGCCGAAAATGACACGGTAGAATTCGACATCGTGCCCTCAGATAAGGGTCCGAAAGCCGCCAACGTCAGAAAAGCCTAAGCACTAAGCAACCACTGACACCAATCGCATCATTTTCCTAATTTAGGAATTCACCAGCGACCCAAGTGGTGAAGAACCCCGTAGCCGAAAGGCGCGGGGTTTTTTGACGTTGTAGGCCTTTTACTAGTCGCCCTAGGCATTTTGCTTCATTCACTCCACGGCCACGCATTCTCTAAAATAGCTCTATGGTCTCGAAGATACTTAAGCGCAGCGCGGCACTGATTTTAAGTTTTAGTTTACTTTTTGATCCAGCCATCGCGGGATCAATGGCAGTCTCCGTAGAACCTCTACAAAGCGAATCTTGTCTTTTTTCACAGCAAGCGATCACGGGACAAGCTTTAAACGCACGGCACGTCAACATGTTGGACAGCGGTCCGCATCTACGCTCTACACTTGTTCTCGCTTTAGTTTTAAGTCTTCAAACTCTTTTCGGACAAAGTAGCACCGAACGAGTGAGTCTCATTGATCAACTGCGCCATACTGATCATGATCAAGAACTCCAGGAGGAAACGCTTACTGCGCTGGAAAACAACATTCAAGCGGATCTGCGCGCGCAACAAAAACGTCACGTCGCATTCCCGAAAGTCACGCTTGATCCCATGTCACAAATGGCCATGCTGTGCTATATCCGGGATCTTCCTGAAAGCACGACAAAGGCTGAAAAGCAACGGGCCGCCAACATTTACAAACAGACCATGAGCAACCTCTCAGAGATACCCGCTGAGCTATCGCAATGGCTTACCGAAGGCAACCTCAGCATGAATGGTGGAGGAACCCCCAACCTTCCAAATATTCTCCGATATATCGCTAATTTAAAATTTTTATACCACCAGATAGCGCCAGACGATTATGCCGTTTGGATGAAGACTGAAGGCCAGGCCTTCGAATCCCGGCACCGCGCTTTTGTTAAACAAAAGCAAACAGCTTACTATCGATTGCTTGAAGTTTTTGCATCCAGTCTTTTGCTCGGCGGATTTTTGGGCTTAATCCGTTGGTTTCAATATCGAAAGAACCGTTTTCTTGAGGAGAACCAAGCAGAAGCCATCGTAGCGTATGAAATAATAGCAGCGTCTCTATGTAGCGTTTTATGCTTCCTTCCAGGAGTATTTTGGAACCTCCTCATTCTTGGCCTTTTGTTTCCGCTGGCGACCCTGATCCCTGCTATTCCCGACTCGCCATTGGCCACGTTATTCGCTCAACCCTTGGAAACGGCATTACAGTTGACCAGACAAAATAAAACTTTCGACATGTCTTCAAAATCTTCGCTCTACAAGTCCAGTCGTGAAAAAAGTTTAGCTTGGCTTAGAGAGCACTCCTTCGCCCTTCCAGTGGATCAGCGCGAGACATTTTTTAATGATGTGCTGGATGCCACATTGGAGGAATTCAACCATCGCGCGAAAAAAGAGGCAGCGGATCTGGCTAAAGCAAAAGCCGAAGCCACTCTATTTGGCCAAATTCTTTTAGAAACGGGGCTAGAACAAAACATACGTCCCTATCGCATCATGGAGCCTTCCGATTTATTGCATTTTTTAAAAACGGCATCGATGGACACATTGTTACTTTGGGGATTTGAGGAGGCCTTAGCCAAAGAGATTCTTAGCGCCGCTGAAGTAAGCGAAAACCAGCAGACGACCACCCTGTACGACTATTTTGAACATATGGGTTCGAAAAATTCGCGTCTTATTGTGCAAGTTCTAGGATCGCCCCGATTAAATAAGCAAGGGCTCAAGATATTCAACGGAATATACCAAGAAGCCTCAAAAATATATCAGTTAACAGATATAAAGATTGCAGAGATTTTTCGTCTGAAAGATGTGGCGGAAATGACTTCGATGTTGAAAATGTGGCGGCCATTACCGTCTAGTCTTTTTGAAAAGATCGATGCGCTTTGGAAAGTCTATAAATTCACGCATCTCGCACCGATCAAAAAATCTAGTGCGATTACTGCGACCAAGAGCATAATCCACAGAAAAAGTGCATTCGTACCCGATGAAGTTCGCAATCAATTGCCAAAGGTAATTCCTTCGGGTTACTTAACTGATTTTTGGACATATGTGGGAGTTTCTAATATGTCGCTGGAGGCATTTTCGAGTTTTTTTTATAACTGGTTAACGCTAAAAACATCTCCACGTGGAGCTGAACAAAAATTTTTCCTGCGTCTTTACAGCTCAATTTCTCTGGAATTACAAAAGTTTTATCGTGTGAACGTCATCGGAAAACCCTATGCGCCGCAATCAAAAATAAGCTCAACGACGCCGCTACAA
>Ga0268266_10003633_pt1 | contig 15260 bp, 19 predicted proteins | sample KBSS13metaG_FD_190356 | JGI IMG/M metagenome (GOLD analysis project Ga0268266, IMG submission 190356) | Switchgrass rhizosphere microbial communities from Kellogg Biological Station, Michigan, USA - KBS S1-3 metaG (SPAdes) (version 2) | ecosystem: Host-associated > Plants > Roots > Rhizosphere...
GTCCCGCAGACCGCGGCCTCGACGCGCTAGAAAAGGCTGGCTTGTCCCTGCGCGGGCAACGGCCGGAACGCGCCGAGGTCCAGTTTCACGCGGTCACGGTTGAAGCCCATGCGGCTGGTCGCCTTCAGAAAGCGCTGCTCGATCAGCTTTGCCCAGGTGCCGCTGCCATGCATGCGCGTGGCGAAGTTGGCGTCGTAATCCTTGCCACCGCGCATCTCGCGGATGCGCGCCATGATGCGATCGGCGCGCTGCGGGTAGTGCACCTCGAGCCACTGCTTGAACAGCGGCGCGACCTCCCACGGCAGGCGCACCACCGTGTAGAACGCGCTGCGGGCGCCCGCCTCCCAGGCGGCTTCGAGCACCTGCTCCATGTCTTCGTTCACGAACGGAATCTGCGGCGCCACGCTGACGCCGACCGGTACGCCGGCTTCGGCCAGCGTGCGGATGGTGCGCAGCCGGCGATGCGGGGCTGCAGCGCGCGGCTCGAGCTTGCGCGCCAGCTCGCCGTCGAGCGTGGTCACCGTGACGTACACCGCCGCCAGGCGCTGTGCGGCGAGCGGTGCGATCAGGTCGAGGTCGTGCTCGACCGCGCTCGATTTGGTGACGATGCTGAAAGGGTGACGCGCCTCGGCCAGCATTTCGATCACCGAGCGCGTCAGGCGCAGTTCGCGCTCGATCGGCTGATAGCAGTCGGTGGCGGTGCCGATCGCGATGTAGTTCGGGCGGTAGTTCTTGCGCCCCAATTCGGCGCGCAACACCGAGGCGATGTTGCGCTTGGCGATGAGCTTGGTTTCGAAATCCAGGCCGGGCGACAGGTTCAGGTAGCTGTGGGTCGGGCGCGCGAAGCAGTAGATGCAGCCATGCTCACAGCCGCGGTACGGGTTGATCGAACGGTCGAATGGGATGTCGGGCGAATCGTTCTGGCTGATCACCGACTTCACGTCTTCGAAGCGAACCTCGGTCTGGAAGGCGGCGGGCGCCTCGGCTTGCAGCTCGTCCTGGCTGCCCCATCCGTCGTCGAAGGCGGCACGCTCGTCCCTCGAAAAGCGGTGCGCCAGGCGCGTGGCAGCGCCTCGGCCCTTGAGCGCGTGCAGGGGGATGAAGACGTCTGCCACGCGTCGACAATACTGTATTTATAAACAGTATTCAAGCGAATAGTTGTCTGGTTTATTTCTTTATTGACAGAACTTACGGAAAGCTTAAAGTCCAGCCCATGGAACTCACCGATCTGCAGCGCAAGTTCGTGCTCCACTGGGGCGAGATGGGCACGATGTGGGGCGTCAACCGCACGGTGTCGCAGATCCACGCGCTGCTCTTCGTGCATGGCCGTCCGCTGCACGCCGAGCAAATCGCCGAAACGCTGAACGTTGCGCGCTCCAACGTCAGCAACAGCTTGAAGGAACTGCAGGCATGGAACCTGGTGCGTATCACCCATGTGCTGGGCGACCGGCGTGACTGGTTCGAGACCAGTGTCGATGTGTGGGAGTTGTTTCGCACCGTGGTGCGCGAGCGCAAGGAGCGCGAGTTCGACCCCACCGTGCGGATGCTGCGCGAGATCGTCGCCAGCCCCGATTTCCAGCACGAACCCGCGGATGCGCAAGACCGCATCCGCTCGACCCTGGACCTGATGCAAAAGCTCGGACGCTGGGCCGACGAGATGCTGCGCCTGTCGCCCGGCACGCTCGACAAGGTGCTCAGCCTGGGTGCCAGCGTGCAGCGCTTCGTGCGCGGCGGAGACGATGCGGCCAAATAGCTGCTATTTTTTGATCACTTATTTCTGTATTGACAGAATTAACAGAAGGAGAAAATTCATGCGCGACTCCCTCCTGCAGACCAATGATGGCCCGCTCGCCTCGGCACGCGACGACGCACCTGTCACGCGCGCACAAACGCAGGCCTACTTCGCCGAAGTCGCGCACGACTACGAAGCCTGGAGCCCGGGCTACAACATGCACTTCGGTTACTGGCGCGCCGGCCTGCACCCGCTGCGTCGCGAAGGCATGCTGACCGAGATGAACCGCGCGGTCGGCCGGGCGCTGGCGCTGGCAGCCGACCGGCCGGCTTGCGTGGTCGACCTCGGCTGCGGCGCGGGCGCCACGGCGCGCACGTTGGCACTAGACCATCCGCAACTGCACGCGATCACGGTCACCAACGTCGCGGTCCAGAACGACATCGCCCAGCGGCTCGATACCGACGCCGGCGTGGCCGGCCGCATCGCGCACATCGAGGCGGATTACACCCGCACGCCCCTGCCGGGCGCCCAGGCCGATGGCGCATGGGCAGTCGAGAGCGCCTGCTACGCGCGCGGTTTCGCCAAGGCCGATTTCATCGCGGAGGCAGCACGGCTGCTCAAGCCCGGTGCGCGGCTGGTGGTGGTCGACGGCTTCCTGCTGCGCCCGCAACCGGCTCGCTTCGCCGGCTGGCTGCACCGGCTGTGGGCCGACAGCTGGGCCGTGCCGACGCTGGCGCGGCGCGACGACTTCGTGGCTGCGCTGCACGCTCAGGGCTTCGAGGACGTTCAGGTGCGCTCGCTGCGCTGGCGCATCGCCCCCAGCGCCCTGCACATTCCGGTGCTGGCCACCCGCTTTGCACTGGTCGAGCTCTGGAAGGCGCGTGGCCGGCTCACGCCATGGCGGCGCAAGCACATCGTGGCGAGCTACTGCGCGCTGGCGCTGGGCTTGCTGTGGCGAGATTTCGATTACTGCATGGTGACGGCGCGCCGGAGCGCCGAGACGGCGTGAAAATCGCCCCATGCCGCGCCGCCCCGAAAACCTCTATCCGCAGTACCACGCCCACGTCTACTTCAACGCCGACACCGTGGCGCAGGCGCGCGCGCTGGTCGAAGAAGCGGGTCTGCACTTGCTCGTGGTCGTCGGCCGGGTGCACGAGCGTCCGGTCGGCCCGCACCCGCAGTGGAGCTGCCAGATCGCCTTCGATGCCGCCGAGTTCGATCAGGTGATCGGCTGGCTCGACACGCATCGCAATGGCCTGGACGTGCTGGTGCACGGGCTGACCGGCGACGACTACGCCGACCACACGGCGCACGCGATGTGGCTCGGCAAAGACCACGTGCTCGACCTCAGCATGTTCCGGCAGCCGGCCGAACCGGGCTCCCCGGCCGCCTGAGCTACTTCTTGATCTCGAGCTTGTGGGCGCGCTCGGTACCGACCGAATCCGATCGCACGGAGTAGTAACCGTCGCTGGTCTGCAGGATGAAACGGCACCATTCTTCGGTGGGCACGCCCTTCCATTCGATCAGCACGCAGTAGCGGCCATCGTCCGAGATGTGCCATTTGCCGCTGGACGTGGTCGGGCGACCCGAAGCGCGGACAGCGCCTGCGCCCCGGTTGTCGGACGACACGACGAAGCTGCCGTCGGTGTCGTTCGACCAGTTGTGAACGTTGCCCCGGCCGCTGATCCGGCTCATCTTGGCGCCGGTCATGAGCGCGGTGACTTCTTCCTTGGACAGCTTCTTCGGGCTCTTGGACTCCAGATCGCGCAACACCGTTTGCGGCTCGTCCTGGGCGTTGGCGCCGACGGCAGCCAGCGCGAGAGGGACGAGCGCGCAGATCCATCTTGTTGTTGTCTTGGTCTTGGACATGGCGAGAACTTCCGGAGTTGTGGCGTCCGAAATTCTGAATGGGGTGGCGGCAATTCACAACGGTGCCGGCCCCGGTTCGGCCGGACCTAAAACTCGGCGTCGAGCTCGTCGATTTCTTCGGGCTCCTGCTTGGCCGCTGCCACCCACTCCTGCATCGCCGGCAACTCCATGATGCGTTTGCAGTACGCGGTGCAGGCCGAATCGAGCGTCACGTCGTAGCTCAGGAAGCGCGTCACCACCGGCGCGTACATCGCATCGGCGATGCCCGGCTGCTTGCCGAACAGGTACGGGCCGCCATAGGTCTTGAGGCAGTCGCGCCAGATCAGCACGATGCGGTCGATATCGGTTTGCGCCCGCGACCAGATCTTGAAGCCCTTAAAACTGGCCTTGATGTTCATCGGAAGTGCGCCGCGCATCGAGGCAAAACCCGAATGCATCTCGCCGCTGATCGCGCGGCAATGGGCGCGCGCCTTGGCGTCGGCCGGCAGCAGTCCGGCCTTGGGCTTGATCTCGTGCAGGTACTCGCCGATGGCCAGCGTGTCCCACACCTTGATGCCGTTGCTTTGCAGCGAGGGCACCAGCATCGACGACGAGAGCAGCAGCATCTCGGCCTTCATCGCCGGATCGTCGGGCGGGATCACCTTTTCGGTGAAGTCGAGCCCGGCGAACTTGCACATGAGCCAGCCCCGCAGCGCCCAGGCCCCGTAGTTCTTGCTGCTGATCGTGAGAACGGCCTTGGCCATGTCGAAACTCCTCGGTGCCCAGTCGGAAGCCTGCCGTGCGTGCAAGGCCTGTGCCAGAAAGGTGCAAGGGCTTTGGCCCGCAACTTGCCTGCACCAACGCCATGCTCTATCGGGTCTACCAAAACCAAACCGACCTGATGTCGCCGCTGCGCCTCATGGCCCGCCAGTTCGGCAGCGCACTCTGGGCGCCCAAAACCGAGCGCACCATTCCACGCCACTTCGCGGCCAGTCTCGAGCTGTTCTCGCGGATGGCGCTGACGCACAAGCGGCCGGCCTACGGCATCGACAAGGTCATGGTCGACGGTCAAGAGGTGGCGGTCACCGAAGAGGCGACGCTGGTCGCGCCCTTCGGCACGCTGCTGCACTTTCGCAAGGCCACCAGCGCGGTGCATCCGCCGGTGCTGCTGGCCGCACCGTTGTCGGGCCACTTTGCCACCCTGCTGCGCGAAACCGTGCGCACACTGCTGCGCGACCACGATGTCTACATCACCGACTGGCACAACGCGCGCGACGTACCGCTCAGCCAGGGCACCTTCGGCCTGGACGAGTACACGCTGCAACTGGTCAGCTTCATGGAAGCGATCGGCCCCGGCGTGCATCTGGTCGCGGTGTGCCAGCCCTGCGTGTCGGCGTTGGCCGCCACGGCGCTGATGGCCGAAGACGACAACCCGGCCGCGCCGCGCAGCCTGACGCTGATGGCCGGGCCGGTCGACTGCCGCATCAACCCCACCAAGGTCAACCACCTGGCGACCGAGCGGCCGATCGGCTGGTTCGAGCGCAACCTGATCAGCCGCGTGCCGTGGCCGCACCCCGGCATGATGCGCAAGGTGTATCCGGGTTTCTTGCAACTGACGGCCTTCATGAGCATGAATATGCCGCGCCACAAGGAGCAGTTCGCCAAGCTCAAGGAGCACCTGATCGAGGGCGACATCGACAAGGCCGACGCGATTCGCAACTTCTACGACGAGTACTTCGCGGTGAACGACCTGCCGGCGGAGTTTTATCTGCAGACGGTCGAACGCGTGTTCCAGACCTGGGACCTGGCCCGCGGCGAGTTGGTCGTGGCGGGCCGCAGGGTCGAGCCCAAGGCGATCCGCCGGACTGCGCTGCTCACGGTGGAAGGCGAACGCGACGATATTTGCGCGGTCGGCCAGACGGTTGCAGCGCAAGACCTGTGTCCGAGCATCCGGCCGTACCTGAAGGCGCACCACCTGCAGGCCGGCGTCGGGCACTACGGCGTGTTCAGCGGCAGCAAGTGGGATGCGCAGATCTATCCGCGGGTGCGTGAGACGATTCACGCGGCGGCCGAGTTGCACTAGCCGCGCAGGCTGCTGCCCAGGCAGCTCGGGCGCGCAGCACGTGCGCGCCGCACCTCACTTCGATTCTTCTTCGTCCGCCGGCCAGTCGCGGATGTAGGCCTTGAGCATCTTGTTCTCGAAATTCTGGCTGTCGACGACGGCCTTGGCCACGTCGTAGAAGCTGATCACGCCCATCAGCATGCGCTGGTCCATCACGGGCATGTAGCGCGCATGGCGCTCCAGCATGATGCGGCGCACTTCGTCGAGATCGGTTTCCAGCGTGCAGGTGACGGGCGCCTGGTCCATCGCTTTGCCCACCAGCGTGCCGCCCACTTGGCCGCCATTGCCCACGATGGCCAGGATCACCTCGCGGAAGGTGAGCATGCCGACCAGCGCGCCGTGCTCCATCACGACGAGCGAACCGATGTCTTTTTCGGCCATCGCCGAGACCGCATCGCCGAGCGGTGCGTCGGGCGCAACGGTGAACAGCGTGCCGCCTTTGACGCGCAGGATGTCGCTGACTTTCATGGGGTGCTCCTCTGTGGCCCGCCGCCACAATTGCATTTTGAATATAGCCCACAATGGCCGCCGATCCACACCGGCGACCCTCCCATGGCAGGCTATTCCGACCCCGGCTTCGACACCCTCGCGCTGCACGCCGGCGCTGCGCCCGACCCGGCAACCGGCGCGCGCGCGGTGCCGATCCACCTGACCACCTCCTTCGTTTTCGAGTCGAGCGACCATGCCGCGGCGCTGTTCAACCTGGAGCGCTCGGGCCACGTCTACAGCCGCATCAGCAACCCGACCAACGCCGTGTTCGAGCAGCGGGTGGCGGCGCTCGAAGGCGGCATCGGCGCGATCGCGACCGCCAGCGGCCAGGCCGCGCTGCACCTGTCGATCGCCACGCTGATGGGCGCGGGCTCGCACATCGTCGCCAGCACGGCGCTGTACGGCGGATCGCAGAACCTGCTGCACTACACGATGCGGCGCTTCGGGATCGAGACGACTTTCGTCAAGCCCGGCGACCTGGACGGCTGGCGCGCCGCGATCCGACCCGAAACCAAGCTGCTGTTCGGCGAGACGGTCGGCAACCCCGGCCTCGATGTACTCGACATCCCGGCTGTCAGCGACATCGCGCACGCGGCACGGGTGCCCTTGCTGGTCGACTCGACCCTGACCTCGCCCTACCTCATCAAGCCCTTCGACTGGGGCGCCGACCTGGTCTACCACTCGGCCACCAAGTTCCTGTCGGGGCACGGCACGGTGATCGGCGGGGTGGTGGTCGACGGCGGTGCGTTCGACTGGGAGCGCTCGGGCAAATTCGCCGAACTGACGCAGGCCTACGAGGGCTTCCACAACATGGTGTTCAGCGAGGAAAGCACCGTCGGCGCCTTTCTGTTGCGGGCGCGGCGCGAAGGCCTGCGCGACTTCGGCGCATCGATGAGCCCGCACACCGCCTGGCTGATCCTGCAGGGCATTGAGACCTTGCCGCTGCGCATGGAGCGCCACATCGCCAACACGCAGAAGGTGGTCGAGTTTTTGGCGGCGCACCCGTTCGTCTCGCGGGTCGGGCATCCGCTGATCGAATCGCACCCGAGCCATGCGCTCGCGCAGAAGCTGTTGCGGCACGGGGCGAAAGGTGCGGGCGCGGTGTTCAGCTTCGACATCAAGGGCAGCCGCACGCAGGGCAAAACCTTCATCGAGGCGCTGAAGATCTTCAGCCACCTGGCAAACGTGGGCGACTGCCGCAGCCTGGTGATCCACCCGGCGAGCACCACGCACTTCCGCATGACCGACGAGGCGCTGGCGGGCGCAGGCATCTCGCAAGGCACGATCCGGCTGTCGATCGGGCTGGAAGATCCCGACGATTTGATCGACGACCTGAAGCGCGCATTGAAAGCGGCAGAGAAGGCGGCCGCCTGATGGACTATCTCGTCGACGGCCACAAGGCCTGGTGTTACACGGGCGGCAAGGCGTTCGACGCCGCCAAGCCGACCGTCGTGTTCATCCACGGCGTGCTCAACGACCACAGCGTGTGGATCCTGCAAAGCCGATGGTTCGCCAACCATGGGTGGAACGTGCTGGCGGTCGACTTGCCCGGCCACTGCAAGAGCGAAGGTCCGCCGCCCGCCAGCGTGGAAGATGGCGCGCGCTTCGTGCTGGCGCTGCTCGATGCCGTCGGCGTGAAGAAGGCAGCACTGGTCGGCCACAGCTTCGGCTCGCTGATCGCGCTCGAAGCCGCGGCGCGGGCGCCCGAGCGCGTGACGCACCTCGCAATGGTCGGCACGGCCTGTCCGATGACGGTGTCGCCCGCGCTGTTGTCGAACTCGCTCGACGCACCGGAGAAAGCGATCGCGATGGTCAACGCGTTCTCGCATTCGATGCTGGCGCCCCCGCCCTCCACGCTCGGCCCGGGCACCTGGCTGCTGGGCGGCTCGCGCGCGCTGATGCGCCGCGTGCTGGCGAGCAACCGCGAGGTCAACGTGTTCCATACCGGCTTCAAAGCTTGCAACGACTACGCCCATGGCGAAGCGGCAATTGCAAAGGTGCAGTGCCCCGTCCTGTTCTTGCTCGGCAGCGCCGACCAGATGACCCCGCCACGGGCAACACGCGCCTTCGCGGCCAGAGCGCCGAACGCGAAGACGGTGATCGTCGAGGCGGGCCATCAGATGATGAGCGAAGCACCGGACCCGGTGCTGTTCGCGCTGCGCGATTTCCTGAGCCAGGGCCCGTTAACGCCATCCAAAGGGTCGCGTTAACGAGCCCTAACCGCCCAGCGCGATGATGTCCTCGACCTCGAGGACGGGCTTGGCTGCGGCGCCGCGTGCCACGGCCAGCACGGCGCGGCCCATCTGCTCGCTGGTCAGCAGCGTGCCGGGCGCAAAGCGATCCATCAACGCGAACAGCGGCGTCGCCACGAGGTAGGCGATGCGGTAGAGCGCCGTTTTGGAGCGCACCCTGTGCATCGGCCGAATCACGCCCGGGCGGAACATGCAGGCCGCCTTGAATGGCAACCGCAGCAGCGCGTTCTCGGTTTCGCCCTTGACGCGCGCCCACATGCTGCTGCCTTGTTCGGTGCTGTCGGTGCCGCGGCCCGTCACGTACGTGAACGTCATCTGCGGGTTCAGCCGCGCCAGCGTGGTGGCTGCGCCAAGCGTCATGTCATGGGTGATGCGCCGGTAGTCCGCCTCGCTCATGCCGACAGACGACACGCCGAGGCAAAAGAAGCAGGCATCGAAACCAAGAAGGTGCGCCTCGACGACGCGCAAGTCACCCGGGTCGGCCACGATCAAGTCGCCGATCTTGTCACCCGCGGCACCGCTGGGCCGCCGCCCGACGCACACGACCTGCGTGACCCCGACGTCGCGCACGCACTCGCGCAGCACGCCCTGCCCAACCATGCCCGTGGCGCCGAACAGCAGGATTTTCACGCCCGGGTCACTTCGAAAACGGCAGGCGACTGGTCCAGCGCTGCCAGCAAGGCGACGACTTCCGGTGCGGCCGGCTGCGCCGGCTGCAGTGCCCCCAGCAAGCGCGACAGCGTCTCGGCGTGCGGTAGCAGCGGACCGAGAAAGTGCGGGCCCGCGCGCCCGGCGATCAGCAGGGTCGGAAAGGTTTCGACGTCGAAATCGTCGGTGAGGTCGGCGTGGTCCTCGATGTCGACCCAGGCGAAACGCAGGCCTGGATGGGCCTGAGCGACCGCCTCGAACAGCGGCCGGTACTCGCGGCAGGCACCGCACCATTCGGCGCACAAGCACACCACCCACAGCGCATCGGGTGGGGCCAGATCGGCTGGTTCAGGGGTGCGGGCAGCGGCGCTCAAGGTCGAATCGGGCAATGGTTCAGGCGGTGGTGCATCGAAACACGCGTCGCTATTATGGGCAGCGCCCCGCCGCGAAGGAGACGACACGATGAATAGCACCACGACCACCGCCGAAGCCGCCGGGCCGGCCGCAGCCGATCCGCGCTCGTTCCGCCGCTTCGCGGATTTCTACCCCTTCTATTTGAGCGAGCACGCCAATCGCGCCTGCCGGCGCCTGCACTTCGTGGGGTCGAGCTTGTCGCTGCTGAGCCTGGCGACGGCAATCTTCACGGGCAACGCGTGGTGGCTGCTGGCGGCCCTGCTGGTGGGCTATGGGTTCGCCTGGGTCGGCCATTTCGGCTTCGAGAAGAACCGGCCTGCATCGTTCAAGCGCCCGCTCTACAGCTTCATGGGCGACTGGGTGATGTACCGCGATATCTGGCTGGGCCGCATCAAGCTCTGAAGCGCGGTCGCGGCGGCAGCATCCTCGATGGCATCGCCCAGCGACAACGAGCCCAGTGGCGCCTTGCGCCAGACGCTCTCGAGCCCCGGCTCGCGCGGCAACAGGAGCGTCGCCACCAGCGGCGCCAGCGCCGTGGTTGCCGGATCGGTCAGCAGCACGTAGCGCGGATCGTCGCTTTCGGGCTGTTCGGCGATTTCGCCGATCCAGTCGAGCGCCACCAGCGCCTTGAGCACGGGCGCCAGTTGCAGCGCATCAACGCGCATTCGCGCCACCAGATCACCGGCACCGAGGCCCTTACCCGGCGCCTTGCGCGCGGCAGCCAGGTGGCGCAGGCTCTCGATCGCCAGCTGGAACGGCCATCCGGGCGTATCGCCACGCCGCGCGACGCCGCTCACCAGGCTCGGCAGGTAGGCCGCGATCACCGCGCCGAGCAGCACGATCACCCAGGCCACGTAAATCCATACGAGGAGGATCGGCACCGTCGCAAACGCGCCGTACATCACCGAATAGGTCGGCACGAGGCCGAGGTACCAGGCCAGCACGCGCTTGGCGATCTCGATCGCCGCCGCCACGAACAGACCGCCGGCCCAGGCGTGCGACCAGCGCACGTGCGTGTTGGGCACGTAGTGGTAGAGCGACGCAACGCCGCCCGCCAGCAACACGAACTCGAAGGTGTCGAACAGCAGCTTGAGCAGGCCGCCGCCCTCGCCGACCACCCCGCGCGAGGCGGAAAACACGTAGGCCGTGGTCGACAGGCTGGCGGCCAGCACCACGGGGCCAAGCGTGATCGCTGCCCAATAGATCAGCACGCGCTGGGGAAACGAGCGCGGCACGGGCACGCGCCAGATGTTGTTGAGGGTCTTGTCGATGGTCAGGATCAGCGCGATGGCCGTCACCAGCAGCACCGCGAAGCCGGCGATGCCCAGGCCGCTGGCCTTGCTGGCGAACTGCGTCAGGTAGCCGAGCACCTGGCGCGCGATGTTGTCGGGGATCAGGCTGTCGATCAGCCAGCGCTGCAGGCTGCCTTGCAACTGCGAAAACATCGGAAACACGGTGAACAGCGCCAGCGCCACGGTGACGAACGGCACCAGCGCAATGGTCGTGGTGAAGGTCAGGCTGCTGGCGGTCAGTGCCAGCCGGTCGGCCCGAAAGCGCTCGCCAAGCACGGCCAGGGTGGTGCCCCACGGAAAGCGGGAAAGGTCCCTCCACAACTGCCGACGATTCATGCTCGGTATCATGCCATTCGGCTTTTCAGGCACTCGTGAACGCGACCTCCACTCCCCCTTTTTCCGTCAACGCCACGCGTTGGCTGGCCGTCGGCAGCCTCGCCGGATTGATCGTGCTGGGCTTGGCGTGGGAGATGTGGCTGGCGCCATTGCGGCCGGGTGGCTCGTGGCTGGCCCTGAAGGTGTTGCCGCTGGTCGTGCCGCTGGCCGGACTGATGAAAAACCGCATGTACACCTACCGCTGGGTCAGCCTGATGGTGTGGCTCTATTTCACCGAAGGCGTGGTGCGGGCCTGGAGCGACGCCAGCGCCATGAGCCGGTCCCTGGCCGGCGTGGAAGTGACGCTGTGCCTGGCGCTGTTCGTCGCCTGCGCGTGGCATGTTCGGCTGCGCTTGCGGCACGCCGCCGCGCTGCGTTCCATGGGACCTTCTGTCGCATGACCAGTCTGATCGATCAATTGCGCAGCATCGTCGGCACGACCAACGTGCTGACCGAGGGCGATCTCAGCGCGTGGGAACAAGAGTGGCGCAAGCGTGGCCGCGGCAAGGCACTTGCGGTGGTTCGGCCCTCCGACGTGCAGCAGGTGGCAGCGGTGGTGAAGGCCTGTGGGGCGGTCGGCACATCGATCGTTCCACAGGGCGGCAACACGGGCCTGGCGGTCGGTTCGATCCCCGACGGCAGCGGCACGCAGGTGCTGCTCAGCATGACCCGCATGAACGCGATCCGCGCCATCGACGCCGCCAACCTGACGATGACGGTCGAGGCCGGCTGCGTGCTGCAGACCCTGCAGGTGGCCGCCGAGAAAGCCGGCTTCCTGTTCCCGCTCAGCCTGGCGGCCGAAGGCAGTTGCACCATCGGCGGCAACCTGGCAACCAACGCCGGCGGTACGCAGGTGGTGCGCTACGGCAACACGCGCGACCTGTGCCTGGGCCTCGAAGTCGTGACGGCGCAAGGCGAGGTCTGGGAAGGCACCAGCGGCCTGCGCAAGGACAACACCGGCTACGACCTGCGCGACCTGCTGATCGGCAGCGAAGGCACGCTGGGCATCATCACGGCGGCAACGATGAAGCTCTACCCGTTGCCGGCGGCCAGGCTCACGGCCTGGGCCGCGGTGCCATCGCTCGACCATGCCGTCACGTTGCTTGGCCTGGCGCACCGGCATTTGGGCTCGGGCCTGACGGGCTTCGAAGTGATGGGCCGGTTCGCGCTCGGCCTGGTCGACAAGCACATGCCGCAATTGCGTGTGCCGTTCGTCGACGACACCGCGGTCCCGTACTGCGTGCTGCTGGAGAACTCCGACAGCGAGTCCGAAGACCACGCCCGCGCGCGCTTCGAGGCACTGCTGGAAACCGCCTTCGAAGACGGCTGCGTCACGGATGCGGTGGTGGCCGAGAACCTGACACAGGCGCACCAGCTCTGGCACATCCGCGAGAGCATTCCGCTGGCGCAGGCGCAAGAAGGCCTGAACATCAAGCACGACATCTCGATCGCGGTGTCACGCATTCCGGCCTTCGTGGCCGAGACCGACGCCTTGCTCGAGCGCGAGATCCCCGGCGTGCGGTTGGTCAACTTCGGGCACCTGGGCGACGGCAACCTGCACTACAACGTGCAGGCGCCGGCCGAGGGCGATACCAAGGCTTTTCTGCGCGAACAGGAAGAGCGCGTGAACACGCTGGTGTACGACGCGGTCGAGAAATTCGGCGGGTCGTTCTCGGCCGAGCACGGCATCGGGGAGTTGAAGATCGCCAAGCTCGAGAAGCACAAGTCGCCGGTGGCCCTGTCGATGATGCGGGCCATCAAGAACGGCCTCGATCCACACAACATCCTGAATCCTGGCCGCGTGTTGCGGTCCGAAACAATCCCCTCATGACACGCCCTGTCCGCTCCCAGTACGAAGATTTCATGCGCCACGTCGACACGGTCGGCGTGGCCAAGAGCGACCGCACCGGCACGGGCACCAAGAGCGTGTTCGGCTACCAGATGCGCTTCGATCTGAACGAGGGCTTTCCGCTGGTCACCACCAAGAAGGTGCACCTGCGTTCCATCGTTCAGGAACTGCTGTGGTTTTTGACCGGCTCGTCCAGCAACAACTGGCTTAGAGAGCGCGGCGTGACGATCTGGGACGAATGGGCGCGCGAAGACGGCGACCTGGGCCCGGTGTACGGCGTGCAGTGGCGCAGTTGGCCGACACCCGACGGCGGCCACATCGACCAGATCGCCGAGGTCGTCAAGACGCTCAAGACCAATCCCGACTCGCGCCGCATCATCGTGAGCGCCTGGAACGTGGCCGACATTCCAAAGATGGCCCTGGCACCGTGCCATGCGTTCTTTCAGTTTTACGTGGCGGACGGCAAACTCAGTTGCCAGCTCTACCAGCGCAGCTCCGACATCTTTCTGGGCGTTCCATTCAACATCGCCAGCTACGCGCTGTTGACGCACATGATCGCGCAGCAATGCGATCTGGCAGTCGGCGATTTCATCTGGACCGGCGGCGACTGCCACATCTACAGCAACCACGAAGAACAGGTGGCGCTGCAACTGAGCCGCACGCCCTTCCCGTATCCCACCCTGCACATCAAGCGCAAGCCGGCATCGATCTTCGAGTACCAGTACGAGGACTTCGAGGTGCTCGACTACCAATGCCACGGGGCGATCAAGGCGCCCGTGGCGGTGTGAACGCGGCCCGATGATGCGCATCAACCTGATCCTGGCGCGCGCCGCCAACGGCGTGATCGGCATCAACGGCGGCCTGCCCTGGCGTTTGCCCGAAGACATGGCGCACTTCAAGGCGCAGACCGCCGGCGCGCCGGTGATCATGGGCCGCAAGACCTGGGAGTCGTTGCCGCCGCGCTTTCGCCCGCTGCCCGGCCGCCGCAACATCGTCGTCACGCGCCAGCCCGACTGGCAGGCCGACGGTGCGCTGGTCGCATCGAGTCTGCAAGGCGCGCTGGCGCAGTGCGGCGCGGCGCCCGAAGCCTGGGTGATCGGCGGCGCGCAGATCTACGCCGACGCCCTGGCGCTGGGTTTGGCGCAGCGCGCCGTGATCACCGAGATCGACAAGAATTTCGAAGGAGACGCCTACGCCCCGGCGTTCGATCCGCGGACCTGGCGCGAGACGGCGCGTACCTCGCATGTCGCCGCGAGCGGGTTGCCTTTCAGCTTCGTCACGCTGGAGCGCGTGCCGACCGTCGGCTGACGCTTCACGAACCCCGCACCATCGCCTGCAGCTTGCGCTGCGCCGTCGCGATCGCGGCCGAATGAGTGTTCAGCTGTTGCAACATGGCGTTGAGTTCCTTTTGCACCGCCGGGTCCATGACCGTGACCTGCGCGCCGTTGACCGAAATCTTCGACTTGTTCTGCGTCATGTAGTCGGCCACCTTGATGGCCCCTTCGAACACCGCGTCGAGTGCCGGAAACACCTCGGTGAAGGTGCTCGCCGGTTGCGTCACGGTGCGCTCGTACGCCTGGTCGAATACCGTTTTCAGATCGGCCGGTTGCTTCAGTTGTGCGCGCGCTGCATCGGCCTTGACCAGTTGCGCGTCGAGTGCCTTGCGCAAGGTGACGATGCCTTCCCTGGCCACCTTCAGGTCGTCGCGCCGCGCCACGACATCGGAGATCGAGCGCAAAGCGCCGCGGCTCATGATCTCGTTCATGGGCTTGCTCACCGACTGGTTCATGCCTTCGTTGAACTCGGTGATCACGGCGTAGTGCTGCGCGTACTCGCCGAAGCTCTTCTTCTGTTCCTCGTTCGGCTGGGGTACGCGCACGCCGGGACGGTCGAGTACGCGCGTCTGCAAGAACGTGATGAAGGCGGCGCGCTGGGTGGCCTCCTTGTCGCCGCAGCCGGCCAGTGCCACCCCGAGGGCCAGCACGCAGAGCATCGACAGGAAACGAGCGAACGAAGTCATGAGGCGGCCTTCCGTGGAAATGCCGCGATCATAAAGAGCGACGGCACTTTCTGGCCGCGCGGGCGCAGGCCCGTCTACAGGCTCGGAACCTCGGGCAGCGCTATTGCCTACTGCTTGACACCGAGGTAGTCGCGCACCGCGCGGCTCGAAGTGCCAGCCGCTGCAACCGCCGAACGCAGCTTGGCCTCGCTGACACCCAGCGCCTGTGTCCAATAGCGC
>Ga0268266_10003634_pt1 | contig 15255 bp, 11 predicted proteins | sample KBSS13metaG_FD_190356 | JGI IMG/M metagenome (GOLD analysis project Ga0268266, IMG submission 190356) | Switchgrass rhizosphere microbial communities from Kellogg Biological Station, Michigan, USA - KBS S1-3 metaG (SPAdes) (version 2) | ecosystem: Host-associated > Plants > Roots > Rhizosphere...
GGTCGCACCTTCGGCGATCCGCTGCCGTGCTGAGATTCCGGGCCCGGACGGAAAGCGCGCCGAACCCGACATGCCACGCGCCTTGGAGACCGCGGAGGTCGAGCGGGTCATCGAAGAGTACGCGCAAAGTGCCCGCAACGCGCGCGCAGCTGGTTTGGACGGCGTGGAATTGCATTGTACGAGCGGATATCTCCCCATGCAGTTTCTATCGACCGGAACCAACAGGCGTACCGATCGCTATGGCGGATCGCTGCCGAATCGACTTCGCTTCGTGGTGGAGACCCTCGAGGCGCTGGCCGCAGCGGTCGGTCCCGGCCGGGTCGGATTGCGCATTTTCCCCGGGAATCCCTTCAACGACATGCAGGACGACGACGCGGCAAGCACGTATGCGGCGCTCCTGCAGGCCATCAAGGGATTCGGCCTGGCCTACGTCCACCTCATTCACGCACCGACCGAGACGCTCGATGCGTTGGCGCTGGTGAAAACGCACTGGAGCGGCCCGGTGATCGCAAACAACAATCTGAATCTCGACACGGCACGCGCGCTCCTCGCGGAAGGACGCGTGGACGCCGTATCGTTCGCGCGCTTGTTCATCAGCAATCCGGATCTGGTCGAGCGATTTCGTCGTGGGGTGCCCCTTGCGGTGCCTGATCGCAGCACGTTCTACACGGGTGAGAGCGCTGGTTACACCGACTATCCGACCGCTTCACTCGAGGCGGAAGTTCGACGACACGCCGCGGCAACCTGACGGATCCCTCTGCCGCGATGGCCAACACACAGGTGTTTCATGCAAGTACTGGAACCCCTCTCTTCGGAAGGGCTGAGCTTTGCGGATACTGCGGACTTTGTAGTGGTCGGCCTCGGCGCCGCCGGAGCCGCGGCCGCCATAGAAGCCCGCCAGGCTTCTGTGGATGTCCTCGTCATCGAGCGCGCCTCCGGCGGCGGTGGATCGACTGCCGCCTCCGGAGGCTATGTCTATTGCGGCGGAGGAACTCACGTTCAGAAAGCGAACGGCTTCGACGACACCGTGGAAGACATGATCGCCTACCTGACCGCCGTGACCCCCCGGCCTGACGTTGCGAAGATCCGCGCTTACTGCGAAGACAGCGTCGCGCACTTCAACTGGCTCGAGACCCAAGGAATCCCTTTCAACGAGAAGTATTACCCCGGCAAGCACTACGAGGTGCCGACCGACGAAACGCTTTCCTACACGGGCAACGAGAAGGCTCATCCTTTCCTGGAGAAGGCGCGGCCCGCGCCTCGTGGGCACCAGGTTGGAGTTCCCGGGGCCGGTGGCAGCGTCCTTATCGGCAAGCTGATCGCCGCGGCGCAAGGCGCGGGCGCACGCTTCCAGTTCGACGCCGCCGTCAACGCTCTGGTAACCAACTCTTCCGGCAGGGTCGTAGGAGTCCGTTTACGCCGATTCGGTGAAGACTCGTACGTCGCGGCGCGCCGTGGCGTGTTGTTGGCAACAGGCGGATTCGCCGCCAACCGCGAAATGACACGGGAGTTTTGCCCGTTCATGGCGCGTGATGACGTTTACGTCGTCGGCGGCGCTTGGTCGGACGGGGCGGGTATTCGTCTTGGAGCCGGAGTCGGCGCCGTTCCAACCAACATGGACGGCATTCTCATCACCTCGCCCCTTTACCCGCCCGAAAGCCTTCTCAAGGGACTGTTAGTCAACAAATCCGGCCGACGCTTTGTCCCCGAGGACAGCTATCACGGCCGCACGACTGCCGAAATATTGCGCCAGCCGGAGCAGCAAGCCTGGCTAATTCTCGACAACGCGATGTTCGCGCCGCCCTCGTTTGGAAACCAACAGCTCGTGGACGCCTGGGAATCGGTGGCCGAAATGGAAGCCGCGCTGGGCATGCCGAAGGGCGCTCTGCAGCGGACGGTATCCGACTACAACCGGCACGCTGTCAGGGGTGAGGATCCTGAGCTGCACAAGCAGCGTGAGTGGGTCCAACCCCTCCAGGAGCTCCCGTTCGCCGCGCTCGACTGCTCTCCAGGCAAGGCGGTCTATTCAGGTTTTACACTCGGCGGACTGGCCGTCGATATGGACGGACGCGTCCTGAATCAGGAGGGCAAGCCGATTGCCGGGCTCTACGCAGCAGGGGCCACGGCTTCCAACATTGCACAGGACAGCATCGGCTATTCGAGCGGTGTCTGTATCGGCGAATCCACCTATTTCGCACGGCGCGCGGCCCGCGCTGTCGCGGCGGAGCGGCGCGGCTGAACGCTGCTCCAGGTGACAACGGTTGGTCGAGGACCACTCGAGAGGCATGACTCCGCTGCACGCGTGTCCTACGCCACGAGTCGGCGCAAATGTCGCAGAGCGCGCAAGGGCATTACCCGCCGGGGCCGACCGCGCGCAAGGCACTGGCGTCACCATGATGCGCAGAGCCCCTACATGTTCGGCCGCTTATCGCGGTAATTCGTAGTAGAACGCTTGTTGCAATGCGCAGAGAAGCCATTATACTGGCTAAAGTGCATCGAAATGCGGCCAGATAACGCTTAATTACTTCGTATTATCGATGGCACGGCGCGCTCGAGGGAGTTCGAGGCGCACGCGTCCGCGCGTCCGATGGGGAATGTCGGCTCGGTTGCCGATACAGCCGTCCCTCACCGGCCACGGCGCAGCGACAGGATGTCCAGCGTCGGTTTCGATATGTTGGTCATGTTGCTATTTGGACAAAGGGGGTACAGATGCAACTGTCTGCCAGTCGAGGTTCGCTGTGGATAGCGGCGCTGCTCATAGCAGCCGCTCCGGTTGGCGAGTGCGCTGAGAGCTCACCTGCACCTGCCAGTGAAGCAGCGGCGGACGCACCAGCCGAGTCGAGCGGTTCGTCGCTCGATGAGATCGTCGTAACCGCCCGCCGTGTGTCCGAGCGCAGTCAAGACGTGCCCGTCGCGGTCACCGTGTTGTCCACCGAACGGCTGAGACAGCAGCACATTGCCGAGGCGATGGACCTGCAAGGGTTGGTCCCTTCGCTGATCGTGGGTCAGAATGGACAGGGTATCCGCGATACACCCACTTTTACGATGCGCGGGCAGGGCTCGACGTTCGAAGGCTCGCCCGGTGTAGTCGTCTACATGAACGAGGTGCCTCTGCCGGCACCGATCACGTTGAGCAACCAGGGCGCGCCGGGGCAATTCCTCGATCTGGCGAGTCTGCAGGTCCTGGCCGGCCCGCAAGGCACGCTTTTCGGCCGCAACACCACCGGTGGCGCGGTCGTACTCACGCCGAACCGGCCAAGTGAGAAGTTCGAGGGGTACCTCCAGGCCGGCTACGGCAATTACAACGACCGCGAGACCGAGGGGGTCGTCAACCTGCCGATCGTCCAGGACAAGCTGAAAGTGCGTCTCGCGTTCCAGACGAAAGACCGCAGCGGCTACACGAAAGACGTCAACTGGAACGTCGAGCGGGATGACACGCACTACGACACGATCCGCTTCGGGATGGACTTCACCCCGACCGAGGCCCTCGACAATTACACCATGGCCACCTGGACGAACTCGCACAACCACGGTCCGGGTACGATCAACAACGCCCTCAATACCGGCACAATCTTCACGCCCGGATCGATCCTGGCGACGAACGCTTTTCTCTACGGGACGACCGGCGGCTTCCTCGGCTGCAATCCGGCAACCGGTGCCGCCGACCCGGTCAGTTGTGTGAACGCCGCGACGTACTACAACGCCGCCGCGGCGAAGGCCCGGTCACTCGGGCCGCGCGCGACGGCCCTCGACCTGAACGAGTTCGGCTATCAGCGTTCCTGGGGTGTGACCAACACCACACGCTTCGAGCTCGAGCCCAAGACAGCCCTCCGCAATATTGTCAGCTACCAGGGCTTCAAGGATGGCTATGCGCTCGATGGCGACGGCACGACACTGCCCCAGTACAATACCGGCGTGAACGGCTTTTCCGAGAGCCATCCTCGTGATGACTTTCACGTCGTCACCGAAGAGCTGCAGCTCCAGGGCACCACGCTAGCAGACGCCCTCGACTACACCGTCGGGGCGTTTTATTTCGATCAGCAGACCAACGGGAAGCAGCAGGGCGATGCGATCGACTACTGCTTTTTCACGCTGATCGTGAGCAACAATTGCGGCTTGATCGAGAACCAGAGCTACTTTACCGAAAGGAGCAAGTCGGAGGCCGTCTATGCACAAGGCACCTACTCGTTGGGCCAGTTGACGTCCGTGCTGGAGCGCGTAAAGCTCACCGTGGGTTACCGCAGAACCTGGGACCAGATCGACGGTTTCAGCACTTACGACAATGGCTTCTCGGGACATCTCTCGAGCGCGGCCCCGTCCTGGACCGCGGGCCTCGACTATAAGCCAAGCGACGCCGTATTGACCTACGCGAAGGTGAGCCGCGGCTACAAGGCCGGAGGGTTCAACACCTTCTCGGTGTATCCCAACACGAAGACCTTCGGCCCGGAATTCGACACCACCTACGAAATCGGCCTCAAAACCGAGGGCCACGTAGCCGAGCAGCCCTTCCGGTTCAACATGGATGCCTATCGCACCGACTACTCCAAGATTCAACGGGCGGCGGGCGATTACAACCCGGCCAACAACCAGACCGGGGCGGTGAACTTGAGCAGTGCGGCCGCGATCATCCAGGGCATCGAGCTCGACACGGTGATCAAGCTGGCCAGGGTGCTCGAGCTCGGATTCAGCTACAGCTACACCGATGCTCACTATACGCGCTTCCCCTACACCCCCAACGTGGTCGGGTTGGACTTTGCCGGCTACGTGGATTGCGATGGGAAGCCCTGGACCGCGGGGGCCAATCTCAACCTGAAGTGCCGCCCGCTGCAATATATCTCGCCCAATATCTTCAGCGCTCACCTGCAATACACGCTGCCCCTGCCACCTTCGATCGGTGACGTCTCCGCCCTGGTCAGCCTCTCGTACCAGGACAAGGAGCACACCGAGGCGTTGTTCGGCTCGCAACAGCCGAACGAGCTGTTACCCGGCTACGCGTTGGTCAACCTGTCGCTCGACTGGAAGGACCTGATGAACACACCGCTCGATGTAGGCTTCTTCGCCACGAATCTGACGAATCGCCTCTATCGCACGACCAACTCCGACGTCTATCAAGCGGTGGGCATCTCGAGCACTCTGTATGGCGAGCCGCGGATGTATGGCATCCGGGTGCGGTACCACTGGGGTCCATGACCCCGGTGGCACCCCCCAACGGGTTGCTGTCACGTACGGTTCTGGTCGCTCTCGACGGCGGGCAGCGTGGCGCACCTGTCGCTCCGGGCGATGCGCCATGCAAGCTCCGCCACTTGCGCGACCCCGCGCGTCCTGCTCTGACGCGCGCGCCTGGCGGCCTACCCGCCACTCGACTAATGCCCGAAGTTACGCAGCCGGGCCGGCCGCTGCGGACACCGGCTCGGGGCCCCCGGCCCCCGACAGATGCTCCGGAACGTTATGGCGGAAGCAGCCTTCCTCCACGCGCTCGGAAATCCGCCACCCCTGAGGCGTTCGTGTCAGCTTGTCGAGGTACCACAATCCCAGGAACATGGTCTGAGTGCCACCGCCGGGCAGCGCGACCGCCATCGGGTTGAAACAGACCGTGCGGGCCGTAGCCGAATCCCCGCGCAGCGTGATCTGTGTGTTGCCAATCAGGTGGTAATAGTGGGGAAATGCCTCCAGGGCAGGTCCAAGCCAGGCCTTGACCTCCGGATAGCGACCCGCGATACCCCCCATGGCGCGGTAGTCAATGAACGCATCGGGCGTGAATACGTCGTCCAGTCGCTCGTATTCCCTCTGATCGATGGCGTTGCTGTACCGGCACAGCAACTCCTGGATTTCCAACCGATCGGAAATTTCCTGCATCCCGAGCATCATCCAGTTCCTCCCCGGCACCTTCGCCCCCAAGCCCGCTGCCCGGGTCGCGATTCCAAATGCAACAATGCGTAGAGAATAGTATCATTTGCTACGCAACAGACAATCCAGTAGGCTCCATGGTCGTGATGTCGGACTTTTGCGAGGGAAGGGGGCCCTGTGTCTGCAACCGAAAGCGGATCGCCTGCCGAGCGGCCTGCCCAGCCCGCCCGGCCCCGGGTAGCGGTGGTCACGGGAGCCAGTCGCGGTGCCGGCAAGGGCATTGCGTTAGCCCTGGGTGCGGCGGGCATGACGGTCTACGTCACGGGGCGCTCGACCACGCAGAGCCTTGGCCGCCTCAAAGGCGAAGCGCTGCCGGGTACGGTGTTTGAAACGGCCCAGCAGATCGACCAGCTGGGGGGGCGGGGTATCGCAATGCCCTTCGATCATCGCAATGACGAGGCGACCCGCCGGCTCTTCGAGCGCGTCGCGAGAGAATCCGGTGCCCTCGACATCCTGGTCAACAATGCCACCAGCATCCACGACGCGCTCATCGATCCGGGCGGCTTCTGGGAGAAGCCCCTCGAGCTCGTCAACATCCTCGATGTTGGCCTGCGATCCGCTTATGTAGCCAGTTACTATGCCGCGCCCCTCATGACGAAGGCGGGCAGGGGGCTGATCGCCTTCACGTCCTCATTCGGCTCGAGTTGCTACATGCACGGTCCGGCCTACGGGGCCCAGAAAGTCGGGCTCGACAAGTTCGCGGCCGACATGGCCGTCGACCTCGCGCCCTATGGCGTCGCCGCCGTGTCGTTGTGGCTCGGCCCGCAAATCACCGAGCGATCGCGCGTCGCGATGCGCCTGCGCGCCGATCAGTATGAGCAGTTCATGCAACAGGGCGAGACCCCCGAATTCAACGGCCGGGTCATCCATGCACTGGCCAGCGACCCGGATCTGATGACCCGGACCGGGCAGACTCTGATCACCGCGGAGCTGGCGAAGATTTATGGCTTACAGGACGAGGGAGGCCGCGTGCCACCCTCCTATCGCGAGATGCTCGGTAGTCCGCGCGTGCCGCATCCCGCGAAGGTGATGTGACCTCACACCTTCCCGGCCCATGAAGCATTCCGACTCAACGGGCACGGCGAAGCGCGGGGCGAACTCATCTATCACCATTCATAAAGTCGGGCCCGTCCATGAATTTTGACAGCACGAGCAAATATCTCGAGACAGCCTCGGGTAGGCAGCATTACAACGAGGCCGGCGAAGGACCGCCCCTTCTTTTTCTGCACGGCTCCGGACCCGGCGTTTCCGGCTGGACCAACTTCGGCGACAACCTGCCAGCCTTCACACCGCATTTCCGCTGCCTGGTGCTTGATCTGCCGGGATACGGGCGCAGCGATCCCGCTGCAGGCCATCCGATCACCGCAGGCGTGGACGCGGTGCGTAACTTCCTCGACGCTCTCGATATTGCTCGCGCCGACCTCCTTGGCAACTCTTACGGCGCGATAGTCGGGTGCCATCTCGCCGCGAACTACCCGCAACGGGTGCGCCGATTTGTAACACTGGGCGGCTTTGGCTTCACGCCCTTTGCGCCGTTTCCCGCGGAGGGCATTCTCCGCCTCGTCGAATTCGTCGAGGAGCCGACCCGTGAGCGACTCGTGACCTGGATGAAATCAATGGTCTTCGACGAGCGGGTCCTGACGGAGGCTATGATCGACGCACGGTACAAGACCGCCTGCGAGCCAAAGATCATGGCCACGAGCAAGGTCATGTATTCGCGCGCCGGTATTGCCGCCATAGCGGAACGGATGCGCGGCCCGGACGCCCTGGCGGACATCGCGCATCTGCCGCGCATCAAGTGCCCAACGCTGATCCTTTGGGGACGTGATGACCGAGTGAACCCGTTGGACGGCGCGCTATTGCCGATGCGGAGCATCCCTGATTGCGAGCTCCATGTATTCCCCAACTGCGGGCACTGGGCAATGATCGAGCGCAAGGCGCAGTTCGAGCAGGTGGCGCTCGGCTTCCTGCTGCGCAACGGGCTCGACGTGGCTTAGGCAGTCGGTGTCGGCATATACTGCTCAGGCGCTCAGCCAGCGAAGTCCAGTCATAGCGATCTCAGATACAGACCCATCAGCGGATCCACCGGTCGCAATACGTTGCCACCATCGCGCCAAAGCAGGTCACGTTCTTCCAGCCACCTCACTGCCCCCGAGACAGTCCCAGCCGACAATGCCAGCGACGTTAGAAAAGCCTGCGCGGTGGGCATCGCGGTAGGCTCGACAGCGATCGCCTTGAACACTGCACGCGTGAGGTGAGGTACGGGTAGTAGTTGGACTTTGAAACGTTCGGCTTCCTGCGCCATGAGCCACGACCATGCTTTCTCAACAGAAGATACCGTAGGAATGGTCTTCTGATCGAACAGTGCACGCGCCACTGCATTCACGTAATAGGGATGACGTTGAGTACAGGAAAGCAAGGATTCAACGGCCTGCTCCGGCATTGATGCATTCCACTGCAACCGCGCCGCCTCATTCAGAAACTTCCGATAGGCTGCGGCATCAATGCGACCGATGTCGAGGTGGTCGCAGAGCATATAAAGCGGCCGCTCCCGATCCTCGAATATCTGGGCTAAAAGGGTGCGTTCGCTACCCAGAAACACGAATGACAGCGCCTTTGCTGACTGCGCGACCGATCTGATCGCACCTTCGACCGCATGCCCCTCATCGAGGCGTGATACTTGTTGAAACTCATCAATGACGAGTACGCCCCGCACACCGTAGTGAGCGGCAGCGGCGTCGAGCGCGCGAAGCATCGCATCGATCCGTGCCGCAGAGGGCGCGTCGCTCGCCAGTTTGAGACTCATCCCCCCGGCGCCGATGGACAGCTCCGGCTTGAAAGCGGCAAACGCTTTGCCAAGGAAATCCAGTGCACGTTTCCTACGCGGGAGGAGTTTAGCCGAGAGCGTACCAATGGCATCCCGAAGCACCTCGTCCAGCGTCTTGAGGTTATGAACGACGAATACATCGACAGTGGCGGACTCGACCTTCTTACCCCTTTTCTTCTGTACGTCCTGGAGCGTCTGGGCGATCAAGCTGGATTTCCCGTGGCGCCGGCGACCCGAGATCCACGTATGGCGCGGGCGAGCGGCCAATATGTTTCCCGCGAGCTGCGCGCGCTCCCGCTCCCGGTTGCAAAAGGCACTCCCCAGTGCGATCCCGCGGGGAAATAATTCATCGGCCGTCGAAAGTGTCATGCCAAGGCCCAAGTCTATGTGCTACTGCCATTATGGCACTACCATTATGGTGTCGCCATAATGGGGATATCCATAATGGACGCACCCAAAGAAGGACCGCCGGAGCCGAACGTTCTTCGAACAGCCTTACCCGAACAAGCCGCTGACCTGTTTCGATTCCGGAAAGGGCTGCTACCGTAGAGAGGCACAATGAGCGACACTGCAATCAGGTGGTCGCCTCGCCAGGCAAATTGCTTTGGAGTTCAAGATTCCTAGTGCCCTCCCTGGAATCTGGGCCGGCGATACAATGCGCCCCCGTTTACAGCGAGCCGGTCATTTGACATGAAGTATCTCGTGACAACTTTCACGGCGCTCTCATTGGGCTCAATCAGCTTCCGCGTCGCGCTGTGGAACCGGCCAGGAACATCCTCGCGCTGACTGCGGCGGCATGAACACCGGAAAGCTTAGGCCCGCAGAACGCTACCCCCTCACTTGCCCCGCGGCTCGCGCGGCAACCCCAGGCCGCGCTCCGCAATAATATTGCGCTGAATCTGATTCGTCCCCGCGTAAATCGTATCCGCACGCGACATGAGGAACAGGTGCGTGAGCGCCCCAAAGCGCTCAGCATCCAACCCAACCTCCCCACGCTGCCCGAGCACATCCATCGCCAGCTCACCGAGCCGCCGATGCCACAACGACCAATACAGCTTGTACGTGTAGGCGGGGGCGCTCAAAGCTCCGGAGTCGCCGCCGGAGAGCATCCGCAGCGCGTTGTAACGCATGATCTTCAGCCCGATATGAGCATCCGCCAATCTCTGCCGGATCAACGGCTCGCCGGCCTTACCATTCTCGCGCGCGACGCGGATGACCTCGCTCAGCTCGTTGCGAAACTGCATCTGTTGGGCCAACGTTGAGATGCCCCGCTCGAACCCGAGCAACCCCATCGCCACTTTCCAACCATCGCCTTCAGCCCCGATGCGATCGGCCCGCATCCCTCGGGCGCCATCGAAGAACACCTCGCAGAATTCCGACTCTCCGGTCATCTGCCGGATCGGCCGCACCGTGATCCCCGGCTGATGCATCTCCACCAGAACGAATGACAATCCTTTCGGTCCCACTGAATCCGCCTGCGTACGGCACAGCACGAAGCACCAATCCGCGATGGGGCCCATGGATGTCCAGATCTTGTGACCGTCGATGACGTACGTATCCCCTTCGAGCCGGGCCCGCGTGCGCACGTTCGCCAGGTCGGACCCGGCGTTGGGTTCCGAGTAACCCTGACACCAGATCGCACGTCCTGCCGCAATGTCGGGTAGGAAGCGGCGCTTTTGCTCATCGGTCCCGTAGGCGAGGAGGGTGGGTCCTGCCAACTCGACCCCTATGTGCCCGATGCGTGCAGGAGCGCGCGCCCGGGCGTACTCCTCAGCGAAGACGACCTGTTCGCCCAAGCTCGCATCCCGCCCGCCGTATTCCCGCGGGTACCCGATACAACTCCAACGGGCCGCCCCGAGCACCTGCTCCCACTCACGACGCTTCTCGATGAGATCGACATGATTGATCAGGCCGCGCAGCGCCTTGAATGGACCGCAGAGCTGGCTCTCGAGCCAGGCGGCGGCCTCGGCACGGAATGCTTCCAACTCGGGAGCAAAGGTGAGATCCACAGCCGTGCCCAAAATCAAAAGATCTCGAACAGGCCCGCCGCGCCCATCCCACCGCCGACGCACATGGTCACGACACCGAACTTCTCCCCCCGGCGCTTGCCCTCGATCAGGAGGTGACCCACCGCCCGTGCGCCGGTCATGCCGAACGGATGTCCCAGCGCAATCGCGCCACCATCCACGTTCAAACGCGCGTTGTCGATATCGAGCCGGTTACGGCAGTACAGGGCCTGATTCGCAAAGGCCTCATTCAACTCCCAGAGCCCGATATCGCCCACCTTCAGGCCATTGCGTTGTAGAAGTTTCGGCACCGCGAACACAGGGCCGATACCCATTTCCTCCGGCGCGCATCCGGCTACCGCGAAGCCGCGATAGGCACCTAGTGGAGTCAGACCGAGCCGCGCCGCCGTCTTGGCTTCCATCAGAAGGACTGCAGCTGCGCCGTCCGAAAGTTGCGACGCGTTGCCTGCGGTGACGTGCTTGCCTTGTTTGATAACCTCGCCGTCCTTGAAGACGGGTTGCAGCTTCGCGAGGCCTTCGAGCGTGGTATCCGCGCGCGGCCCTTCATCGGCGTCCAACAGCACGTCCGCGTAGCTCACCTCGCCCGTGTCCTTGTTGGTGATCGCCTTGCGCGTGCGCAGCGGAGCGAGCTCGGCGGCGAAACGCCCGGCGCGTTGAGCGGCAACCGTGCGCTGCTGGCTCTGCAAGCTGAATTCGTCCTGTGCCTCCCGGGATATCCCGTAGCGCTCCGCAACGAGCTCGGCCGTTTCAATCATGGCCATCCACATGTGAGGCATGTGATCCAGCACGGACTGTGACCGCGCGCGATAGGTGCTTTTGTGCTTGGTCTGCGTGAGACTGATGTTCTCCACGCCGCCTGCGACAATAACATCCATCCCGTCGATGACTATCTGCTTGGCAGCCGTGGCGATCGCTGCCAGGCCGGACGAGCATTGGCGATCCAGGCTCATCCCCGCAACCTCCTGCGGCAGGCCGGCGGCAGCCACGGTCAGACGCCCGATGTTGTAGCTTTGATTACCCTGTTGCGAGGCGCAACCGACGATCACGTCCTCAACTATCGCCGGGTCGACGCCGGCACGCTGCACGACCTGTGCGGCAACGTGACCTGACAATGCCGCGGCGTCCGTGTCGTTATAAGCACCCCGGTAGGCCTTGCCGATCGGGGTTCGCGCAATGGAAACAATGACAGCTTCACGCATGGTTGGCTCCCTCTTCGGGATAGTAACGGCTGATGGTATCGAGAACGCAGGCAGGCTTTTCCTGACCATCGATCTCGACCGTGATGCGCACGACGGACTGAATCGCTCCCTGCTTGACCTCGTCGACCTTGACGATGACTCCCGAAGCGCGTATTCGCGACCCGCACGGGACCGGAGCGACAAAGCGCAGGTGGTCCACGCCGACATTCACGCCCATCGAGAATCCACGGACTTCGATGACCTCCGGCAGAAACTTGTTGACCAGCGCCACAATGAGATAGCCATGGGCGATCGTGGTCCCGAATGGTCCGGACCGAGCCCTCACGGGATCGACATGAATCCACTGGTGGTCGCCGGTGACCTCCGCGAACCGGTCGATCAGGGGCTGGTCGATGGTGAGCCAGGCGCTTTTGTCGAGCACCTGGTCCTCCTTGCCGAGGAGCGCCCGCGGACTGTCGAATACGGTTGGCATGACATCAGGCCCGCTGGCTGGATACCGCCACGACCTCGCCGGTCATGTAGGAGGACAGCTCGCTTGCGAGAAAGATCATCACGTTGGCCACTTCCCAGACTTCCGCGGGTCGGCCGAAGGCCTCCTGCGCGGCCAGCTTGTCTAGTTGTTCCTGGGTGGTGACCTTGGCAAGGAATGGGTGCATCGCGATCGAGGGGGAAACCGCGTTGATTCTGACTCCGTGCTGGGCCGCTTCGACAGCGGCGCAACGCGTAAATGCCATAACGCCCGCCTTCGCTGCCGCATAGTGAGCCTGGCCGGCCTGGGCGCGCCATCCGAGGACTGAGGCATTGTTGACGATGGCGCCGCTCTTACGCGCGTACATGTCTGGCAGAAAGGCTCTCGTCATGCGAAAGACGCTGGTCAGCGTGACATCCAGAACGCGAGACCATTGCTCGTCCGCCATCTCGACGACGGCGACCTGGCCCCCGAGCCCTGCGTTGTTGATGAGCACGTCGACTCGACCGAGCTCGCGATGCGCCGCATCCCGCAGTGCGCGCACCTGCTCCTCCTTGGTGACATCGCACAACTGACTCGCGGGCCGTGAGCCGGTCTCTTTCGCAAGCCTTTCCACCGCCTCACCCAGGCGGCGCTCGTGGTTGTCACTGATCAACAGCCGCGCTCCTTCCTCGGCCGCGCGCTTGGCGACGGCGAAACCAATTCCGGTGCCGGCGGCTGCCGTAACGACGACGGTCTGGTCTTTGAGGAGGTTGCGGGGTGTTGGGTATTTGGGAATCGCGACACTCATGCGGATACCTGCTGCAGGCCTATCAATTGAGCAATGCGCTCGCGGTGGAGCACCGGCTCGCCAAGCCAGGTCGAGCTCGAGCGCGCGCGCTTGAAGTAAAGGTGCGCGTGGTGCTCCCAGGTGAAGCCGATTCCACCATGCAACTGGATCGCCTCCGCTGCGCAGTGTTGAAACGCCTCCGAGCACCAGACGCGCGCCACGGAGGCAGCCTCGAACAGTTCCGGCGTGTCGGCATCGATCGCCGCCGCCGCGTAGAGTGCCGCTGAACGCCCGGCCTCAACGGCCACCATCATGTCGGCCAGCTCATGCTTGACCGCCTGAAACGAGCCGATCGGCCGCCCGAACTGCACACGCTCCTTGGAGTACTCCACTGTCGAGGCCAAGCAAAAGGCGGCGCCGCCTGTTTGCTCGGAAGCCAACAGCCCCGCACCCACGGCGAGCACCCGGTCGAGTGCCTCTCCGGCAGCCCCTGCCGGGCCCAACACGGACCCGGTTGGGACATCCACCTGATCGAACGTGACCCGACTGAAGGGACGCGTGAGGTCGAGACCGGGCACCCTGTCGATCCGGATCCCAGGCGAGGTGGCGGGTACTGCGACCAGACTCAAGCCCTCGTAGCCTCGCGATCCCGGAGCGCGGGCGATCACCAACAGCAGATCGGCGACGTGTGCGAACGTGACGAATTCTGCCGTGCCGTGTAGTCGGCAGACCGGGTCGCCAGTGCGATACCGCAGCTCAATGGCCACGCCCTGCGGGTAAGGCGCACCACCCGGCCCGGTCATGGCGAAAGCAGCTCGAGTGCGACCCGCCGCGATTGCGGGCAGGAGCTGTTGTTTTTGCGCAGGCTCGCCCAGGAGCACGATGGCTTGCGTGGCCAGCACCGCCGTTTCGAAGAACGGCACCACTGCCAGGGTCCGACCGGTCTCCTCGAGTATCAAGGCCGTCTCGAGTGCTCCCAGGCCCGTTCCACCGTAGGCCTCGGGAACCATCAATCCCGCGAAGCCCATCTCGCCCGCAAGGGCTCCCCACAAGGTCTCGTCGAGCCCGCAGCCCGACTCCAGCACTGTGCGCAAGTGTTGCAAGCCCGCGTTGTCAGCCAGAAATGTCCGTGCGGTTTCCTGAATGAGACGCTGTTCCTGTGTCAGCTCGAAGTTCACGCCAGCTTCCCCCAATGGGCTTGCGCAACGAAGCGACAGGGAGGTCGCACCGCTCCAGCGAGTTGCGCAACGAATGCGGAGCGCGAGCGCCTTAGAGAAATCATCGATGGCCCAGACCGTTGACGAGAGACGCGCACTGTGAAAATATACAGACCGTAAGTCGACTCCCTGATGCCGACGGAATATGAGCGAGTACGCTTCCGAAGGAGATAGGTGGAGTTGCGTTGAGAGTTGAATCGCATGGCGTTGCAATCCGGCTTCGAGCCTGAGGGTCTGAGACGCTGTGTTGTAAGGTACGGCAGTACCGCGCCGAGGTGTCGGCGTCCATGTGCGGGAACGAGTCAGTTCGAGTCACGGCTAGTCGAGCCAGACAGCCCTGTCGTTGCGAGTCAGGGAATGAGCCGTGATGAGAGCAGGGCATGGGCACCTGAACTAAGCCCCGTAAACCGGTTTGGCCGCCGCGCGTCGGGCGATCAAGCGGCGGACGACGGGGCCGAGCTCCGCGGGGCTCCAGCGCGCGCCTTTGTCCTCAGCCGGGCTATCGGTCCAACCCTGGGACAGGTGGATCCGCCCCCCTTTGAGCTCGAAGACCTGGCCCGTCACGCCGGCGGAGTCCGGACTCACCAGCCATGCCACCAGTGGCGCAGTGTTCTCCGGCGCATAGATGTCGAAACCGTTTTCCTTGCGGCTCATCTCCGCGGCAAACACACCTTCGGTCATCCGCGTCCGAGCATTAGGCGCCAACGCGTTCGCCGTGATCCCATAGCGGGCAAGCTCCGCGGCCTGCACCAACGTCAAGGCTGCAATGCCGGCCTTGGCTGTCGAATACGCACTTTGGCCGACACTGCCTTGCAGACCTGCGCCGGAAGTTGTGTTGAT
>Ga0268266_10003637_pt1 | contig 15250 bp, 12 predicted proteins | sample KBSS13metaG_FD_190356 | JGI IMG/M metagenome (GOLD analysis project Ga0268266, IMG submission 190356) | Switchgrass rhizosphere microbial communities from Kellogg Biological Station, Michigan, USA - KBS S1-3 metaG (SPAdes) (version 2) | ecosystem: Host-associated > Plants > Roots > Rhizosphere...
CACGCTGGCCATCTTTTCCGCCCGGCGCTGCTGCCAGGTGGCGAGGCCCATCGCGGCGACGGTGAAGAAGAAGAGGATCATCGCGATCACGTTGACCTCGACCGGGATGCCGCGCTGGGCGGCGCCGAAGATGTAGAGCGGGAAGGTCACCGTCGTCCCCGAGTTGAAGTTGGAGATCACGAAGTCGTCGATCGAGAGGGCGAAGGCGAGCATCGCCGCGCCGAAGATGCCGGGCATGATCAGCGGCAGGGTGACGAGGCGGAAGGTTTCGAAGGCGCTCGCCCCGAGGTCCTTCGCCGCCTCCTCGAGGTGGCGGTCGAAGCCGATCAGGCGCGAGCGGACGACGACGACGACGAAGCTGATGCAGAACATGACGTGGGCGATCAGCAGCGTTTCGAAGCCGAGCGAGAAGGTGCCGATGAGGAGGAAGAAGGAGAGCAGCGCCGAGCCCATCACCACCTCGGGGGTCGCCATCGGGATCACGATCAGGAAGTTGGCGGCGCGGCGGCCGAAGAACTCGTAGCGGACCAGCGCCAGCGCCATCAGCGTCCCGATCACGGTCGAGATCACCGTCGCCAGCACCGCCAGTTTCAGGCTGGTCAGCAGCGCTTCGTTCAGCTCGGGGATCCCGAAGGCGTTCTTCCAGTGCTCGAGCGTGAAGCCGACCCAGGTGAAGTTGTAGCGGCCGGCCGGATCGTTGAAGGAGAAGCCGAAGATGACGGCGATCGGGATCAGCATGTAGAGGACGACGAGAACGCCGACGATCGAGACTGCATGCTCGCGCAGCCAGCGCCAGGCGCCTCCGCCGCGGCCGCTCATCCGACCGCCTCCTCACCCATCAGCGCCTCGGAGCCGGCGAAGCGGATGTAGACCAGGACGAGGATCAGGATCAACGCCATCAGCACGAAGGAGAGCGCCGCCGCCGCCGGGTAGTCGGACTGTTTGAGGTAGAGCGACTGGATCACGTTGCCGATCATCTGGTTGTTGGCGCTGCCGAGGAACTGGGCGTTGACGTAGTCGCCGGAGGCGGGGATGAAGGTCAGCAGGGTCCCCGCGACCACCCCCGGCGCCGAGAGCGGCAGGGTGACCCGGAAGAAGGTCTGCGTCGCCGAGGCGTAGAGGTCCTTGCCCGCCTCGATCAGCCGCACGTCGAGCCGCTCGAGGCTGGCGTAGATCGGCAGCACCATGAAGGGGAGGAAGTTGTAGGTGAGGCCGGCGATCACGGCGCCGGCGGTCGCCAGCACGTGGCCTTCCGGCGCCAGGCCGAGGAAGTCGAGGACGCCGACCACCGGGCTCTGGTCGGAGAGGATCGTCTCCCAGGCCAGGGTCCGGATCAGGTAGGTGGTGAAGAACGGGGCGACGACGGCGAACAGCAGCAGGTTGCGCCAGCGCCCCGCCTTGAAGGCGATCGTGTAGGCCAGCGGGTAGGCGAGCAGCAGCGCGAACAGGGTCGCCAGCCCGGCGTAGACGAACGAGCGCACGAACTGGCTGTCGTAGAGCTGCAGGGCGTCGGAGTAGTTCTCCCAGTGCCAGCTGAATTCGTAGGAGCCAAAGACCCCCGAGTTGAGCGACAGTTCCCCCAGGTAGTAGAGGGGGACGACGAAGAACAGAAACAGCCAGGCCGCTCCCGGTACGAGCAGGAAGTAGGGAGCGGCCCGGCGCCTCATCGGCTCAGCCGTTGAGGACCGCGTTGAAGGCGCGGTTCAGGTTCTGTTCTTCTTCGCCGGTCGGCGACGGCTGGATCGTGCAGTTCTTCGTGAACGACTTGCTCGGGAAGATCAGCTGGTTTTTCGCGACTTCCGGTTCTTCCTTGAGGAGAATCGGTTTCACGTTTTCAACCGGGCTGACGTAGTTCACGTAGGCCTCGATCTGCGCCTGGTTTTTCGGGTCGTAGACGTAGTTGATGAACTCCTCGGCGGCGGTCGGGTTCGGCGCCCCGACCGGGATCACCATGTTGTCCGACCAGAGGATGCAGCCCTCGGTCGGCATCCGCCATTCGATGTTCGGGTTGTCGGCCTGCAGCTGGACTGCGTCGCCCGACCAGCCGATCACGGCGACGGCGTTGCCGCTGGTCAGGTCGCCGCCGTAGTCGTTACCGGTGAAGCGGCGGATCTGCCCCGAGCTCGTAGCGGACTTGATTTTGTCGATCGCCTTCATCCAGTCCTCTTCGCTGGCTTCGCTCGGATCGATGCCGAGGCACTTCATCACCAGCGGCACCGTGTCGCGGAGTTCGTTCAGCATCTCGACTTTGCCCTTGTACTGGGGGTCGAAGAGGTCGCAGATCGATTTCACGTCGGGCGCGAGGTCCTTGCGGACGATGATCCCGGTCATCCCGCTCTGCCAGGGAGCGCTGAATTCGCGGTTCGGGTCGTAATTCGGTTCCCGCAGGTTCGAGACCAGGTTCTTTTCGAAGTTCGGCAGCGCCGACTTGTCGAAGTTCTGCAGGTAGCCGAGTTCGTGCATTTTGGCCGCCATCCAGTCGGTGACGACGAACAGGCTGCGGCCGCCGGATTCGCCCTGTTTCAGCAGCGGATCCATCTTCGCGAAGAACTCTTCGTTGGCGTTGACGTCCTCGATGTAGTCGACCTTGACCCCCGTCTCCTTTTCGAAGTCCGGGACCGTCTGCTTGTCGATGTAGAGCGGCCAGTTGGAGATCGTGACGTCGCCCGAAGCTTTCTTTTCGAGTTTCACTTCTTCGGATTCGGTGTCGCCGCCGTTGATGCTGTCGCCGCCGCCGCAGGCCGAGAGCCCGAGGGTCAGCGCCGCGATCGCAATCAGGACGGCGAGCATTGCCGGGCTCCTGCGTTGGTCCTTCTTGCTGCTCAACATCTGCGCGTCAACCTCCCTGGCTCGTTTCCAGTTTCTGTGACTGGTCCTCGGCGTTGCCGCCGTCGGTACTTCCCGCGGGCGCGCCGTTCGGCGACTCGCGGACAAGATGCATGTGCTCGGGCTCCCAGCTGAGCGCGACGCGGGCGCCGCCGCCGGGCAGGCGCTGGCGGTCGGCCTCGTCGGCGTTGGGGACGAGGACGGTCATCCGCACGTCCTCGCCGAGGTCGACTGCGATCTGGGTCGCGGTCCCGAGGTACAGGGAGCTGGTGACCGTGCCCTCGACCCGGGGCAGGTCGGCACGACTGTCGCCGTTGCCGTCCATCTCGACCCGCAGCTTCTCCGGCCGCACGACCGCGTGGCAGCGGTCGCCGGAGGAGAAGCCGTCGGTCGAGGTCGCGATCGTCGTTCCCTCGTCGAGCTTCACCTCCTGGCTGCCGGTCACGGTCGCCGGCATCAGGTTGGAGACGCCGATGAAGCCGGCGACGAAGGTGGTCGCGGGGCGGTCGTAGACCTCCTCGGGGACGGCGACCTGTTCGACCCGGCCGCGGTTCATCACCGCGATCCGGTCGCTCATCGTCAGCGCCTCCTCCTGGTCGTGGGTGACGTAGACGAAGGTGATGCCGACGTCGCGCTGGATCCGCTTCAGTTCGACCTGCAGTTCCTTGCGCAGCTTCAGGTCGAGCGCGCCGAGCGGCTCGTCGAGGAGCAGCACCTTCGGCAGGTTGACCAGCGCCCGCGCCAGCGCGACCCGCTGCTGCATCCCGCCGGAGAGCTGCGAGGGGCGGCGCTTCGCCTCGGCGGCGAGGCCGACTCGCTCCAGCTCCGCCTTCACCCGTTCGGCGATCTCGCTCTTGTCGACCTTCTTGCGCTTCAGGCCGAAGGCGACGTTGGCCTCGACGCTGAGGTGGGGGAAGAGGGCGTAGCTCTGGAAGACGGTGTTGGTCGGGCGCTTGTGCGGCGGCAGCTGCGCGACGTCCTCGCCCTCGATCCGGATCTCGCCCTCGCTCGGACGCTCGAAGCCGGCGATCATCCGCAGCGTCGTCGTCTTGCCGCAACCGCTCGGGCCGAGCAGGGTGAAGAACTCCCCCTGGCCCAGCTCGAGGCTGAGGTCGTCGACCGCGACGAAGCCCTCGAAGCGTTTGGTCACGCTTCGCAGCTCGACGCTGGTGCTCTCTCCATGGGCGTCCATCGGTCCGGTCCGGGCCTCCTGTAGGTGGCGAGCCACTACCCGAATGTGCGGCTATCTACCAGCGACGGTAAGCCCCGGTGGAAGGGCGCGCAAGGGGCGGATGTCCTAAAAGCACAGGAGTAACTTGTACATCGCGTACAAGCTCGCTCCCAGTCCTTGACCCAAAGACCACTTGCGAATGTTGCAACCTCGGTCTAGCTTTGTCCATAACGTCGTAACCGAGGAGGAGGGCCTCATGGCCACCGCGTCGCAAGCTCCCGCAGGAACCGATCTCCAGCAAATGGCTCGCCAGCACCTCTGGATGCACTTCTCGAGGATGGGCGGCTACGGACCCGACCACGAGGTGCCGATCATCACCCGGGCCGAGGGCTGCTACGTCTACGACGACCACGGCAACCGTTACCTCGACGGTCTCTCCGGCCTCTTCTGCGTCAACGCCGGCCACGGCCGCACCGAGTACGGCGAGGCGGCGGCGCGCCAGGTCGAAGAGCTCGACTTCTACACCCTCTGGAGCTACGCCCACCCGAAGGCGATCGAACTGGCTGCGCGGATCGCCAACCTGGCGCCCGGCGATCTCAACCGCGTCTTCTTCACCTCCGGCGGTTCGGAGGCGGTCGAGTCGGCGCTGAAGCTCGCCCGCAACTTCCACCGCATGCACGGCAAAGGCCAGAAGCACAAGGTCATCGCCCGCGAGGTCGCCTACCACGGCACCTCCTTCGGGGCGCTCTCGGCCACCGGCATCACCGAGCTGCGCAGCCAGTTCGAGCCCCTCACCCCGGGCGGCTGCCACGTCCCGAACACGAACATCTACCGCTGGCCCGACAACAAGGATCCGCTCTGGGTCGCGGACGCGATCGAGGAGCGGATCGTCTTCGAGGGACCCGAGACCGTCGCCGCGGTGATCCTCGAGCCGGTCCAGAACGCCGGCGGCTGCTTCGTCCCGCCGGACGGCTACTTCCAGCGGGTGCGCGAGATCTGCGACCAGTACGACGTGCTGATGATCTCCGACGAGGTGATCTGCGCCTGGGGCCGCCTCGGCCATTACTTCGGCTGCGAACGCTTCGACTACCTCCCGGACATGATCACCGTCGCCAAGGCGCTGACCTCGGCCTACGCGCCGATGGGCGGCGTGATCGCCTCCGACCGCGTGGCCGAGCCCTTCATGCAGGGCGACGCCTCCTTCGCCCACGGCTTCACCTTCGCCGGCCACCCGATCGCCGCGGCGATCGCGATGGCCAACCTCGACGTCTACGAGCGCGAGGACCTCTGCGGCCACGTGCTGGCCAAGGAGGGCGAGTTCCGCCAGATGCTCGACTCCCTGCACGACCTGCCGATAGTCGGCGACGTGCGCGGCGCCGGCTACTTCCACGCCGTCGAGCTGGTCAAAGACAAGGAGACGAAAGAGAGCTTCAACGACGAGGAGTCCGAGCGGCTGCTGCGCGGCTTCCTCTCCGGCGAGCTCTACAAACGCGGGCTGATCTGCCGTGCCGACGATCGCGGCGACCCGGTGGTGCAGCTGGCGCCGCCGCTGATCTCAGACACGGAGCAGTTCGAAGAGATCCACGACGTCCTTCGGGCCGTCCTCTCCGAGGCCTGGGACCAGGTAGTTCGTTAGGAGGAGAAGTGCTCACCGTCCAGAGCCTGCTCGACGAGCTCGACCTCGAGCTGGCGGCCGGCGCGGACGCCGCCGCGGCGCCCGTCCGCTGGGTCCACATCTCCGAGCTCGAGGACCCGACGCCGTGGCTCTCGGGCGGCGAGCTGATGCTGACCACGGGGATCCCGCTGGAGACCGCCGCCAAGCAGCGCGCCTTCATCCGCATCCTCGCCGACCGCAACCTCGCCGGGCTCGGGTTCGGCACGGGGTTCAACCACAAATCGCTGCCCAAGGCCCTGGTCGACGAGGCCGAGAAGCACGAATTCCCGCTCTTCGAGGTGCCCTACTCGACGCCGTTCATCGCAATCACCGAGAAGGCATTCGCCCGGCTCGTCAACGAGCAGTACGAGGTCCTGCAGCGGGGGATCGCAGTCCAGCGCCGGCTCGAGCGCCTGGTGCTCGAGGAGCGTGGCCTGGAGGAAATCGCCGCCACCGTCGCCTCCGCCGTCGGCGGCACCGTCGCGGTCCTCGACAACCGCGGCGAGCGGCTCGCCGGCAAGGGCTTCCGCCGCCAGCTCTCGGCCGAGGCGATCGCCGCGATCCGCAAAGAAGCGCTGAGCCACGCCGGCGACGGCCATCCCTTCGTCCCTTCCCACCCCAACGTCGCAGGTAGGGCGCTCGCCCACCCGGTGATCTCGCCCGGCGGCGGGCCGCCGCAGGCCTGGGTCGTGATCGTCCGCGACTCGGGCGGCCTCGGTGACTTCGAGCGCTTGATCCTGCAGCAGTCGGTCGCGGTGGTCGCGCTGGAGCTGATGCGCCGTCGCGTCGCCAACGAGACCGAGCGGCGGCTGGCGGGCGACGTGCTCGCCGCGGCGCTCGGCGGTCGCATGGACGCGACCGAGCTGCGCCGGCGGCTGGAGCCGTTCGGCATCGGCGAGGAAGCCGCGGTCCTGGTCTTCGCGCTGGAGGACCCCGGCGCGGCGGCCGCGCAGCTCGAAACGGCCCTCGCCGCCGACTCCTGTCCCGCCGTCGTCGCCCCGCACAGCACCGGCGGCCGCGAGCTGCTCTGCGCGGTCGTCGACTGCGCCGACCGCGATCCGATCGAGCTCGCCACCGAGGCCCGCAACGTGCTCGCCCGCGACTGCGGCGGCATCCGCGCCGCCGCCAGCCGGCCGGCCGCGCCCGAGCGCCTGCGCCACTCCTTCCACGAGGCGCGCTGTGCCTTGGAGGCGACCGCCTTCGACAACGGCTCCGCCCCGGAGGTCGCCTCCTGGCGCGACCTCGGCGCCTTCACCCTGCTGCTCTCGATCCAGGACGACGACGCGCTCGACCTCTACTGCGACAGCGTGCTCGGCCCGATCGAGCGTGGAGACGAGGAGTACGGCGGTGAGCTGCTGCGCTCGCTCGAGGCTTTCATCGAGCAGAACGGCCAGTGGGAGCGAGCGGCCCGCCAGGTCTACTGCCACCGCCACACGCTGCGCTACCGGATGCGCAAGGTGGAAGAGCTGACCGGGCGCGACCTCTCCCGCGCCCACGACCGGATCGAGTTTTGGCTTGCCCTGCGAGCGAGGGAGCTTGTCGCATGAAGATAGGAGTGCCGACCGAGATCAAGTCCGACGAGTACCGCGTCGCGGTCACCCCCGCGGGGGTCCGCGAACTCTCCGAGCACGGCCACGAGGTGTTGGTCCAGGCCGGGGCCGGGGAGGGCAGCGCGATCGCCGACGCCGAGTACGAGGCCCAGGGGGCGACGGTCGTCCCCGACGCGCCCGCGGTCTTCGAGGCGGCGGAGATGATCCTCCACGTCAAGGAGCTGCAGCCGACCGAGATCGAGATGCTGCGGCCGGGTCAGCTGCTCTTCACCTACCTGCACCTGGCGCCGGACCCCGAGCAGACGCGCGGGCTCTGCGGCTCGGGCGTCACCGCAATCGCCTACGAGACGGTCGAGGACGCCCACGGCCGGCTGCCGCTGCTGGCGCCGATGAGCGAGGTGGCGGGGAAGATCGCCACCCAGGCGGGCGCCTTCATGCTCGAGAAGCCGATGGGCGGCCGCGGGATCCTGCTCGGCGGGGTGCCCGGCGTCGCCGCCGCCAACGTGATGGTGATCGGCGGCGGCGTGGTCGGGATGAACGCCGCCTTCATCGCGATCGGGATGGAAGCCGACGTCTTCGTCTACGACCGCTCGATCGACCGCCTGCGCGAGCTCGAAGTCGACTTCGGCGGCCGCTGCTCGACCGTCTACTCGACGACCTTGGCGATCGAGCAGATGCTGCCGAGCGCCGACCTGGTGATCGGCGCCGTCCTCGTCCACGGGGCGCGGGCGCCGTACGTGATCCGCCGCGAGCAGCTGGCGCTGATGAAGCCCGGGGCGGTGCTGGTCGACGTCGCGATCGACCAGGGTGGCTGCTTCGAGACCTCGCGGCCGACGACCCACCGCGACCCGACCTTCGAGGTCGACGGGATCACCCACTACTGCGTCGCCAACATGCCCGGCGCGGTCCCGATCACCTCGACCCACGCGTTGACCAACGCGACGCTGCCCTACGCGCTGGCGCTCGCCGACCACGGTGTCGCCGAGGCGATCCGTCGCGATCCCGGCCTGCGACCGGGGGTCAACGTCGCCAACGGGAAAGTGACCCACCCGGCGGTCGCCGAGGGCGTGGGCATGGAGTACGTCGCGGTCGAGGATGCTCTCGGCCTGGAACCGACCTTGAAGGGGTAGACGAAACTTGGAAACCAGCACCCACGGGGGGATCTGAAATGAGCAGCTACGCGGTAGTCAACCCAGCCACCGGCGAGACGGTCAAGGAGTACGAGGAGATCTCCGACGACGAGCTCCGCGCCGCGATCGGCCGCGCCGACGAGGCCTCCCGGACCTTCCCCAGCTCGACCTCGGTCGCCGACCGCGCCGCGCTGGTGCGCAAGGTCTCCGAGCTCCACTCCGAGCGCCGCCAGCAGCTGGCCGAGATCATCGTCCGCGAGATGGGCAAGCCGATCGAGCAGGCCCTGATGGAGGTCGACTTCGCCGCGATGATCTACGGCTTCTACGCCGACCAGGCCGAGAGCCTGATGGCCGACGAGCCGATCGAGCTGATGGGAGGCGAAGGCACCGCGGTGATCCGCCGCAGCCCGTTCGGCGTCCTGCTCGGGATCATGCCCTGGAACTTCCCCTACTACCAGGTGGCTCGCTTCGCCGGGCCGAACCTGGTGATCGGCAACACGATCCTCCTCAAGCACGCGCCCCAGTGCCCGGAATCGGCCGAGGCGATGCAGCAGATCTTCGACGACGCCGGGGTCCCCGAGGGCGCCTACGAGAACATCTACGCGACCAACGAGCAGATCGAGTGGGTGATCGCCGACCCGCGCGTGCACGGCGTCTCCGTCACCGGCTCCGAGCGCGCCGGCGCCGCCGTCGCCGAGATCGCCGGCCGCAACCTGAAGAAGGTCGTGCTCGAGCTCGGCGGCTCCGATCCCTTCATCCTGCTCGGCACCGACGACCTCGACGAAGCCGTGACCGCGGCGGCCGAAGCGCGGCTCGACAACACCGGCCAGTCCTGCAACGCGGCGAAGCGGTTCATCGTCGTCGAGGACCTCTACGACGACTTCCTCGAGAAGTTCAAGCAGGAGCTGGGCGGCGCCAAGCCGGGCGACCCGACCGCCGAGGACACGGCGGTCGGTCCGCTCTCCTCGGAGACGGCGGCCGACCGGCTCGAGGACCAGGTCAAACGGGCGATCGAGAACGGCGCCGAGGTGGTCGTCGGCGGCAAGCGCGACGGCAACTTCTTCGAACCGACGATCCTCACCGGGATCGAGCCCGGCAACGAGGCCTCCCAGGAAGAGTTCTTCGGGCCGGTGGCACAGGTCTACAAGGTCGCCTCCGAGGAGGAGGCGGTCGACCTCGCCAACCAGACCCCGTTCGGGCTCGGCTCCTACGTGATGACCACGGACTCCGAGCAGGCCGAGCGGGTCGCCGACAAGATCGAAGCCGGGATGGTCTACGTCAACCTGGTCGGCGCCGACAGCCCCGAGCTGCCGTTCGGCGGCTTCAAGCGCTCCGGGTTCGGCCGTGAGCTGGGGCGCTACGGCGCCGACGAGTTCGTCAACAAGAAGCTGATCCGCAGCGCATAAGCGCGGCTGAGCCTTTTAGGCTCGGCGAGGGTTACTGCGTCAAACGACGAACAGGCGGTCAATGAGAACGGTTGTGGTCTTGGCGGCGCTCGCTGCGCTGCTCATAGTCGGTACCGCGCTGGGCGCGTCCCCCGAAGAAGAGGACGTGCCCCGCTGCCACGGACGCCAGGCGGAGATCGTCGGCACCGACGGTGCCGACGTGATCCGGGGCACCCCGGAGCGCGACGTGATCGCCGGCGGCAAGGGCGACGACGTGATCTTCAGCAGCCTCGGCAACGATTTGATCTGTGGCGGGCCCGGAACCGACGAGATGCACGGCGGCCGCGGCAACGACGAGGTCTACGGCGACGCCGGTGACGAGGACCAGGTCAGCGGGGCGCTCGGCGACGACAAGGTCGTCGGTGGGCCGGGCGACCGCGACGAGGTCGCCGGCGACCTCGGGATCGACATCGTCAACGGCGGCCCCGGCGACGAAGACCTCGTTCACGGCGACTACGGCTACGACCGCATGTCCGGCGGCGCGGGTGGCGGCGACATCGCCTCCTTCGCGACCGCGCGCGCGGGCGGCAAGGGCAGCGGCGTCTGGGTCTCGCTGCGGACCCACCGGTCCCGCGGCGACGGCCACGACAAGCTCTTCGGCTTCGAGAGCCTCGAAGGCTCGGCTTTCCGCGACACGCTGATCGGCAGCCCGCAGGCGAACGTGATCGACGGCGGCCTCGGCGACGACCACCTCGTCGGCGGCGGCGGCCGCGACGTGATCGACGGCGGCCAGGGGACCGACGGCTGCGAGGGCGCCAAAGGGCGGACGACCTCCTGCGGGAAAGAGCCGGCGCCGAAAGCCTCCGCCTACATCCAGCTCAACCCGACGCCGGGCGGCGGCGCCGGGTTGCAGATCGTCGGCGGCGGCGGTCGCGACCAGTTCGTCGTCGCCTTCGACGAAGCGACTCAGACCTTCGGCATCACGGCGAAAAAAGGGCTGGCGATCGGGCCGGGCTGCGTCCACGCGCCGCATTCGGCCCTGACCGTCTCCTGCCCGGCCAACGGCCCCGGCCGCTGGCTGATGGCCGACCTCGGCCCCGGCGCCGACAGCCTGCGGGTCGAAGGCTCGCTGGAGTCGATCGGCAGCGTCCGCTTCGCCGGCGGCTTCGGCAACGACACGATCAAAGCCGGGCCCGAGGACGACCTGGTCGAGTCCGGCCCGGGGGCGGACAAGCTCTACGGCGGCGACGGGGCGGACGGCCTCGTCGGTGGCCTGCCGGGACCGACCTACCTCTACGGCGAAGGCAGCGGCGACCTGCTGGCGGCCGGCGGCGGCTGCGCCGGCGGGGCGCTGGTCGGCGGCCCCGGCCGCGACGACGCCTCCTTCGCCGAGACCCAGGCGCATCCCGGCCTGCTGATCGTCTCCTTCCTTGCCCACGCGGCCTGGGTCACGACGGTGAAAGATTGCGACTCGGTCCACCTCTCGCCGACCGATGAGGACATGGAGGGCTCCTTCGACTGGGACGTCCTGATCGGCGACGGCGGTCCCAACGCGATGCTCGGCCAGCCCGGCGCGGACCGCTTCTACGGCATGGGCGGCGACGACATCATCGACGCCCGCGACGGAGTCAAAGACTTCTCGATCCAGTGCGGCCGCGGCGAACCGCCGCGGCAAATCAAAGTCAAAGGCAAGAACGGCAAAACCCGGGTCGAGGAAACCGAGGGCACCGGCGAGCCCGCCGGCCGCGCGATCACCGACCACTTCGACCCAAGCCCCTACAACTGCGCCTTCGTCAAATACGGCACCCCCGTCCCCGGCCTAAACGGCTGAAGCCGCAATAGCCGACAAACCGCCCCGGCGCAACGGGGCCGCGGGGGGAGAACCCGGGTGGCGTTCGTCCTTTCATGAGGGATGCTGCGGAAAGGACGAACGCCGACGGGGATTCGGCTGGGGGAGATCGCCACCTTGCAGCACGGGGTGGTCTCCGCCCGTCAGCTGCTGGCGCTCGGCTGCGCTGAAAGGACGATCCACGAATGGGGTGCGGCGGGGCGGCTGCATCGCTTGCATCAGGGCGTCTACGCGGTTGGGCATCGGCGGTTGACTTGGCATGGGCGCTGTTGGGCGGCGGTGCTGGGGGCGGAAGCGAATGAGACCGACGAGGTGGTTTGGCCGGCGGTGGCCAGCCATGGGTCGGCTGCTTACCTGTGGGGGCTCTACCGGTTTGCGCCGGAAACGATCGACGTCACCGCGCCGATCCGGCGTCGGGCGAAGCGGGAGTTCCGCGTGCACTTCTCCTCGATCCTGGCGGCGGAGGACCGTGGCGAGCGGGAAGGGATCCCGGTGACGTCCGTCCCGCGGATGCTGCTCGATCTCGCGATCCGCGCCCGGCCGGACCAGCTCGAGCGTCTGCTGGAGCGCGCCGAAGAACTGGAGCTGCTCGATCTCCACGCGGCCGAAGACGTGCTGGACCGCGCCGGCGGTCATCGCGGCCGCGGACGCCTGCGCCGCTCGCTCGCCCTCTATCAGCCCGACCCGAGCTTCACCCGCTCCCGCTTCGAGAAGAGCTTCCGCCGCCGGGTGATCGCCGCCGGCCTCGCGGCGCCCTCGATGAACTTCAATGTCGACGGCTACGAGCTCGACGCCTACTGGCCCGACCTCCGCTTCGCGGTCGAACTCGACCTCTACGAGACCCATGGGACCCGCGCCGCCTTCGAGCGCGACCACCTTCGCCAGGAGGAGCTGAAGCTGCTGGGCGTCGAGATGATCCGGGTCACGCGGCCGCGGTTCCAGCGCGAACCGGAGGCGGTGATGCGCAACCTCGCTGCCCTACTCGCGCGCCGCCGCCGCGAGCTGCAAGCGCAGTGATCTAGGCTTGACCCGTGGCACCGAAGACCGCCAAAGGGGACGAGGCCGCGGCAGTCGCCGCCGCGATCGCCCAGTTCGAGGCCGAGTTCGCCACCGCCGCGGCGCCCGAGCGCCCGCAGGCACCCGCCTGGCAGCGCGCCGCCCTGCTGGAGGGCGTCAGCGCCAAGGAGACCATCGAGGACCTACGAGGAGGATCCGCATGGCTGTCGTGAAAATCATCGAGCTGGTCGGCAGTTCCAAGACGTCCACCGACGACGCCGCCAAACAGGCGCTGCAGCAGGCCCAGGGATCGCTGCGCAACATCCGCGCGGTCGACATCGTCTCGACCGGCATCCGCGGCGAGAACCTGGACGAGTACCGCGCCCACGTCCGCGTCGCGTTCCTGATCGAGGGAACGGAGATCGACTGATGGCAGACGCACCGCAGGGGGAGACCCGCGAGGTCTCACGCGAGGAGGCGCGCAAGCTGATCGACGACGGCGCCCAGCTGATCGACGTCCGCGCCGACCACGAGTGGGAGGTCGGCCGGATCGCCGGCGCCTCCCACGTGCCGCTGCCGGAGCTGCCGCAGCGCCTCGGCGAGATCGACAAGGATCGCCCGGTCGTCGTCTACTGCCGCGGCGGCAACCGCTCCTCGATGGCCACCGAGGCCCTGACCGACGCCGGCTACGACGCAGTCAAGCTCAGCGAGGGGATCGTCGGCTGGAGCGAGGACGAGCTTCCGCTCGAGCCGGAGACCGGCTACGTCGCCGATTCCGGCGAGGCCGCCGCGATTCTCCAGGCGCAGAAAAAACCGTCCCACAGCTAACCAAGAGGCTGGGGAGGAGGGGTGGTCCTCGCCGGACCCTCCCCGCTTTTGTCCGCCGAGGACCACCCCTGCTCCCCCTCTCGCGAATGCTCAGGAAATTAAATACCTGAATCCCAATCGGGTTTGCTACCTTTCAGCCATGGAGGTAGCCGTCGCAGAGAACAAGGAGCAGCGGGGCAAGGGCCGGGTCGGGACCCTGACCAACCCCGAGACCTACAAGAACGTCCCCGGCCACGTCATCCCGATCATCGAGCGCGAGTTCGACGACTTCGACAACGAAGCCGAGCAGTTCCTCTCCGGCGAGCTGGAAGAGAACCAGTTCATCGGCTTCCGCCTCAAACAGGGCGTCTACGGGCAGCGCCAGCCCGACGTCCAGATGATCCGCATCAAGCTTCCGTTCGGCGGGGTCACGCCCGAGCAGATGGACACCTTCGCCAGCGTCGTCGAGAAGTACGCGCCGCTGAACAAGGGCCACATCACGACCCGCCAGAACATCCAGATCCACCACGTGCCGCTGCGCGACACCGAGCTGCTGCTGCGCGAGATCGCCGAGGCCGGCCTCTCCTCGCGCGAGGGCTGCGGCAACACGGTCCGCAACGTCACCGGCGACCCCTGGGCCGGCGTCGCCGCCGACGAGGTCTTCGACCCGACCGCCTACGGCACCGCCTACGTCCGCTACTTCGTCCGCCACCCGACGACGCAGCTGATGCCGCGCAAGATCAAGACCTCGTTCACCGGCTCCCCCGAGGACCGGGCGATCAGCGGCATCCACGACATCGCCTTCCTCTCCGTCGAAAAGGACGGGGTCAAGGGCTTCGAGGTCCGGGTCGGCGGCGGCACCTCGATCATGGCCCGCGTCGCGCCGACCCTCTATGAGTTCGTCGAGGCCGACAACGGCGACTACCTCAAGGTCGCCGAGGCCGTCTTCCGCATCTTCGACCGCCAGGACTGGCTGCGCGTCAACCGCGCCCGCGCCCGGATCAAGGTCCTCGTCGACAAGATCGGCATGGACGCCTTCCGCGAGCTGGTCGAGGAGGAGTTGCAGGGCGACTGGGTCGCGGAGCGCGAATTCGGCCCCGAGCTGGTCGAGCGCCTCAGCTTCAGCGTCGACGAGGAGGCCAACGCCCCCGAGCCGCCGCCCGCCCCCGCCTCGCCGAACGGCGACCGCACCGAGTTCGAGCGCTTCCTCGCCGGCAACGTCGAGCCGCAGCGCCAGGAGGGCTTCTCCACCGTCGAGGTCAAGGTCACCCGCGGCGACCTCACCCCGGAGCAGTTCCGCGGCCTCGCCCAGCTGATGCGCGAGTTCACCGGCGGCTCGGCCCGCAGCACGGTGCAGCAGAACTTCGTCCTGCGCTGGGTCCGCGACGAGGCCCTCTACGACGTCTGGGAGCGGCTCACCGCCCTCGGCCTCGGCGAGGCCGGCGCCCGCGAGATCACCGACGTGGTCTCCTGCCCCGGCACCGACAGCTGCAAACTCGGGATCACCTCCTCGATGGGCCTCAACCGGGCGATCAAGGAGCGGGTCACCTCGATGCAGATCAGCGACGAGCTGACCAAGCGGATCCACATCAAAATGAGCGGCTGCCCCAACGGCTGCAGCCAGCACCACATCGCCAACATCGGCTTCTACGGTGCCTCGCTGAAGGTCGGCGGCCGCCAGATGCCCGCCTACATCCCGCACATCGGCGGCAACTTCGAGGGCGGCGAGGTGATCTTCGGCACCCGGCTCAAATCCCGGCTGCCGGCGAAACGCGTCCCCGAGGCGGTCGAGCGCTGGATCCACCTCTACGAGGCCGAGCGCAACGAGGGCGAGGAGTTCAACGCCTTCGCCGAGCGGGTCGGCGCCGAGCCCTTCGAAGCC
>Ga0268266_10003640_pt1 | contig 15246 bp, 11 predicted proteins | sample KBSS13metaG_FD_190356 | JGI IMG/M metagenome (GOLD analysis project Ga0268266, IMG submission 190356) | Switchgrass rhizosphere microbial communities from Kellogg Biological Station, Michigan, USA - KBS S1-3 metaG (SPAdes) (version 2) | ecosystem: Host-associated > Plants > Roots > Rhizosphere...
GCGCTCGCCAGAGCTTAGCCTTCAGGGTTGCCGACCTTTGACGCCGCGCCGGGTTGCTCGTCGATTAGAAGTCCATGAAGGATATTGCCCCCCCGAGTGCTTCGGGGCAAATCTCTGGCAACGCACCCCTCCCTATTTATGAGACAACTTCTAGCGGTTCTTGACGTTCGCTGGCGCAAGGGAACAATGCTGGCGCGATCCGCGCCATGGATTCCCAACCTGCCTTTCATCTTTTTGGTCAGGAGCATCTTGTCGTCATTTTTCTCACGATCTTCATTCCGGTCGGACTCGGGATCGCGGTCCGCATCACGGCCTCGTCCCGCGTCGATCGCGCGGTCGCCATCTGTCTCGCGCTGCTTCTCGTCACGAACTACTTCGGTTATGCGTTTTACCTCTGGCAGCTCGAACTCTTTGCGTGGAAACAGGCGCTACCGTTTCAGCTTTGCGACTGGGCGATGGTTACCGTTATCGTCGCACTCTTCACCGAGCGCCGCTCCTGGATAGAACTCTCCTACTTCTGGGGGATCGCTGGCACCTTTAACGCCATCCTTACTCCTAACTTACAAGTCGGCTTTCCTGATATCCGTTTCATAAGCTTCTTCGTCGGCCATTGTGGGATTGTGGCCGGCGTCATTTATCTAATGATCGTCCGCGGCTTCCGTCCGACTCTCGGATCGGTCTGGCGCACGTTCGCCTGGTCGCAACTCTATCTCGTCGTAGCACTCCTGGTCGACTACCTAACCGGGGTAAACTACGGTTTCCTCCTGCACAAACCTCAGGCCGCTTCAATTCTCGACTATCTCTCTGACACTCGCTGGCTCTACATCATGGGGTTAGAGGTTCTCGCATTACTCTTTTTCGCGCTCCTCTATGTGCCCTTTCTGATCGTCGGCTTCTTCCGTTTCTCACAACCTGCAGAAAAGCGATTATCGCGAGCTTCACGATCCGAGTAAATCGCTTCTCGAGTTAGACAGACTCATTGCCAGCGAACAGACACCCTAGTGAGTATGACTCTAGGCGATGTAGTCGATGTAACCGCGATTAATGCTCGCGACAGTGCGTCCAGTGCGGCGGAACACGCCAATGCCGTTGCGGGAACCACTGTCATTGGTGTTCCCTTCAGCACGTTTCCGTGCACGGCAACGACGATGCCGGTGTGGCCATTACCCGCGTCGGTGCTATTGATGAAACCATGCCAGTCTTGATCGTACCCGGATCGTGCAAGGCCTCTTCCGTGGTGAGGGTAACAACGCCGCCACTGCGAGCGCGGTTCCAGGCGTTGAGCACACCACCCGTCTTGATTGCGGGGTTTTTTAGAGTGAGTTTCTTCGCCGATTCGCGGAAGCTCCAAAAAACGAACGCCATGCTTGGCCTAACGAATGGCATCCAACTGACGCATCGCGCCGCCGAATGGTTGCTAAACGGGACGCGTAAACGCCAACAGCGCAATGGGCGGTCACTCAGGACTCGATGAAGCACCCGGCCAAATGCGGATGATTCTTCGGTCTCTCATCGCGAGTGTCGCGATTGTTGCGTCACAATCTTCTTTCGCCAAGGAGCCAGACGCGTCCCCTCTCGAACCCCCGGTCGATACGCTGATCCCGTGGCTGCTGCGGGAAGACACACAACTGCGCGGAATCCCGTTCACCAAGGTAATCTTCGACGCCACCGGCAAGAAAGTGATCGCGATTGATCCGCAGAACGAGATCGACCAGCGCGTCATCAAGCAGATCTCAGCCGCCCTGGACGAAGTCGTAAGGCGCTTGAATGAACCCGGGAGCGCGATCGAGAACATCGCGCGGATAAATGAAGTCAGCAGTCATTTCGAGGATTTGCTGCGCGACCTGCTCAATTCTGCGCCTGGACTGAGCTGCGATTTTCCACACACCGCCGAAAACCGGGTGCAACGTTCGGGTTATCCTGATTTGCGAGTCGTCGACAAGGAAACGAAGCGTGTCTTTTACCTCGACCCGAAGCTCTACGCCGCCGGCAGCCGCGAGAGCAGTTTTCGCACGTTTTATTTCGAACCGAAGACCACGACGAACAAGGTCCTGGACGACGCCGTCCATCTGGTGGCCGGCTTTGAACATGAGACGGGCAAAGGCGGACACTGGAAGTTTACCCGCTGGGATTTGGTCGATCTCTCGCATTTCGAAGTGAAGCTCAAAGCGGAATTCCAGGGTAGTAATCGGGACATGTATCGACGCGAGGCAATTGTCGCGACGAGCGCAAAGTGAGTTCCGTTAATTCCCGTTGCCGATGACCGGCGCGGCGGCAATGGTATTGGGGTGATCATCCAAGCGCGGGAAGCGTTTCAATTCGACGCGATTGACGATGTCCTCAAAGACCTCGCCGCGGGGAAAATTGTGATCGTGACCGACGATGCCGACCGCGAGAACGAAGGCGATCTGATCATGGCGGCGGAGAAAGCGACGCCGCAGACGATCAATTTCATGACCTTGCACGGGCGGGGGCTAATCTGTGTGCCGATCTCGAGCGAACGCGCCGATCAGCTCGGGCTGCAAAGAATGGTGGCGCAAAACCGGGAAATGTATCGGACCGATTTCACCGTCTCGGTCGACGCGGCCAAAGGCGTGACCACTGGAATCAGCGCTCACGATCGGGCCGCGACCATTCGCACGATCGCGCGCCCCAAATCAAAACCGGAGGATCTCGTTCAACCGGGTCACATCTTTCCCTTGCGCGCGAAGGAAGGTGGCGTTCTGCGTCGCGCCGGTCACACCGAGGCCGCGGTTGATCTCGCACGGATGGCGGGGTTGCAGCCGGCCGGTGTGCTTTGCGAAATCCTGCACGACGACGGGACGATGGCGCGTCTCCCTGAGTTGATGGAGTTCAAGAAGAAACACAAGCTGCGGATCTGCACGATCCAAAGTTTGATCGCCCACCGCCGGCTCCGCGAAAAGCTGATTGTGCGCGAGCAAGTGGTGAAACTGCCGACGGACTACGGCGATTTTGACCTGCACATGTATCGCTCGACGATCGATAACGCTCATCATCTCGCGCTTGTGAAAGGGAAGATTTCCAAAAGCAAACCGACGTTGGTGCGAGTGCACAGCGAATGTCTGACCGGTGACGTCTTCGGCTCGCGTCGATGCGATTGTGGCAACCAATTACACGCGGCGCTGCGGCAAATCAGCGAAGCCGGCGGAGTGTTGGTCTACATGCGGCAAGAGGGCCGCGGCATCGGTCTCGCGGCAAAGATTCACGCCTACAAGTTGCAGGAGCAAGGTCTCGATACGGTCGAAGCAAACGCCAAACTCGGTTTTGCCGGCGACCTGCGCGATTACGGGATTGGAGCGCAAATCCTTTATGATCTCGGAGTCCGCAAGTTCCGTTTCCTAACGAATAATCCGAAGAAGGTAGTCGGACTGGAAGGATATGGCATTCAGATGGTCGAACAGGTGCCGATCCGAAGTGAGCCGAATCCGCATAACGCCAAGTATCTGGAAACCAAGCGGGTCAAAATGGGACACTTGCTGTAAAAATGACGAATTTTCGAATGGCGAATGACGAAGTACGAAAGTGGGAACAGCCGCGCCCGCGCTCCGTCATTCCTTCGTCATTAGTTATTGGTCATTAGTCATTCCAGCTCGCATGTCCCAATTCGTTCCGCCGCGGCCGCGCGTCATCAACGTGAAACGCGGATTTGTCATCGTCGCGAGCCAGTTCAACGCCAAATACGTCCAGGGACTCGTCAATCATTGTAGTGATGAGCTGCGTTCGCTCTCACCCGCTTCCAATGTCGTCCTGCATCTCGTTCCGGGTGCTTTCGAAATCCCGCTCCTCGTCCGCGAAGTGGCTGTGAAAAAGAAACCGGACGCGATCGTTGCCCTGGGAGTGATCATTCAGGGAGAGACCGACCATGCGCAGCATATTGGGGAGGTCGTGGCGCATGCGTTGCAACGGATTTCGCTCGAGCACGGCGTGCCCGTCATCCATGGCGTCCAAAGTTTGAAGAACGAAGCCCAGGCCAAGAAGCGGTGCCTTGACGATGAGCACAACCGGGGAACCGAAGCGGCGCGGGCTGCGGTTGAAATGGCCAATCTGGTTGCGGAACTACGCAAGTAGCCATGGGCAAACGTCATTCCGCGCGCCGAGCGGCCCTTCAATACCACTTCTGGCGCGATCTTCACGCCGGCGACGGACCAGAGAAAATCGAGGAGTTCTGGGAGCTGTGTCCGGCGAAGGCTGGTGTCCGGCAATTCGCACAACCTCTTATCGAAGGCATGCTCGCGCATTTGCCGGAGATTGATGAACGGATCACCCGTTATTGCGAAAATTACGAGTTCCGGCGCATCTCCGCTGTCGATCGCAACGTCCTTCGACTGGGAATCTTTGAAATGTTTTACCGCAACGACATTCCACCGGTCGTGTCGATCAACGAAGCGATCGAGCTGGCGAAGGAATTTGGTGGACCCGATTCCGGGCGCTTTGTGAACGGAATTCTCGACCGGGTTAAAGAAGATCTTTCCCGACCGTTGCGCGCGGCAGCAGAGAAATCCGAACCTTAATAGTGTGGGAGGGGCCTTTGTGCCCCGATGAAGTAAACGCGTCGCAACGGATCGGGGCACAAAGGCCCCTCCCACATCAGGGTTCGATTGCTTGCACACGCAAGCGCAGCCGCACCAGGAGCGGACCCGGCGTTGCCTGAAATGATGGCAGGTGCAACTGAGGATCGACCCCTGTGACGACGATCGAAAACGGCTCTAATGATTGGCGCTCGCAATCTCCAACCAGCCGAATCGCCTCGAAGTCGTTGGGAAGATTCGCTCGATAGATCACTCCTCCGTTCGACGATTCGACCTCGATTTTCGCAATTTCGATATTCGTTAGGGCGCTGAGAAAGTCGACTCGCAAATGGGCGATTGACCCGACCGTCGGAAGTCGCACCGTCACCTCTTTCCAGTCGCCTTGTCCAAGACGCGCATCAGCAGATTTCTCCTCCGAATAACTCTCGTCACGCGACCAGAAAATCTGAATAACCGTTTCTTCAGCGATTGGGGAAGAACGAATCGTCCCGTCGCTCCATTGCCGGGCAATCTTCGCCTGCAAATCGGCGTGTCGCTGCCGGTAATAATCGCGTAATGCCCTTGATTCGTTAGGCGCGACGTTGTAGGCCGCGGCGCTGCACGCGAAGAGTTTCTCCAGCAGAGGCGGAAGCGAGCCGGCCGGCGTTTTTTCCCAAACGCCCAGGCCAGGAGACTCCTCGAAGGTCGCGGATCTTCCGCGTTCCTGTAATTCAGCCCAGACTTTCCAGACGCCGAAATCGCGACCGCGCATCGTCACATCATGCAGAAGCAGAATCCCGCCCGGGCGAAGTTTCGGAAGCCATATTTCAAGATCATGGCGGACCGCTTCCTCCGTATGGTGGCCATCAATATGCAGCAGATCGATGCTCTCCGGCCCGAAACGCTCCGCAGCGGCGTCAAAGGTCGATCGGATCAGAGTCGAAAACGCGGCGTAGTGTGCCCGGTTGTGCGCCTCGACGGCCAGGAAGGTCGTCTCATCGTAACTCCCAGCGTGTGGATCACCTTGCCAGTGGTCAATCGCGTAACATTTCGTGTCGGTTCCATTTTCCAGGGCTGATTGGCAAAACGCAAAATAGCTTTCACCACGATCGGTTCCGAGCTCGACTAACAGACGCGGTTTCAGTTGTGCGACTAGATCGTACGCAAAGAAGATATGTTCCGTCCAAGCTCCCAGTCCGTAGCGCAGCGGCGTGAACTTCCTAGATGGCAGTGTTATGTCGTCGTCCTTGTTTCTTGAGGCCGCTACATCACGGAGGAGGACTGATTCAACCTGACGAGCCGAGGCGCTCCAACTCATGTTCTGAGTCAGACCAAGTCCGTTCTCAATCAGGCGACGACGGGCATCCTCATTGGTCAATAGTTCGATGACTCCATTGGCAATAGCCATTGGGTTCGAATTCACCAGCCATGCGTTTTCGCCATGAGTGAGTACGTCTCGCCAGCGCTCACTCGCTAGCTCCATCACCGCACACCCGCAAGCAATCATCTCCAGCGGAACGAAGGACGGATTGCTCAATGAAAAAACAACCCCGACGTCAGAACTGGAAAAGAGATTCGCCAGACCTTCCTCATCTAACACACCGCACTGTGTGATAGGAAAGCTCGGCGCAGGAGTTAAGGCCGCCGTGCCAAAAAAACAAACCTCCACTTCCGGAAGTCGTTCCTTTACGATCTGCAATGCAGCCAGTCCCATCTCATAGGCTCGCCGAGGGGTCGTTGGCCGCGCATAGAAACAAACTCGGCGGGTCGCATCACGGGCCACGTCGCGTGGATAAAAGACTTCTTTATCTACCGTAAAGTCGAAATGGTCGGCCGTTACGTGGTAACGCTCGCGGAGCAACTCCGCCAGCCACGGACCCAAGGTGATGCAATGCAATCCGGCACGATAAGTGTTTTCAGCGCGGGCGTAATGACCCGGTTCGTCTGGATAGAAGGAAGGTTCAAAATCCTGGACGAGATAATAGCGCCGTCCGCCGTTCGGCAAAGTCAGCAGGTTCTCCACCGTCGGCCAAAACGTCGCCAAGGTCGCATCGGCGTCTTCAATCGATCCGGCAAAGCGATAATATTGAGCTTGGGTCACACCAAAGTGCTCTTGCACATAGTTTCGAATCTCTTCACTGCTAAACTCCTTCAGCAGGTCGTAGGTCACAACATAGACCCGGCAACGATGGCCGAACTCGGCGAGATAGCGAATTAGTCGAAAGAGGCCTATATCGCCTCCGGCGCCCGGATAGGGTTCGGGGACAAGCCAGTTAATTACCAACGATGACATATGACTCGGTTACCACTTATCCCAAAACGCTTCCGAAATAGTCAGGGATTCTTCACTCCGTTAAGAATGACAAGGACTTTGGGGTGAGCTTGAATGTCGGTCTTAATTTGGCCAGCAGATTTGATAGGTCAGCCGTGCGGGCTTGCGGGCTATAGCTTTTTAGAATCGCCTGACGCGCTGCTTCACCGACGGTGATGCGCAGTTGCGGATCCTGGATTAGCGTTGACAGCGCCTGAGTCCATTCCCTCTCCCCCGACGCGAGAAAGCCATCTAGGCCATTCGAGATTGCGTCTCGATAAGGATCAATATCGGACGCGGCGACGGGTAAGCCAAGGGCACCCGCCTCGACAAACTTTATCTCGCTCTTAGCGCGGCAAAAAACGTTGCCGGCTTCGAGTGGAGCGAGGACAATGTCCATCCTCGCCATCAACTGAAACCAATCCTGCCAGCCAGTCAGTGGATGGCGTTGCACGCGATTCGAAAACCGGGTGAACGATTCCGGCAAATTAAGCGGCCCCGCGATCCAGAGCTCAACTTGGGAGAACCGCTCAAGCACTTCCACCAAGGACGCAGTTACTTCAAGAAAATCGATATCATGAGTCGCCGTTCCGCTCCCGTAGCCGATGACAACCTTCGAATCGAGAGCGCGCATCCTGCGTTCGTGATACAGCTCGTCGGCCAAATTCAGCATTTCGTTTCCAAGGGCGTTCCGGTGCACAAACGCCGCCTTCTCGCGTTTATCCGCCAGCTCAGCCAAGAATGGGGTAGCCACCGTTACAACATCACATGCCAGAAGAGTAAGGAGATACCGCCTCACACCGTCCAGATGCTGGACTTGGTCTGCGGGGCTCAAGTTTTTTACCGCCCGATGCCATGCGGTCATTTCTGGTTCAAAGATCAAATCGTCGGTGTCAAAAATAACCGGTTTGTTTAGCTGACGCGCCTGATTTATGAGGCCCTCCAGCGCCGGTCCCATCGGCAATCGATATAGGATGATGACGTCATAAGTTAGCGCCTCCGCGGGATCAATCCTGGTTTCATCAAACCAGTCCACGACCATCGCACCGTGTCCAAGGGCTTGAAGTTGCTCTCGGAGATGGACACAGCGATACAAGGTCGTTGTTGCGATCGGACAACCGCTGGCGATGAAGTAGCGAGTCGAAGGGTTGGTCAAATCCATTTCTACCTAACGAACAAACCTTCGTTCGAGGCTGCGTCGCCAACGCGTGGAAAGTTTCTCAGGTCCTTTGCGGGCCACCAGGATCGAGTCATGCCACTTGTTACTCTCGCTGTCATACTGCGGACGGTCTTCCCATTGCGTCCAGGCTTCGACCGTCTCCAATCCCGCATGACGCGCCAACGCGCGCAAGCCGTCGGGATAGACTCGCCAGCAATCTACCGGGTAACGATGTTCGTCGCCGGCAGAAGGCGCAATCAGGCAGAGCAGACCGCCCACTTTCAATGCTCGCGCGATCTCCCGCATCGATAGCCAGAAAAATTCCGTGTGCTCGAAGGTTTGTCCCGAGACAATCACATCCGCGCTCTCGGCCTTGATCTCGCGCCAGTGGTACGGATCCCGCAGGACAACATCGACATTTTTGCCAGGCGCCATATCGAGACCGACGTAACGCCAGGGCGGGTTCTCGAAAAGCGACCGATACGAACCGTTAAAATCCTGGCTGCCGAGATCGAGAATCACGAGCGGTTGCGAGCGGCGGGGGTGCAAATATTTCTGCACGAAATCAGCCATCTTATCGAACGAACTCGGGTGCACTGGCCTATTGAATGCTGCGGGAGGCCCTGGCGCAATGCTACGCTACATAAATAGCCGATCCCATCCGACAACTGCCCCTTGCAATTGGGCGGCCTGTTCTCAATTCTGACTCTGAATGCGAAAGACCAAAATCATCTGCACACTCGGGCCCGCTTCCGAGGATCCCGAAGTCATTCGTCAGATGATCGAGGCGGGCGCCGACCTGTTTCGATTGAACATGAGCCACGGCCATCACGATTGGGTTCGAAAAATCGTGCCGCGTGTTCGTGCGGTCGCGCAACAGCTGGGGCGTGATGTCGCACTGCTCCTCGACACGCAGGGCCCGGCGATCCGGACAGGCGCCCTGAAAAAGGACCTGCGACTGGCGATCGGTGATGTTTTGGAAATTGCGGTGCGCGGTGCCAAGAGCACGCAACCAAATTGCCTGACAGTTAACTACGACGACCTGATCGATGACGTTTCGATCGGCGACATCGTTCTCGTCGACAACGGAGTAATGCAGTTGCGCGTCCTTACGAAAAAGGACAATCGGATTCGCTGCACCGTGCTCACTCCGGGCACTCTCGGCTCGCGCCGCCATATCAACTTGCCGGGAGTGCAGGTTAACCTCCCTGCGTTGACCGAGAAAGATAGGGCCGACATCACACTTGGGGTCGAGCTCGGGGTTGACTTCGTTGCCCTCAGCTTCGCGCGTAAGAAACGAGACATCGACGAACTGCGACGGTTCTTGAAGAAACTAAAGAGTCCCGCAGCGGTGATCGCGAAAATCGAGGACCAGAGCGCGGTAAGAAAGCTCGACGACATGATTCGTGCAGCTGACGCAATCATGGTCGCGCGAGGTGATCTCGGCATCGAACTCCCGATGGAGGAGTTGCCGATCACCCAGCGACGAATCGTGAAGCGTTGCCTGCGCCTCGGAAAACCGGTCGTCGTCGCGACGCACCTGCTCGAGTCAATGATCAACAACCCGGTGCCGACCCGGGCCGAGATCACGGACGTGGCCAACGCAGTTTTCGAGCAGGCCGACGCGCTGATGTTGACCGGCGAAACCACTTCAGGCCGCTACCCGATAGAATGCGTAAAGGTCCTTAATCGCGTCGCAGTCCGCACCGAACGCAGCGGAGGGGCCGGCTTTGGAGGCGAAGCGTTGCTCGATCACGCCCGTCAAAAAACAGTCGCGGCCGCCGTTTCCCTGGCCAACTCCGTCGCGCGCTCCAAGATCCTCGTCTTTACCCGGCACGGCACGATGGCGCGTTATGTCTCTAATCTGCGGCCCGAGCACTCGCCAATTTTCGCCGTCACTTCCAGTGAAGAGATTTGTCGCCAGCTCGCGATCTGTTGGGGCACGTTTCCAATCCGACTGGATTTCACGGAGGATCCCAATGCCACCATCGAGGCAGCCGAAAGATTTCTGCGCAAGGCGAAATTGATCTCACCTAACGATCAGCTCGTTATCATCAGCGATGTCCGCGCCGGCCAGGCGCTCGTCGATTGCGTGCAACTGCGACAGGTCAACAACTGATCGATTGTGTGCAATTGCCGCCGGTCACGAAGTGAGCATCGGTTTGATTCGAGCTCGTTAGGGAAGAACAACTGCAGTCCGGTCTGGCAGCTGCACGGAGGATGCCAGGGGCCATGCCTGCTGGGTCTGAAGATTGATCGCCCAGCCACGAAGGCCAACCACATCGGGCGGTAAATCCGTGACCGCGAGTTCGCGATTGAAGCCGGCCCGGCAAACCTTCCCATCGGGTTCGGAACGATTGACTAGATCCGGCCGTTTGAGGCCGGTGCCAATTAACGTCAGTGGTTTGAAATTACCGGCTGCATTTTCGGTCCCGAGCACCACCAGGTCGGCCGATCTTTTTTGATGTGGTAGCCATGCCCAACCCTTTACGCGCAGTTTCCCGCTCGGCTGAATTTCGGCTGATTCCAAGGTCCCGTTCGAACCGTCGGCCGAAGGTGGCGGCTGTTGTTGGACCGTCGCCACAATAGGTCCATCGACAAACTTAAGCCGCAGAACTCCCGCCTTTTCCAAAAAAGCCGCCCGACTCCGCAGCTCTTCCGGATAGGGAAAGATTCGTTTCAGATCAGGATTATCCGGAATGGCCTTCGACCACCGCAAAGCCTGGAGAAGATGTCCCCTCGCCTCGCGATACTCGCTCGGAAAGCCGGCAAACTTCGGGAAGGAAGCCCCCCAAAGCAGCGCGAAAAGCGCCGCACCCCAGCCGACATTGATGAAAAGAAATGTCCTCTCCGCCAGCGAGGCTTGGCGCATTCGCGCAGTAAACGTTGCGAAACAGAGTCCGAGAAATGCGACGTAGAAGAAGCGGCTGAAGACGACATAGCGGTTATCGAGCGCTTGCTCCAAACCAAACCCAAGTCGACCAAGCGCCGTAATCGCCGCTGAGCCGCACGCAAATGTCCCCAATAGCAGCCACGGATAAAACGTCCGCCAATCACCGCGCCGCCAGCTCGTCCAGACCGCGTAACCGGCGACGCCGCAAAACAGAATCAGGAAACAAATTCCGAGTAAAAATGGGCCGGCAAGATCAGATGTGAAATAGTTTCCTACCCAAAGCACAATGTAGTGCAGGAGATCGAAAAATCGCGCGCCTAACGAAACGAACGCCGGATGATAGGAAGGCCGGTGATAGCCAATAAAATAGCAGCCGACCGAAATCGCACCGATAGCAAGATAGAACGCGCGCCAAAACCGTCGTTCGCGCCGGGATGCATCGCAGGCGGCCGAAGACAGGGGCCAGGCGAGCGCCCAGACCAGCATCCCGTTGGCAAATGAGTAGGTGGCAATGAAAGCGATTACGGTGTTAACGAGCGTTTTGCCGGGGAACGAAAACCGCGAAAGATTCACTGCCGCTGCGGCCAAAACTGCCAAGCCGGGAATGAAGGGTTCTAGTTCGATTCCATAGAGAAAATTCGCCACCTGGACCGGCGCGAAACAGGTGAACGTCATCAGCGTCCAACCGACCAGTATCGAAATCGGAGTCGCGCCCGGGGTTCGTCGAAGCAGGTGCAAGAGCAACAGGCAGAGCGCGCAAACACCGAGGTAAACCGCCCGCATTTCGTGGCGCACATCCCAGCCGCCGAGCTTTTCCAGAGAAAAATAGAGCAGGCGCGGAAAGAAGAGCCGGCTCTCGTTGTGTTGGGAAAACAACTCGCCGATTGTCAGCGTGCCGAGTTTCCACGACTCAAATTGGCTGCCCGGCGTATGCCATTCGTCCCAAAAAGGCAACGGTACCCAGCTGCTGGAGACCCAGTGCCACATCTGAAGCGCCGGCCAAACTGCTATAACCGCAAGGGCGATGAGCAGAAAGCGATGCGCTTTGAAAATTCGGCTACTCGGATCCACAGGGAGGCACCTGCCGCGATGGAGGTTGGACAAATCCGTTGCCTTGGCAAGCTTGAACGCAGTGCAGCACCGATCCTTGGTCCATATCAGCCCAAACTTTTCGCCCGTCTCCAGCCGGCTTCGAACGGATCGCGCGCAAGCCATTTGTTTGAGATCGCGCGTAACCTACCCGCGCGGCTCAAGCACCGTTGCGTGAGCTGAAAAATGTCCGACCCAAAGGCCAAAGAAAACAAGAAAGCGGGACAGCGATCCGGCGGAAAAGCGCGGCGGACGGGGAAATTTATTTTTCATCTCGATGAGCCGGTCGAGTGGAAACCCGAGGAACGCTGGCTGCAACTTTCTGGTTGGTGTGTCGCCCGGGACGGCACTTCCTTGCGTGGGATCAGGGCGCGAATCGCCGATCAAATCTACAACGGCCAATTCGATCGCGAGCGCCCTGATGTTCTCGCGTTTGTGAAGATTCCCGGGGCGCCTTTGCTCTGCGGTTTCACGCTTAAACTGTGGATTCCAAGCGGAAAAGCGCAGTTGGTCCTCGAAGCGATGGACGCGGAAGGAGGCTGGCACAAAGTTCATCGACGCGCGGTGCGCGGCTCGCGTTTCGGCCCAGCCGGCCAACGACAGTGGTGTGCCGCGGACGCCACCGGCAAATACGAGTTCTGGTTTGACCTGCCTTATGATTGGTCGAAAAAAGTCCGGCACCTTCATATTTCCGGCTGGTGTCGGCCGACGGATGGAAAAGCGATTGCCGAAGTGCGGGCACGGATTCGCGGCAAGACTTTTCCAGGAAAGTACGGCATCGCGCGACCAGATGTCGCCGCCACTTTCGAAAACGAAAAAGGTGCTTTGCACAGCGGCCTGCTCATCGACGCCGTTGTTCCCCAGGGCCTTTCGAATATAGAGCTGCAAGCGCAACGCGAAGGCGAGGATTGGGAGACATTTTTTGTTCAGCGCGTTCGGGGTCCGATCTTTTTTCACGCACGCGGTGATGAACGCGAAGCCGTCGGGCGTTATGCGGCCTGGATTGAACTTTACGATCGGATAGCGCGAGAGGATCGGGCGCAAATTCGGCGGCAGATCAATCAACTTCCCGATCCGCCGGTCATTTCAATTCTCCTTCCGGTTTACAACACGAATCCCAAATGGCTTTTGCGCGCGATCGCATCGGTGCGGCAACAGCTCTATCCACATTGGGAACTTTGCATCGTCGATGACGCTTCGACGGACCCGAACGTCTGGGAGGTCGTGCAACGGCAAGCGCGCCGTGATAAGCGCCTGAAAATTCTCCGGCGAACGCAGAACGGTCACATCTGCGCGGCTTCCAACGATTCGCTGCGACTTGCTACCGGCGAGTTTGTCGCGCTTCTCGATCACGACGACGAGCTCAGCCCGCTCGCGCTTTACTGCGTTGCCTTAGCGCTGAATCGCAGGCCCGATTTGCAACTGATCTACAGTGACGAAGACAAGCTCGATCGGGAAGGCCGGCGCTGCGATCCCCATTTCAAGCCAGATTGGAATCCGGATCTTTTCACCTCACAAAATTACATTTCGCATCTGACGGTATATCGGACCGCGCTGGTTTGCGAAGTGGGCGGCTTTCGCGAAGGCTTTGAAGGCTCGCAGGATTACGATCTCACGCTGCGCTGCGCGGAAAGAATTGAGCCCGCGCAAATACACCACATTCCTCGGGTGCTTTATCACTGGCGCATGGCCGAGGAAAGCACCGCCGGCGCCGCCGGCGCAAAACCCTATGCTCTAACGGCTGCGCTCCGCGCCATGCAGGAACATTTCGATCGCCGTCGCCTCGCGGTCTCGGTCGTTCCTGATTATTCGATTTATCTCCGCGCGAAATATTCGCTCCCGGACGATCCGCCGCTTGTGTCTATCATCATTCCCACCCGCGACCGGGCAGATCTTCTGCGCCGCTGCCTTGAAAGCATCTTCGCGAAAACTGACTACCCGCGTTTCGAAGTGATCGTGATCGACAACGAGAGTCGCGAGCCAGACGCGCTCGCATATCTCGCGGGACTGGAAAGCGAATTAGTTCGTGTCCATCGAATCGAGGGCGCGTTCAATTTTAGCAAACTCAACAATGCCGGCGTTTCGTTGGCCCGCGGTTCGTTAGTCGCGCTTCTGAATAACGATCTCGAAGTTATGAATGCGGATTGGCTTTCGGAAATGGTCAGCCACGCCCTTCGCCCGGAAGTCGGAGCCGTCGGTGCCCGCCTTTGGTATCCGGACAACACGATCCAACACGCGGGTGTGATTCTGGGAGGCGGCGGCGTAGCCGACCATGCCCATATCGGTCTGCGTGACGGGCCCGGATATTTTGCGCGCGCGCATCTCGTCCAGGATTTTTCCGCAATCACGGCCGCCTGCATGCTCGTGCAGAAGGATCGATATCTCGAAATCGGCGGCCTGAACGAAATCAATCTTCCCGTCGCGTTCAACGATGTTGATTTTTGCCTGCGTTTGCGCGCACGCGGGTTTCGCATCGTCTGGACGCCACACGCGCAACTTTATCATCACGAATCTGCCAGTCGCGGATTTGAGGACACGAAAATCAAGCGAGCCCGTTTTCTCAGCGAAGTCGCCTACATGGAAGCCAAGTGGAAGGAGGCGCTGTCTAACGATCCTTGCTACAATCCGAATCTCTCGCTCGGGGAAAAGCTTTTCACCCTCGCATTCCCGCCGCGGACAAAGAAGCCATGGGAGGAACGATTATCAGTCGCGAAGAAAACCGTTAGGCAAGAACCGCCGCCTGCAGCCGCTGATTATGTCTTCCATCTCGATACGCCACCGCCGGGTGTCACCTTTGGCGCGCGCATCGAGATTACCGGCTGGCTCTTTCATCGCGAAGCAAAGCCAACCCACGGTTTGCGGGGAATTGTGCGATCCTCGCTTCACTCTCCCCGCACCTTCAAAGGCCGACGGAAACATCCGCGACCGGTGATTGGCGCCGCTTATCCGAATTTTCCAGAGGCGGCGACCAGCGGGTTTATCCTCGAGATCGATCGCCTTCCTCTCGGAAAATCCGACTTGGAGCTTCAGGTCAAGGATCACGAGAAAAACTGGCGAACGATCTTTGTGACACGCATCAACACGTTGTCAGTCGACTGGTTAAGTAGAATGCGATTGCCGCGTCTGCATGAAAGTTTGTCGGCGAAGTTGCGATCGCGATTTGTCGAGACCGATCGCTCGCTCACGATCAATGCGGGCGAGGTCGATGAAATCAAGCAGCGCATTGCGAACGCGGCCACGATTCCCCGGCCGGCCACGACCAAAA
>Ga0268266_10003641_pt1 | contig 15245 bp, 13 predicted proteins | sample KBSS13metaG_FD_190356 | JGI IMG/M metagenome (GOLD analysis project Ga0268266, IMG submission 190356) | Switchgrass rhizosphere microbial communities from Kellogg Biological Station, Michigan, USA - KBS S1-3 metaG (SPAdes) (version 2) | ecosystem: Host-associated > Plants > Roots > Rhizosphere...
CAATCGGCTTCTCGCACAGCACGTGCTTGCCCGCCGCCAGCGCGCGACGCGACGCCTCGACATGGAAAGCGTCCGAGGTGGCGATGATCACCGCCTCAAGCTCGGGATCGGCAAGCATGGCGTCATAGTCGAGATAGCTTTTCTCTGGCCGGTAGGTCGCGCCCATGCGCTCGACAAGATCGGCCGCGACATCGCAGATAGCGTAGAGGTCGGCGTTGGCGGCCTTCTGGCAGGATTCGAAATGCGCGAACTGCGCAATCGGCCCGCAGCCGAGCACTCCCACCCGCAGCCTGCGCTCGCGTTTCCTGATCACTCGTGCCGCCTCGTGCCTATTTGTTAATAGCTTGAGCAAATTGCATCAGGCTGCTAAGGAGTCAAGCGTTGGCGGCATCGAATGACCAATCAAAGTTTTATCCGCAACATCAACGGACGCCGGGTCCTCACGCTGCTGCGCAAGGAGGGCCGGCTGTCGCGCGCCGAGATCGCCCGCCGGCTGTCGCTGACGCGCTCTGCCGTGACCTATCTGGTCGAAGCCCTGCTCGCCGTGGAGGCGGTTGCTGAAGCACAGGCAGACGCCGGAGCGGCGGCGCCCCGCGACGCCGGCCGGCCTGGTGTGGCGCTATCGCTCAACTCGGCAGGCCACTATTTTCTCGGCGTCGAGATCGGCGTGCAGCTGATGCGCTTTGCGCTGGTCGACATGGCGGTGGCGCCGGCGCGAACCAAGACGATTGAACTCTCGCGCTCGCCCAGCCCGAAGCAGGCGATACGGCACATCGCGACCTTTCTCGCTGCGTGCGAGCGCGAGCCGGGGTTCCATGGCCGCATCCGCGCGATCGGCGTCACCGTGCCGGGGCTGGTGCGCAGCGACGGCTTTGTGCTGCATTTGCCGATCCTCGGCTGGCGCGACGTGAATTTCCTGGCGCTCGCCGCCGAGCATTTCGACATTCCGGTCAGCATTGAGAACAACGCCAACGCCGCGGCTTTCGGCGAGGTCTACCGCTATCCCAAGCAATCGGACGACCTCATCCTGTTCCTGAAGCTCGGCAATGGTTGCGGCGGCGCGGCCATCATCGACGGGCGCCTGCTGCGCGGCACCAGCGGCGTCGCCACCGAGTTCGGTCATATGCGCGTTGCCGAAGGCGGCCCGCGCTGTCATTGCGGTCAGACCGGCTGCCTCGAAACGCACGTCAACCTCGCCGCCCTCGCCCGCTATCTCGCCGAGGCGGGCGCCAAACCGGAGGCTGACCCATCAGCCGTCGCCAAAACCGTGCAGCAAGGCGATGCCGCCGCCGCTTCGGCGGTCGACAGGCTGGCGCACTATCTCGCGATCGGCATGGTGAACCTCACCAATCTGTTCAACCCAAGCGACATCGTGCTTGGCGGAACGCTGCGGCCGATCCTCGAACTCATCATGGACGCGCTTCGCCGAGAAGTGTCGGCGGGCATCGTCTCTGGAGTGAAGCCCCCAGCCATTACGCTTTCGCAAAGCGATTTGTTCGAATGCGCGATCGGCGCCGCCGCAATCGCCCACCATGAACAGTTCGACACGACCGCGCTTTCGTTAGCCGCCGGCGCCGTGGAGCGGTCGACATTCCGCCAGTGAGTTGCGGCTATCGCAAGCGATTGCCGCTTGCCGCGTCGAGCAGCACACAGCCCTGGGAATCGACAGACACCGACACCTCGGCACCCTCTCGCCAGAGCTCGCCGGTGAGCGGGTTGTTGGCTCGGAGCAGCACGCCGCCCGCCTCGACTTCGTATGATGCATTGCCGCCGAGATAGGCAGCCGAAATCACCTTGCCGGCGAGCGCGTTGGGCTGGGCTGCCGGGCCCTTCTCACTCAGCTTCAAACGTTGCGGCCGGATCACCAGTCTGACGCTGTCGCCTGCCCTCAGGCTCTCGGGCGCCGCGACCCGAACACGTTCATTGCTTGCCACGGAAAGGGTCGCTACACCGTCCTCTATCGCGGCGACGGTGGCCGTGATGACGTTCGCCTTTCCCAGAAAACTTGCGACGAAGCTGGTGTCCGGCTGATCGTAGACTTGTTGCGGCGTCCCCTGCTGCTCGATGCGCCCAACATTCATCACCACGATCCTGTCGGACATGGCGAGCGCCTCTTCCTGGTCGTGCGTCACGAAGATCGCGGTGATGCCGGTCTCCCGCTGGATCTTCCGGATTTCACCGCGCATGTCTTCGCGCATGTTGGCGTCGAGCGCCGACAGCGGCTCGTCCATCAACAGCACTTCCGGCTCGAACACGATGGCGCGGGCCAGCGCGATGCGCTGCTGCTGTCCGCCCGAGAGCTGCGACGGAAGCTTGCGCTCGCTGCCCGGCAGCCGCACCATGTCGAGCGCCTTGCCTACGCGGCGGGCGATCTCCGGCTTGGGCACGTTGCGGTATTTCAGCCCGAAGGCGACGTTGTCGAACACGCTCTTGTGCGGGAACAGCGCGTAGTTCTGGAACACCAGCCCGATGTTGCGCTTGTAGATCGGCACGTCGTCGACGCGCTTGCCAGCGATTGCGATTTGCCCTGCGGAAATCGCGACCAGGCCGGCAATTGAGCGCAGCACCGTGGTCTTGCCGCAACCCGAAGGGCCGAGCAGCGTGACGAAACTTCCCTTGTCGATCGACAGCGAGAATTTCTGCACGGCGTTGAAGTTGCCGTAGTCGATATCGACTTCGTTAAAGTGGACCGCAGGCTCCCCCATCACGCATTCCCGCGCGGGTCGGCGAACGGCAACAGCCGATGCCCCGGCCATGACGGCCGGGGCATTTGGAGTTCGCAAACGCGCCTTGCCTCAGGCACCTTTGGAAATCCTGTCCCACTGCTTCTGCCAAGCATCCTCATTGGTGGCCCAGTAGACGGGATCGGCGTAGGTCAGCGACTTCATCGTCCCGGTCGGGTCGAACGCCGGCAGCTTGGCGATCTTGTCCGTCAGCTTGACCTTGGTCGGATCGAGCGACGGCGGATAGCTCTGTCCTTCCGCCACCGCGATTGCCGTCGCCGGGTCGAGCATGAAGTTTATCAGCTCTTCGCACTCGGCCATCGGCGATCCCTTGAGCACCAGCATGTCCTCCATCCATGCGTAGGAACCAGCCGGATCGAGGTAGCCGATCGGCTGCTTCTGGTCCTGCAATGCCGCCACACGACCTGACCACGCCTCGGTCACGACGATCTCACCCTTGGTGAGAAGGTCCATGAGCTCGGCGCCCGAGCTCCAGTACTTCTTCACCATGTCGCGGTTCTCACGAACCTTGGCCCAGATCGCATCCATATCCTTGATGTTGTTCGGATCCTGCCCGGTCTGCAGCGCCGCGTACCAGACCCGCGTCGTCATATCCAAATAGCCACCGATCTTGCCGGCATATTTCGGATCGACCAGCAGATTGGCGCCCTTTTCCTTGGCCTCCTCCGGCGAGATCACGGTCGTGTTGTAGGCGATGCCCGTGGTGCCGTAGTCATAGGGAACCGCCGACAGCTTTGGCGTGATCTTGCGGAACGGCTCGATCATGGCCTGAAGCACGTTGGCCATGTTGGGGATGTTGGCCTCGTTGATCTCGGAGTTGTAGCCGCCCTGCACGTATTTGATGTAGTAGTTGACGCCCGACGAATGGACGATCTGGTAGTCGCCTTCCTTGGCGGTCTTGATCTTGGTGATGATCTCGTTCTCGTCGCCGAACGTGCCCTGGGTCACCTTGATGCCCGACTTGGCCGTGTATGGCTGGAAGGCGAGCTTGTCGATCGCCTCCTGGACGACGCCACCCCAGCCGTCGAAGCGCACTTCGGAGACCGCGGCGAGCGCCCGTCCGACCCACGGCATCGAGACGCCGGCAGCGGCCGCGGCAGCGGCCGTCAATGACAGGAATTCGCGGCGCGAGAGCCCGCCATTTCCGTAGCGCTCGCTCAGGCGTTCAAGTCTCTTGGTCTGACTGAGTTTCATGTGACTTCTCCCTTTTGTCGTCGTCGTTGCAATTCCGATAGGATCTTGGCGATGACGCCGCCCAGCAGCGGCACGCCGACTGTTATCACGACCATCAGCGTTCCCAGCGCATTGACCTCGGGGCTGATCGACACCTTGAGCATCGACAGTATCTGGGTCGGCATGGTTTCGACGCCGGCCGGGCGCCAGAACAGGCTGGCCGTCGTGTTGTCGAACGAGATGGTGAAGGCGAGCAGCACGCTCGCGAACACGGCGGGCAGCAGCAGCGGCAGCGTCACTTCGCGGAACGTCGCCGCGCGGGTCGCGCCGAGCGACAGCGCCGCCTCCTCGTAGACGCGCCGGATGCCGATGAGCCTCGCCTGGATCACCAGCACGACGAATGGCAGCGCCAGCAGGATGTGGCCGAGCAGCAGAATGAGATAGGTGCGGGGCTGGTCGATGGCCTTGATCAGCACCAGAAGACCAACGCCGAGTATGGTCTCGGGAACCAGCGCGGGCAGGATGGCGAGCGTATTCACCGCCGCCTTGCCGGCGAACTCGAAGCGAACCAGCGCCAGCGCCGCCGCGATGCCAACCACCGTCGTCACCGCCGCAGTGAACAGCGCGATCCACAGCGACGTCTGGAAAGCGGCGAGCACGGCTTCATTCTCGAAAAGGGTGCCGTACCAATGCAGGCTGAAGCCGGTGATCGGGAAACCGCCGAACATCGATGCGTTGAACGACAGCACAATCGTCGCCGCTATCGGGGCGAACAGGAAGATGTAGACGACTACGGTGACGGCGCAGGTCAGGCGCCAACCCCACCGCCCCGAGGAATCGTCCACGCCGCTCACGCGCTCATCCCCTTCATGATCTGCGAAAGGCCCATGTAGCGGCTGTAGGCGGCGGCGCAGATGCCAAGCAGCACGAACAGCACCATCGACAGCGTGGCGCCCATCGGCCAATTCAACTGGCTCATCACCGTGTCGTAGATCAAATTGCCGAACAGCGCATCGCGCGGACCGCCAAGCAGTTGCGGCGTCACGTAACTGCCTGCCGCGAGCACGAAACAGAGCAGCAGCCCGGCGCCGAGTCCCGGGAGCGAGAGCGGCAGCGTCACCTCACGGAATGCCTGGGCGCTGGTGCAGCCCATCGAGCGCGCCGCCTGGATCAAGGTGCGATCGATCCCTTCAAGGCTGACATAAACGTTGAGGATCATGTAGGGCAGCAGGAAATGCACCAGCCCCATGATGACCGCGCCCTCGGTGTAGAGCAGCCGATACGGCTCATCGATCAAGCCGAGCCGCAGCAGCACGACATTGATGAGCCCCTGTTCGCCCAGGATGTGGATCCATGAGAACGTCCGGATCGTGAAGCTGATCCAGAACGGGACGATCAGCAACAGCAGCAGCATCCACTTGTGACGAAAGCCGGTCGCCCAGATGAAATAGGCCGGGAAATAGCCGACCAGCGCGCAGATCGCCGCCGTCATGGCGCCGACGCGGACCGTCTTGAGCAGGAAGCCGTGATAATAGGAATCGCTGAGAAACTCTTGCCAGTTGGCAAGCGTCAGTTCGGGCGATTCGACACCGGCCGTCACGAAGGTGAAGAAGCTGTAGACGCCCATCACCACGATCGGCAGGATCAACAGGACGACGATGAGGATGACCGTGGGCGCGCACAGCGCCCAGGCGACGCGCCAGTCGTTGACGCTCCAGCCTTTCCTCACTCGATCCTGCACGTTTCCCATCCGGCAGCGATCTTGTGCCATGGGACGCGGCAATGCAACGAACTGAGGCGCTGCGGCTTAGCCCTCAGACCGACTTTGCCTTGCGCCACGCCTCGTATTCGCCGCGTGCGTCGTCATGCAGCGGGTAGTAGCGCTGCAGCGGCGCACCCTGCATCAGCTTCTCGCGCGAGAACTCCTCCCAATCGTGATGCTTCTGCGCTTCGTCGATCACCAGCCGCGCCATCGCGACCGGCAGCACCACGGCTCCGTCGTCGTCGGCGACGATGATGTCGCCGGGGATCACCGTGACGCCACCACAGGCAATCGGAACGTTGACGGCATTGGGGTAGATGCTGGTCTGCACGTGATAGTTGGGCGTCCAGCCGCGCAGCCACAGGGGCAGATCCAGCTTTTCGACATTGGGGCGGTCGCGCATGCATCCGTCGATGACGATGCCCGCGCCGCCCCTGCCCTTGAAATAGGTCGACATCATATCGCCGAACACGCCGGACCTCATGTCGCCCCGCGCGTCGACCACGACCACGTCGCCCTCCTGCGCGTGGTAGAGCACGTGCCGGTGCAGTTGCGTCTCCGGATCGGTATATTCTCCCTCGTCGAACAGGTCAGGGCGCTGCGGCAGGAACTGCAGAGTCAGCGCCGGCCCGACGATCGACTTGCCGTGGTTCTGCGCCACCGGACCGACCATGTGCGGACTGCGGAAGCCCATATGGCCAAGCGTGCCTGCAACCGTCGCGGCGCCGATCTCCCGCAGCGCGTCGATCAGCTCTTTGGGCGGCCGCTTGATGTCGGGCGTGTGGGTCATCGTCAATCTCCTTGCTGCGAGGGTAGGGCCGGCGTGCCCTACCAGTTGGTCACCGAGCCGTCGGTGCGGCGCAGGTGCGGGGCTTCCCAGAATTTGAAGCTCTGCTTCTTGACCAGTTCCTCATCGACCTCGACACCGAGGCCGGGCGCATCGCCGACCCTGTAGACGGCGCCATTGAGGCGCGGCTGGACGGGAAAGAAGTCGGAATTGTCGAAGCCAAGCTTTTTTTCGGGTTCTCTTGTCTCGAGCCACGCGAAGTTGGCGACCGCTGCGGCGAAGTGGATCGTCGCAGCGGTGCACACCGGCCCGAGCGGATTGTGCGGCATCAGGTCGACATAATGGGCCTCGCTCCAGCCGGCGACCTTCATCGCCTCGGTGAGCCCGCCAACATTGCACACGTCGATGCGGTTGAACTGATGGATGCCGCGCTCGATGTAGGGCAGGAACTGCCACTTGCTGGCAAATTCCTCGCCGATGGCAAACGGGATGTCGGTCATCGTACGCAGGGATTCGTACGCCTCCGGTGTTTCGTCCCGTATCGGCTCCTCGAGGAAATCAAGCACGCCGCGGCCGAGCTTGTTGCAGAAGCTCGCCGCCTCCGCCACCGACAGCCGGTGATGATAATCGATGCCGAGGACAACCTCGTCGCCCAGCGCCTCGCGCGCCTTGTTTAGCATACGCGCTGTGACGCCGATCGACTCGCGCGGCTCAAAAATGTCCCTGCTGCTTTGCCCGGCGGGGAAGAAGCGGATCGCCTGCCACCCCTGTGCACGCAGTTCGCGGGCCCGCTCGATAGCGACATCGCCTTCGGCCTCGTCTCCGGTCGAGGCGAAAGTGGGGATGCGGTCGCGCTGCTTGCCGCCGAGCAGTTCGTAGACCGGCACCCCCAGCGCCTTGCCCTTGATGTCATGAAGGGCAATGTCGATGGCCGAAATCGCCGCCTGCAGAACGCGCCCCCCCTCGAAATACTGGCTGCGATAAGCCTCCTGCCAGATGCGGCCAATCTGCCTCGGATCGCGGCCGACCAGAAACTCGCGGTAATGCTCGATCGCACCCGTCACGGCCTTCTCGCGGCCTGACAGGCCGCTCTCGCCCCAGCCGAAAATGCCCTCGTCGGTCTCGATCTTGACGAGCATCTGGTTGCGCGTTCCTACCCACACTGGATAGGGAATGATGGCGGTGATCTTCATGCTGCTATGCCGCTTCGAGCGCCATGGTGGTCTCGCCGTCGAACAGGTGCATCCTGTCCTGGTCGAATTCGATCCATACCGGCTCGTCGGGCTGGATGATCACGCTCGGATCGAGACTGATGTTGACCACGGCATCGTCCACGAAGATCTGCGCGAAGGTGACATCGCCCGTCGGCTCGACCGTATAGACCTTGCCCGGCACGGCGCCGGGCGACGCGGTCCGGTGCAGCTGGAGCGTCGAGTGGCGCGCCCCGAGCACGATCTTCCCGCTGGTCGACCTTTGCGCCTTGCGCTGGTTCACGGCGGAGAGCGGCAGCTCCCAGCCGCCTGCCCCCTTGAGCACGGTTTCGCCGCCCTTGGCCACCGCTTCGACAGGGATCAGGCTCATCGCGGGGCTGCCGACGAAACTCGCAACGAAAGTGTTGATGGGCTTGGCAAAGACATTGGCCGGGGTGTCGTATTGCTGCAGCAAGCCGCCATTCATCACGGCCATCTTGTCGGCCATGGTCACGGCCTCTAGCTGGTCGTGCGTGACGTAGATGATCGTCGCATCAAGATTGTGATGGAAACGCTTGATTTCACTGCGCATCTGCACGCGCAGCTTGGCGTCGAGATTGGACAGCGGCTCATCCATCAGGAACACTGCGGGGTCGCGCACCAGCGCGCGTCCCAGCGCGACGCGCTGCTGCTGGCCGCCGGACAGTTCGCGCGGACGGCGCTCGAGCAGATGGGTGATGTCGAGGACCGCGGCCGCTGCCCGCACCTTCTTGTCGATCTCGTCCTTCGGCAATTTGCGCATCTGCAGCGGGAACGCCAGGTTCTTGTAGACCGATTTCTGCGGGTAGAGCGCGTAGTTCTGAAACACCATCGCGATGTCGCGATCCTTGGGATCGAGATCGGTGACGACGCGGTCACCGATGGTAATCTCTCCGCTCGACAACGGGATGAGGCCGGCGATCAAATTGAGAGTCGTCGTCTTGCCGCAGCCGGACGGCCCGACCAGCGCCACGAACTCGCCATGCTCGACGGTCAACGACACGGCGTTCACCGCATAGGTGCTGCCGTAGGCTTTGTTCACGTCGCTGAGAGTCACCTGTGCCATCGATCGTTCCCGAATTGCCTAGTGCCCGAATTGCCTAGTGCTTGACGGCGCCTTCTGTGAGGGCGCGCACGAAGTATTTCTGCAGGACGAGGAACAGCACCACGACGGGCACGCTCATCATGAAGCTGGCCGCCATCAGTCCCGGAAAATCCGTCGTGTTTTCCGAGAAGAAGCGCTGGATGCCGACCGGCAGCGTCAACTGGTCGTTCTTGTTGAGGAAGGTGTAGGCGTAGATGTACTCGTTCCATGCGCCGATGAAGGAATAGATCGCAGTGGCGATGATGCCCGGCGTCGACAGCGGCATCACGATCATGATGAAGGCCTGGAACCGCGTTGCGCCGTCAATGCGCGCTGCCTGTTCGAGCTGGATCGGGATGTTGTCGAAGAAGCCCTTGAGCAGCCAGATCGACAGCGGCAGGCCGAAGGTGAGGTAAGTGAGAACCAGCGAATACGGCGTGTTCACCAGTCCGAGCAAGCGCATCAGGATGAACAGCGGCACGAGAAAGATCACCGCCGGGAACATATTGCGCAGCAGCACGGCGAAGAACAGGAAGTTGCGGCCGGGGAAGCTGAAGCGCGAAAAGGCGTAGGCCGCGGGCACAGCCACGATCACCGAAAGGATCGTCGTGACTGTCGAGACGAAGAGGCTGTTCCAGAAGAAGCGCAGGAAGTCCTGGCCGACGCTGTTCTGCGGATCGAGCAGCTTCTGGTAGCTGGCGAGCGTTGGCTCGTCCGGCCACCATTGTGGCGGGAACTGCATGGCCGCGAACCCCGACTTGATCGAGGTCAGCAGCATCCAGATCATCGGCAGCGCGGTGTAGAGCAGCATCACCACGAGGAAGACGCGCCCGCCCCACCGCCATCCGTCGACGCGCGCGCGGCGGCGAGCCTGATCGCGCGGGGCGGTCTCGGCGATCGTGCTCATGCGCCGCCCTCCTTCCGCTCGTCGCCGCTGAGCGCACGGACGTAGAAATAGCCGAGCGTCATCAGGATGACGAACAGCAGCACCGAATAGGCCGACGCTACGCCCCAGCGCTGCCGGCCAAAGGCGAGCTCATAGATATGCGTAATCCAGATATGCGATGCGTTGGACGGCCCGCCGCCGGTCATGATCCAGGGGATGATGAAGGAATTGAAATTGGCAACGGCGAGCAGCAGGATCGTCACCGTCGAGACGTTGCGCAGATGCGGGAACGTGACATGCCAGAAGCGCTGCCATGCATTGGCCCCGTCGACCGTCGCGGCGCGCAGCAACTGGTCGGGGACTGTCTGCAGGCCGGCCATCATCATGATCATGGCAAACGGAAACTCGCGCCAGATATTGACGACGATCAGCGAGGGCAAAACCGTGCCGACGCTGTCGATGAAGTTCGGCGGCCGGTCGGTCAATCCGAGACCAACCAGCACCGCGCCGATGATCCCGAAGTCGGAATGGTAGATCCACTTCCAGATGTAGGAGGCGGCGACCGCGCTGATCACCCAGGGAATGATCAGGACGGCGCGCAGGATACCACGGCCGATGAAGTCGCGGTGCAGCGCCAGCGCGGTAGCAAATCCCAGGACGAAGGCGATGAAGGTGGAGGCCACCGTCCAGACCATCGTGTTCCAGGTGACCCGCCAGAACACGTCGCTGGTAAGGATGGCCGTGTAGTTGTCGATGCCGTTGAAGGTCTTGTCGCGGAGCTGCAGGCCAGGCGGTGTCTTAAAGAACGACAACTCGATCGTGTAGTAGATCGGATAGGCGATGACGATGAGCATCACCACGATCGCCGGCAGCACGTATGCGTAGTCGGCGCGATGCAGCCAGATCTCCCGCAGCAGGCCGGACCGAGCGGGTTGCAATCTTGGGCGAGCGTCGGCCTCACCGGTCACGATCGTCACTATGGCGCGCCTTTGTTCTTCGGAACGAACCGGCTGCGCCGTAAGCGCAGCCGGTCAGATCGTATGTCAGGCTTGGATTAGAGCCCGCCGTCCATCAGGTCTTTGACCTTCTTGGCCGCGTCGTCCGCTGCCTGGTCGACGGTCATCGCTCCGGTCAGGGCGTTCTGCAGCATGTCCGGGACGATGATGTTCATGATCTCCGGGGCCTGCGGCAGCGCCGGGAACGGGATGCCGTAAGGCAGCATCGATGTCGTGACATCGAGGAACTTGATGCTGTCCAGACGTTGCTTCATCCACTTCGTCTTGAAGCCGTTGAGGTTGCCCGGGTTCGAGCCGGCATAGGCCATCTTCAGCGACCATTCGGGGCTCGTCCACATGCAGATGAGAGCCTTTGCGGCCGGCTCGTCCACCTTGCCACCCTCGACATATTCGGGCTTCAGGATGTGGATGTTCGAGCCGCCGAACACGACAGCGCGCTTGCCGTCGGGGCCGGTCGGGATCAGGCCGTAGCGCATGTTGTCGATGACGGTCTGCGCCTTGTCCTTGTCGGCGCCCGTCGCCTTCTTCTGCAAGTCGAGCATGACGTTGTAGTCGGACGGGTGCGAGATCATCATGCCGAGCTGGCCGCCGACGAACAACGGCTGGTTATCGGCCTGCTGGTTGGTCAGTGCCGAAACCGGAACCGACTTGTCGCGAACATACATGTCGTACGAGGCTTGCAGCGCCGCCTTGCTCTGCGCACTGCCAAGTTCGACCTCGCCATAGGTCGGGTTCGCGGTGGCTTCGTCGAACACGCCACCGCCATAGGCCCACAGCTGCGGCATGAAGCGGTACGGCGTATTGCCGGCGTTCTTGCGCGCCACGAGGCCATAGCCGGCAATGCCGAGCTTGTCGTGGATTTGCTTGGAATACTTGACGACGTCGTCCCAGGTTGCCGGCGCCTTGTCCGGATCGAGACCAGCACGCTTGAAGATGTCGGCGTTCCAGATGAACGCCATCGTTTCGTTGTTGGTCGGGATACCGTAGGTCACGCCCTCCCAGGTCACGGCCTTCATGGCGCCGGGCCAGAAATCCTCGGTCGAGTACCCCACATCCTCAGGCTTGAGCGGCTCAAGATAGCCCTTTGAGGCGAATTCGGTGCCGCCCAGGATTTGCAGGCGGACCGCCATCGGCGCGGCATTGCCGAGCAGCGCCGTGCGGAACTTGTCGAGAAGGTCGTTGTAGGTGAGCGCTTGTTCCTCGAGCTGGATATTCGGATAAGTCTTGCGGAAGGTCTCGAAGAAGTCCTTGTAGTACTGGCGCAGGAGGTCGGGGTCGCCCTCGAACACGCCCTGATACCAGAACGTCAGTCGCCCCTTGTAGTCGAGCGGGGTGACCTTGGCGCAGTCGGCCGCCATGTCGAAATCCTGTGTGCCCGCAATGGAGCGCACATATTCCGGCGACCACTTGCTCAGGTCGACCGGCGGCTCAGCCAGCGCCGATGTCGACATCAGCGACGCCAGTAGAGCAGTGGAGACAGCGCCGCGCAGGACGGCACCGCCGAGTGTAATCCTCGTCATAGGTATCCTCCAGGTTCTCCCAATGCCGCTCTGCTTCGGGGCGAGCGGTCCTTGCTCATTCGATCGCAGGGGATGCGTTTTTCTGCTTTATGTATCCCCTTGATCATCTGGTACGTTTTCAGATCGTGGATTGCCTGTCAACGCGTCGGATCGTACATTGTTTGCGGAAACCGTGCGTGATATCGAGAAACACGTGTATTAAATTGGGGAGCCGGCGTTGGCCGACATGAGCGATTTCAAAGCCGAGCCACTTGTCGGGCCTGAGACAATCGGCGCGTCCAGCGAGGGCGCCTCGATTTATGAACTGATCAGGGAAGACATCATCGAGGGACGGCTCGCCGCCAACGAACGGCTTGTGGTGGCCGACCTCGCCCGGCGTCACGGCACCTCGACCAACCCGGTGCGCGAGGCCCTGCAACTTTTGCGTGGCGAGGGCTTTGTCGTTTTCTTCCCGAACCGCGGGGCGCGCGTCCGGCCCATCGACCAGGACTTTGTCCGCGATATCTACGAGATCGGCGTCCTGATCGAGCCAGCCCTGACGCGATGGTTTGTGAACATGGCGACCGGCGACGATATCGCCGAACTCGAACGTCTCCAGGGCCTGATTGAGGAGAACAACTTCGCCGACACGTTCAGGCACAGCGAGCTTGATACCGCCTTCCACACCGTGATGTACCAGCGGCACTATAACCGTCATGCCGCCGAGCTTTGGTGGAAGCATCGCGAAGTGCTGCGCGCCGTAAGCCGGCGGTTCAATTTCACGCTCGCGCGGCGCGCCGCGATCATGCGCGAGCACCGCGAACTCATCGCGCTCGTGAAGGCGGGAAAAGCCGACGAGGCGGCCGAACTCGTTGCCCGCCATGTCGAGGGTTCCGGCCGGCATGTTCTCGAACAAATGCGCGCGCGCAACGCCGCCCGGGCCGGATAGAACGACGGTCCGATCCAGAACATCGTTAGCCCCCACCATTTCACATAGAGGCAGTCGAGATGAAAATTACGAGCGTTCGGCCGTGGCTGATCAAATCCGCCGCTTCATATTGGGGGGAATTCCTGTTCGTCGAGGTGACGACCGACGAGGGCGTGAGCGGCTGGGGCGAGATCACCACCACGACAAAGCTCGCCAACCGCGCGCTTTGCACGATCCTTAAGCAGATCGGCTCTGCCATCACGGGCGAAGATCCATCACGGATCGAGCATCTCTGGCACAAGATTTTCCGCAGCTTCACCTACATGGGCAGTCGCGGCGCCGCCGTCGAATGCGTCAGCGCCATCGACATCGCGCTGTGGGACATCCGCGGCAAAGTCCTGGGCAAGCCCATCTATGAGTTGCTGGGTGGGCCGGTCCGCGATGAGATCGCGCTCTACACCCATCCCGACCAGCGCAAATTCACCAGCAAGGAAGGCGTCGTCCGCGAAATCAGGGACATCGTGGAATCCGGGCACACTGCATTCAAGTTCGATCCCTACCCTCACCAGGGCCCCAGCGTCGATGGCGTGGCGCGAGAACAGCGGGACGGCTACCTCGATGGAAGCATGACCCGCAAGGGCGAGCGCGAAGCCGCCGAACTCACCGCCCTGATCCGCGAGACGGCGGGCCCTGACATCGAAATCCTCATCGATGCGCATGGCCGCTTTGACGTTCCCACCGCCATTCGCCTGTGCCGCAGCCTTGAGGAAGCCGGTCAGATCGACTGGTTCGAGGAGCCCTGCCCGCCCGAAAGCCTCAACGCCCTGAAGCAAGTGCGCGACAAGGTCAGCGCCGCTATCTCATGGGGCGAGCGCGGCCACACGAAATGGGATTTCGTGCCGGTGCTCGAGAACAAGCTCGCCGACTACATCATGCCCGACGTCACCTGGACCGGCGGCATTACCGAGCTCAAGAAGATCTCCGCGCTATGCGAAGCCTACTACATCCCGGTCTCGCCACACGACGCCGCCGGGCCGATCAACGTTGTCGCGGGCGCGCAAGTCATGATGACCGTTCCCAATTTCTACAAGCTCGAGACGTCGGAGTGGAACCTCGGCAAATACGATCATCTGATCGACAAACCACTCGACAATTCGAACGGCAGCCTCAAGCTGACGTCGAAGCCTGGTCTCGGCGTCGAGATGAACCGCGAGTATCTGCAGGCCCACGAGATCGAGCTGGGCTAGCACTGCTGGCCCAGCCTTCGGCGTGGCAAGCCCCGCCGACCACAACGAGGATAGATCATGCCAAAGACAGGTGGAGCGGACGCGGCGCTCGATCGGGTGAACACGAATTCAAAACCGTCCGACCTTCGCATCACCGACATGCGGGTCGCCGAAATCGTCGGCGCGCCGTTCACCTCGGCGCTGCTGAAGATCTACACCAACCAGGGCATTGTCGGGCTTGGCGAGGTGCGCGACGGCGCCAGCGCCACCTACGCGTTGATGCTGAAAAGCCGGCTGCTCGGCGAGAACCCTTGCGACATCGATCGCCTGTTTCGCCGCATCAAGCAGTTCGGTGGGCACGGCCGCCAAGGCGGCGGCGTCTCGGCGGTGGAAATCGCGCTATGGGACCTGGCCGGCAAGGCCTACGGCGTTCCCATCTACCAGATGCTCGGCGGCCGGTTTCGCGACAAGGTGCGCATATATTGCGATACCGACGCTACCGTGCCGAGCGGCACCGAGACCGGCAAGCGCCTCAAGGAACGGATGGACCTCGGCTTCACGTTCCTCAAGATGGACCTGGGGCTGATGCAGATTGCCGATGTCCCCGGCGCGGTCGTATCACCGGCCGGCACGCTTGACGGATATCGCGTTCACCCCAGCCGCGGCCCGGTCAAGACGCTTGACGAACGACGCGCCCGCAACGCCGTCTACGATTTGCACAACGTCGCCCACCCCTTCACCGGTCTCCACTTTTCCGAAAAGGGCCTCGACCTGCTCGAGCAGTACATTGCCGAAGTGCGCGACGTGATCGGCATGGAGATTCCGCTGGCCATCGACCATGTCGGGCACATCTCGCTGCAGGACGGCATCCGGCTTGCCAGGCGGATCGAGAAATACGCACCGGCCTGGCT
>Ga0268266_10003643_pt1 | contig 15240 bp, 10 predicted proteins | sample KBSS13metaG_FD_190356 | JGI IMG/M metagenome (GOLD analysis project Ga0268266, IMG submission 190356) | Switchgrass rhizosphere microbial communities from Kellogg Biological Station, Michigan, USA - KBS S1-3 metaG (SPAdes) (version 2) | ecosystem: Host-associated > Plants > Roots > Rhizosphere...
CTGGCACCCTGTCTGCCGCTCTGCCCCCTGGAACACCACGCCGCACACTGTGGGGGCAAAGGCGGGATGCCGCACACGGTTGAGCACGACCTGCACCACCGCCCGCTCGCCCGAGGGATCGTCTCCGGCCTCGAACCAGGCAGCGGCGGCAAGGCAGTCGCGGGCGCGGTCGTGGGCTTGCTCCGCCGCCTGCGGGAACAGGAACGGTGCTGCAGGCTCGGGCACCTCGGCGATGGGCATCGCCGCGTTTGAATCGCGCGCCGCCTGCGCGCTCAAGGCAACGAGGGCGGCCGGATCGGGCAGGGCGGGCGGTGATGCAATCGGCGTGGACAGGTCGACACGCTGCGGGGTGACGGGCGGAAAAGGGGCTAGCACGCGCAGCAGCACGGCCAGCATCGCAAGGAACAGTGCGGCCATCGCCGCGCGCAGCGCCAGTTCGGCCGGGCAATGGGCGCGTGCCGTCTGGCTCTGATCGGGCAGATCGGCTGGCGCGGGCGGATGGGCGGGAATGGGTAGGCTGGCCATCGCTGTCTGCCTGCCTCAGAACACGTAGGTCAGCGTGATGGTGGCGCGGTTCTGGTCGTATTCGCGCACCTTGGCCACCGGCGCATTGGTTCGCCCGAGGGCATGACGCAGCGCGCCTTCCACCTCGATGTGCCGGGCAGCCTGCCATGTGGCGGAAAGATCGGCGCTGGCATAACGATCGATGCGTGCGCCGCCACGGAAGCGGTTGACGGTGTAGCTGACGGAGGGCCGCAGGATCAGCGTGCGCAGCAATTCATGCGCTGCACCCAGGCCGAACTGTTGTTGTTCGATCCCTGCCACATCGATGATGGGGGAACGCTGCAGGGTCTTGTTGGCGGCCAGCGAGACGGTGGTGAGCGGCGTGACATGCCAGTGCAGATTGGCATCATAGGCCAGCCCCGCGATGGTCGGATAGGCCGGGCTGGCAAAGTGCTGGTGCAGGTATCCCAGTGCCGCGTCCCCTTCCAGAATGCGACCCCGGCCGAAGGCGAGCCCGGCCATCACGGCATAGCCGTGGGAACGACGCGTTGCTTCTGCCGGGTTTTCATGCGGATAGCGCGTGGTGTTGAGCCGCAGCGCAGCGGTGATGGCCACGACGGCAGAGACCGGATGGATCACTTTGCCGCCACCGGCCAATGCCTCGTAATCGCGCGGGGCCAGCACGATCGTTTGCGCGCCGTCCTGGCGGTTGAAATAGTGGAACCGGTCGAACCGCAAGTCGAACGCGAGGCGGGTGGTGCCGATGCCCTGTTCCACGCTGCCGCCAAGGCTGACCTGCCGATAGGCAATCGGCTTGATGCCGAACAGCGTATCGCCTGTAGTGCCGCGCGCCTCGATCCGGCGATCGACTGCGGCATCGAGATTCACTTGCGTGGCGTGCCCGATGGCGATCCGGCCGCCGATGCCTGCGCCATAGCGATCGGTCCCTTCGGCGCCATGGCGGGCATAGCGTTCGAACAGGCCATCGCCGCGCAGCGTTAACGCGTGGCGATCCCATTGCGATTGCACGCGCAGCGACGGGGAAAGGCTGGCACCGATATCGGCAACGCGCGGTTCCCGGCGTGCATAAAGGTCATCCGTTGCGATCACGCCCACGCCGACCGAGGGCACCACGCGCAGCAAGCCGGCCTGGAAACCGGTGCCTTCCATGCCAGGGCGAACCCGATTTTCCACTGTCTCCAGCCCGGCGCGCCGATCGGCGGAATTTTGCCCCGCCGCCAGCACAGGCCAAGCAAGGGCGCCAGCCAGCGCCCCCCATTGCAGGGCAGAGCGCACGAGGCGAAGACAGGGTTCGGCAAGCTGCCCGTCCGGGCGGGGGCCAGGCCCTTGTCGCTGCTGTTGCACCATGCCTCCTGCCACCATTGCCATGGCCGCCTCGTATCATCGGCCCGCAGCGTTCGCGGCAGCAATTGACGCCATTACAGAGACACTTTCCCCTATCGGCTCCGCGCACGACATCGGGCCGATGCGGCGCTTCTGTGCCGCGATGCAGGCAAGCATGGGCGGCATGCGGCAAATTCGCGCCGGATTGGCGCAATGGCGCGGGATGTTGCCTTGCAAGCGGTTCCCGCCAGACTGGGGATGTTTCCCCTAAGCATTCGTGCCCAGGTGCCCTGCTGCGGCATTAAGGATCGCCCGCAAGAGTTCGTTGATGGCTGTTATGTCACGAACGCTCTGGTGAACCGCATTCTCGCCCGATATGCCCCGGTGCAGGTTGTCCGTTGTGGACGCGTTTTGGCGTTGCTGATGGCAACCGCCATGGTGGCCGGCTATGTCAGCGGCCTGGCAGCGGCAGAGAGTACGGCGATCATGGCGTACTTTTTAGGGCTGTTCATCCTGATGGCCGCACCCGGCCAGCGCCCCGCCGAACTGCTGGGCGCGCAGGCCGTGTGGATGACGGTGGCCGAATTCCTGGCCGCTGCGCAATCGGGCCAGATGCTGCTGTGGCGCTGGGCCGTATCCATTGCCGCGCTTTCGCTGATCCTGCTGTCGGGAAAGATCCAGCATTTGCGGCGCGCGGCGCGCAGCCGGCCTTATCGCGCGCTGGGGGACCTTGAACCACGGGTGCCGGCAGCCAGTTCGGCGGTGCTGGAGGGGCAGGCGCGCGCTTTGCGCCGCAAGGCGGCCTGTTCTTCTGCGGGAGCGGCTGACGCGGCCTGATCGGATGGGGGCTCCGCCGCCGATACGGCAACGGCGGCAATCCGCGCCGCGTAGAAATCGAGCAACCGAGTGATCCACGCCTGTGTCGACAGGCCCAGTTCGGCAGGCAGGGCAAAGGCGGCCTGGCTCATCGCGCGGACACGATCATCGTCCTGGGCAAGTGCGGCAAGATTTTCGGCAACGCCTGCCGTGTCGCGCGGGTTTACGGCCAGGCCCGCGCCGTGGCGCACCATGTCGTGCGCAAGCAGAGCCGTACCGGGCAGAATGACCGGGATGCCCGAGCGCGCCGCTTCCATTGCGACGAGGCCATAGGGTTCGGGATAGCGGCTCGGCATGATCAGCACGCGCGCGTTTTGCGCCACTTCCGCGATCTGCGCAGGGGAAAGCCTGCCGCTGAACCGTGCTTCGGGATGGCGGGCGCGCAACATGGGCTCCATCGCGCCAGCGCCCACCAGACGCAAGGGAACCCCAGCCGCGCGCGCCGCTGCCGCGGCAAGGTCGGGACCCTTGGTTTCTTCCAGCCGGCCCACGAACAGCACCTCGCGGTTGTGTTCGGCGGTGATGCGCGTGGCAGACCAGGGCACCACGGGATTGGGCAGGGCATGGATCGCCGATGCCGGAATTCCGGCACGCGCCAGCAGCGGCGCCATGGCGGCGTGAATGGCCAATACCGGCGGCGCGTGGCCCGGATCGAACACGCGCGTCTGGATCGCGTGGCGCACTATACGCAGCAGCTTGTGCCGGCGGCTGCGGCGGTCGCAATCGGCCAGGATGCAACTGCGTGACAGCGGGGTAAGCGGGCAGGGGGTGCCGGTCTTCAGATCGGCGAAAGCGCCGTTGGGGCAGGCAAGGAAGAAATCGTGCGCGGAAATGACCAGGCGATCCCGCACCGGGGCGAGCGCATGGAATACCGCCGGGGAAAGGATCTGAAGCCAGCCGTGCAGGTGATAGATGGTGCGCGGCGTATCGTTCGCGGCGATCCAGCGGGCCACCATGCGGGCGGCGCTCCGGTTCCACAGGGCAGCCATTGCCGCCGTCACCATGGGGCGGGACAGCAGCCGGCCCTGGCCCAGCGCCACGCACGCGATTCCGGCGGCAGCAAGGCTGCCATCGTCCCCGGCATCGCCGGTCAGCAGCGTAACGGCATGACCCTGCGTGCGAAAGCCATGGGCAGACGAGAGCGCAAGCGCGCTGGCGCCGCCCATCGGTCGGGCCAGATCGTTGATCACGACGATGCGGTCGATCGGGGTGCCGCGCATCAGGCGGGCATGACGCGTTCGGGCGCCTGCTGCGCGGGCGAGGCCGAAACACGGCCGATGCCCTGCGCCTGCGTGCGCGTGGCGACGCAAAGCCTTGTGGCAAGCATGGAAACGTCGGCGCGGGTGCGGGCGATCAGCGCGGAAAGCGCCGCGCGATCCACCCCTTCGGCCATGGCGGCAAGCGCCATTTCCACCATGGCCGCCGGCGCCATGGCTGGCCCGTCAACCGCATGGCGCGCGCGCCCGGCGAGAGCGAAAAAGCTCTCCAGCTTCTCGTCCCAGGTCAGCCCGATGGTGGACACGGCAAACGAATGGGCGGCGATGCAGGCGTGCATGCGGTGGGCGATTACCAGATCGCAGCCGGACACGAACTTGGCCAGATCGGCCGGCGCGGCAAATGGAGCAGCCATCGTCACGCGGCCCTGGCCATGACGGGCAACGCCCCCGCGCCAATCGGCAGCGGCACGCTCAACGGTCCAGCGTGGGGCGTGGCGCGCCAGGCAGGCGCCGTCTTCGGGGCTGCCGTTGGTGAACAGGATCACGTGCAGGCCCTGTTGCGCAAGGGCCTCGGCGAGCGCGCCATACCATTGGATCAAGGCATCGTCGCGCAGCAGGCCGTCGGATGGCGCCGCATGGCTGCGATGATGCTGCCCGACATGATAGCGCAGCGCGAGCGGTGCCGCGATGCACAGCCCCACGCGGCGCAGTCCATCGCCCGGCCGCGCGGCGCGCGCGCGCGGGTAATGCAAGCTGGCCAGCAAACCGGGATCGCCCACCACATCGGCAGGCGATGCCCCGGCTGCGCCAAGCTGCGCGGCCCACGCCCGCTGGCTGCGTTCATCGCGCACGGCGGCATGGAACAGTGGGCGGGCGGCAAGCGCGCGGGCGAATAGCGCCCGTCCCCGAGTGGACCAGCTGCTGCTGGCGCCGACGGCATGGACCGCGAGCGGCAGGCCCCGTCTTACCACTTCGGCGGCCGCGCCGGCCAGCTTGATCGGGAAATTGAGATCGGCATCGGTCAGCAGGTTGCCGCCGCCGATCACGGCCGCATCGCAGCCCACCAGTTGCCCGTGCAAGTGCCGACGCAAGGCAAAGCGGCTCAAGAGGGTCAATGCGGTGCCCGCCACAATACGGCGAAGGGCAGGCGGAACAGCTTCCAGCACGGCCATGGCATGGCGCCGCCGCGCCGCGCCTGCGCTCCAGCCCTGCCGGCCGGCGATGTCGATCGAAAAGACGTTCGCTCCGCCCAGCGCCTGCGACAGTTCGCGCTCCAGGCACTCCGCCAGCAGTCCATCGCCCAGGTTTGGGCTATACTTCACGTTGAGCAGCGCCACTTTCAGCGGTGCAGGCGAAGCGGCCGACATGGGCGAGGGCGGGGGCGCAGCAGAACCGGGCGGCATCGTCGGTGCAGGATCCTTGGCGGGGACAACATCGGGTCACCGAAGCGGCCGCCATGGCCTTGCTCCGATGCCCTTAGTGTCCTCATCCCGCCGCAGTGCGGCAAGAACCGATGCAGCCAGAACGCAGCCGTTCCGGACCGAGTTTGACCGTCAGGGCGTCAATCCGCCGCCCAGCACCTCGTAAAGCGTGACCATATTCGTGGCGCGCGCCAATCGCGCCGAGACCAGTGCCTGTCGCGCGGCATAGGCGGTGCGTTCGGCATCGAGTGGTTCAAGGAACGTGTCGATGCCGTTCTGGTAGCGCGCCAGCGTGATCTGCGCGGCCTTTTCGGCGTTGGCGGCATAGCTTTCCTGCGCCGCCACCTTGTCGTCGATGGTGCCACGGCGGGCCAGCGCATCGGCCACTTCGCGAAAAGCGGTCTGGATGGCCTTCTCATAGGATGCCACGGTGGCATCGCGGCTGGCGCGCGCATAAGCGAGGTTTCCCGCGTTCACGCCGCCGTCGAATAGCGTTTGGGTGGCGCTGCCGCTGGCGGTCCAGGCGAAGGTTCCGCCGTTGAACAGGCCCGACAGGCTCGTGCTGGCCAGGCCCAACAGGCCGGTGAGCGAGATCGACGGGAAAAACGCCGCGCGCGCCGCGCCGATGCGGGCATTGGCGGCCTTGAGCATATGCTCTGCCTCCAACACGTCGGGCCGGCGCAGCAAGACATCGGAGGAGAGGCCGACGGGAAGGCTGGCCAGCATCTGCCGTCCTTCGCCAAGCGTGGTAGGCAAGAGCGCATCGGGCACCGGCGCGCCGGCCAGCAGTTCCAGCGCGTTACGGTCTTGCGCCACGAACGTGGTGTAGTCTGCCACATCGGCCTTGGCCGTGTCATAGGCGGTCTGCGCCTGCGCCACGGCGAGCTTGGTGCCCACGCCGTTACTTTCCAGCGTCTGGGTAAGCTTGAGCGTCTTGGCGCGGGAGCCCAGCGTGGCCTGGGCCACGGCCAGCGCATCGCGATCGGCCGCCAGCGTCAGCCATGCCGTGGCGGTTTCCGATATCACGCTGATCTGCGTGGCCTTGCGGCCCTCGTCACTGGCCAGATAGGTCTCGAACGCGGCCTTGCTGGTGTTGCGCAACCGGCCGAACAGGTCGATCTCGAAAGCCGATACCCCGCCGCTCAGCTGATAGGTTTCGGTGGTGACACCCCGCGCACGCTGGGCCGATGCGCTGGGTCCGGCCGTGACCGTGGGCACGAGGGCGGCGCGATCGACGCGATAGAGCGCGCGCGCCTGGGCCACGGCGGCCACGGCACTGCGCAAGTCGCGGTTGCTGGCCAGCGCCAGCGCGATCGTGTCCTTCAACTGCTGGTCGGTGAAGAAAGCCTGCCAGCCGATCCCGTCCACACCCGTGGCGCCATCGGCCAGGGTGGGATAGGCGGCGCCCTGTGGCAGGCTTTGCGCCACGGGCAGATCCGGGCGCACATATGTGGGCGCCAGGTTGCAGGCGGTCAGCGCCAGCAGCGCCGATCCGGCAAGCGCCAGGCGGCAGGCTTTCATGATCTTGGCGCTCATGCCGGCGTCTCCGTGGCAGGATTGGCAGTGGCCGGCTCGTGCTTGTGACGGAACACGCGCTTCACCAGCACGAAGAACAGCGGCACGAGGAAGATAGCCAGCAGCGTGGCCGATAGCATGCCACCCATCACGCCGGTGCCGATGGCGCGGCGGCCGTTGGCACCCGCGCCGCTGGCCAGAACCAGGGGAATGACGCCGGCGATGAATGCGACCGAGGTCATGATGATCGGGCGGAAGCGCAGCCGCGCCGCCTCGATCGCGGCATCGAACGGCGATAGCCCGCGATGCAGCGCCGCTTCGGCAAATTCCACGATCAGGATCGCGTTCTTGGCCGAAAGCCCGATGGTGGTCAGCAGGGCGACCTGGAAATAGATGTCGTTGTTGTAGCCGCGCAGCGTCACGGCGAGCACGGCACCGATCACGCCCAGCGGGATCACCAGCAGCACCGAAACCGGCACCGACCAGCTTTCATAGAGCGCGGCCAGGCACAGGAATATGAAGAAGATCGACGCGCCATAGAGCAGGCCGGTCTGGCTGCTGGCCGAGCGTTCCTGATACGACAGGCCAGCCCAGGCAACGTTGTAGCCGCCGTTGATCTTGCCGGCCATGTCTTCCACGGCCTGCATCGCCTGGCCCGAACTGACGCCCGGCGCCGGATTGCCCACCACTTCCTGCGCGGCAATGCCGTTGAAGCGGGGCAGCACCGGGGCGCCCACGGTCCAGTCTGTCTGTGCAAAGGCAGCAAACGGCGCCATTTGGCCACCCGATCCGCGCACGTACCACTGGCCCAGGTCCTGCGGCTTGCTGCGATAGGGCGCGTCGCCTTGCACGAACACGCGCTTGACGCGGCCGCGATCGACAAAGTCGTTCACATAAGTGCCACCCCACGCCGTCGACAGGGTGGAATTCACGTCGGTAGGCGCAATCTGGAAGGCCGTGATCGCCTCGTCATTGAGCGTGACCTTGAGCTGCGGGGTATCTTCCAGGCCCTGAAGGCGGGCCTGGGCGATGCGGCCGCTGGCGTTGGCATCGTCGACAAGCTGCTTGCGCGCAGCGGTGAGGGCGGTGCGGCCTTGGCCACCGGCATCCTGAAGGTACATGTCGAACCCGCCGGAATTGCCCAGGCCGCGAATCGCGGGGGGCGACAGCGCAAAGATCTGCGCCTTGCTGCCAAGCTTCATGGCAAAAAGCTTGTTGAGGCGCGCGCCGATCGCTGCGGCACTGGCATCGCTGCCGGGCCGCTCGTCCCAGTTCTTGAGCAGGACAAAGCCCAGGCCGGTGTTCTGGCCCGAACCGCCCTGGCCCCGCCCGGCGATGATGAACACGGCGCGGATATTGTTGCCTTCGGTCTGCTTGATCAGGTCCTGCGTTTCCTTGGCCAGGGCCTGGGTCTGCTCCATCGTGGAGCCGACCGGCAGGGTGTAGCTCAGCATCAGCTGCCCCTGGTCCTCATCGGGCAGGAAGCTGGTGGGCAGGCGGGTATAGAGGAAAACCATGGCCGCGATGATCGCCACGAAGGCCAGCATCCAGGGCAGGGGACGGCCGACGATCCCGCCAAGGCGATTCTGATAGCCGTCCTGCAGGCGATCATACCGGCGATTGAAGCCGGTGAAGAAACGTCCCTTGGGCTTCTCTTCGCGCTTGAGCAGCGTGGCGCACAGGGCCGGGGTCAGGACCAGCGCGACCATCACCGACAGGCCCATCGCCGAAACGATGGTGATCGAGAACTGGCGATAGATCGCGCCAGTCGATCCGCCGAAAAAGGCCATGGGAATGAACACGGCAGTGAGGACCAGCGTGATGCCGATCAGGGCGGAGGTGATTTCCTCCATCGATTTGACCGTGGCATCAAGCGGCGAGAGATGCTCCTCGTGCATCACGCGTTCGACGTTCTCCACCACGACGATGGCATCGTCCACCAGCAGGCCGATCGCCAGCACCAGGCCGAACATGGTCAGGGTATTGATCGTATAGCCCACGAGCGACAGGATGCCGAAGGTGCCGAGCAGAACCACGGGCACGGCGATGGCCGGGATCAGCGTGGCACGCCAGTTCTGCAGGAACAGGAACATCACCACCACGACCAGGGCAATGGCCTCGAACAGGGCCTTGACCACTTCCTCGATCGAGATCTTCACGAAAGTGCTGGAATCGCGCGGATACGAAACCTGGTATCCTTCGGGCATGTCCTTGGCGAGTTCGGCAACCTTGGCCTTGACCAGTGCGGCCGTCTTCATGGCATTGGCGCCCGACGCCAGGCTGACGGCCATGCCGGTGGCGGCGGCGCCGTTGAGCGTGTTGATCGAGGAATAGCTTTCCTGGCCCATTTCCACGCGGGCGACATCGGACAGGCGCACTTCGCCGCCGTCCGGGTTGGTCTTGAGGATGATCTTCTTGAAATCATCCACCGTCTGCAGGCGTGAGCGCGCGGTCACGGTGGCATCGAGCCGCTGCCCCTGCGGCGCGGGCAGGGCGCCCACTTCGCCGGCGGCAACTTGCGTGTTCTGGGCGGTGATCGCGCTGTTCACGTCTGCCGGCATCAGATTGACTGCCGCCAGCTTGGCGGGATCGAGCCAGATGCGCATGGCATAGGACGAGCCATAGACATCGGCCGAGCCCACGCCTTCGACGCGCGAAAGCGGATCCTGGATATGCGTGGTCAGGTAATCGGCAATATCGGCATTGGTGCTGCGGCCGGTCGTATCATAGAGCGCAAGGACCAGAAGCTGGTCGTTCTGCGCCTTGGTCACCGAAACGCCCTGCTGCTGCACCACGGTCGGCAGGCGGCTGGTGGCACGCGAAATGGCGTTCTGGACCTGAACCTGCGCGGTATCGGGATTCGTGCCCTTTTCGAACGTGGCGGTGATATTCGCCGATCCGTTCGAACTGGTCGACGTGAAATAGAGCATGCCATCGATGCCTTTGAGCTGCTGCTCAAGCACCTGGGTGACGCTGTTTTCCACGGCCGAGGCATCCGCGCCGTTGTAGGTGGCGCTAATCGATACGGTTGGCGGGGCGATATCGGGGTATTGCTCCATCCCCATGGTGGTGATGGCAAAGGCACCCGCAGCCATCACGACGATCGCGATGACCCAGGCAAAAATCGGGCGGTTGGCAAAGAAGCGCGACAGCATGGGGCGTTACTTCGCCCCCGCTGCTGCTGCCGGCGGCGCGCTGCCGGCCGGGCTGGCTTTCACCTTGGCGCCCGGCTTGGCCTTGATCAGGCCTTCGGTGATGACCTTGTCACCCGGTTTCAGCCCGCTTGTCACCAGCCAGTCGCTGCCCACCGGCGTTTCGGCCGTGATGTCGCGCGTTTCGGCCTCGCCCTTGGCGTTGACGACCAGCACCGTGGCCGTGCCGCGCGGCGTGCGGCTGACAGCGGCCTGCGGAACGAGGATGCCATTGGGCACCACGCCCTGGATCAGCCGCGCCCTCACGAACAGGCCGGGCAACAGGTCGCCACGGGGATTGGGCACGGTCACGCGCAGGATCACGGTGCCGGTTTCGCTGTTCACGTCCACGTCGGCAAAATTGAGGCGGCCTTCCACCGGCCATTCCGTGCCATCGGCCAGGATCACCTTCACTGCGGCAGAACCGTCGGCCGCCAGCTTGCCCGATTGCAACGCCCGGCGCAGGGCCATGTAATCGTTGCTCGATTGCTGGATGTTGACCCACATGGGATCGAGCTTCTGGATCTTGGCCAGGGCGTCGGTCTGGCTGGAGGTGACAAGCGCGCCCTTGGTCACGCTCGAAACGCCGATGCGCCCGCTGATCGGGGCGAGAATACGGGTAAAGCCGAGGCTTACGCGGGCCACCTGGAGTGCGCCCCGATTGGCCAGCACCTGGCCGCGTGCCTGATTGTAGCTTGCCAACGCATCGGCCGCATCCTGGCGCGAGATGCCGCCCTGGTCGGCCAATGCCTTGTAGCGTTCGGCCTTGAGGCGCAGCGTCTCCACCGTTGCCTGCGTGGCGGCAAGGTTTCCGGCCGCCTGGGTGGCATTGGCGGCATAGCTGCGCGGATCGATCTGGTAGAGCGGTTGCCCGGCGCGTACCATGCTGCCTTCGGTGAACAGCCGGTCGACGATGATGCCGGTCACCTGCGGGCGCACTTCGGCGATCTGGCTGGCCACCGTGCGGCCCGACAATTCGGTGCTCACCGGCACGGCCGTGGGCTTGGCGACGATATAGCCCACCATGGCGTCCTGCTGCGGCGGGCCTTCCTGCCCCTTGCCGCAGCCAGCCAACCCCATTGCGCCCGCCAAGAGCGTAGCCAGTGCCAGGGGCGCCGTGGCCCCGATGCGGGCATGGCGAGGGGCTTTGCGCCGGAGAGTGGAAACAACCGGGGGACTGTACAGCATTCTTTCACCGACTTCTGTGATTCGGGGGCGGCCTAGCACAGTTTGGCGCGATGATCGGCGCGATCGGCGCCACGGCAGCGCCCTGCGACACTTTACGACAAGTGCTGGAAACCCACGGGAGATATTTCCGTCGGGATCACACATGGATGTGCAAGGCAAGCAATATCGGGCGCAAAAACCCTTTTGGGCGCATGCGGGAACAGAGGCTGCGATAGATGGTTAAAGTGGGTTGCGGATCGCGGGGTGGCGAGCGCTTTTGGCCTCGCCAACCCCCGATTTTCGCCGCCTAGCGCGCTGCGTAAAGCAGGCGGCCCGGGCCAAGCAGGCCCAGTACTTGGTCGATGTCGGAATTGGACACAGCAAAGCAGCCTTGGCTGCGGCCGACACGTCCCTGCATGCTGACGATGTCAGGGCCGACATAGCTGGCGGCGTGGATCACGATGCCCCGCGTTTGCGCCAGGCTGTTTTCCGGGTCCAGCCCGATCAGGCGGCGCGAGCGACCGTGGCGCCCATAATAGGTGTCGCCGGTCAGGAAGCTGCCGCTGCACGAGGCTTCCGAGCCATAGGCGTTGGACAGCCGCTCCACCCATCCCTTGTTGGCGGGATCGGACCCGCGGCCATGGGCGACGAGGTGCGATGACAACACGCGGCCGCTGGCCACGTCGACCAGCTGCATGCGAGCTTCCCGCGAAGGTGCGGAGAAATCCACGATGCCGATGATATCGCGCGCGGCAACCCGATTGCCATGCATGCGCAATGCGCCAAGTGCGCGGGTCAGCAGCGTCGGGCTGTCGGGCATGGGCGAGGGAAGCGTCACAGCGCCCTGGCCAAGGCTGGGTGTCCAAGCACCATCGAAACCCTGGACAGGCGCAATCGCTTCTGCCGCCGTGCGCGGGAACAGCGCCGAGGCCGCCGATCCGGCAATCGCGCCAAGGAACTGGCGCCTGCCAAAAATCATGATTGCGAGACCCCGAAGCAGATTAATGCGTTTTTGCTATGGGTCTCAAATTGGCGACGGTTCCTGCAAGTGCCAAGGGCCAAGGCCTGCCAATGCGATGAAATGTGCTTCACATCCCACTGACCGTTAAACGCTTTGGGAACCGTTTCGCCTTGGCGCATTAGCCGGGCAGGTTGGCGAAACGCCCGGCGACGGCCACGTGGCCTACCGGTTTGCGGGTGCTTGGCACTTCGCGTTCGCGCAGGGAATCGGGCAGCTTTTCCGGGCTGTCCTGCCGGCCGATAGCCACGGCCGCTTCCACCCGCCAGCCTTCGGGCACGCCCAGCACATCGCGCGCCTTGGCAAAATCGATGCCGGTCATGCCATGGGTGTGATAGCCCATCGAGGTTGCCTGAAGCGCAAGTGTCGCCCAGGCGGCGCCCGCATCGAAGCTGTGGCTGTGATTGGGGTTGGCGGTGCCATCGTCCTTTCGCATCGCTTCGTCCGACACGATGAACACCAGCGCACCCGCATCCTTGGCCCAACTCTGGTTGAAAGGGACCAGGATATCGAGGAAGGCGGCCCAGTTGTCGTCGCCAGGCACAGCGTAGAGAAAACGCCAGGGCTGGTAATTGAATGCCGACGGGGCAAGGCCTGCCGCCTCAAAGATCACCGCTAGATCCTGTGCCGGCAGGGCCGTACCGTCGAAAGCGCGGGGGGACCAGCGGTCCACGATCAGGGGCAGGACGCGGGGATCGGCGGTACGGGTCGTCATGGGATCGTTTCCTCAGGCTGGGAACTACGTGCAACGCTGCTCTGGCGCTTTTTCTCCTTTCCGGAAATCCCAATATTTCTGATAAGAATGTTCAGTTTCGTTGAAGGTCAAGGATTGCCGAATGGATGTGGGCCAACCCAGCATCGACCAACTGCGCATCTTTCTGGCGGTGGTGGACGAAGGAACGTTCAACGGTGCCGCGCGGCGATTGGGCCGGGCGATCTCGGTCATCAGCTATGGCGTCGCCAACCTGGAAGCGCAGTTGGGCGTGGGGTTGTTCGACCGCGAAGGCTCGCGCAAGCCCAAGTTGACCGAGGCAGGGCGCGCCGTGCTGGCCAGCGCCCGCGCCGTTGCCGACGATATCGACGCCTTGATGGCGCAGGTGCGCGGGCACAACCAGGGGCTGGAGGCCGAACTCACTCTTGTGGTCGACGTCATGTTCCCGACCGAAGCGCTGGCGCACCTGCTGCAGGATTTCGTTCAGGCGTTCCCCACGGTGGACTTGCGCCTGCATGTAGAGGCGCTGGGCGCGGTGGCTGCGCAACTGCTCGACGAGCAGGCCGATCTTGCCATCACCGGCGCGGTCCTGGTGGAAGATGCCGCGCTCGATCACACCAGGATCGGTTCGCTCGAACTGGTTCCCGTGGCAGCGCCCGGCCACCCGCTCGCGCAAATGGATCGGGTGGCGCCGGGGCTTGGCCGCCAGCACCTGCAACTGGTGCTGACCGATCGCTCCAGGCTGACGCAGGGGCGTGATTTTTCGGTCCTGGCGGCGCGCACCTGGCGGCTGGGCGATCTGGGCGCCAAGCACGCGCTGCTGCGCCAGGGCATCGGCTGGGGCAACATGCCACGCCATGTCGTGGCCGATGACCTGGCCAGCGGCCGGCTGGTGCTCCTGCCCATGCCCGAGGCTTCGAGTATCGCCTATCCCATCTATGCGCAATGGCGGCGCGACAGCCCGGCCGGCCCGGCGCGCAGTTGGCTGGTGCAGCGGCTGCTGGACGGCTGCGGGCCGGGATGGTCTGCCTGCCGGGATGACAAACTGTGACGGCAAAATCCTGCCGTTGCCGCCGTTCTGTCATGGAACCGGCATCAATCTGACACCGATCACAGTTAGGCGGCCCCTCGCACCGTCCCCCCTTTTGCACGGGGGCAATAGCCATGAGGGATATCCATGCGTCGCGTTTCTGCCCTGCTTGCCGGCTGTGCCGTGCTGCTTGCCCATCCCGCACTCGCCGCTTCCGAAGCCCCCCAGGCGCCGGATGCTGCGCCCGATGCGGCATCACCCGAAAGTGGCCCGGCGATCATCGTGCTCGGCACCGGCCAGACTCGCCAGACCCAGACCATCAGCGCTGCCGACCTCGCGATCCTTCCCTCGGGCACCAGCCCGCTGAAGGCGATCGAAAAGCTGCCCAGCGTGAACTTCCAGTCGGCCGACGCATTCGGCAACTATGAATGGTCCACCCGCGTAACCATTCGCGGCTTCAACCAGAACCAGCTCGGCTTCACGCTCGACGGCATTCCGCTCGGCAACATGAGCTACGGCAACATGAACGGCCTGCATGTCAGCCGCGCGATCAGCCCGGAAAACATCGGCGTCACCACCGTCAGCCAGGGTTCGGGTGCGATCAATACGCAGTCGACCAGCAACCTGGGCGGCACGCTCGAATTTTCCTCGATCGATCCCGCTGCGCTGCTGCAGGATCACCATGTCGCGATCGATGCCAACGGTTCGTACGGCTCGGAAAAGACCTGGCGCGGATTTGGCCGCGTGGCCGTCGGTACGCCCGATGGCGTGCGCGGCTTTGCCTCGCTGCAATATCAGAACGGCAACAAGTGGAAGGGCGACGGGCAGCAGCGCACGCTGATGACCAACGTCAAGTTCATCGCACCGGCAGGCAGCGTCAACCTGGAAGGCTGGTACAGCTATTCCGACCGCGTCGAGCAGGACTACCAGGACTTGTCGCTCGCCCTGATCGCGCGCCACGGCTATGACTGGGACAACTTCGGCCCGCACCAGTATGCCAAGGCCGTCCTGGCTGCCGATGTCGGCGCCAATGTCGGTTACACCGGTGTCACCCCGACCAACCCGGCGGCCGGAACGGTCTATCCCGACAACATGATCAATGCGGACGATGCCTATTATGATGCGGCCGGCCTGCGTCGTGACTGGGTCTATGCGTTCGGCGCCAGCGGTCCGCTCAGCGACAGGCTCTCGTTCACGCTCAAGACCTATTACCACCACAACCGCGGCCAGGGCCTGTGGGGCACG
>Ga0268266_10003644_pt1 | contig 15238 bp, 14 predicted proteins | sample KBSS13metaG_FD_190356 | JGI IMG/M metagenome (GOLD analysis project Ga0268266, IMG submission 190356) | Switchgrass rhizosphere microbial communities from Kellogg Biological Station, Michigan, USA - KBS S1-3 metaG (SPAdes) (version 2) | ecosystem: Host-associated > Plants > Roots > Rhizosphere...
CCGTGACGTCTTGGAAGTGTCTGTCATTTCAATAGCCTAGCATGGCCTTGTTCCCGCCGGCATCCGGTGCCAAATAGGACCGCATGACGAGCCCCCGCGACATCGAGGACGACAGCGTCGACTATTGGCGCCGCGACGAACGGACCATCAAGCTGCACGGGCCGGAAGGCTTCGAAGGCATGCGCCGCGCCGGCCGGCTGGCGGCCGAGACGCTCGACTTCATCACGCCGCACGTCGTGCCGGGCGTGACCACGGGCGAGCTCGACAAGCTCTGTCACGAGTACATCCTCGACCACAAGGCGATCCCCGCCCCGCTCAACTACCGCGGCTTCCCCAAGTCGATCTGCACCTCGATCAACCATGTCGTCTGCCATGGCATTCCGGGCGACAAGCGGTTGCAGAACGGCGACATCGTCAATATCGACGTCACCACCATCCTCGACGGCTGGTACGGCGACACCAGCCGCATGTTCTTCGCGGGCGACGTCGGCGTGAAGGCGCGCCGGCTGTGCGACGTGACCTACGAGGCGATGATGCGCGGCATTGCGGCGGCCAGGCCCGGCGGTCATGTCGGCGACATCGGGCACGCGATCCAGACCTACGTCGAGGCCCAGCGCTTCTCGGTCGTGCGCGACTTCTCGGGCCACGGCCTCGGCCGCATCTTCCATGACGCGCCGAACATCCTGCACTACGGCAGGGCAGGCACCGGGCCGGTGCTGAAGCCCGGCATGTTCTTCACTGTCGAGCCGATGGTGAATGTCGGCACCTGGCAGGTGAAGATCCTGAGCGACGGCTGGACCGCCGTGACGCGCGACAAGCAGCTATCGGCGCAGTTCGAGCACTCGGTCGGCATCACCGAGACGGGCGTGGAATTCTTCACTCTCTCGCCGATGGGCCTGAGCAAACCGCCTTACGATCTCACGCAGGCCGCGACCGACCACAAGCAGGCGGTTTCGGCCTGACCGATTCGGCTCAGCTCGGCTGGGCCTCGAGGGTGAGATCCTGGATGCCGGGCTCGGGGTCCGGAGACAGCGTGATCTCACCGCGCAAGCGGCCGTTGGCGCAGGCCATCGTGAAGCTCCCGTCCAGCGCATGGACCGGCACGATCGACTCCAGCCGCCCCACCCCCAAGCGCTCCTTCAAGGCCGCGAGCTCGACGTTGCGCAGGCGCGCAGGCATGTCGAGCAGCAGGTTCCCGGCAAACACCGCCTCGGCGACCTCGATGCGGCCGGCGGCGTAGGCCGCCACGACGGCCTCGACCGCACGCTTCAGCCAAGGGGACGGCGCAGCCGGGGCCCGTGACGGCTGCAGGGCGTGGACGGTCTCGGCAACGGCAAGCGTGATGCGCGACATCGGCGCATAGGTGCGGTTGCCGAAGGCGAAGATGCCGATGCCGGACTCGGGCAGCAGCAGCATGTGCGAGCCGTAGCCCGGCAATCCGCCGGAATGATGCGCCCGGCGGCCGATCTTGGAATCGGCCGCGTTGACCAAGCCGTAACCGTAGGCGCTGGCGGCGGGCGCGCGGCCATCGACGGGGTCGGGCAGGAACGGCGGAGCGTGGAACAGGCTCATCTCGCGCACGGTCGAGCGGCGCACCGGGCCGCTCTCGGGATCGTCGCGCGCGGGCCAGGCGTCGAGCAGGAAAGCGACATAGCGGGCGTAGTCGGCCGCGGTCGTCGCCAGCCCGCCCATCGCGCCGACCTCGCCGTCGGGCTCGAGCCGCTCGCGCGACCATTTGCCTTCGTCGAAGCGATGGCCCCAGGCGAAGTCGCCGCGCGCCGCCTCGAACGCGTCGAAGGTCGTGCGCGTCATGCCGAGCGGCTGCAGGACCGTGCGCCGCACGAAAGCCTGGTAAGGCTCGCCGCTGACATTGGTCAGCACGCGGCCAAGCAGCGCGTAACCGAGGTTGCTGTATTCGAAGGCGAGGCCGGGCGTGCGGGCGAACAGCTTGCCCTCTGCCATCAGCGTGTCGAGCGCGGCAGGCGTCATGCCCAGCACCCGATCGCCCCACGGATCGTCGGTCACGAAGCCGGCGACGTGGCTCAGCAGGTGGCGTACGGTCACCGGCGGGCTGTCCGTCGTCGGCGGCGGGACGGCCGCGAACTGCGGGACGTACCGCGCAAGCGGCGTGTCGAGCGCCAGCCGGCCCTGGTCGCGCAACGACAGGATCGCGAGCGCGGTGATGCTCTTGGTCATCGAGGCGATGCGGAAGGCGGTCGCGGGACTGGTCCGCCGTCCTGCCTCGATGTCGGCCAGGCCGAGAGCCGTAACGTGCACAAGGCGGCCATCCTGGACGACGCCCGCGACGATACCGGGGATGTTGTGCTGCTGGGCGAAGGTGGCGTAAGCGGCGTCGATCTGGGCGAAGGCTGTCGTCATGGCCTGCAGCCTAATCCATGGCTTCAACCTTTTCCCGCCACCTTTCCGCCGCGGTTCTTGGGAATTGTCCGCGCATGGGGAGAGCGAAAAAGGCCGTCGCCGAGTCGGCGGCGCAGCCAACCGACGACGACGCCCTCCTGTCGCTTCTCGCGGCAGGACTTCGCGTGCAGGCTGACGAGGCGTTGTGGCGCGTAAGCGGCAATACGTTGCCGCATCGAACCTTGCTGCGCGAGGCTGGCGGCATCTGGAACCGGCTCGACCAGTGCTGGGAATTCGCGGGCGAGGACCCGACGGCGAAACTGGCCGCCGCGATCGAAGCGGCTCCGGCAGCCGCGGGCCACAACAGCGGCGCGCCGGCAGCACCTGTCCCGCACTATCATGGCCATCGCGGCCGGCTGCGCGAGCGGGTGCTGAAAGCGGGCATCGAGTCCCTGCCCGACTACGAGCTCCTCGAATTGCTGCTGTTCTATGCGATCGAGCGGATCGACACCAAGCCGCTGGCCAAGCGCCTGCTCGAGCGCTTCGGCACGTTGGGCGACGTCTTCGCCGCCGAGCCGGCGCAGCTCCGCGAGTTCGAGATCGACCAGCGCACCCTGGTGCTGTTCCGCGCCGTGCGCGAGTCGGGCCGACGGCTGGCAGAGCGCAAGGTGAAGGACATGCCGGTCCTGACCAACTGGCAGCAGCTCATCGACTATTGCCATGCCGCACTCGCGCACGAGAAGACCGAGCAGTTCCGTATCCTCTTCCTCGACCGCAAGAACGTGCTGATCGCCGACGAGGTGCAGCAGCGCGGCACGATCGACCATACGCCGGTCTATCCGCGCGAAGTGGTCAAACGCGCCCTCGAGCTCGGCGCCGCCGCGCTGATTTTGGTCCACAACCACCCCAGTGGCGATCCCAAGCCATCGCGTGACGACATCGAGATGACCAAGGACATCCGCAAGGCCGCCGAAGCGCTCGGCATCGCGATCCACGATCACCTGGTGATCGGCCGCAAGGGCCATGCGAGCTTCAGGAGCCTCGGGCTGTTGTAAGGCCCGAAATGAAAGCGACCTCGAATGAACCTTGACCGGTCGCATCCGGAGGACGAGTCGCGGGTGTATACTGGACCTCCATCCTGTCGCTACAGCAACGGCCGCACCGGATTCTTGACCGACGGTACGACCTGGTACTACCGTCAGTCATCGTCGATTTGCTTCGAGGGCAGGGTTGTGACGGTAAAATCTTCGATCTCGCTGACCGACGATCAGCATTCCTTCGCAAAGGCCCTCGTCGATTCGGGCCGCTTCACCAGTGTCAGCGCCGTCCTGCAACAAGGCATCGAGCTCCTTCGCGCGCAGATGGAAGATGAAGCTCTGGAGCGGGCTGCATTGGCGGAGATCGTCAGCCAACGGCGTTCGGGGCCATTCTTGTCAGCTACGAGGATGGATAGCCGGTTGGCCCGGATGATTGACAAAAAACGCCGAGCACATGCGGTTCGCGATTGAGTTCTCGGCTGACGCCGAACGCGATTTTGATCTGATCTTTGACCATCTGTTCGAAAGCTACATATCTTTCGGCGAGAGTACCGAAGAAGCCCTGGACCACGCCGCGCAGCGCGTCATGGATATTCGCAAGGCCGTCGACCGGTTGGCGATCTTTCCTTTGCGGGGTACGCCACGCGACGACATCTCGCCAGGGATCCGTCTCCTTGTCGTTGCACGTGCAATCTACTGGTTCGAGGTCGATCAAACAGCGCGCAAGGTCCGCATTCTTGCCGTGTTCTTCGGCGGGCAGGATCACGTCAGACATATGCTCGTGCGCCTTCTCGGCAGAAGCGAGACGCGCTGACACTTCACGAGTATTGTCGCCGAAAGCACTCGCCAAGAACCGAGGCGATGATCGACAAGAGGAGACCCATGATCGAAGGGATCAGCGCCATCACCCTCGGCACCCACGACATGGCGAGCGCCGTCCGGTTCTACCGCGCTTTGGGATTCGACCTGCTGTACGGCGGCGAAGCGGCCGCTTTCACCAGTTTCCGCGCCGGGTCGGGCTATCTCAACCTGACGGCCCAGCCCGAGGACAAGCGCTGGTCGTGGTGGGGGCGCGCCATCTTCTACGTCGCCGACGTGGATGCGCTGCATGAGCGAGCGCTGGCGGCCGGCTACCGGCCCTCGACCCGACCACGCGATGCCGAATGGGGAGAACGCTACTTCCACCTCAGCGATCCCGACGGCCACGAGCTCAGCTTCGCGCGGCCGTTGCGCTAGACCTCGATCTCGGCCCGCCGATTTTTCGCGGTCACCCGTCGAAGCAGGCTCGAAGCAGCCCCAGTCCCGCTTCGATCTGTGCCGTCGGCATGGCGCCATAGCCCAGGACCATCCCTGCTCGCTTGCTCTTGCCTACGGCAAACGTCGACAGGACCTGGACTGCGACGCCGTGCTCGGCCGCTCGCCGGGCGACCGCGGCGATCTGGTCCGCCGACATCGTCCGGGCAGTGGCGGTGAGATGGAGCCCGGTCGTCGACGGAATGAGTTCCAGATGGTCCGCGAAATCACGGGAGACGACATTTGCAAGCATCCCGTGCCGTTCGCGGTAGAGTGCGGTCGCGCGACGGATGTGACGCGCGAAGGCACCGTCATCGATGAAACGCGCGAGTGCCGCCTGCGCGAGAGTCGATGAATGCCAATCGCTGACGAACTTTGCCTTGTGCAGGGCCGCTCGCAGCGATGGCGGCGCCACCAGGAAGCCCAGCCGGAGGGTCGGCAGCATCGTCTTCGAGAAGGAGCCGACATAGACGACCCGGCCTTTTGCGTCGAGCGTCTGCAGCGGCTCGAGCGGACGTCCGCCGAAACGGAACTCGCTGTCGTAATCGTCTTCGATGATGGCCGCGTTGTTCCGCTCGGCCCATGCCAGCAGCGCCTGCCGGCGGGCCAGCGTCAACGTAACGGAGAGCGGATATTGATGGGACGGCGTGACATAGACGGCCCGAACTCCCCGCGGCAGTGCATCGACGATCAACCCTTCGCGATCCACCGGCACGCCGAACACCCGAAGCCCCAACGCCTTGAACAACTGCCTCGGAGGGTCGTAGCCCGGATCTTCGACGGCAATGGCGTCGCCCGGCGCCAGCAGGACGCGCGACAGAAGGTCGAGCGCCTGCTGCGTACCGTTCGTGATGATGACGTCGTCCGCCGAAGCCTCGACGCTTCGAGAGATGCCGATGTGCCGTACGATCGCCGCCCGGAGATCGCGGCGCCCGGCGGCGCACTCGTAAACGCCCGCGGTCGCGGCGCTCGAATGCAGCGCCCGGGTCACCGCCCGTCGCCACTCTCCCTCGGGAAATAGCGAAACGTCGCAAAGCCCACTGCGAAAGTCGAACTGCGCCGGCCTCTCGAACACGGTCGGAAGCTCTATCGATTGCCAGATCTGGCGCGGTCGAAGCACGCCGCTCGATCGATGCGTGGTCTTGTCGTGCCCCGACTGCACCGCCGGTTCGCTGACGAACGTCCCGGCCCCCTGCCGGAACGCCACGAACCCTTCTGCAGCGAGCCGTTCATAGGCCACCGTCACGGTGGCGCGCGCCACGGCCAGCGCCCGCGCCAGCTCACGGCTCGGCGGCAGGCGGTCTGCGGGTTGCAGCCGCCGTTCCAGGATCGCACGCCGGATCTGGCGATAGATCTCGCCGCTGAGGTCCCTGCGCCCGACCAGGCTGACATGAAAGGCCACCACAGTCCGCACCCGAAGGAAATTGGTCTGGTAAAATATGAACGAATTGGCCCTTTGCCAGTCCTGTCGTTTTCTTACGATGCCTTCGCGGCAATCGAGAGGGCGGACAAGGCCCGCGCCGCACACCGTCGCGGTCCCTGGACCTGCCGCCCGACGGCACGGCTTTCGCGATGCCGATCCGGCGTCGCCTGAAACGATGTCGCCCGCGCGCGGCATGACGCTGCACGAACTGCGCCGACTGCAAACGATGGAGGATCCTGATGGACGTCCTGGACCTGGAGAGCCTCGACATCGACGCGCCGATCTTCGATCCCCGGGCCTTTGGCCTCGACGACGAAGAAGCCGAGCTCAACTTCCTCGCGCGGCGGATGGGACGCTCGCGTTTCGCGCCCCGCGCCGCGGCGTATGACCGCGATGCCCGCTTTCCGGCCGAGAATTACGACGACATGCGCGAAGCCGGCTTGCTTGGAATTTGCGTTCCCAGGGCCCATGGCGGGCTCGGCGCCGGCTTCCGTGCCTACGCCACGACCGCCGCCGAGATCGGCCGCTACTGCGCAGCGACCGCGCTGACCTGGAACATGCATACCTGCACATGCCTGTGGACGGGCGCGCTGGCCGACGATCTCGACATGGCCGGCGACGCTCGCCGCGAGCATCAGCGGCGCCGTGCCGTGCACTATCGGCGCGTCGTCGCCGAGGGCGCCGTCTATGCCCAGCCTTTTTCGGAGGGCGGCGCATACGATGGCGCGAGCGGAACGACACCGTTCTCGACCTCGGCACGGCGCGTCGACGGCGGCTGGCTCATCAACGGCAAGAAGGTCTTCGCATCGCTCGCCGGCGCCGCCGACTTCTACGGCATCCTGTGCGGCGAGGCCCGGCCGGACGAACGGCCGTCGCGTCGCGACACGATGTACATGGCGGTGCCGGCCGACGCCCACGGGGTCGAAGTCGTCGGCGAGTGGGATCCGCTCGGCATGCGCGGCACGGTCTCGCGCACCCTGCTGTTCAAGGACGTCTTCGTCGACGACGATGCCGCCCTGATGCCGCGCGGCCTCTTCTTCCAGGCCGCGTCGCGGTGGCCCCACATGTTCCTGACCCTGTCGCCGACCTACCTCGGGCTCGCGCAGGCCGCCTTCGATTTCACAGTCCGGTACCTGCGGGGCGAAGTTCCCGGTGCGACCCAGGAGAAGCGGCATCGTTCGACCAGGCAACTCGCGGTCGCCCAGATGTTCATCACCTTGGAGCAGACGAAGGCGCTGTGGTTCCAGACGATATCCGAAGCACGCGTCGACCCGACGAAGGAACAGGTGCTGCGCGCCCTTGCCGCCCAATACACGGTGATGGAAAACGCCAACGAGCTCGCGCGGCTCGCCGTCCGCACCTGCGGTGGCCGGTCCCTGCTCAGGAGCCTTCCTCTCGAACGCCTCTATCGCGACAGCCGATGCGGCTCCGTGATGCTGCCCTGGACGGCCGAAGTCTGCCTCGAACGGATCGGGCGCGAAAACCTCTACGAGCTGAACGAATGCCAGGGAGAAGAACATGATTAGAGCTGGCCTTGTGATCCTGGCAGCAGCAACGGTCCTTGGAGGCTCCGTCGTGGCCCAGGCGGAGGCCCTCAAGATCGGCTTCCTCACCACTCTGTCCGGTCCCCTGGCCTCGATTGGCGGGCACGCCCGCGACGGCTTCCTGCTCGCCGTCAAGCAGCGCGGCGGCAAGCTCGGCGGCCTCGATGCCGAGGTGATCGTCGAGGACGACGCGCTCAAGCCCGAGCGGGCGCTCCTCCGAACCCAGCAGTTTCTCGAGCGCGACAAGGTCGATTTCGTCGTCGGCATGATCACCTCCAACGTTCTGCAAGCGACGTTCCGGCCGGTCACCGAGAACGGGACCTTCCTGATCGGCGTGAATGCCGGAACCTCGATGTTCGCCGGCGAGAAGTGCAACCCGTTCTTCTTTTCCACCTCCTGGGAGAACAACCAGGTCCCGGAGGCGATGGGCAAATACGCCCAGGACAGCGGTCATCGGCGGATCGTCATGCTGGCACCCAATTTCCAGGGCGGACGCGACGCCATCGCGGGCTTCAAGCACCACTTCAAGGGCGAAGTGCTCGACGAGATCTACGTCCGCATGGGCGTGCTCGACTTCGCGGCCGAACTGACCCGTGTCCGTGCCCTCAAGCCGGATGCGGTGCTCGTCTTCATGCCCGGCGGCATGGGCGTCTCCCTGGTGCGCCAGTACGCCCAGTCCGGACTCGCCGGCTCCATTCCGTTCCTGTCGGTGTGGACGCTCGACGAGGCCACGCTGCCGGCGCTCGACGAAGCGGCTGTCGGCCTTTACGGGACCTCGCACTGGGCGCCGGACCTCGACAACGGCGTCAATGCCGCCTTCGTGAAGGCCTTCGAGGCGGAATATGGCTACGTTCCGTCGAACTTCGCCGCGCAGGCCTACGATGCCGCCCTTCTGATCGACTCCGCGGTAACGACGGCCGGGGCAAAACTGTCGGACAAGGACGCCTTACGCAAGGCGCTGCGCAACGCCAGCTTCGCCTCGACGCGCGGGCATTTTCGGTACAACACGAACCAGTTTCCGATCCAGGACTTCTATCTGGTCCAGGTAATCCGGCGCGGAGACGGCAAATACGTGACCTCGGCAAAGCGAAAGATCTTCGCCGATCATGCCGACCGTCAGGCCTCGAAGTGCCCCCTGTAGACGCCCACCACTGCCCTGATCTCGCGCTATCCCTTCAGCTTGAACACCCGCCGGGCATTCGTCTCGTAGATCTGCTTGCGTTCGGCCTCGGTCACGGCGGCGTCATCCATGAAGCGCACGGCTTCCGCGTCGTCTTCATAGGGAAAGTCGGCAGCGAACAAGATACGGTCGACTCCGAGCACGTCGAGGCAGAGCCGCAGCGCCGGCATCGAAGTGACGCCGGCGGTGGTGATGACGAAATTGTCGAGAAAGTACTGGCTCGGCAGCTTGGGAAGCTTGTCGACGGCACCGATCTTCACTTCGAGCAGATAGCGGTTGTCGATCCGCTGGAGCCAGAACGGCAGGCCCTCGCCCATGTGGCCGAGCACGATCCTGAGCTTTGGAAAGCGATCGAACGTGCCGGACATGATCAGGCGCATGGCATGCAGGCCGGTCTCGGCGGCGAATCCCCAGCCGGCGAAATAGAGGCCGTAGTCGAGGTAAGGCGTCACCATCGACGGCGCGGGCTCTCGCGGATGGAGATAGATCGGCATGTCGCAGGCCTGCGCCGCCTCGAAGATGGGGCGATACCTGGGAGCGTCGAGATACTCGCCCATCGTATGGGAATTGATGATCACACCATTGAGGCCGAGCTTTCCGGCCGCCCGCTCGATCTCCAGCGCCGCAGCCGCCGGGTCCTGCGGAGCGATAGCCGCCAACCCGGCGAACCGCGTCGGATGGGCTCGCACCGCCGCCGCGAGCGCGTCGTTCGAGGCCGCGGCAAGCCTCGTCGCAAGCGGCGCGTCGAACACCTGTACGCCTGGGGAGGTGAGCGAGAGGACATGCATGTCGACGCCGATCGAATCCATGTGGGCGATGCGGCCGGCGCCGATGTCGAGCAGACGATCGTCCAGCGGCTTGTTCGCAGGCGTCTGCGCCAGGATGGACTCACCCATCTTGGCAAAGCCCGGCTCGACGTCGCGGCTTGCCAGCACGACATGCCATTGCGCCATGATCTCGGGTGTCACGAAGGCTTCTTCGACCGCGATGCGCCGTATCGCCATGATCATGCTCCTTCGGTGATCCAGTTCGGACCGCCGCAAATAGCGCACGCTGAAGCCGGCGTCGATGAGAAGTGGCGCACGGCCATCCAATCCGTTCGCAAGACCGCGTCTCGACGATGTCGATGATGTGACAGCGGAGCCGCTTTGCGGATCATTCAAAGATCGATTGAGGCGAGCGTTGCATGCGTTCAGTATCGCCGGTGGAAGTTGGATCCAACGCGTCGGCCGCACCCGGGAAAAGAGGAAACTGCGTATGTCGGATACCGGAGACAAGCCCTCCAACGCCTCGCGCCGCGTTGCGATGGCTTCAGGGGCGGCACTGCTCGGCTCTACAATCCTGGGAGGAATATCGGCCAATGCTCAACTGGCCACGACGCCGGCTTCGGGGCCGACGCCGGCGCCGACGGCCGACGCGATGCCGTCGGGGTACAACATCCTGTTCGTGCTGGTCGATCAGGAGCACTTCTTCCCCAAATGGCCGTTCCCGGTTCCGGCACGCGAGGCCCTCAAGAAGAAAGCCGTCACCTTCCTCAATCATCAGGCGGCCTCGTGCGTCTGCTCCTCGGCCCGGTCCGTGATCTACACCGGCCAGCACATCCAGCATACCGGCATCGCCGATAACCTGAACTACGTCTGGCAGCGCGATCTGGCGACCAGCATCAAGACCATCGGCCATCGCCTTGCCGACCTCGGATACCATGCGGCCTACCAGGGCAAGTGGCACCTGTCGGCCACCCTCGATCTCACCGACAAGGCGATCGACGCGCCGCTCCGCAGCTACCGCGAGACCATGGCATCCTACGGCTTCAAGGACTTCTTCGGCATCGGCGATCTGATCGACGAAGCGCTCGGCGGCTACAGCTACGACGACACGACGCTCGCCTCGGCGATCACCTGGCTGCGGACCGAGGCCGAGACGCTCCGGGTCAAGGGCCAGCCCTGGTACCTGGCGGTGAACTTCGTCAATCCACATGACGTGATGTATTTCGACTCCGACCTGCCGGCAGAGAAGATCCAGGGCCGCCGTCACGCGATGCCCATTGCGCGGGCGCCCAACGACGAGCTTTACAGCGCAACCTGGGACGATCACCCGTTGCCGGCCAGCCGGCACCAGTCGTTCGACAGTCCTGGCCGCCCTGTCGCCCAGAAGATCTATCAGCAGGTCATGGATCTGCTGGTGGGACAATGGCCGGACGAGGATCGCCGCTGGCGGGCCTTGCGAGACTATTACTTCAATGCCATCCGCGACTGCGACCGGAAGATCGCGCTGCTGCTCGAGGCGCTGCGCAACAACGGCATGGACAAGAACACCATCGTGATCTTCACCGCCGACCATGGCGAGTTGGGCGGTCATCACCAGATGCGCGGCAAGGGCACCACCGCCTACCAGCAGCAGAACCATTTGCCCCTGATGATCCATCACCCTGCCTTCGATGGCGGCAAGGAGTGCCCGGCCGTTACCTCGCAGCTCGATCTCGCGCCGACCCTCATCGGCCTGACCGGCAGGGACGCAGCGGCAAGGGCTCGAGCCTCCGAAGGCCTGAAAGGCAGAGATTTCTCGCCGTGGCTGCGCGACCCGACCCGGGCCGAGGCGCAATCGATCCGGCCGGCTGCGCTGTTCAACTTCGACATGCTGTCCTACCAGGACGCGAATTGGGCGGCGCGGACCGTCGACACCCGCGCGTATCACGCCAAGACGCCGGCGGAGCAGGAGGCCTTCCTGGCGAAGCATCCGCCCACCTTCCTCAATCGAACCGCGATCCGCAGCATCTGGGACGGCCGCTACCGCTTCTCGCGCTACTTCTCCGCGATCCGCTTCAATACGCCGGACTCGCTGGAGGCGCTGTTCGCGATGAACGATGTCGAGGTCTACGACCTTCACAACGATCCCGACGAGACCAACAATCTGGCCACCGACCCGAAGCGGAACGGCGATCTCATCGTCGCCTTGAACCAGGAGACCAACAGACGAATCGCCGAAGAAGTCGGTGAGGACAATGGCCGCTTCCTGCCGATCCGCGACGGCAAATGGCACTTCCCGCCAGCAAGCGAGAGATAGGCGACAACGCAACACAGGCCGTTGAGATGTTCCTCGATCTCGACTAGTTGAGAGGCATGATGATGGCAGACATCGTCCGGCCGCTCGCGCTTACCGCCGGCCTTCTTGCCCGTTTCTGGCCGCAACTGCTGCTCATCGGCTCGATCGGCTACATCTCGCGGGACCTTCTGCTGAACGCGTCGGTCAACGTCGGCATGAAACATCCGCTCGGCGGCATGGTCGTGCTGTCCCTGGTGGTGCTGACGAAGCTCCTGGTCGTCGTGCTGATGTTCTCGGTGCTGCGGCCGGCAATGCCGGCGCTCGCCGCGCTGCGTCAGCAATCGATCGGTGGGGACGCAAGTGTGGATCGCCCCGCGACGGGCGATCACATGCTCGCGGTGACGGCAGCGGCAATCCTGCCGTTCTTCGCCTACTACGCCGCGTGGGGCTTCCTGAGCGATACCGTGAGGGAATATTCGCGACTCGCGCTCGAGCGCGTACAGTTCGGCGAGAAGCTCGACATCTTCGACCTCGTGCATTCCCGCGGCCTGGCAATCTCGATTGCTGCCTGCTGGGTGGTCCGCTGGTTCGCCAAGCGGATGAATGCGCGCGCGCGAAGCCCTTACTGGAGGCTCTTGATCGTCGCGGCCGACGCAAGCTGGATCTTCATCGGCCTCTACGCGCTCGGTGTCTGGAAGAAGGACCTCATCGCCTGGATCGGCGCGGAGTCGCTGTTGCAAAGCCTGAACTGGCCATCGCTCACGTCGACGGCGCAGGCGGCGGACGGCTTCACGCCCGTCGAATTCAGGCCGCCGCCCCTGTTCGAGCAGCTCCAACGCCTGTTCTTCTATGCACTTCTGCCGATGGTCTGGCTGGTCATGGCGGCGATCATCAATGGCTATGAACTGTCCGCGGCGTCCCCGCCTGCGGCAACGTCGGGCTCGGCGACGCGGCGAAAGTGGGTGCGGGACTTCGTGAAGCACTTCATCGGCGGCTACCGCTCGCGCTATCGGCCGGTCTGGACCTGCCTCAGGCTGACGCTGAGCGCCGGACTCGCGACCCTGCTCACCTTCATCATCGCCTATCGCGGGCTCAACTGGCTGGGCGCCTGGCTCTGGTTCGGAGCAACCCGTTGGATCGGCGTCCACGATCTCCCCACATGGCAACTCATCGCGAATGTCATCGGCGTATTCATCGGCAGTCCAAGCGATCTCGACGGCGGCATCCTGCTCGACGCCGTGCGCATCGCGTTGCTTGCGGCAGTACTGGAATACGCCGTCGCGACCCAGCGGACGGCCCTCGCAAAGCCCGTATCTACCTGAAGACCAGGTATTCCGGCCGGGCCCCGGCGACGGTCACCGAGAGCGTCAGGCCGGTTGCGCTGCCAGGAACGGTAAAGGTTGCGGCCATCATGATCGTCTTTCCCTTCTCGGCGTTCGGGAAGGCACCGCAACGCGGCTTGTCCGCCGCTTCACGACGGGCCTGGCGCACGACGCGGCTTGGCAGGAAAGCCGGTTGCCAGCGGCGACCTCGGTCGTCCACGAGAACGACGGCACAAGGGCTTTTCAGCAGATCAGGATCGTCGACGACAGCCTCGAACTCGGCGACGATCGGGATCGCGCCGGTCGGGCCCTCTGGCAAGCGCGTCAGGCTGGTCAGTTGCCATTGCGCGCCGGCATAACGCTGCGTCGCGCCCCTTTCGACGGTCAGTGGCGTGCGACTGTTGAGCCTCCGCCATTCCGACAGGCTGTCCCATGAATTCACGACGATTGCCGCCGGCAGGACGATTGCCAATGCCGCGAGGCTGAACCAGTAGCGGCGCCTTTCGCCGCCGGTCGGCGCTGCTGCAGCCGTCATTCGCTTTTCAGCGTCCAGGGGACGGCTCCCTCGCTGCGCGCGAGCACGAGGGCGGGCCTGATGTCATCCGGTCCGACACCCGTCAGCTCGATACGGACTTCTTCCTCGAGCGGCGTCCAGGCGGTGCGGGCAATGAGCAGGGTTCCCTCCGACACCTGATCCTCCGGGATCTCGAAAGCCATCAGCACGGGCTGCGGCAGGCCCGGTTCGAGCCGCTGTGACGGCAGAAAGCCCGGCACGGTCGAGAAGCGCTGGCTCAGCGCATATCGTACGCCATCCCGACCGAGCCACTGGGCAGACATCAGGCTGAGGCTTTCGGACCGCGCTTCGGCGGCGCCTTCCACCAGCGCCCAGACGCCGGAGCTGGTGAACGTCTGCGTGCGGCCGACACTCTTGGTCGTCACCGTTCGCGCCAGATGCACCTTGACGACGCCAATGACGAACGCGTTTGCGGCGATCCTCTTGCCCAGCTTGCCGGTAACGGCAATGGGAGACGTGATCTCGCCGTAGCTGGGCGTCGTGCGCTGCAAGCCATAGAGGACAGCCGCCGACGCGGCGACCGCAACGATCGCTTTGAGAACGTTGTTCACCGTCCGGTTCCCCCAGCCTCGGGCGCCACGTCGAGCGTGACGATGGCCACCGGATCGCGGTCGAACCATCCCGGCGCACCATAGAGATTGTCCCGGTGTTTATAGATCTGGCTGGCGACCTTCAGGCGCAGGTGCTGTGGCACGGGCACGGCCGATGGCCACTCCCAGGCGGCGATCATGCGCTCAGGCATGTTCGGCTGGAGACCACTGGCGATCCATTTGTCCCGCCCCAGATAGAAGGTCGGCAGAGGAAGGTTCGCGACGGGTGGATCGATGGCGAACAGGCGAAGGAACGCATTGCTGGCCGATGCCGAGCGGTTGTCGAGGTCGAATTCGACCATCAGCAGCTTCTTCGGGGTCAAGGGCCTGGTGCCGGTCGGCGGGATCGAGCCGACGCGCGCCTCGTGGATGGCGATGATCCAGCGGCCCGTATCTATCGGTTGCCCCGCCGCCACCTGCGGAACGACCTTCGGGTTGGCGGCTTCATAGACGGTCATCGCAAACGAAATCGCCGTCGCGGCGGCAGTGCCTATGCCGGCGACCAGAAACGCAATCAGACGACGACGCAATGTCAGGCGCTGCTCGGCGGACATGCCTTCTCCACGTACGCGGAACTCTTGATCGGAGACGTGACGTCAGCCCAGGCAGGCAAACGCTCGGAAAGTACGTTGATCCGGCGCGATCATGCGCCGCTTCGGATAGCCGTTCCCGGTCGGCGTGGCTTGTGGAATCCCTGTGAGATCAACAACCGGCCAGAAGCCGTACCATAGATCAGGTAGATCCCGAGGCAAGCCGCGACGACGCTAGAAAGCAAGCCTGCTCTCCGTTCCCGAAAGCAGCCGTCGAATGTTCTCCCTGTGCTTGAAAACGACGATGAGCGCCATCAGGCACGCGAAGGCATGGAAATAGATCGT